>Ga0194125_10000009_pt1 | contig 326720 bp, 318 predicted proteins | sample TA2KigC250mmetaG_FD_148626 | JGI IMG/M metagenome (GOLD analysis project Ga0194125, IMG submission 148626) | Freshwater microbial communities from Lake Tanganyika, Tanzania - TA2015034 Kigoma Deep Cast 250m | ecosystem: Environmental > Aquatic > Freshwater > Lake | place: Tanzania: Lake...
TTTGAACCCCCGACCCCCTCGTTGCGAACGAGATGCTCTCCCACTGAGCTACAGCCCCGATTATAATCTTACTTCTATAGAGGGGCGTGTGCCGCCGCACTTTACCCGTCGCCGGCCAACCCCAAACCTGATTCTACTCGTTTCCTTGGGGCGTGTGCCGCCGCACTTTACCCGTCGCCGGCCAGCCCCGCCGAATTAAGCTTTACTTCTTCCTTGGGGCGTGTGCCGCCGTATTTTACCCGTCGCCGGCCAGCCCCGCCGGAATATCAAATTTACCACAATTTTCTTCCTTTAGCAAACAAAAAGGGACACCCTTACGATTAGCTCAAAGGGTGTCCCTGCTTTAGCTCAAAGGGTGTCCCTAATGCGTAGAAACAGAAGGCATCATAATGCGGCTTTGCATAACCACGGTGGGATTATCGGGGCTTCCGCAGGCAAAGGGGGTCTCGTCCGGGTCCCAGCAGGCAGTGATGAACACATCCACATAGTTGTTGGCGCTATTGTATACCTTATAAGTCTCGGGAGGCGTAGCCGGCAGCGAGGAGTAACCGGTGAAATCCGGCTGGATGACTTTCTGGGTTATCGTCTCAAAGACAGCAGGGAAGTCGGTATAGTTGGCATAATAATTGAAACGGTAATTGGCGCTATCATAGACATAAGCTATCTGTTTATCGATAGTCGCGTCATCCCGCATGCCGTTGCCGTTTGTATCCACCCATACCCGTATACTCTGGCTGGTGCCTATGACACCGATATCTACGGGCGGCTGATTAATATCCCCCACTGCCCCAAGCATCTGCTTGGCCATATGATCCAGCAGAAAGGAAACTTCGTTCTGGATCTTCGCCCTGCGGTCAGAAGAGATGACATGAAAACGGCTAAAGAGGTCCACGTTTGTCAGGGCCAGCGAGATAATTGCCAGCAGTATTATAGAAATCAATAGCTCAAGAAGGGTTAAAGCGGTAGCCGGCTTCTTCATGGATTAGATCAGGGTTCAAGTTCTGTCCAGGAGATACTTACGACTACGCGGCGAAGGCCGGTGTCCTGATTCGCAGCGTCTCTGACCCTGGAGACAGTGTAATTCGGGGTATAATCGATATTATTAAGCCTCTGCTGGCTGCCGGCCCAGGACCTTGAATCATCGGCTATCGGGATCCTTAACAGGTTATTCGTCCCATCCCAACCATTATCCGCACCTGGTGAAGTCTCGGACTCCACCACATACATCTGCAGGGGATCAAGGAATACCCTGCCAACTTCTCCTCCGGTCATGCGCGCGCGGCTGTGCAGTATATACCTCTTTCCGGTAATGAAGATACTGGCCATGCCTGCCAATACCATCGTAATGAGCAGCGCAGAGACAAGTACCTCCATAAGGGTAAGGCCTTTTTTATTCATCTTCAAAACCCTTTAAGGGCAGGCTCCCTCGCTAGGATCATCGTCGGTATTCTGCATCCTCCAGGTCCTGGCTCCGGAATCGGTCCTCGTAGCCTGGGCGCAAACGCTGTCGGCGCCGGCCACCGTCTGGTAGTCCCATCTGCGGTCGCCGCCGGTAGGCAGAAGCAGCTTGAAATTATCGTTGATCTCCGAGATGTCGCTGGTTCCGTAGTATCCGCCTACTTCCATGCGGTAGATCTTTTCCGCGGCCACGATCAGCTTAAGATTTGCCTGCGCCTCGCGGTCAAGTGCGCGCTCGCGGTAAGAACCGTACTGGGTCAAGGCTAATGTAGCCAGAACGCCGAGGATGACGATAACGACGATAAGTTCCATCAGGGTAAGGCTTTTTTTACGCTTGTGCATGTGGGGATGATTTTAGCAAAGGCGCTCCTTTAAAAGGAGCGCCTTTGCTAAAATAGTTAACGATTAATAATCTCCGCTCCAGGTGTCCACGCCTGTGGTCATGTCAGAGACAAGCTGCACCGTGTTTCCTGCAGCAGTTCCGCCCTGGGGAATCTTCCCGCCTGCAGCGCAACGGGTAGCCGTAGCAGTGACGGTAGAGGCCGTAGTCGCTATGGCATAACTAAAGTAGTGCGAAGGCCTGCAATTGCCGCCTGCAGGGCCGGGGATCTGGTCTGCTCCGCCGCCGATATTAGCCTCGGTATCGCCGAAGCTTGACAGATCCGCATACTCCAGGTAATAGGCTGCGGCAAACTTGCGGATATCGCCTAAGATCGCCTTTGCCTCTGCTCCGCGGGCCCTTTCCACCATCCTACCATACTGGGTAAGACCAAGGGTAGCCAGGACGCCGAGGATGATGATAACGATGATTAATTCCAACAGCGTAAAACCTTTCTTCATTTTAACCATCTCCTTTCTTATCTCCATTTTTTAAAATAATTCCTCAAGGTTGCTTTTTTTAAGTTTACCCTTTTTAAGCACCTCCTTTCGCTTAATAAAAGTGTACCACAACCCTAAATAGAAGTCAACTGCCTTACTTGATCTGGGCGATCTTAAAGATGGGCAGAAACATGCCGATGACCATGATCCCGATGATCACGCCCATAAAGACCAGCATAAACGGCTCAAACATGGTAGTCAGGCGCGTAAGGAAAGTGTCTACAAACTCCTGATAAAAGGCATTCAGCCGCTTGAACATATTGGAGAGCTCACCTATCTCCTCTCCGATAGTCACCATCTGCACTGCCATGGGGTCAAAAAATCCGCTTCTCTCCAGAGGCTGGCTTAAGGGTTTCCCCTCGCGCACATCGTCTTTTACCTGGCTGATGATCTCACCCAACGTCAGGTTATTTACGCTGTGCTCCGTGATCTCCAGTGAATAAAGGATGGGCACGCCGCTCTCAACCAGGGTAGCCATCTCTGACGTAAAACGCTCAATCACCAGTATGCGGAAGAACTCTCCGAAGACCGGCAGCTTGAAAAGGACCTTCTCAAAGGCCTTGCGGCCCGGCTTGGTCGAAATATAGCGCCTGACCATGACCGTGCCTACGGCGATGCCGATGACGATGTAGAGTATCCAGCCACGGATAAACTCGCTTACTGCCACCAGCATCTGTGTCAGGAGCGGCAGGTCAATATCAAACCCCTTGAAAAGCTCGGTAAAAGTAGGGATGATCTTTATGGTCAGGAATAAAAGCGCGCCGGTCCCGGCAAATAAAAGTATGGCCGGATAGATCAGGGCGGAAATGATCTTCCTTTTAAAGGCTTCATTCCTCTCAAGATAACCGGCAAGACGGCCCAGGACCAACGCCAGGTTCCCCGAAGCCTCGCCGCTTTCTACCAGGTTGATCCAGAGCTCCGAGAAGACCGCCGGGTGTTTAGCCATGGCTTCATGAAAGCTGAAACCGCCTTCCATATCTTTTTGCAGGGTCTTGATTATGGAATAGAGCTTGCGGCTTGAAACCTGCTGAGAAATGATATCCAGGCTCTTCAGGATGGTAACGCCTGCGCCCAGGAGCGTAGCCAGCTGCCGGCAGAAAAGCACTAAATCGTCGCTGGTAACGCGGGAATGCTTAGGCCTGAACTTTGCTTCGGCCGCCACCTCGGCCTTCAGGCCTACCGCCTCTTTTACTTCGGGAAAAAGGGTGATGACGATCAGGTCTTTGGCCTGCAGGCGGCTGACCGCCTCTTCCTGAGTGGAGGCATCCTCTACTCCGGAAATCTTCTTACCCTGCCTGTCCCTGACAATATAGAAATATCTCGGCATTATTCCGCCCCCAAGGTCACAGAGAGCGCCTCTTCGACTGAAATCACGCCCTCTTCGACTTTCTCTATCGCTGACTCATAAAGCGTCTGCATGCCCGCTGCCCGGGCCACCTCACGGATCTTCTGAAAAGAAGCCTTCTGGTTTATCAGGCCCTGTATCTGCTGGTCCGCTATCATCACTTCGGCGATACAGCTTCTTCCGCGATGGCCGGTATTATTGCATTTCAGGCAGCCTCTTGAACGGTAGGCTAACTCCGACTTTAATTTAAGGCCCTTGTATTCCTCCTTCTGCGGCTCATACGCCTCTTTGCAGTCCGGGCACAACTTCCTCACCAGGCGCTGCGCTACGATCAGCAATAAAGAAGGCGCGAGCATATAAGACTCTATACCTATATCCATCAGGCGCGTCACTGCAGAAGGCGCGTCATTAGTGTGCAGCGTGGATAAGACCAGATGCCCGGTGAGGGCAGAACGGATACAGATCTGGGCAGTCTCAAGGTCGCGCACCTCACCGACCAACATGACATCCGGGTCCTGCCTCAAGAATGAACGCAGGGCAGTAGCAAAGGTGAGGCCGATCTCCGGTTTTACCTGGACCTGGTTTACCCCCTCTAATTTGTATTCTACCGGGTCTTCGATGGTCACGATATTTTTTGTAGGATGCCTTACTTCGCTTAATATGCCGTAAAGTGTAGTGGTCTTTCCGCTTCCCGTGGGGCCGGTCAGAAAGACAAGTCCGTAGGGGCAGCTGATCGCCCAGCGGATCGACTCAAGCTGCTTGGCGTTAAAGCCCAGCTGGTTCAGGTCCAGGATCACCTGGCTGCGGTCTAAGAGGCGCATGACCACCTTTTCGCCGTAGATCGTAGGAATAGTAGAGACGCGGATGTCTATGGGCCGCTCGTCGATCCTGACCATAAATGCGCCGTCCTGGGGCAGGCGCTTTTCCGCGATATCCAATTTGGAAAGGATCTTGATACGGGAGATGATCGCAAGGTGCAGATGCTTTGCCGGGGGAGGTATCTCATAAAGTTTTCCGTCGATGCGGTAACGCAGGGAGATCCTTTCCTTGAACGGCTCGATGTGGATGTCGGAGGCGCGCTCGTCGATCGCCTGGCGGATGACCAGGTCTACCAGCTTTACCACCGGAGCCTCTTCTGCCCGGGCGATCAGCTTATCAAGGCTCAATTCCTGCTCCGCGACCTCTATCTCCAGGGAGGGAGTCTCCACCCCCGAGATATCGTAGCTGGCTTCTACTGCTGCCGTAAGCATGGCGGATTTGCCGTAAAAATCTTCTATGGCTTTGGTGATATCCGACTTTGTGGCAATAACGGGGTTGATCTCGCAGGCAGTCAGCTTTCGCAGGTTATCGATAAGGATGAGGTCAAGGGGATCAGACATGGCTACAGTCAGAGACCTTAAGGTGCGCGATAAAGGCAGGACAGAGTTCCGCAGGGCGAAATCATGGGGGATAAGCCGGTCCAGGCCCTGGTCGGTCGCCGGCTTAAGCATGCCGGTGCCCAGGGAAAAATAAGGCACACTCAGCTGCTTTCCCAGCACCGCGACCATCTGGTCTTCCTTGACCATGCCTAATTTCACCAGGATCTCGCCTAAGCGGCCGCCTTCCTGCCGCTGGACGCCCATAGCTTTTTCCAATTGGCTGGCATTGATGAGCCCCTCTTTCACCAGAAGCTCGCCTAACCTCAGGTATTTTTCCTTAGGCATTATTTGTTCTATTCGAACTCGTTGAGACTGGAACTGACCACGGCTTCGCGATCAAACATGGAGACGGTGTTCTGCTCCCGTTCGGGAAGCGCGGCCTTTTTTGTCTGGGCAAGCTTGATGCCTTCTTTATCTTCCCTGATTATATGGGGGGTAATGAAGACTAATAATTCGCGGTCCTTTCCGGGTTCGACCTTCTTATGCCTGAAAAGCGCCCCCACTATCGGCATGTCTCCCAGAATAGGAAGCTTGGTGATGACCTCTGTCTTCTGGTTGCGGATCAGGCCGCCGATGATCACGGTCTCGCCGTCTTTGACCTTTACCGTGGTCTTGGTGCTCCTGGTCTCCGGGTCGCGGAAACTATAAGTCAATCCGCCGCTGATAAGGGTGGAACTAGACGTGGCATCAGAGACCCGCGGATAGACAAACATAGTGACTTCGTTGCGGTCAAGGTCGATCTGCGGGGTAATGCGCAAAGACACGCCGGTCTCATACCTTTCCGCTTCTGCGCTGGTAGTGCCGGATGTCGCTTCGGTAGTAGTCTCGATACCGATGGCTTCGTTGGTGGTGATCTTGATTTCCGCAGTCTCGTTATTCAGGGTCAATACCCGCGGCCGCGCCAGATATTTGGTGTCGGTCTGGGTCCTTAAAAAATCCAGCTGCGCTGAATAGGTATTGGTGGCATTTATGCCCCAGGTGCCCATCCCTGCGGTAGCCGGGAATGCCTTGCCCCAATCCTTGAACGGAAAGCCCACGGACTCGGTAGCCCCGCCCAATGTCACTACAAAAGGCGTCTGGCTGAACTTTATGCCTATGGCATCGACGACGTTCTTGCTGACATCCAGCATCTCTACTTCCAGCATGACCTGAGGCACTGCCACGTCCAGGGCAACGATCACCTGCGCGATCACTGCCATGCGGTTAGGCGTATCCGTGACGATCAGGCTGTTAGTGCGGAAATCTTCGATCACTGAGCCGGCGCCGGAGAGGAGTTTCTTGATCGCTGTTGTAATACCACAGTCCTCCTCTGTTTTCCATTTACCTTCATCCTCGCCTCCGCCGCCATCTTCTCCCTCTTCGCCCGAAGTCTGGATCGTGGACATCTCTTCTTTCAGGGACGATGAGGAGACCGTGGCATGTTTTAGGTAAAATACCTTAGTGATGGTATCCACTTCCAGCTTTCCATAGTCCTTGACGATGAAGATATTGACTTCATCATCCATCTCAAAAGAGAGATTGTTGGCCTTAAAGAGCCTGTCCATTGCCTGCTTCAGGGGGACCTTGTCCAGATACAGGGTGATCTTCCTGTCCTGCACCGCCTCCGAAGCGATAAAATTAAGGCCGGATTGCATGGAGAACGCCTTTAAGATATCTTTGAGCCCCGCATCCTTAAAGTCCATGGAGATCTGCGGCTCAAGGTCGGTCAGGGGGACCGTCAGGTCCGCGCTTGACCTGGGAATAGACAGGAATAAAGAAAGTATAAAGATAAAAGCGCTTAAGCGGAAAATGTTCTTCATCTCATCCTCCTCACTGTCCCGTAACAGGCTCTCCGCCTGCCGCGGGTGCGGATATATTAAACTCTTGCCCCTGAAATTCGACTACTACCCCGTTTTTATCTATGTCGATAATACGTGCTCCTCCTATCGTATCGCCTTGTTTTACCACGCTGTCATTGATGATCGCCTGCGGCAGGCTGCTTCCCCAGATCAGCCCCTGGACCTTAAGGGGCGGAGGCTGGACCGCCTCTTTTGCCGGCGTAATTTGGCTGGAAGGCATCTGCACATCCTTGCCCAGCTCAAGAAAGGGGTCTCTCAAGTCCGTTGCTTTGTATTCAACGGCAGGCCGCTCGATCTGATCCTGCGGCCTGATCCCGGGCTGCTGTTTCTCTTTTTGTTCGATCTCCTTCACCATCTCCCGGGAAGAGCCCTGCGTATAAGCCGGCGTCAAAAAAGAACAGATAATAAATGCGGCAAAAAAAGGTGTAGCTAAGGCTTCAGGGTTTATTTTTTTCATAGTTAATCCGCAAAGGCTATGCTGCTGACTACCAAACCGACAGTTAATTCCTTCGCCTGATCTTCGGACCTGGTTTCCAAGGAGTCAACTACGAAGACGATATCCCGGTAGCTTTCGATCCTTGCGATAAATCTTCCCAGATTATGGAAACTGGAACTGACCAGCGTCATGCTAAAGGGCATCTTTATATATTCCGGCATCCTTTGTTCGTTTTCCGGCCGGATAGAAGCAAGCTTTACCCCTGATGCCTTGGCAATATTAGTAAGGGTATTCATCGCCGCGCTTGCGTCCTGGCGTTTCAACAGGCTCCTATAGGAGTTAAGCCTGCCTTCCAAATGTCCGAGGTTATTCAGTTTCTGATTCTTTTCCTCTTCCTGCGCGATCTTGGCTTCGAGCCTCTTCTTCTGGTTTAACTGGTCCTGATAGATATTGAAGGCGACGAACCCGGCCACCAAAAGAACCACCACATTTAGCACAAGGTTCTTGTTTTTATTGACGCTCTCGTTTAACTCCATAGTAATCCCCCTAAAAGGCCTTGCAGGAGATGGCAAAGTTAGTGCCCGTGACTCTCTCGCTCTGCCTGCGGTCTATAGAAACAATGCTGATGTCTCTGAAATATTTGGTAAAATCAGGGTTCTTTTTTACTCTATCCAGAAAGCGGTTAACCGCCTCAAACTCCTTATCGGCGTCACCCATATACACCATGCCCTCAATGGCCAGATCCGACCTTCCCCTTTCTTTTCTCGCAGAGTAAGTAAGCCTGGTCAGCCACATCTCCTTGGGGGTCAGGCGCGGCAGGGCGTCAAGTATCTGCGTAAGGTAAACCTGTTTTTTTATCAGGTTATCCAGCGAATCTGCGCGGCGCTTAAAATCCGTTTCTTTGCCCTCCAGCTGCTCGATAGTCGCATCCGGGCTTATGCCGGCTACTTCCGGACGGTTGCGGCGGATCCCGGCGAGCTCCTTGTTCAGGGGCTCCATCTGATAGCGGCCGTAGGCAAAGGCGCCGGCGCAAATAGCTATACCCAGGATGACCATCTTGACATCTATTTTCAGGCCCTTTAACAGGGGCGCTGCTTCAATGGCAATGCGCTTTTCTTTGGCTTCGGGCTTTATCTTTGCCCTTGCTGCCACAAGGTTTACCTTCACCGCGCTCTTGATGGCCTTGGTAAGGGATGCGCTGTAGCCCTTGGCAAAACTCAGGGAATAAGGTGCGGTGCGCTCAACTATCTTTTCCAGGTCCGCATAAGTGACGGAAAGGCCCATCTCCGCAAGCATACTTTCCAGTTCGCTGCGTACGTCAGGGCCGGTCAATAACAGGGTCTTTCTTACGTTTTTATTGGGGAACTTGCGCCGGAAATAATCCAGGGATACGCGGATCTCGGTTTTTAGTTTTCCGAGAAGATCCGCTGCCTCTGCCGGGCCGCCGAACTCCTCAGCCGGGCCTGAAGTCAGAGCGATATCGCGGCTGAAAAGCGGGAAGCCGTTCTCAAAAACGGTGAAGTTGACCTCGTCTTCTCCCTTAAGGTCCGCGCCGAGTATAGCGACCACTCCTTTTTCACCGACACCTGAGAGCGCAAGATACCGCGAAAGGCTGAAGGCGGAATATTCGATGGCGCTGATCTTGATATCCAGCTGGTTAAGGATGGCAAAATAGGTATCCAGTGTCTCTTTTTTAATGCCCATAAAAATGACCTGGTTGGTACGGCTCTCCTTATCCTGAATGAGCTGAAAGTCCGAGATCAGGTCTTCGACTCTGAAGGGGATGTATTTTTTGGCTTCAAAGATTACGGCGCTGGCGAGCTCCTCTTTGGGGAGTTGCGGGATCTCGAAAGTACGGATAATCAGGTCTTTACCCGAAAGACCGAGTGTTGCCTCTTTGGCCTCTATTCTGCTGCGCCTCAATTCATCCTTGAACAGGGCAATAATCTCGATCGTCTTGACTTCCTGCGGGACCTTCTCCTCCAGTTCCCCGCGGGAGACGGTGGCCTGTTGTATCTGCGCATGATTAAGGAGCTTCTTTCCCTTGGACTCTACGATGCTGATTATCTTAGGGCCGAAATATATGCCTAATGCGCTCATGATTTGTCTCCGGTTTTTACTTCCTTTAACACGCGCCTCCTGCTCTTTAACCAGACATCCACTTCCTTACGGTCAAATCTCCAGACCCCTCCCACCTTGATCCCGGAGATCTTTCCCTGATGCAGCCAGTTATAGATGGTCTGCTTCTTTAATCTAAGGTAATCCGCTAATTCGTCAATATCAATGAGTTTTGCCATTTGTTTTTAGCCTATCTATTCTCTAAAACATTGTAGGTTTAATTCAATCATAAAATCCTTATCCTGTCAAGTGTTTTTTTTGATATTCTTACTTAAACTTACTTTAAAGGCAAAAACCTCGTCGGAAACAAATATTAGCTAGATTAAATAATTTTATAATAGACTTACTTATTTTATGTTAGTTTATTATTGTTTGTTATGGGGTGTAAGTATAGGTGGCAGTGGATCTGATGCAGTGGCTTGAGCCGCCTGCAGGAACGCAGGTGGTCCCATCAGGGAAATTATAGCCTTCGGTGGCGATGACAATGGTAACATCCTTGTTGACGATGGAGCCGGGGAAGTTTTCATCATGCAGGGTAACGGTCGTAGCGCTGGAAGGGGGTACGTTTATGAGCTGTTTTCTCAGCTGGTCATAAGCATAATTTACTCCGGCCATAGAAGCGTAATAGGCCTGGATACGGCTGACCTGATGATGGGTCAGGCGGGACTGGCTGGACATGAGCACCAGGATGACGTTGGTCAGAATGATCACTACCAGCAGCGTGCCTAATACCAGAAATAAAGCAATGCCCTTTTCCCCGCGGTCTTTAAACATTTTTCCTTAGAAAAACCTTATAATCGTTCTCTGTCTGCAGCACAACCACGTGGCCTTCGCGCGCCAGCCATCCCAGGCTCATCAATACGTTATCGCGGGGCTTATCGATCCCGGAAATAAGCTGGGAAAGGGTAGTCTCTCCGTGCTGGTCTAAGAAATGCCAGATATCGCCGGCGACTATTCCGATTTCAGTAATCATTATCTGCCTCCTTGAGGTAATTATAGGTAAATAAGCAGGTTATGTCAATATATTTTATTTCTTATTATAACTTCCGCAGCGGGGGCAGGTAGAGATCTTCTCTTCCCTCGTATTAATATAGGTATAGGTACAGACCGAACAGAACCAGATGTATTTGGGGTCAAGAGAAAGGTCTTTGTCCTTCTCTTTCCGGGCGATGATCCAAAGTGCAAAGATCACGCCCAGGACAACGATCACATAAAAAGCAACGGCGAAAGAAAAATCCAGGTTAATCACTTTCAGCTGAAAGGTCTATTTTTACCGTCTGCCAGGTATTGGGCGAAAATCTCTGGCGCTGCATGAATAGATAGCGGCCGATATAGCGGGTAGTCAGGAGGTCCGCCTCCAGGCTTCCGGATGAGATCTTCCTCTTTACGACCGTGAAGCTGCGGCTGGGGGTTGAAATAACCTTGAACTCAAGTTCCACGTGCGCCACCTGCCTGTCCTTGAAATAAAGCGGGAAGCTGTAGGGCAGGAGCGGATGAAAGACTATCGTGGGCTCTTTTCTCTTCGGCCTGAAAGGCCGCTCCTGTTTTGCCTGCGGGGGGATGAGTTTCTCAGTGCTAAGCGAAAATATGCTCTGCGGCTTAAGATAGCCCCTGGATAGCGGCTCTTTAGCGGAAACCTTCTCCTCGAGCATCGAAGTCCCGGGCCTTAAAAAGAGGCTCCTGCCGGAGGGGCGGATATCCTTCTGTCCCGACGGCGAAACCTGGGAATTGTACAATACCTGGCCCCAGAAAGAGATCTCATGGTAGGCTGCCGGGGCAATGGGCCTGCCGAAAGAAAAGGTAAAGGCGCCGAAGAACGCTGCGTGCCCTAAAAGGGAAAGGATGATCGCCTGTCTGAAGGGGCTCTTTGTCATTCCTGATTTGTGGCGATATTGATCTGAGAGACGCCCAGATCGCGCGCAGTATCCCAGATCTCAACCACTCTTCCCAGAGACGCGCGCCTGTCCGCCTTGATGAGGATAGTCTGCTCTCTCTTCGCCACCTGCTTAAGCAGGGCCTTTAATTCCTGAGAAGTCACGACCTTGCCGTTAAAATAAGTCACATTCTCCCCGGTCACCAGTATCTCGATATTCTCTAACTTTACCGCTTCGCTGGTAACGGCTCTGGGAAGGTCGACCCTGATCCCCGGCTGGATCACGAAGCTGGAAGTGAGCATAAAAAAGATAAGCAGCTGGAAAACAATATCTATGAGCGGAGCGATATCGATCTGCTTAAGTCCGTGCTCAAGCTCCATTCGCCCTTTAAAACGCATGCCTTCCTCCTATTCGGTGAGAAAGTTCACCAGTTCCGTAGAGACCCTCTCCATCTCTATGATGAAGCTATTGATGCGGCTGGCAAAATAGTTGTAAGCCACGAAAGTCGGGATCGCCACGATCAGCCCTGCGACGGTAGTCAGAAGCGCCTCCCAGATCCCGCCGGCGAGGTCGCCGGGTGAGACCGGATGAAAACTGGTGGCCTTGGCCTGGACAGTCTGGAAACACCTGACCATTCCGGTGACCGTGCCCAAGAGCCCCAAAAGCGGTGAGACATGAGCGATTGTTGCAAGCGCGGTAAGATTTTTTTTAAGGCGCGGTATCTCATACAATGAGGCGTCCTCTATACTCTCGACGATCTGCTGTTTCGGGCGGTCGTATTTTAAGACGCCGGCCTTGAGGATATTGGAGACCGGCCCCCTGGTAGAATCGCAGATCTGCAGCGCCTCTTTTGTGTCGTGGTGTTTCAGTTTTTCGATGATCCTGGCCAGGAACGCCTGAGTATCGATATTGATGGCATGCAGGTGCATGAACTTTTCCAGGACGATCGTAAAGGCAAAGAGCGAACAGAAAAGTATCGGCCACATCACCGGACCGCCCGCTAAAAATATCTGCCAGACACTCATCTTATAAAGATCCATTTCTATCCTCCCCCCTATTTTGTATGCTCCGTAATCCAGTCAATGCGTTCCCTGGCGTATTTTGCCTCCTCAGTGTTCATGGCTACGACCTTTTTGTAGATATTCAGCGCCTCTTTCATCTTGTCGAGGTTTTCGTAGATCTCCGCCACCCGCAAAAGCGCCTTTACCGAAAGGCCGGGGTCATCCGAATAGAGATAGGTCACTTTCAGGTACTCTTCGATCGCCACATCGGGTTCCCCCTTTGCCTCCAGGGCCTCGGCGATTTTGAGCTGTATCATGCCTACCTCTTTTACCGGGACAATATCCAGGCTCTTGCGGTAAAGTTCAAGCGCATCGTTATAATAATTTATCTTAAGGAAGAGGTCTGCCATTTTAGGATAAACCGAGCCAGCAAGATTCGGGTAATCCTTGACCGTCTGGCGGTAGGCGGAGAGCGCTTCATCGGTCTTGCCCTCCCTGGCATAGATGTCGGCAACAGCGATGGCTGCCTGCCCTGCCAGGTCCGTCTTTCCGGATTTGCCGACCTCCTTGAAGCTTGCGACTGCATCGGCATAGCGCGATTCTTCCTCATAGATAGAGCCGAGGGCGTAGTGGGCCTCCGGCACCAGGTTGCTCCTGGGAAAATCCTGGATCAGGCTTAAGAAATAACGCTGCGCCAGGTCCAGTTTATTATGACGGTAATAATACTCGCCCAGCCACCACATGATCTCGGCGGTAAGGCTGGAATCCGGGTATTTCGAGCGCAGGGCCTTGAAACGGTTCATCGCCTCCTTTTCGTCGCCGAGCTGGTAATAACAATCGGCGATCTCGTATTCCGCTTTCTGGGCAAGCTCCTTATCCTGGCTATACTGCCGGCTGATCTCCCTGAAGACGTTTATCGCTTCGCTGTACTTTTCCAGATTATAAAGGCTCGTCCCGAAAAGATAGAGAGCCTGTGGCCTTAAAATACTCTCCTTGTATTCTTCCTGAAACCTGGCAAAAGTCTGGCGGCTGGAATCGTAATCCTGGCGCTGGAAATAGGCCAGGCCCAGGGCGTAGGTGGCGTCATCCGAAAGTTTCGATGCCGGGTAGTTCCTCTTAAAATTCAGGAAGCAAAGAATAGCTGCGTCGTAATTTGAGCTTTTTAAGAGTGTCAGGCCCAGCTGATACTGCACATAATCGGCGTAGGAGCTGTCGGGGTAATCTTTGAGTATCGCATCATACGCCTCTTTGGCCTTCTGGTAATCGCCCGAATCCTGATAAGTGTCTCCTATCTGGCAAAGGGCGCTCACCTTGATGATCTTATCGTCGCTGGTCTTGACGATCTTCTGGAACTCCCTGATCGCATCCTTAAACTCCCCCTGCTTAAGGTAGGCCCAGCTGAGGTTATAATGCAGCTTGTCGGAGATCTCCTGCGGCATGAGGGCAGGGTTTATTTTTTTGAGCGCTTCGTTGTAAACGGCTATCGCTTCGGCGTACTCTGCCAGGTTATAATGGCAGTCGGCTTTGCCCAGATACGCCTGGATCAGCACCAGGGGATCGTCGGCCTCTTTTAAGATGCCCTCGTACAGCTTCTTGGCCTCATGCACCCGGTTTGTCTCAACCATCAAAATCGCTTTTCCCAGAAGCAGGACTTCGTTGCTGCGCTTTTCCAGGGAACCGGGCGAGACCTCAAGGAACTTGTTTTCCGCCTCCTTATAGCGTTTGAGCTTCAGGTACGACCAGGCCTGGCCTAATTCCGAAAGGCCGCGCAACCTTTCGTCGCGGGTGGACGAAAGCACCTTTGCATACCAGTCCTGCGCCTCAGCGAAATTATCCAGGTAATACTGCGCCTCAGCCATGTAAAAATAGAGATACGCAAGCCTGGGGGCATCCCTGGCAAACAGCTTGAGGTAGTTCTTGAGCTTCTCTCTGAGGGCGCTGTAATCCTTCAGGTTGTAAAGGCACTCAAGCAGCTTAAAGGAGGCGTCCTGGCTGAAAGACTCCCTCGGATATTTTTCTTCCACGGTCTTAAAGATCTCCGCGGCCTCTCTGAACTTCTGTTCCTGAAAAAGGCACCAGCCCAGCGAATAATACGCCGAGGGCGCGTAAGAAGACTTCGGGAACTCATCCCAGACCCGTTTATAGTATAGGGCGGCCTTGTCGAAATTATTCCCCTTAAAATGCACCTCCGCGATCCAGTAAAGCGAGGCGTCTTTTATCTGGCCTGCCCCGGGGTCCTTGTAAAGCTCCTCGAACTTGGCCAGGGCATCCAGGAATCTGTTCTGGTGGTAAAGGGAGCGGCCGATAAGCAGTTTTGCCTCGGCTGCCTTCGAGGAATCCGGGTAGCTCTTTAAGAAACGCTCAAGGAGGTCGAGGCTCACTTCGTAGAAACCGTCTTCAAAAGCTTTCTTGGCGACAAAAAGGGACTCTTCTTCTTTGGAAGAATCTTCAGCGAATAAAGTACGGGCGTTAACGGGCAGGTGACAGGCAAGAAGAAAGATGAATAAAGTTACGCTCAGCAATTTACGCATGGTTAAGAATATAGCACTACTTTAGCTAGCCTTCAATACCTTTCTCAGGTAGGCGCCGGTATAAGAATCCGCCTTCTGTGCCAGCTCTTCGGGAGCGCAGGCTGCTACCAGCCTTCCGCCGGCATCCCCGCCTTCGGGGCCAAGGTCGATTATGTAATCGCTGCACTTGATCACTTCCAGGTTATGCTCAATGACGATCACGGTATTGCCCTTATCCGCCAGCCGCTGCAGGACCGAAATGAGCTTGGCCACATCGGCAAAGTGCAGGCCCGTAGTCGGTTCATCCAGGATGTAAACGGTCTTTCCGGACGAACGGCGGCTCAGTTCCGAGGAGAGCTTCAGGCGCTGGGCCTCGCCTCCGGAAAGGGTAGTGGCTGACTGGCCCAGCTGTATGTAACCTAACCCTACGTCGTTTAAAAGATTGAGGGTATTTTTAACGGGCGGGATGCCGGAGAAGAGGTCCAGCGCCTCCTCGACCGTCATATCCAGGCAGTCGGCAATGGACTTACCCTTATATTTTACTTCCAGCGTCGCGTCGTTAAACCGCTCGCCCTTACAGACATCGCACTTGACGTAGACATCGGGCAGGAAATGCATCTCGATCCTTTTTATGCCATCTCCCATGCACGCCTCGCAGCGTCCGCCTTTGACGTTAAAGGAGAACCTGCCCGGTTTATATCCGCGGCTGCGCGCCTCGGGGAGCTTGCTGAAAAGGTCGCGGATATGCGTATAGACCCCGGTATAGGTGGCAGGGTTGGAGCGCGGGGTCCTGCCGATAGGCGACTGGTCGACCACGACTACTTTATCGATGTATTCTACACCCAGGAGCGCCTTATGCAGCCCGGGTTTTTCTTTGGATTTATACAACCTCTTAGCCAGGGCCCGGTAAAGGATCTCATCAATGAGCGTGGACTTTCCTGATCCGGATACTCCGGTAACGCAGATAAAGGTGCCCAGCGGAAACTTTATATCGATATTTTTCAGGTTGTGCTCTGCCGCGCCCTTTACCTCTAAAAACCTCTTCTCTTTCCACGGCCTTCGCATTTGCGGGGCCTCGATCTCAAGCTGCCGGTTCAGGTATTTTGCGGTAAGGGAATCTACGCATTTTAAAAGCTCATCCTTCGGGCCGCTAAAGATCACCTCTCCGCCGTGCCTGCCTGCGCCCGGGCCCAGGTCTACTACATGATCGGCGCTACGGATAGTCGCCTCATCATGCTCCACTACCACCAGGGTATTACCCAGGTCCCTTAACGCCTTTAAGGTGGAGAGGAGCTTGTAATTATCCCGCTGATGCAGGCCGATGCTTGGCTCATCAAGGATGTACAGGACGCCGACCAGCCCAGAGCCTACCTGGGTAGCCAGGCGGATCCTCTGCGCCTCTCCTCCGGAGAGAGTGGCGCTCTTACGGTCCAGGGTCAGGTATTCCAGGCCTACGTCGATGCAGAATTGCAGTTTCTGAATGATCTCTTTCAGGGCCTGCCTTGCGATCAGCTTCTGGCGGTCAGTCAATTTCAGGCCGCTGAAAAAGGAGTGCGCTTCTTTTACGGACATCTGTGTCACTTCCCAGATATTTTTATTGCTTATCTTTACTGCCAGGCTCATCATCTTAAGGCGCGCACCCTGACAGGCGGGGCAGGGGAGGCTGGACATGAACCTGCTGATCTCTTCTTTCAGGTAATCGCTTTCCGTCTCCCGGAAAAGCCGGGTCAGATGCGGAATGATCCCCTCAAAAGGCTTGCCGGCGACCTCTATATCCGTGCCGTAAGTAATCGCCTTCTGTACATCCCTGCCTAATTTCTTAAACGGGGTATCCAGGTCAAAACCCATCTCATCGGCGAGCTCACGGATCAGCCAACGGTAATAAAGGATGTAGCCGCGGCCACCTCTTTTCCAGGGCTCAAGCGCCCCTTCATTGATGGATTTATTTTTGTCCGGCACCACCAGGTCCGGGTCAAACTCAAACCTGGTCCCCAGGCCGTTACATTCCGGGCAGGCGCCGTAGGGAGAATTAAAGGAAAAAACGCGCGGCTCGACTTCGGAATAGCTTATGCCGCAAGTCGCGCAGGCATACTGCTCGCTGAAGACCAGGTCCGCCTGCCTGCCCTGCCGGCTGACAATGACCATGCCGTTACCGGTCTTTAGCGCAGTCTCCACCGAATCGGTGAGGCGCTTCTTTACTTCGGGTTTAATGGTGAGCCTGTCTACCACCACCTCGATGTTATGTACCTTGTATTTAGCTAAACTTTTGCGTAAAGGAAGTTCGAAGACCTCACCGTCCACCCGGCAGCGCACAAAACCCGACTTCTGGATCGCCTTGAATACTTCCCTGTACTCTCCCTTTCTCCCCCGCACGACCGGAGCCAGGACCTGCACTTCTGTGCCGGGCCCCAGATCCATGATCTGCCCGACTATTTCCTGCGAGCTCTGCCTTGAGATGAGCCGGCCGCAGCGGTAGCAGTAGACCGTGCCGATGCGGGCGTAGACTATCCTTAAATAATCGTAGATCTCTGTCTGTGTTGCGACAGTGGAACGGGGGCTTCCTCCGGCAGTGCGCTGTTCGATGGCAATGGCCGGGGAGAGGCCGCTGATATACTCCACATCCGGTTTTTGCAGCTGTTCCAGGAACTGGCGGGCGTAACTTGAAAGGCTCTCCACGAACCTGCGCTGGCCTTCGGCATATAGGGTGTCAAAGGCAAGGCTGGATTTGCCTGAACCGGAAAGGCCGGTGACCACGATGAGCCTGTTACGGGGGAGTTCCAGACTTATGCTCTTCAGGTTGTGCTCTTTGGCGCCCCTGATGAAGATCGTTTCTTCCATAGAAGTGAAATTATACCAAAAAAGAAAGCCCCTGTAAATCGAAGATAAAGCCATATTACAGGGGCTTCTTTTGCGCTTTTTAAAGCGCCTAGCGTTTTTTCTTTTTCTTGCCGCCTCTTTTCATCTTGGCGCAGGAAACATCACCCTTCTTGTCCACGAAATAGAGGTAACCTTCTTTCCTCTTGATGCCGACTTTCGCGACCTTTTTCGGGCTGCCTCCTTTTTTCTTGCCTCTTGCCATCTTTGCGCAGGAGACATCGCCTTTCTTGTCGATGAAATAGAGGTAACCTTTCTGCCTCTTGATGCCCAGTTTCACCAGTTTCGTTGCCATCTTATTATTTCACCCCCTTTCGTTGTAATATTTTATTTCTCAGGTGCCGATCTTTGCCGGCGCCAGTATTCCCCTTAAAGTGGCGATAGCCGAAAGCACCGCCAGGTAGCTGGTCTTGGGGTTATCCGGGTGCGTGATATTCTCCGTGCGCGTGGTGATCTTTGCCGCTTCAGAGAGGATCTGGATCTCATGGATATTCTTCTTTGTGCCAGGGGAAGCCACGATCTTTACATAAGTCTTATCCGCGCCTATCCCGGCAAGGCTCAAAACCGCAGCCACATTAATATTCTGCGGGAAAAACCTGACTGCTCTTATCGCCGGCCCGAAATAGAGGGTCTTATCCTGCCTGACCTTATCCAGGTCGATCTTAAGTTTTTTGACGTATTCGACTCCCTTGAACGCAGCCGGGTTCTTACGCGTGGTCAGAAGCACGCTCCTGATCCTTCTGATCCCCGCGGCCTTGAGGCCGTCTATCCCTGAGATCGCGCCGCTGGGGATGAAGATCCGGCGCCCTTTCTTCCCGGCGATAGCGGATAGACGATTAAAGGAACTTACCAGGCCGCCGACGCTCATCACCATGACGTCCCTGCCTTTATCCAGAGACTCCCCGGCAATTTCAGCCGAGGCGGCGGCGCAAGAACACTCGACCACCAATTCCGACCTGCGGATCAATTCCCCCAGGCTTTTAACCGCCGCTGCCTCTTTTTTAAAAAGCCTGCGGGACAGCCTGCGGGATTTTTCCTGGTCAAGGTCAAAGAGCGCGACCAACCTTGCCTGGCGCGAAAAATCCCTGACAATAGCCCCGGCCAGTGAACTTCCTATCGCGCCGCATCCGACAATTCCGATTCTTAATTTTCCAGGCATCTGCAAATAAAATTACCGGTTACCGAACTATTACATTATCAATCAAGCGCGTACTGCCTATCCGCGCGGCCATGGCAATCAGCGCCTTGCCCTTTATTCTCCCGATCGGCTTCAGGTCAGCCAGGTTCACGATAAAAATATAGTCGATCTTTACTCTTTTTTTAGCCCGCACCAGCTGCGTCATTTTTCTGATGATCTTCCCGGAATCCCTGACGCCTTTCCGGACCAGGCCCTCCGCCAGCCTTAACGCCTCTGATAAGACAAGCGCGTCGCGTCGCCCCTCTTTGCTCAAATACACATTCCTTGAACTTAAAGCCAGGCCTGCGGGCTCGCGCACGATAGGCGAGACCTTTATTCGTACCGGCATATTCAGGTCCTTGGCCAGCCTCCTGATGATCGCCGCCTGCTGGGCGTCCTTTTGGCCGAAATACGCACGCGTAGGATTCACGATATTGAAGAGCTTGGTCACTACCGTAGCTACGCCGCGGAAGTGCCCGGGCCGCGACCTTCCGCAGAGGACCCTACTTAAACCCTCCACCTCCACAAAAGTGCAATAACCCTGCGGGTACATCTCTTTTGCCTGCGGGTAAAACAGGGCATCCACCCCCTCTCTGCGTAGAAGCGAGGCGTCCCTCCTGAAATCCCTGGGGTATCTGTGCAGATCCTCTTTCGGCCCGAACTGGGCAGGGTTGACAAAGATGCTGGCTACCGCGCAATTATTTTCCGTTTTGGCCTTACGGATAAGGCTCAGGTGCCCTTCATGGAGCGCGCCCATCGTGGGTACAAAACCTATCGTCCTGCCCTTAAGTTGCATCCGGCGGCTATACCCCTGCATCTTTCTGATCGTACGGATCACTTTCATATTATTTCCAGTAAGGGCCTGCGCACAAAATCACGCTTCTTTATCCCCGGATGCGGGATCTCTAAAACCTTATCCCTGACGATACTGTCTCCGTAAAAAAGGATATCCAGATCTATGGGGCGCGGCCCCCAGCGTACGCCGGCGGTCCTGCCTAATTTCCTTTCGATATCTTTGAGCTCTTTAAGGAGTTTGGGCGGAGGAAGGCTGGTGACGATCCTGGCCGCGGCGTTCAGGAATTTGGGCTGCCTGGTTACGCCTTGAGGAAGGGTCTCGATTATTGAGGAAAGTTTGACGACTTTTGTCTCCCTGAGGGCATTGATCTGGCCTACCGCCCTCTTTATATTCTTACGCCTATCTCCCAGGTTTGAACCGATGCCCAGAAAACAAGTCACCATCAAATGATCTTCTTAAGCCGGACTACTGCCTCGTTAACGCGCTCTTCAGGCACAGTCAAAGCCATCCGGATGTACCCTTCGCCGTATTTACCGAATCCAATCCCCGGAGTGACAACCAGGTTTGCCTTTTCAAGGATCAGCGCGGCGAACTTTATGGAATCCGTTTTAGCGGGGATCTTTATCCAGACATAAAAGGTCGCTTTTGGGGGGCTTACCTTCCACCCCAAAGAACTCAGGCCCTTTATCAGGGCGTCGCGCCTTCCCTGATACATCCGGCACATCTTTTGGGTATGCTCATCCGGCCCGTCCAGAGCCGCGATCCCGGCTAACTGAATCGCCGAGAATATGCCGGAGTCAACATTGGACTTTACCTCGGCCAGCGCTGACACAAGCGCCGCATTCCCCAGCGCCCAGCCGATGCGCCAACCGGTCATATTATATGTTTTGGAGAGAGAATGGAACTCGATGGCAATCTCTCTTGCTCCTTCGAACTCGAAAACGCTCGGAGCGCGGTAGCCGTCATAGCCCATCTCCGAATAGGCGAGGTCGGAAACAAGGACGATTTTATTCCTGCGGGCAAACTCTATTGCCTGCTGATAGAATTCTATTCCCGCGGTAGCGGAAGTAGGATTATTCGGGTAATTGAGATAGAGTATCTTTGCTTTTTTAAGGACGGCGGGCGGTATTTTCTTAAAGTCGGGGAGGAAACCGTTTGATTCAAGGAGCGGCAAAAGATAGGGCCTGCCTCCGGCCAGGATCGTGCCGCCCTTATACGGAGGATAGCACGGATCCGGCACCAGAGAATAATCCCCCGGATTGATGAAGGCTAAAGGAAAATGCGCGATCCCCTCTTTTGAACCGATCAGAGGCAGGATCTCCGTCTCCGGGTCAAAATCCAGGTCAAACCTTCTTTTGTACCAGGCCTGGATCGAACGGCGCAAAGCCGGCATCCCCTGGTCCAGGGCATAGCGATGATTTGCCGGATCCCCGGCTGCCTTATCCAGCGCGTCGATGATGTATCCGGGCGTAGGCTGATCCGGATCGCCTATCCCAAGGTCAATGATGTCGCGGCCTTCGGCCCTTGCTTTTCTCTTTGCCTTATCAATCTCTAAGAAAAGATACGGCGGAAGACTTTGTAAATTTTTAGAAAGTTTGAACATGCGCCTCCTACTTCAGTACGTCTTGCATGGAATATAGCCCCGCGGGTTTTCCCATCACCCACTTGGCCGCTTTCAAAGCACCCAGGGCGAAGAGGTCCCGCGAGTGCGCCTGATGCTTGATCTCGATGCGTTCGGAATTACCGCAAAAGATGATTGTGTGATCCCCGACGATATCGCCAAGCCTCACGGCGTGGACCGGGACCTCTTTTGCGGTAGCTTCGGCCAGGATCGCGCCGAACTTCTTGGCCGTGCCGGAAGGCGCGTCCTTTTTTGCTTTATGGTGCGCCTCGACGATCTCGATACTGTAATCCGCACCCAGCCTCCTCGCCAGTTCCGGAAGCATGCTGAATAACACATTTACCCCGACTGACATATTCGGAGAGAATACCACCGGAACGACCTTGGAGACCTCTTCCACTTTCCTGATCTGGCTGTCAGTCAGGCCGGTAGTCCCCAACACCAGCGCTTTCCTGTATCTGGCCACATAATCAAGATTGGATTCGGTCGCCTCGGGAGCGGTAAAGTCGATCAGCACATCGATGAGGAATATCCCGTCAGAGGTGGATGATATCTTAAGCCTGCCCATCTCCCTGCCGATAGCGGGTGTTCCCCTCTTCTCTAAGGCGAGCGTCAGTTCAAAGTCCTTATCAGAAGAGGCCAGCTCAAAAATACGCCTTCCCATTTTTCCGCAGACGCCGGCAATGCCGAGTTTGATCATCTTGCCTCCTACTTCAGTAACCCGTAGTCCTTCAGCGCTTTTTTAAGTTTCTCCAGATTCTCCGGCGACATGGAACACATCGGCAGCCTGAGGTCCGGTTCGCATAAACCCATCATGCCCATGGCCGTCTTTACCGGTATGGGATTGGTCTCTAAAAAGCAGGTCTTGATCAGCGGCAGGAGCTTAAAATGCAGCTCCTTTGCTTTTTTCAGGTTCCCTTTCTCAAACTCAAGCACCATCTCCGCGACATCCTTAGGCGCGATATTCGCGACTACGGAGATTATCCCTGTCCCGCCGATGCTTAATACCGGAAGGGTCAAGGAGTCGTCCCCGGAGATCAGACAGAAAGACGGCGGGCATAATTGCTTTATGCGCGACATCTGATCAAGGCTGCCGGAGGCCTCCTTCACGCCCACGATATTCTTGCAATCACCGGCAAGCCTTGCTATCGTCTCCGGCTCGATGTTCACCCCGGTGCGCGAAGCAATGTTATAGAGGATGATCGGGATATCCACGGCTTCGGCAATGGCCTTAAAATGCTCATAAAGCCCGCGCTGTGTGGGCCGGTTATAATAGGGTGAGACCTGCAGCGACGCATCCGCCCCGCTCTCCGCAGCGTGCTTAGTCAGGGTAATCGCCTCTTCGGTGGAGTTTGAGCCGGTGCCGGCGATGACCGGAACCCTTTTTTTGACCTGATCGATGGTGATCTCGATCACTTTGTCGTGTTCCAGGAATGATAACGTAGCCGATTCTCCGGTCGTGCCGCAGGGGACGATGCCAGAGGTGCCGTTTTCGATCTGGAAATCGATCAGGTCCCGCAGTTTCTTTTCGTCGACCATTCCGTTTTTGAATGGCGTAACTATGGCTACTATTGAACCCTTAAACATTAATCACCCCCGTATAGACGAGCCTCGCTTTTCCTTCAAGCCAGACGTCGCTGAAGGAGCGGCCTTCTCTTTTAAAATATACCCTCAGGGTTTCGCCGCTAAGCGTACACACATCCACCCTTCTTCCGGCGCCGGTCTTAAGGCCAAAGATTAGCGCTGCGGCAACGCTGCCCGTGCCGCAGGCCAGGGTCTCATCCTCGACGCCCCTTTCATAGGTGCGCACACAGATCTTATCTTTATCCATGGCTTCCGCAAAATCCGCATTCGTGCCTGCCGGAGCAAACCGGCTATGATAGCGGATCGCCCGGCCGAGGTCGTTGATATACATCTCATCCAGCCCTTCGACAAAGGTCACCGCATGCGGTACTCCGGTATCGATGAAGTTCGTCTTAAGATTCCTGCCCATCACCCGGACAGGCAGATCCAACCTTATGTTTTTCGGGCTGGTCAATTTTATCCTAACATTATCCCCTGCAACAAGTGATTCGATTATTCCGGCCTTTGTCTCTATCCTCACTTGTGACCTTCTGACCTTGTCCCCTCCGGGGAGGCTGCGCTTCGCTTCGCGCTGACCTTGTGACTTATACAACGCCGTGCACCTTGCGCCGTTACCGCACATTTGGGCCTCTGAGCCGTCGGCATTAAAGATGCGCATCCTGACATCCGCGGCCTTTGTTTTCTCAAGAAGCAGCAGGCCGTCAGCACCGATACCGAGTTTTCTGTCACAGATTTTTCTCGCCAGTATCCTGTGACTTTGTGACCTGGTGACCTGGTGACTCTCTATAACCACGAAGTCATTACCGGAAGCCACCATCTTGGCAAAGATTATCTTTTTCATAACCCCAGCAGGAAAGCCGGAATGATCTCGTTACGCACCAGGTCATCCCAGGTATCCCTTTTCCTGATCACGAATGACTCACTTCCCACCACCAGCACCTCTTCGGCCCTCCTGCGGGAATTGTAATTGGAGGACATGCTGAATCCGTAGGCGCCGGCGCTCATCACCGCAAGGTATTCGCCTTCTCTGACCTTAGGCATGAGCCTTGCCTTGGCCAGAAAATCCCCGCTCTCGCATATCGGACCTACAATATCAACCTTCTCTTGTGACCCGGTGACCCGGTGACCCGGTGACTTTAGCGGAACAATACTATGAAATGCTGCGTACAAAGACGGCCGGATAAGGTCATTCATCCCTGCATCCACGATCACGAACTTTTTCAGGGGGGTCTTTTTAATATATAAGACCTTAGTCACCAGGATCCCGGCATTACCAGAGATGAACCTGCCCGGCTCCATAATGATCTTAAGCCCGCGTTTTTTTAAGAGCGGCAGTACCTTTGCCGCAAACTTATCCGCAGTCTGGGGGGTCTCCTTATCATAGACTATTCCTAAGCCTCCGCCGATATTCAGATATTCCAGGACTATCCCTTCCTTGCGCAGCCTTCCGATAAAATCCACCATCTTGCCGATGGCAGCCACGTAAGGGGCGCTTTCGGTGATCTGGGAGCCGATATGAATATGTAATCCCGATATCTTTACATTTGAGAGGGCCTTACGCACAAGAAAGATCTGCTGGGCGCTCTTAAAGTCTATGCCGAACTTATTGGTGAGCTTTCCGGTAGTGATGTACTTGTGGGTCTTAGGCTCCACATCCGGATTTATGCGCAGCGCCACCTGTGCTGTGACCTTAAGCTTCCTGGCGATGCGGTTGATATTCTCAAGTTCAGGCACGCTCTCCACATTAAAGAAAAGGATCCGCTGCCTGAGCGCCTCTTCTATCTCCTTGTCGGTCTTGCCTACAGAAGCATAGACGATCCGGTTTGCGGGGCATCCCGCCTTTATAGCCCTTGAGAGCTCCCCTCCCGAAACAATATCCAGGCCCGCACCCTTATCCACGAGGCTGCGTAGGATTGCAAGGTTAGAATTCGCCTTCACCGAATAACAGATGAGCGGGTCTACGGAATGAAAGGCCTTCTTTAGTTTCAGGAAGTGGTCGACCAGCGTCTGATAACTGTAGACGTAAAGCGGGGTGCCGTACTTGCGCGCCAGGTCTTCGACTCTTACCTTTTCGCAATAAAGGTTTTTTCCCGTAAACTTAAACTCATGCATTTTAACTGACCTTTAATTTTTTCTGCCAGCGCAGGATCTGTTTTTTCACCAGCTTCGGGCTTGTGCCGCCGGGCGAACTTTTAAGATTCACCGAGGCCTCAGCATTCAGAAATCCCTTAATCCCTGCATCGAACTTGGGCGAATATTTCTTCAGTTCCGCTTCGCTTAGCTCGGAGATCTTCCTGCCCTTATCCAGGCACACCCTGACCATCCGGCCTACGATATCGTGCGCCTGACGGTAGCTTAAGCCCTTCCTGATCAGATACTCCACCAGGTCCACGGAAAAGAGAGATTCATCATGCAGGCGGGAGAGGACCGCCTCTTTTTCGATCACGATATTCCCGAAAAGCGCGATAAAGATCTCTAAGATTGATTTGATCGTATCAATGGCGTTGAAGAGCGGCGGTTTATCCAGCTGCATGTCCCGGTTGTAAGAGAGCGGCAGCCCCTTAAGCAGGATTAAGACACTTGAGAGGTCGCCGTGGATCTTGCCCACCGAACCCCGGATGAGCTCTAAGACGTCCGGATTCTTCTTATGCGGCATGATGCTTGAGCCGGTGCAAAAAGAGAAATCTATGTCGATGAAATTGAACTCCCTCGTTGACCAAAGGATCAGGTCTTCGGCGATCCGCGAAAGGTGTACCGACAGGATCGAAAGGTCAGCCAAAAGCTCAACGATGTAATCCCGGTCGCTGACGCTGTCAATGCTGTTTTGCGTCAGCCGCTTAAATCCTAATTCTTTCCTGACCATCTCCCGGTCAACGGGAAGGCTTGTCCCGGAAAGGGCGCAGGCGCCAAGCGGCATCTCATCTGAGCGCTCCTTTGCCGAGAGGAGCCGCGACTTATCCCTCTCCAGGCTCTCCACATAAGCCAGGAGATGGTGCGTAAGCACTACGCACTGGGCGACCTGCAGGTGCGTATAGCCGGGAATTATGACTTTAGAATTGCTCTTGGCGAACTTCAAGACCGCCCTCTGTAGCAGAGTGAGCAATTCCGCAAGATCCCCTATCTCTTCCCTGATGTACATCTTCACGTCCAGCGCGACCTGGTCGTTCCTTGAACGCGCAGTATGCAGTTTATCCGCTGCCTTGCCGATTTTTTTCGCAAGCACTTCCTGGATATTGGAATGGATATCTTCGGCCTTGGGGTCGTACTTAAAGGCCCCTTTTAAGACATCCTGCAGAATAGACTTCAGGCCCCTGATGATCGACGCCGCATCCTTAGGCGCAATGATCTTCTTCCTGCCCAGCATCCTGGCATGGGCAATACTGCCCAGGATGTCATACTTAGCCAGCCGCTGGTCATAAGCAATGCTTGAGGTGAACTTGTCTGTCAGCGCAGAGGTTTGTCTGGCAAACCTTGTACCCCAGAGTTTTTTAGGCATGACGACCTTCCTTTTGCTTTACCCGGTCTACCTGGTCGGGACAGGCTCCTATGTCGGGCAATGAATAGCTTTGACGGAGTCTGTCCCGCGACAATTATCGCTTGTAGGGCAGCCCCCAAATCCTGATAAAACCTTCGGCCAGTTTCTGGTCGAACTTGTCTTCCCTGCCGTAAGTGCTCAATTCCTTTTTGTAGAGCGAATGTACGGACTTTCTTGCGACCGGGACGCAATTGCCCTTAAAGAGCTTTAATTTCACCGAGCCGGTAACCCTCTTCTGGGTAGACTCTACAAAAGCATCTAAAGCCGACTTCAAAGGAGTATACCAGAGCCCGTAATAGACTAACTCCGAATATTTAAGCGCGACACCCTCTTTAAAGTGCGCCAATTCCCGGTCAAGGACCAGGCACTCAAGCTCTCTGTGCGCGGCATGCAGGATAGTCGCTGCCGGAGCTTCATAGATCTCCCGCGACTTGATTCCCACTAATCTATTCTCCACCATATCCGCCCGGCCCACGCCGTGATGGCCGCCGACCTCGTTCAGGTGGTTGATCAGGCTCTTTAGTTTATAGGCCCTGCCCTCGATCTTTTTCGGCACGCCCTTCTCAAAGGAGACCTCGATGTACTTAGGGTAACTGGCCTGATGCGTGGGGTTTTTGGTGATCAGGTATGCGTCCTCCGGAGGTTCCTGCTCCAGGTTCTCCAAAACCCCTGCTTCTATGCTGATGCCCCAGATGTTGCGGTCGATGCTGTAAGGCTTCCTTTTTGTGACATCTATAGGGATATTGTACATCAAGCAGTATTCGATCTCCTCTTCCCGGGATTTGAACTCCCAGGTCCTTACCGGAGCGATGATCTCTAATTTCGGATCCAGGATCCCCGCGGTCACCTCGAACCTTACCTGGTCATTTCCCTTACCGGTGCAGCCGTGGGCTATTGCGCCTGCCTTCTCCCTGTGCGCGATATCTACCAGGTATTTAGCGATCAAGGGCCTGCCCAGGGCAGTAGCCAGAAAATATTTGCCTTCGTATACCGCACCCGCCTTCAAAGCCGGAAGCACGAAATCTTCGACGAACTCATCCTGCAGGTCCTTGATGTAGACCTTGGAGGCGCCGGCAGCCAGGGCCCTCTTTTCTATCGCGCCCAGGTCCTCCCCTCCCAGACCCTGGCCGAGATCCGCCACAAAACAGACTACTTCATAATCCTGCTCTCTTAACCACCGGACGATGCAGGACGTATCCAATCCTCCTGAATAAGCTAAGACTACTTTTTTCACTGATTCTCCTTCTTCTATCCGGTCGGGACAGGTCCCTCAGTAACGTAAGTAAAAACTTCGGCGGGATCTGTCCCGTGACGCGGTGTTGCCGGACAGTCCCTAGTACTTATTTTAGCAACTTTATCAAGATGGCCTTCTGCACGTGCATCCGGTTCTCTGCCTGGTCAAAGATCACGGAATTGGGGCTATCCATCATTTCGTCGGTGATCTCTTCTCCCCGGTGCGCAGGCAGGCAATGCATGATCAAAGCCTTAGGATGAGCCAGCCTCGCCAGGTTCTTATTGATCTGAAATTCCCGGAAGATCTTCTTTCTCTCTTGCGCTTCCTTCTCCTGGCCCATGCTGGTCCAGACATCCGTGTAGACCACATGCGCGCCCCTGACCGCGTCAGTCGGGTTATCGAACACCTTCACCTCTGCCTGTTTAGTCCGCGCAATAGCCTTTGCCTCGCCTACCACCGCGCTATCCGGAGTGTATCCTGCAGGCGAGCCGACATGCATATTCAGGCCCACTTTCGCCGCGGCATAAAGCAGGCTGTTACAGACGTTATTGCCGTCGCCGACAAAGGCCAGGGTCAGGCCTTTTAATCTCTTCAATTTTTCCCTGACGGTGTAGATATCCGCAAGCGCCTGACAGGGATGTTCAAAATCCGACAGGGCATTGATCACCGGGATATCCGCCGCCCGGGCAAGCTCTGTGACGTTCTTATGCTCGAAGGTCCGAAAGACTATCGCCTGGACATAACGAGATAAAGTCTTGGCCACGTCCCGGATAGACTCTCTCACCCCGAGGTTGATCTCCTGCGGCGCAAGATACAGAGAGTAGCCGCCCAGCTGATACATGCCTACCTGAAAAGAGACCCGCGTGCGGTTTGAGGGCTTCTGAAAAATGAGGGCAAGCGAATTTCCGGATAGGGTGCGGCTATACTTCTGCGCGTCTTTCTTCAGTTTATCCGTAAGGTCAAAGATCTCCTTGATCTCTTTTGCAGTCAAGTCTTTTATCGAAACCAGGTCTTTTTTCATCTTTATTTCTTCTCCTAACTACTACCTGCAATCGAAAAAACCCCATCCAGGATATTAATTGCCCTGTCAATTTCCTTTTTGCTGATATTCAATGCCGGCATAAGCCTAAGGACGGTATCGTGCGTGCAATTGATCAAGAGCCCCTTCTTAAGGCAACCCTCCACAATAGGCTTTCCTTCTCTATTCAATTCTACTCCGGCCATCAACCCTATCCCCCGGACTTCCTTGATCGCGGGATATTTATTTTTCAGGCTATTAAGTCTCTGAAAAAGGTGCTCCGACTGCTTTGACGCATTGGCAAGGAGCTTCTCTTTCTGGATCGCCTCCAAAGTAGCCAGGGCTGCCCGGCAGATCACCGGCCCTCCGCCAAAAGTAGAGGCATGCATACCCGGCTGCAGGGTATCGGCGATCTCTTTCTTTACCGCCATCATGCCGACAGGCAATCCTCCTCCCAGGGCCTTGGCCAGAGTCACGATATCGGGAGTGATGCCGTAATGCTGGTAGCAGAAATATTTCCCCGTCCTGCCCAGGCCTGTCTGCACCTCGTCTACGATCAAAAGCAGATTTTTCTCATCGCAGAGCTTCCTTAAAGCCAGGACAAAGTCTTTGCCGGCGACGTTTATCCCGCCCTCGCCCTGGATCAGTTCCAGCATGATCGCTACGGTCTTATCGCTAAGGGCGCCTTTTACCGCTTCAATATCATTAAACTTCACGATCCTGAACCCCTCGGGAAGCGGCTCAAAACCCTGCTGATATTTCTTCTGTCCGGTCGCAGCCAATGCCGCAAGCGTGCGGCCGTGAAAAGAGTTTTCAAAAGTGATGATCTCGAACCTGCCCTTGCCGAACTTGCGGCTGAACTTTATCGCGCCTTCGTTCGCCTCCGCCCCGGAATTGCAGAAAAATACCTTAGCCGCAAATGTCCGGTAAGCGACTTCTTTCGCAAGCTTTGCCTGCGGGATATGATAATAATTGTTCGGGATAAAGATCAGTTTGGAGATCTGGTCGCGCACGGCAGCCGATACTTTCGGATGGCAATGGCCCAGGTTCCCCACCCCCCAGCCGGGGAAGAAATCCAAATACACATTCCCGTGAATATCCCAGAGCCGGCTCCCCTTGCCTTTGACAAAGACCAAAGGTACCTTGGTGTAAGTCGGCATGATGTAATCCTTGTAGCTTTCAAAAACCTCTTCTAATTTCATGCTATTTTACTATCTCCGTCCCGACGCCCTGGTCCGTAAATATCTCAAGCAGCAGACCGTGAGGCGTGCGCGCGTCAATCACGTGCGTCTTCTTCACCCCTGCCTCAAGCGCGCCAATGCAGGCCTTTACTTTGGGGATCATCCCCTGCTGGATGATTTTATTCTCTATCAGGCCTTTAGCTTCCTGCGTAGTCAGGGTGGAAATAAACGAGTGCGGATCCTCGGCATTACGCATGATCCCCTTGACATTGGTCAGGAGCACCAGCTTCTCCGCATCAAGCGCTGCGGCAATGGCAGAAGCCGCTTCATCGGCATTGACGTTGTAAGTTTTTTTGTCTTTTCCTCTGCCCATGGGCAGGACCACAATCACTTTGTCTTTCTTCAGTTCCTCGGTTAGCGGCTCTTTATTTATATCGATAATGTTTCCCACCAGGCCTAAGTCTATTTTGGCCTTCTTTTTTTCCGCCGCGATAATGCTCTCTTTTGCGCCGTTTAAACCGGCGGCCCTGGCGCCCAGTTCCTGCAGTTCCGTGACGATGAGGTCATTGAGATTCTGCAATTCCTCCTCTACCAGCTTTAGCGTCTCCGGATCAGTGACCCGCATGCCTTCGACAAACTCCGTCTTTTTCCCTGTCTGGCGCATCCGGTCGCTGATATTCGGGCCTCCGCCGTGCACGAGGACGGGCCTTAGCCCCGTGAAACTCAAAAAGACAATATCCTCCAGGACGTTCCTGCGGATCCGTTCGTCGCCCAGTATGCTTCCGCCGTATTTGATCACGATGGTCTTCTTATGGAACCTTTTAATATAGGGAAGTGCTTCAATCAGCACATCCGCTTTTTTTATCGCCTCTTCCATTTTTCCTCGCTTAATTGTATGCTGCGTTTATCTTGATGTATTCGGGCGTCAGGTCCGAAGTAAAAATGAGCGCAGCGCAACTGCCCCTGCCTAAAGCAACCTCAACGTCGATCTCTCTCCTGCTTAAGGGGCTAAGCTTGATCTTCAGGTCTTTCTCTTTTACCCTTAGGCCGCTTGCGCCCACTGCCGCCACGATCCTGCCGAAGTTCGGATTCTCGCCGTACATCGCGGTCTTAAAGAGGTTGGAGTTTGCGATGTCCAGGGCTACTTTGCGCGCCTCGGCGTAGTCTTTCGCATCTTTGACCCTGATCCGTATAAACTTGGAAGCGCCCTCGCCGTCCCTGACGATCAACTCAGATAACTTAAGGCAGACTGCTTCAAGCGCTCCTGTAAAAAGCTCCAGATCCCTGCCGGATGAGATCAGCCTGTTTCCTGCGCAGGAATTGGCTAAAAGTATAACCGAATCATTGGTGCTCATGCAACCGTCTACCGTGATACAATTGAAAGATTTATCCACGCATGATTCAAGGGCTTTTTTGAGGCTCGCCTGCGAAATACGGGCATCCGTAAAGATGAAGGTGAGCATCGTCGCCATATCCGGGGCGATCATACCCGCGCCTTTGGCCACACCGCAGATCGAAACCGTCTTAGAACCAAGAGCGAACTCCACGGTGACCTCTTTGGTAAAGAGGTCCGTGGTCAGGATCGCCCGCTTCGCCTGCTCAATGCCGCCGGCGGATAATTTTCCGGCCAGATGCGGTATCGCGCTCTTTATCTTTCCTAAATCCAGGGGTTTTGCGATGATACCGGTAGACGCGACAAGGACCATTTCCGGCCTGATCTTTAATTTCCCGGCAGTGGCCTTTGCCATGGCTCTTGCGTCTTTTAGGCCCCGGGCGCCGGTGAAGCAATTGGCATTACCGCTATTAGCGATGACCGCCTGAAAAGCGGAACCTTTGCGCAGGTGCTGCCTGCACAACTCCACGGGAGCAGCTGCCAGGGTGTTTGCAGTGAACATGCAGGCGCCTTTTGCCGGAACGGCAGAATAAAAAAGGGCCAGGTCCGGTTTACCTGATTTTTTGAGTCCGCAGCTTAATCCTGCCGCCTTAAAACCCGAAGGTAAAATCGCCTTATTATAGACTTTCATAAGAGCCCGAGCGTCTCGGAGAGGCCGTACATGATATTCATATTCTGGACTGCCTGCCCCGAAGCGCCCTTTAAAAGATTATCGATCCCTGCGACGACGATCACGGAACCCTCTTCTTCCTTTACGCAGATATCGCAGAAGTTAGACTTTAGCACGTCTTTAAGCCGCGGAAAATCCCCTTCCTGCCTGACCCTGACAAAAGGCTCACCCTTATAAAACTCCTTGTATAGATTTATCAATCCATGAGCTATGGGCTTTGAGCTATGGGCTTTTTTTACATACACCGTCGCCAGTATCCCCCTGTTTAAGGGCAGCAGATGCGGCACAAAGGTGACCTTCAAAGGTTTTCCGGAGGCGTTTGACAATTCCTGGTCGATCTCCGGAGCATGCTGATGCGCGTTCACCCTGTAGGCCTTGAAATCCTCGTTGACCTCGGAGAATAAAAATCCCTCTGCCAGCTTCCTCCCCGCGCCGGTGACGCCGGACTTGGCGTCGATGATGATCGAATCAGGCTCTATAGCCCCTGACGAAACCAGAGGGGCCAACGCCAGGATCGCCACCGTCGGATAGCAGCCGGGGTTTGCGACTAAAGCAGCGCCCTTGATCTTCTGCCTGTAGATCTCAGGCAACCCGTATACCGCATCCTTTACATGCGCCGTATCCGTATGCCTGACGTTATAATGCTTCTCGTAAACGGCAATATCCTTGATGCGGTAATCGGCGCTAAGGTCTATTATCCTCTTGCCCGGCTTCAATAATTTAGGCACCATCTCCATCGAGACCGTATGCGGAAGGGCAAGGAATATCAGGTCTGATTTTGCGGCGATCTCTTCCGGGTCGGGAAGATTACAGGTCAGATCTAACCGGTTCATGAATCTGGGGAAAAGGCCTGAGATATCTTGCGGCTTGTCGATCTTGGCCGAGACGTGGGTGATCTTTATTTCGGGATGCCCAAGGAGCAGGTCGATCAATTCCTCGCCGGCATAACCGGTCGCTCCGACGATGCTTACGTTTATCATCTTTCACCTCTGGTATAATCCTCAGGTATGCAAATAAATTATACCTGATTACACAGATTTCAAAACAGATTACACAGATTAAAGTTTCTAATCTGTGTAATCTAAGCGCTTTAATCTATGTAATCATAAATATGATCTTTATAAATGATTATCTTAAGATAAATTACCGACGAAGTCAAGTCTTTTTCTCGTCGGAGTCGAAAGCCCCCGCAGCTTCGCTTCGCGAAGCTAAACGCAGGGGTTATTTCAGCCATAGACTTACGTCCACTGAAGAAATATAAGGTTCCGTAAGTCTAGGCTTCAATAAAAAACCCCGCTTCACAGCGGGGTCATCTATAATTTTAAATTTTAAATTTAAAATCTACATATTACCTCTTTGTCCACTGGAAGCGTTTACGCGCGCCCTTCTGGCCGTATTTCTTGCGCTCCTTGGCGCGGGGGTCACGGGTAAGATACCCCTCTTTACGCAGCACGTCTTTAAGCTCAGGCTCCGCCTGAATGAGGGCACGGGAAATCCCCAGCCTCATCGCGCCTGCCTGGCCGGTAAGCCCGCCGCCGCAAAGTTTGGCCACCACATCATACTTAGCAGCGCTATTGGTGACTAGCAGGGGCTGCTTGACAATGATCCGGTCTGTCTCGCGCAGGAAATACTTCTCATAAGGCCGGGAGTTAACGGTGATCTCGCCCTTTCCGACGAGAAGCCTGATCCTGGCCACTGATTCCTTGCGTCTGCCTACTGCTGAATATCTGGTTACTGCTTCCATGTTACTTTTATACCTCCAGGGTTACGGGATTTTGCGCCTTCTGCAGGTGCTTGTCATCCGCGTAAACTTTTAACTTTTTTAATATCCGCGTTCCTAACCTGCCGCCGGGTAACATCCGGCCCACTGCCAGCTTCACCACCGTCGCCGGTTTCTTCGCCAGCATTGTCTCAAGGGTGACTTCTCTTAAGCCGCCCGGATAACCCGAAAAGCGGCGGTAGACTTTCTGCTTAGGCTTTCTGCCGGTCACTCTGACCTTGGCGGCATTGATGACAATGACGCTGTCGCCGGTATCCAGATGCGGGGTAAAGATAGGTTTATGCTTACCCCTCAGGATAGTAGCTACCTTGGCTGCAAGCCTGCCCAGGGTCTTATCTTTGGCATCCACAAGATACCACTGGTGTTTAATGTCCTCTTTTTTGGCTACATAGGTTTTATTCATCCTCTGACGACTTTCTCTAAGTTAAACAACCTGGACCCTGCAGGACTGAATCCCGGTAATTATCCGACTGGATTCGTAAGGTAAAAAGTATAACATAAATCCGGGCCAAGTCAAATTATTTTTTTCTCCCCTTTGCCAGCCAGAATACCAGGCCAAAGACAAGGCCTAGCGCCCCGGCTGCCCAAAAAGGCACTGAAGCCCTGCGGATGACCGCCTGAGACCGGCACTTTTGATTCTTAAAGAGAGCGAAAAGCTTGGTCCGGCCGAACTCGCGCAGATCGTAGCGGATTACCGCCTTGCTCAGGGCTGAAGGGTCTTCATCAAGGGCAAAAACCGCTATCTTTGAGGCGGCAATGGGGTCGTAATCCCCGGAGGCAGGGCCTATTTCAGGCAGGAGCGCGTTTGCCGTAAATCTTCCGGAAAGGCCGGCTAAAGCCGGGCCTAATGCATTGATACTGCAAAAGACTATGTCATCTTCGCCGGAATTACCGCGGATCAGAGAGACGGCGGGAAAATAATCCTGCGGAAACCAGATCGAACCGCCGCGCGCCAAAAGCAGGCCCAGAAAAGCAGAATCCGTAACCTTTACCCCATAGGTCACCTTCTCCCCGGGGCCGGCCTTATCCATGGAAAGGGTGGGAGAAATCAGCAGGATGAAAACCGCAACCAGGATGAAGATGAGCCTCCTGTATTTTATCTGGCTTAACCTATCATATATGTACGCCAGGAAACAGGCGCCAAGCAGGAATATAGGCAGGTACCCTTCCTGCGAAAAAAAACGGTAGGGATAAACCACGTAAATCAGGCTGGCCGGCAATAAGCTGAAAATAAACCGGTATCTGGCCCCCTTCTTAAAAGCAATGAGTGCGCCCGCAATTGCCGGCAGATAATCGATGATCTTAATCTGACAGAGATTAGACTCGTTAAGATTCAGGCCAAGGCTTGAGACGGACCCGAGGCTGGCAATCTGTTTTGCGATCATCGGCGCTGAGAAGACAAGGCCCCAGAAAAGCGTAAAGGCACACGCCCTTCTAGTCTGCGTATCGAGACAGGCATAAAACAAAATCGCCAGGGCCAGGAACCAGGACGTCCCGATATGCGTGTAAAAAGCCAGGGCCAGAAGCAGCGCGGCGCGCACGGCCTGCCTGCGAAAGATGCGCTCCAGCGAAAACATCCCGAAAATCAAAGCCAGCGTCACCGGGATGTGGTTGATCAGGGATAATGAAAAGGTAAAAGATGAACCGAAAGCAAGCAGGCTGAAAAACGCAAGGCGCGAGTCGAAATTCCGTTTCAGAAAGAGCCATAAGACGAACATGAATCCCGGTATGGAAGCTGCCTCGAATATTTTTGCGATAATGACCGGGCCGGACTTGATCCCGATCAGAAGGGCCAGCACGAAATGAAAGAAGGGCGGATAGATGTGAGTCCTGCCTAGCGGCGCATACTGCCAGAAATCCCAGCCGCTGTAGCCGCCGGCGCGGATAAAACCCTGCGCGGTCAGGATATGGTAATAGATATCCATGAACTGGGGGAGGACCCTCCAGCGCATGGCCTGAAAAAGCACAAAACAGGCAATGATCAGCAGGGAATAAAAATCCCAGCGTATTTCTTTCTGTCCCTCTCCTTGCATCTTTATCCCTTCGGACGAAAGGTTATTTTGACGGGGTAGTGACGATCTCGATAAACAGATCGGCCAGGCGCGGATCGAACTGCGCGCCCTTAACTCTATTGATCTCTCTTACCGCCTCTTCCACCGGAAAGGCCTTCTTATAGTCGCGGCCCGTAGTCAAAGCATCGAAGACATCCGCCAGCGAAATGATCTGGGCTGCCCGAGGAATAGCTTCACCCTTGAGCCCCTGCGGGTAACCCGAACCGTCCCACCTCTCGTGATGGTAAAGGATCCAGGGCAGGATATCCTTGAACTCTTTGAGCGGCTCAAGGATCTTTACGCCGATGATCTCGTGTTTCCTGATCAGGTCAAACTCATCCTTATCCAATGCGCCCTTTTTATGCAGGATAGCATCCGGAATACCGATCTTGCCCAGGTCATGCAGTAATGCGGCTTTTTTAAGCTTTTCCTTTTCTTCTTCGGGCCACCCCAGCTTCTCCGCTAATTTGAGCGAATAATCCCGCACCCGCTCCGAATGCCCTTCGGTATAAGGGTCGCGCGCTTCCAGGGCATTTACCAGGGAAGCGATGATCTGAAAGTAGGTCTCTTTAGTCCTGGCATGCTCCCTGCTCAGGCTGTCGATAAGGGCGAGCAGCTGACTGTTCCTCTCCTCGATATCTTCTCCGATCGTACCCAGGACATCCTTCACCAGCGCTGATTTTTCTCCTGCGGGCCTGGCCATTGCGGCCATATCCCCGGGCAAAGCCTCTCTTATGCGCCCCCCCTCTTTCTTTGCCTCTTGCGCTAACATAAAAAGCAGGTCACCCCCGGAAACGCCTTTCCTGAGCTTGGCATAGACCAGCTTCACTTCGGAACGCAGGGATTTCCTGCGTAACAGCATCTCAAGCTCCGCGCTCAACGCAGACGCGATCTCCCTGATCTTCTTCTCGGGACCGGCTACCAGCCCCGCGATCTCCTCGGCTGAGTAAACCGACCAAAAGGACGACCTCTTCTGCAGGATCAAACAAATCCTTTTCCAGATGTCTTTAAGCTCCCCGACAGAAATATCCTCCGTCAGCCGCCTGAGAGCCTCCAGGCGTATAAAAATAAGGTATTGCTGCCGGCCGAAGTAGATCTTTGCCGCCTCAAGGTCAAGGCGGTAAAGGAAATACCGCAGGGTAAAAAGGCCCCTTAAGGGATCGACCGTAGCCTTATCCTTGATCCTGATTATCTGCGCCAGGGAATAAAGGGATCTGTAAAGCTGGCCGAAAACAAAAAAAAGCAAACAGAAGAAGACGACCGGAGTAAAATCAAATCTCAGGCCGTTGAGGATCAAAATAACCAGCCCGAGGAAGTCCAAAGTAAGCACGCCCATAGTCAGGACAGCGCCGAAAAAGAAACCGCCGTAGATTAGGGCCGCGGTAATGGCTGCCAGCGAGAAGATCAGGAAGGGTATGATCAGCGTATTTACCTGATGCAGCGTCCGACCGCTGACGATATTGGCTATCCCGTAGAGATGCAGCAAGCCTCCGGGCATCTTTCCGAGGGGAGTGGGATGGATATCGTGGTGGATCGCCGCTTCGGGATAGACTAAGACCAGGCTGCCTCTGAGAAAATCCTCTCCGTGGAGAGCCTTCAGTCCCGGCAGGTCAGAAAGCACATCATAACAGCTTATATACGTCATGCTTTCGGGATTCAGCAGGTAGTTAATATAGAATGTGCGGTCATCCCCGGATAGCGGCAGCGAAGAAACCAGCTCCTGCTCGCTTTTCTTAAGGAACGCTGCGGAGAGCGCGACAGAGAGCGAATAATAAGTCCTGCCCTTGGAGGTGATGTAGGCCCTTAAACGGCGGACCTTTCCGTCGGCGTCAGTGGGGGTATTCAGCATGCCCATAGAATAGGCGGCATTGATGAACCCTGCCTCGGGCAGGACCGGCGACCTCTCTTTAGGGTCAAAGTAATACGCCAGGACCACGCGGCTTTTAGCCTCTTTCAAGGCCTCTACAAAGAGCCGGTCTTCTTCCTTATTCTCGGATTCGCCGATGAAGGAAAGATCGATTCCTATGGTGTCTACGCCCTCTTTATTCAGTATCGTGACTAACTCAGCATAAAGAGACCTCTTCCAGGGCCAGCGCTGCTGGATCTTATCCAGAGACCTGTCGTCTATGCCGATACCGACGATCTTGTGCGGCTTTACAGAGACGGATGAAATGGAGTGGGCATATTTAAGAGGAGAATCGTTAAGGCTAAGGGAAATACGCGAAGAGATCTTTCCGGAAAGGAAAATAGAAACGGCTAAGGCGATTAGGCCGATGGCCAGATACCTGATGAAGGTAATGTTTTTTTTCAAATTAACTTAAAAACAAAATTTAATAGTATTGCAGGACCACTTCCTGATGTCATTCCAGGCATCCTCCCACCAGCTTTCCTCCTCGCCTTTACTGACAGTAGGCTGGGCCTGAGCACTGCTCTTGCTTGGCGTTTTATCTTCTGACTCTTTTTTCTGGCCAGGCGCCTTAGCTGTGTCGCGCAAACCCCGCACCGCAGTTACGCTTTCTACCTGAGCCATTACAGCTTCCTGCTCGATTGCATCGCCTTTGGTAATAGCCTGGGCAAAATTATCCGAACTGAATAACCCGACATGTTCATGCCTGCCGGTTAAACCGCTTGTGCCCGAGAATACCGGGGTCTCGCAATCAGCGATCAGGAATGTCCCCGCCCCGAGCCTGCGGTATTCGTCCGAGCCCAGGTTCTCAAGCTGCTCATTCATCCCGTAAGAACGGCCCCGGATCCCGCCGCCTGACCCTGTCGGAGGCGTATGGTCAGCAGGACAGGTGATTATTTTGATGTCCCCTCCCGCCAGGATATCGGTCAGCAGAGAGCGTCCGCCCCCTTCCTCCCCCTGGGCAAAGGCCAAGCCCCTCTTTTCCAGGTCAACGATAAAATAAGCAAGCTTGATCTTCCAGGCGCCTTTTTTCCGCAAGACCTCGGCGTACGCCCTGCGGATATAGTCTGCAGGCAGCCCGCTCAGGTCTCCGGGCAGGGTGTCGTTCTCCATGGCATAAATATCCAGGGCTCTTTTTAAGGCTTCCAGATTCTGCCGGCAGACCTTTGCCTTCTGGTTTTCCACCATGCTCTTGTAACCGGGAAAACCGAGCGTAGCAAGGATCCCTATGACTACGATCACCACGATCACTTCCATCAACGTAAATGATTTCTTATTCATCTATCTGCCTCCGTTCATAAAAAAAGGGCTTTTCTAGTATTTTACCTTTAGCAGGCACAAACCCTTTGCCGGTGCTGTCGGCCCGGCAAGCCTGCGGTCGCGCGAATTAAGGATCCTCTCCAGAGCGCCTGCGTTTAGCTTGCCCCTGCCGATCTCAATGAGCGTGCCGACGATATTTCTGGCCATATTATACAGGAATCCGTCGGCCTCAATATAAATATATATGAAATAACCCTGCTTCGCAACCTTTATTTGCTTAATGTGCCTCAGGGGATTCCTTGCCTTGCCACCGGAAGCCCGGAAAGAACTGAAGTCATGCCGGCCCAGGAGCCTGCGGCTTTCTCTCTGCATCAGCCTGACGTCAAGGGGAAAAGGATAAAAGTAGGCGCTTCTTTTCAGGAAGGGGCTTGAGTGCTTGCGGTTTAAAATGGTGTAGCGGTAGAGTTTGGATCCGGCGGAAAAACGGCTATGAAAATCAAGCGGCGCTTCTTTTAAGGAATATACAGAGATGTCGTCGGGAAGGAGGCCGTTTAAGGCCCGTTCTAATTTCTCTAAGGGGATCTGTGAAGAGGTTTTAAAATTTGCAACTTGGCCTAAGGCATGCACCCCGGCATCAGTTCTTCCCGAGGCAATTAAACGGACCTTTTCCTGGAGGACCTTTTGGAGGGTCTTTTCTATTACTTCCTGGATACTTCTCTGGCGACCTGGCGACCTGGTGACCTGGTGACTTTGAATCTGCCAGCCGCAATAATCCGTTCCGTCGTACTCTATACTGAGCCGGATATTCCTTATTATTTTACCAGGCATTCGGCAATCTGCACCGCATTAGTGGCAGCGCCCTTACGCAGGTTGTCTGCGACCACCCACAGCCACAGGCCCTTCTTTTCAAAGCAGTCCTGGCGGATCCTGCCCACAAAGACCTCATCCCTTCCCTCTACGTCCTTGGGCATGGGATAAAGGCTCTTTGACGGATCGTCGATAACCACGATTCCGGCAGCCCTGGAAAGCAGTTTTCTTGCCGCGTCAGCGGTAATGGGCTTTGCGGTCTCGATATAGACCGATTCGGAGTGTCCGGTACGCACCGGAACGCGGATAGTGGTGGCTGAAATCTTGATCTTTTTGTCATGCATGATCTTGTGGGTCTCATGCACCAGCTTCCATTCTTCGCTGGTATAATCGCATTCGCTGAAACCTCCGATGTGGGGAAAGACGTTGAAACCCAGCTGCTGGGGCATGGCCCTGTTTTCGACATTCACATGGACGCTGGTAAAACCGCGAGAAGAAATGATCACGGTCTCTTCCTTTAATTGCTCTACCGCCGCTTTTCCCGCTCCGGAAGAAGCCTGGAGGGTAGTGACGATTATCTTCTTGATGCCTGCCTTTTTATGTATCGGCCATAAGGCAACCACCATCTGTATGGTCGAGCAATTGGGGTTGGCGATGATTCCTTTGTGCTTCCTGACATCGGCGGCATTCACCTCCGGCACGACCAGGGGCACTTTAGGGTCCATGCGGAAGTCCGCGCCGTTATCGATGACTACAGCGCCCCTCTTTATCGCCTCCGGAGCGAAAGTCACCGCAGCCCCCTTTTCTCCTTCGGTGCCGGCAAAAAGGGCGATGTCAATACCTTTGAATCCTTCCGGAGAAACCGCCTCCACGGCGTACTTCTGTCCATCTACATCGATCTCGCGGCTTGAGCGCGCAAAAACGCGCAGGTCCTGGACCGGGAAGTTCCTCTCTTTTAATACGCGCAGCATCTCTATGCCCACTACGCCGGCGCCTATGACTGCGACATTATATTTTTTCATCGGTAAACCTCTCCTATTTTAGGTGTTTTACGACAAGGTCGCCGACCTCGCTGGTAGAATAGCCCATCTTTCCCGCGGCGAGGGACTTTAATTTTGTCTGCACCACCTCGATCACTGCGTCTTCCACCGACTTTGCCGCCTTCTCCTCTCCCAGGTTCTCAAGGAGCATTGCGCCTGCGCAGACCGCCGCCAGAGGATTGATCACGTTCTGGCCGGTATATTTCGGGGCGCTGCCGCCGATCGGCTCAAACATGGATACGCCCTTGGGGTTGATGTTGCCTCCTGCGGCAATACCCATTCCTCCCTGGATCATTGCGCCCAGGTCGGTAATGATGTCCCCGAACATATTATCCGTCACGATCACGTCAAACCACTCCGGATTCTTCACGAACCACATGGTCGTGGCATCCACGTGCGCGTAGTCAGTGGTAATATCCGGGTATTCCCTGGCTACTTCATAAAAGGTCCTCTCCCAGAGGTCCCAGGCATAAGTCAATACATTCGTCTTGCCGCAAAGGGTCAGCTTCTTCCTCTTATTGCGCTTGCGCGCGTATTCGAAGGCATAACGGATGCAGCGCTCGACGCCCTGGCGGGTATTGTAGGAGACCTGTATGGCGACTTCGTCTTTTGTGCCCTTGTCCCGGAACTCGCCCATGCCTTTATAAAGGCCTTCCGAGTTCTCCCGCACTACCACAAAATCAATGTCCTCGGGCCTTTTGTCTTTCAGCGGGCAGAAGCCGGAATTATATAGTTTCACCGGACGCAAGTTTATATACTGGTCAAGGCTAAACCTTAATTTCAGGAGCACCCCGGTCTCAAGGATGCCGGGTTTTACGTCCGGGTCCCCTACCGCGCCCAGGTATATGGCGTTATATTTTTTTAACTCTTCGATGTCCTGGTCGCCGACGAGCTTGCCGGTCTTAAGGTACCTGGCCCCGCTAAAATCGAAGGCTTTCGCCTCGTATTTAAAGCCGAACTTTTTAGCCGCCGCCTCCATTACCTTCAGGCCTTCGCGGACCACCTCCGGGCCTGTCCCGTCTCCGGGGATAACTGCGATCTTAAACATTTCTGCGCGACCTCTCTTTCATATAATTCATAAGGCCCCCCTTTTCTACGATCTCCTGCAGGAATCCGGGGAATGCCTCGGTCTTATAAGTCTCATTTTTAGTGAGGTTTTTAATCAGGCCCTCCGAGAGATCGATCTCAAGCGTATCCGCCTCCTCGATCCTCTCTATCTGGCCGCACTCAAGGAAAGGCAGGCCTATATTGATGGCGTTGCGGAAGAATATCGCCGCAAAACTCTTTGCAACTACTGCGCTGATCCCACACCCTTTGATCGCAAGCGGGGCGTGCTCCCGCGATGAACCGCAGCCGAAGTTCTCACCGGCCACAATAATATCCCCCGGGCTGACCTTGCCGGCAAAATCCGGGCGGATGCTCTCAAGGCAGTGCCTCCCGAGCTCTCTGGCATCGGTGGAGACAAGGTATTTTGCCGCGATGATATCGTCGGTATTACAATCGTCTCCCAGCTTATGGACTCTTCCTTTGATGATCATCTTTCCAATCCGCCTGCGCCCTGCAGCCCCTGCATCATACCGGAGATATCCTGCTGCCTCACTCCCGCCGGCAGAACGAACAGGCTGTCGTCAAGGGGCGCATTGACGACCAGGTTTTTATAATGTACGGTCGCGCCCCCGGTCTCTAACTTTACAGGAAAATCTACCGACTCATCCATCCACATCTTGACCGGTACGGCCCCCTTTGAGCAGTTGTAGACGCCGCAGTTTTTTCCGTCGCAAGCCTCCTGTCCCAGATACTCACAGTCTTTTTTATAGTCTCCCACTTCAGGGACCTGCCCTGCCGCCTCTCCTGCGGGCACGGTTACAGCCATGTTCTGCGCAGGCATATACATATACGCCTGCACGCCGTCGAAAATAGTGATGGTCTCGATCCCGCCGGTCTGCATCACCATGCGGCTTTTCTTGCCCTTAGTGTAGACTTTAGTAGCCGTGCTGCCCATGACAGGGGTCTCCATTACCACATCAAACTGCAGAGTGGAATAATTACGCTCAGCCTGCGCAAAAGCGAGAACCGCAAACAAAGACATTAAACATAATAACGACTGCCTGATCAGTGCCTTCATATCCGTCTCCTTAGGATAGTTCTCCGGGATGCGTGACCCTGCCCGTAACTGCCGAGGCTGCGGCCACTGCGGGCCCGGACAGATAGACAAACGACTCAGGGCTGCCCATCCTTCCGATAAAATTACGGTTCGTGGTCGCAAGGCAGACTTCTCCGGCGGTAAGTATCCCCATATGGCCGCCCAGACACGGGCCGCAGGAAGGCGTCTCAAACACCCCTCCTGCCCTGACAAAGACCTCCGCCAGCCCTTCCCTGACCGCCTCTAAATATATCTTCTGCGTCGCCGGGATGACTACCAGCCTCAACCCCGGCCTGATCTTCCTGCCGCGCAGGATCTTGGCCGCTACCTTTAAGTCCGTGATCCTTCCGTTAGTGCAGGAACCGATAACTACCTGGTCCAGCTTCACATTACCTAAGCTCGAAGCTGGCTTGACATTGCTGGGTAGATGGGGACAAGCCACCATGGGCTCAAGGCCCGAAACATTCCACTCGTAAATCTTCTCATAAACGGCATCTTTATCAGACTTAAGCCCTTCCCATGTTTTTAGCTTTTTACTTGTGACGTGGTGACCTTGTGACTTGGTGACCTCTTTTATATATCTCAGCGTTACCTCATCCGGCTCGATTATGCCTGCCCTGGCTCCGGCCTCTATCGCCATATTCGATATGGTGAGCCTCTCTTCCGCGCCCAGCGCCCTGATCACCGGTCCGCTGAACTCCATTACCTTATATAAGGCGCCGTCTACGCCGATCTCGCCTATCGTAAACAGGATCAGGTCTTTTCCGCTGACCCATTTCTTGAGTTTTCCATGATAGACGAACTTTACCGTTTGCGGAACCTTCAACCAGCATTTGCCGTCAATAAAGGCGCGCGCAAGGTCAGTCGAACCCACCCCGGTGGCATAGCTGCCCAGCGCACCGTAAGTGCAGGTGTGCGAATCCGCGCCGATCACCAGGCTTCCCGGCAGCACCAGGCCCAGCTCCGGAAGGAGGACATGTTCAATACCCATACAGCCGACTTCAAAATAATTCCTGATCTTCTGCTCTCCGGCAAAATCCGCCAGGACCTTGCACTGGTTTGCGCTTCTTGAATCCTTTGCCGGAGCAAAATGGTCCGGGACAAGGACTATTTTCCCGGGGTCAAAGACCTTCTTGAAGCCGGCCTTCCTGAACTCTGCGATAGCAAGGGGTGCGGTAATATCATTACCGAGGGCAAGATCGACATCTGCCTCGATAAACTCATGCGGCTTTATTGACTTCCTGCCGCAATGAGCCATGAGTATCTTTTCAGCGATTGTATAACCCATAGTTTAAATTCTAAATTCGAAATCCTAATTTCTAAACAAATCCCAAATCCTAAACTCCAACGTCCCAACAATACTTAGTTTGGAATTTGGGAAATTGAAATTTAGAAATTGTTTAGGATTTAGTGCTTGGGATTTAGAACTTAATTTCATCCTTCAAACTTCTTCACAATCAGTGTAGCGTTGTGGCCGCCGAAGCCTAAGGAATTGGACATGCAGACATCCACCTTCGCTTTGCGGGCGGTATTGGGGACATAATCCAGGTCACAGTCAGGATCCGGATGTTCGTAGTTGATCGTCGGCGGGATGACTCCGTCCTTTATCGCCAGGCAGCAGGCCGCAAACTCGACGCCTCCGGCAGCGCCCAGCAGATGGCCGGTCATGGATTTAGTGGAAGAGACCGCTATTTTCTTAGCGTGGCTTCCTAAGGCCTTCTTTATCGCCACAGTCTCCAGCTTATCGTTAAGCTTGGTAGAAGTTCCGTGAGCGTTAATATAATCTATGTCCTCGGGATTAAGCCCTGCGTCACGCAGAGCTGAGAGCATTGCCCGGCAGGCTCCGTCTCCTTCAGGATCAGGGGCAGTGATATGATAGGCATCGCAACTCATGCCGTAACCGCAAATTTCACCGTAAATGCGCGCGCCTCTCTTCTTTGCATGCGCAAGGCTCTCAAGGACTACCAGGCCGCATCCTTCGGCCATGACAAAACCGTCCCGCTCTGCATCAAAGGGACGCGATGCCTTCTGAGGCTCGTGATTACGTAAAGAGAGCGCCTTTAAAGCGCAAAAGCCGCCGACCCCTAGAAATGTGATGCAGCTTTCCGTGCCTCCGGTGACCATCACGTCGGCATCCCCGCGCTCGATGATCTTAAAGGCGTCTCCGATCGCGTGTGACCCCGAAGCGCAGGCGGTGGCGACGCAGGAATTAGGCCCCTTCAGGCCGAAATTGATCGCTACATGGCCGCTGGCCTCGTTCACGATGAGCATAGGTATAAGAAAAGGCGAGATGCGCGAAGGCCCTTTCTCGTAATAGACCTTGGCCTCTACTTCAACGGTATGCAGGCTCCCTATGCCCGAACCGACCAGAACGCCTATCCTGGCCAGGTCTTCCTTATCCAGCTCTAAACCGCTATCCTTGATCGCCTGCGTGGCGCTGGCTACGGCGTACTGGACAAACTTATCCATCCGCTTGGTATCCTTGGAGGATAGACCGTAGAGGCCGGGGTCAAAGCCTTTTATTTCGCCGGCGATGCGTGAATCGAATTTCGAGGCGTCAAAGGTCTTCAGGACATCTACGCCGCTTGCGCCTTCTCTTAAGGACTTCCAGAAAGAAGGCACATCATTGCCGACCGGCGTAATCACTCCCAGGCCCGTAACTACGACTCTGTTTTCCTGCATGTTTTATCTGACTGTGTTAATCCCGCTGCTCCGTAAACAAGGCGGGATAAATTCGGCCAGACAACTTACGCTCCCTGCCCCGCCTTTGGCGGGGGGGGAGTCGCGTAAGTTATGGCCTCATTTAATAAATACCCCGCCGGAATGCGGCGGGGTATTTTGAACACGGATCTATCTGTAGACTTTATTTCGCGGCGGATTTTGAGTCGATGTACTTCATTGCATCACCCACGGTGATGATCTTTTCCGCGTCTTCATCCGGGATCTCGATGCCGAATTCCTCTTCAAGAGCCATGACCAGCTCTACGGTATCCAGCGAATCAGCGCCCAGGTCATCCACAAAAGATGCCTCGGGGGTGACCTCTTCTGGTTTTACTCCCAGCTGCTCTGCGATGATTGATTTGACCTTATCATGCACTGCTGCCATGCGTTTACCTCCTCAATTAATTTGCCCTAGATTTCCGGGCTGGCAAATTATGCCATTACCATTCCGCCGTCCACTACTATAGTCTGGCCGGTAATATAGCTGGCATCGTCTGATGCCAGGAACAAACACACATTGGCGATATCTTCGGGGCTGCCAAACCTGCTTAAGGGAATAGCCTGTTTCATCTTCTCCTTAAGCTCCTCGGGAAGCTTTGCCGTCATCTCGGTTGAGATGAAGCCCGGCGCCACTGCGTTTACGTTGATATTGCGGCTGCTCAGTTCCTTGGCCGCGGTTTTGGTCAGAGCGATTATGCCTGCCTTGGAGGCAGAATAGTTTGCCTGCCCGGGGTTTCCGATTATCCCGATGATCGAAGCGATGTTGATGATCCTGCCTGAGCGCTGCTTGATCATGGGCCGGGATACGGCCTTGATGCAGTTGAACGTGCCTTTCAGGTTCACATCCAGCACCGCATCCCACTCCTGCTGGCTCATTCTGAGAAGAAGATTGTCTTTGGTGATGCCGGCATTGTTAACTAATATATCAACCTTTGCGAAATTGTCAAGAATTTTGTTTAGCGCTTCCTCTACCTTGGCAAAGTCGGTGACATCCATGGAGACGGCTAAGGCTTTCCTGCCGCCAGCCTCTATCTCCTTAGCCGTACTCTCTGCCGCTTCTATATTTACGTCCGCCACCACTATGTCTGCTCCGGATGCGGCAAAGCATAGAGCAATAGCCTTACCTATGCCGCGAGCGCCCCCTGTGACCAAAGCAACCTTATCTTTAAGCTCCATCTTGCCTCCCTAACTACTATCTGCTAACTGCTATCTACTGTATTTAGGATGTCCTCTTTCTTCTCTATGCCGGTAACCGGTATACTGCTGTCAATACGGCGCATCAGGCCCTTTAGCACCTTTCCCGGGCCGAATTCATAAAAATCGGTCACGCCCTGGGAGATGATATATCTCATTGATTCTTCCCATTTTACCGGAGAATACATCTGCTGGATGAGGTTCTCGCGGATCTGGCCTGCGCGGTATTGCGGCATGGCGGTAACATTACTTACTACCGGCACTGCCGGTGCGGATACCGGGGTATTCTCAAGAAAGAGCTTTAGCTCAGCTGACGCTTCAAACATGAGGGATGAGTGGAAGCCGCCGCTCACCTCAAGGAAAATGACTCTTTTTGCCCCCTGCCCCTGGCACGATTTAGCCGCCGCATCCACTGCTTCAGACTTACCGGAGATGACGATCTGGCCGGGGGCATTGAGGTTGGCGATCTCTGCGCCGGTCTTAAGACAGATATCCTTGACCGCATCAAAACCCAGTTCAAGCACCGCTGCCATCTTTCCGGGGTAGCGGCAGGTGGCATCTTCCATGATCTCGGCCCTTCTCCTTACCAGCCTAAGGCCGTCCTCAAAGGTAAGGCTGCCTGCGGCGATCAGCGCGCTATACTCCCCGAGGCTAAGGCCGGCCATAAAAAGGGGGTGCGGCTTGGTTATGCTCTTGAATGCTTCAAGGGCCGCGATGCTTACGGTGAGGATCGCCGGCTGCGACATGATCGTCTGCTTAAGCATGGCCGGATCGCCGCTGAACATGAGGCGGGACAGGGAAAAATGGAGCGCCTCATCGGCAGAATCAAAGACCGCCTTGCTTTCGGGAAAGGCCTCGCATAAGTCCTTTCCCATCCCGATATACTGGCTGCCCTGGCCTGCGAACAGAAAAGCTGTCTGTGCCATAGGTTAATTTACCATTCAATGACTACTGCGCCCCAGACCAGGCCCGCACCGAAGGCATCCAGCAGCACGGTGTCTCCCTTTTTGACCCTGCCTTCTTTTACCGCCTCGCAAAGCGCGGTAATGGTGGAGGCGCTGGACATATTGCCGTATCTTTCTATATTCAGGTAGATCTTCTCCTGCGGAAAGTTAAGCTTTTTTGCCATAGCCATAATGATGCGCACATTCGCCTGATGGGGAATGACCAGGTCTATATCTTTAGGTTCAAGCCCCGCTTTTTTGATCGCCATATACGCTGCTTCGGCCATGGTCGTCACCGCAAGCTTAAAGACTTCGTTTCCCTCCATCTTTAGATAATGCAGCCGGTCCTCCAGCGTTTGAGTGGTCGCCGGATGCCGGGAACCGCCGCCGGGAATATTCAAAAGGTCTGCCCTTGTGCCGTCGCTGCCCAGGTACGTGGAGAGTATGCCTCCTGCCTCCACCTCTGAAAGCACAGCCGCAGCTGCGCCGTCCCCGAATAAGACGCAGGTATTCCTGTCTTCCCAATCGGTAAAAGCGGAGAGCTTTTCCGCTCCGATTACTAAAATATTCTTGTAGGTGCCGCGGGAAATGAACTGGCTGGCGACGCTTAAGGCGTAAACGAATCCGGCGCAGGCAGCGCTGACATCGAAAGCTGCGGCGTTCTTTGCGCCGATACCATGCTGCACATAGCAGGCGACCGAAGGAGTAAACATATCCGGGGTGATGGTGGCGACGATGATCAATTCAAGGTCGATTGCGGCAAGCTTCGCGTCCAGGAGCGCCTCCTTGGCGGCCTTTATCGCCAGGTCCGAAGTGGCCTCATTCTTAGCCGCGATCCTGCGCTCTTTGATGCCGGTGCGCGTAGTGATCCATTCATCGGAGGTATCGACCATCTTCTCAAGGTCGGCGTTGGTCAGTACCTTTTTGGGCAGATACTCTCCCAGGCCTATAATACCTACTCTTTTCACTCTTACGCTTTCCTTTCTATGCTGATTTATTTCGGCTTGATCGCTTCGAGGATTTTTTCGTTGAAGGAGCGTTCGACTTCTTCTTTGGCGACACGGATAGCGTTCTTGATGGCTTTGATGTTTGAGCGGCCGTGGCCGATGATCACGACTCCGTTTACCCCCAAAAGCGGCGCTCCGCCGTATTCGGAATAATCCAGCTCCCGCTTAAAACGCATGAAGCTTGACCTTAACATCAGGAGCCCGATCTTACTCATGGGATTGCTTAACAGGTGCTTCTTGAGGAATGCCTGCATGGTCTCAACCACCGACTCCGTCACCTTAAGTGCAACGTTACCCACAAAGCCGTCGCAGACGATGATATCGCTCTTTCCGGAGAAGAGGTCCTTTCCCTCCACATTGCCGATGAAATTAAGGCCGCTCTTTTCCAGGAGTTCGCGCGCCTCCTTAATCACCTCGGTACCCTTGCTCTCTTCTTCTCCGATATTCAGGATCCCGACTTTGGGGTCGGGCCTGTTGAGGATGTAGCGGAAATAGGCGTCCGCCATGATGGCGTACTGCAGTAAATGCGTGGGCTTAATGTCGATATTGGCGCCCACGTCGATGATCAGGGAGATGTCCTTTAAAGTGGGGGTAATGATGGCGATCCCCGGCCGCTCGATCCCGGGAAGAAGCCCCAGCCACAGGGTCGCAGCGCAGACTACCGCGCCGGTATTGCCGGCGCTGAAGAACGCATCGGCCTTTCCTTCCTTGACCAGGTTCAACCCTACGACTATAGAAGAGTTCCTTTTACGCCTGACGCTGGTGGCGGCGGATTCGTCCATCTGGATCACGACGGGGGCGTGGTGCACGGTGATATTGCTGCCGTTGTATCTGGCTTTCTTTAAAAGCGGGGTGATCCTGGCTTCGTCTCCTACCAGGATCACTTCGGCATTATATTCGTTTACTGCCGCGACTGTCCCCTCGATAACTACCTCGGGCGCATGATCCCCGCCCATCGCATCAACGACTATCTTCATCTCTTCTTCTTCTTTTCTTTGACTTCGATCTCGACGACTTTCCTGCCGTTGTAATAGCCGCAGACCATGCAGGCGCGGTGAGGCAATTTCGGCTGCTTGCACTGGGGGCAGGAAGAAAGATTCGTCGTCGCCACTTTCCAGTGTGTGCGGCGCCTTCGGCCGCGCGCTTTAGAATGTCTTTTTTTCGGTAGAGCCACAGCGAACTCCTTTCACTTATTTACAATCGCACTTTCCTTCGTTCAGGTTCCTGCCGCATTTCGGGCATAGCCCCTGACAATCCGCCTTGCACAGAGGTTTTACCGGATAATCCAGGATCGCCTCTTCCCTGATCTCGGGATCCAGATTCACTAACGGGTTCTGGTTATCCGCCGGAAGATCCAGGTCAAACTCTTTATTAAACTTTATCTGGACGGCCTCAAGGCACCGGCTGCAGGTAGCCTTAAGCAGGGCGGCCATATTCAGATGCAGATGGACGGCATTGGTGATCTTGGTCGCCTCTACAGTCACCTTAAGCGGGGTGGTAAACTTGACACAATCCGTGTCCAGGTCCAGGCTCTCCGGCGGAAAATCCTCGGCGAGAATCAGCCCTTCCTCCGGTATCTGGTTGATATCTATTTTCATAAAGTCTGTTTATGCAGCTTTATTTTAAGCGCTTCTTCCACAAAATCAGGGACAAAACTGGACAGATCCGCGCCGAGCGTTGCCGCCTCCTTTAAAAGTTTCGAAGAGAGGTAGCTGTAGGATTCCTGCGGCATCAGAAAGATCGTCTCGATATCGGGTGCGAGCTTGCGGTTCGTCAGGGCCATCTGAAACTCATACTCAAAATCAGAGAGCATGCGCAGGCCCCGGATCAGGACCTTGGCCTTGTGTTTACGCGCATAATCCACTACCAGCCCGTCAAAAGACTCAATCTCCACCCCTTTTAAGCCGGCAGTAGCCTTCCTGATCATGGCTACCCTTTCCTCAAGGCTGAAGAGCGGGCCCTTATGCGGATTGCGCGCCACGGCTACGATCACCTCGGAGAATACCTCCTGCGCCCGCTTGATCAGATCGATGTGGCCGTAGGTGACCGGGTCAAAGGTACCCGGATAAATGGCTACCTGACACATACTTACGCTTCTTTCCTATAAATGGAGATTACAGTATCGCCGTACCTGGCTTGCTTGACGAGGCTAAGCTTTCCGGCTTGCCGGGGGAGCTCATCGCGCTTAAAATGCTGCACTACCACCAGACCAATGGGCGCTAATATATCATAAGCCCCCAGCATTTGCAAGGCTTTTTTTGACGCAGAAGGCGGCACACCAACCCATCCTTTAGGGTTGGGTGTTGACGCAGAAGGCGGCACACCAACCCATCCTTTAGGGTTGGGTGTTGACGCAGAAGGCGGCACACCAACCTTTCTGTCCATAGAGGACGCACTTGGCAATCCTTTATGCCAAGGTGCCTTAAGGTTGGGCGTTGCCGTACCCTTCTTATAGTAAGGAGGGTCTAAGAAGATGATTTCAAAGCTTTTCTTCTCTTTATGCAGGAGCCGGATCGCGCTTTCAGAATCCAGGGGAATAAGGCTGCAGTCGGTTATTCCCAGGGACTCTATATTCCTGCGGATCGCCTGCAGGGATTCCCGTTCAGGCTCAACCAGGGTAAGGCTCGCAGCTCCCCTGGAGAGCGCCTCAAAGCCCACTGCCCCCGAACCGGCAAAAAGCTCCAGGAAAGAGAGCCCCTCGATGTCTCCCAGGATGTCAAAGACCGCCTTCCTTACCTTATTCTGGGTCGGCCGGATGCCTTTGGGCATCTTAAGGAGCCTGCCTTTGAATATACCGGTAGTTATTCTCATCAGAGATTATTTCAGCGATCTTAAAGCAAGGTCTGCCGCGTCTTTTCCGGAGACAAGGGCCCCGTGCATGCCGCAGCCTGGCCTGGTCCAGGCGCCGGAAAGGAAGAGCCCCCTGACCCGGGTGCTTTGCGCCAGGCGGTTGATGCTCGCCTGGTTCACCGTCTGGGCAAAGCCGTAAATCGCGCCTTCCGGCAGAGTGCCGAAACGCTGCATAGTCTTAGGGGTGGCGACTTCCATGACCTCGATGGTTTCGCTTAAACCCGGCAGGTATTTTTCCAGCCGCCTGATCAGCCGGCCAGCCACCGCAACTTTTTTCTCTGCGTATTCTCTCCCGTTTAAATGCGCCCAGTTGGCGAAATTATCCAGGGACATGATCAAGAGGCTCCCCTTGCCCGGCGGGGTGAGGCCGGGGTCAAGCTGCGCATGGTCCACGGCAGAAAAGGCGCTATGTTCATAATCGCCCCGCATAAAGCGGCCAAAACCCTCGTCATGGTCGTAGCCGGTGCAGACCGAAAGCATGAAATGCTCCATACCCAGGCTCTTTGCCGGGACATTTAAGCCCAGGTATATCTGAAGCGCAGAGACTGATTTTTCCATCGCTGCCAGACGCCGGGCATAATCTTTCTTCAGTTCGCCGTCATCGAGCAGAGTGCATAACGTATCTATGGCATTGGCATTGGAAATCACTGTGCGGGCCCTGAACTCTTCCCCTTTAGCGGTGACCACCCCGCAGGCGCCGGACCTTGCGGTGACGATCTTTTTTACTTCGGTATTAAACCTCACCTCGCCCCCCAGCTCTTCTATTCTTTGCGTCATGGCCCTGAATATCCGGATAAAGCCTCCCCTGCAATAAACAGTAGGCTCGAAATAATAACCCCTGAAGACGACCAGAAAATAAAATGCCGAAAGGCGGCTGGGAGGCGAGCCGATGAAACGCCAGATCTCGGTAAGGATAGCCGTCAGTTTCTTATCGCTGATGTATTTCTTAAGGAAACTTTCGGCAGTAAGGCAGGAGGCCCTGATGATCCCCGGATAAAGGATGGGGGCAAGCGCCAGGTTAAGCCATTCAGGCAGCTTCGAATCCGCATAGCGGTCAAACTGACGGTAGAGATCTTTAAGGCCGCAAAAGAGCCGGCTCAGCTCTTCTGCCTGATGCGGGAAGCTCTTCTTTAAATAATCCTTGTAGTGTCCGGGATCAAAGTCTGCGACAAAGTCGTGTTCGGGAAACCTGATGCGGCAGAAATCTTTCAGGGGGATAAACTCAAGGCCATTATCCAGGCCGTATTCCTGCAGGAACCGGCGCACCTCACCGCCCTCTGCCAGGGCATCCACGCAGTGCAGGGCGGATTCGAAGGTAAAACCCCGGCGGGTAAAGGTTGTGCCCAGCCCTCCGGGAAGAGGCTGTTTTTCAAGGACCAGGACCTTCCTGCCTGCAGCTGCCAGCTTGACTGCCGGGACCAGTCCGCCGGTGCCGGCGCCGATGATTATGCAATCATAAAGCATAAGTTAAAGACCGTCCAGGAACTTAACCGCCTCGGCGATCACCTTTTCCTTTTCCTGGTCAATGGTGATCATGTGGTAACTGTCTTCCAGCATCACCAGGCTCTTCCTGGAAGAGCCGATCCTTTCGTAAAGGTATTGGGCGTTGCGCGGGCTGGTCATATCGTCTTCGCGGGCATGAATGATCAGGATGGGGCTCTTCACAGAAGAGAGCACCTGTTTTACTACCTTGGTAAAAAGGTGGTGCTGATAAAGGCAGGCAAGCGGGAAAAATGGGCTGCCGAAGATAAGGACTTTCTGGTCGAAGTCGCGCGCTTTTGCCTGCTTATAAAATCTCTCGATGTGCGCCCGGGAATATTCATCCTTCAGGCCGTAAGGCCAGCCTTCCCTGATATTGACGGCATTCCTGATAAAGGGTATGTGCCAGGTCAGATACATAAATACCCTTTTCTTAGGCAGGGCCCAGCCGTCATAAAACAGGGTGGGGGCAAGGGCGATGATGCCGGAGACCTCATCGGGAAACTCATGGGCAAGCCTGACCGCCATCAAAGCGCCCATAGAGAGGCCGCCGACATAAACCCGGTCATATTGCTCTTTCAGCCGGTGCAGGTCGCCTGCGCAAAAGGAATATATCTGCTGCCAGGTGACCCTTTTAAGCTCTCCCAGGGAAGAACAGTGGCGCGGCAGGGTGTTGCAGGCCACGGTGTATCCGGCCCTATTCAGCCCCTTGCCTAAATAACGCATTTCGCTGGGCGTACCGGTGATCCCGTGGATCAAAAGAACCGCTTTACCGTTTGTGCCGGTAAGCGAAAAATTGTACTTCTTGGAATTCTCCGTTTCCATAGGGGTAGTATTATAGCACAAAATTCTTAAAGATGACCGAGGCGTTATTTCCGCCGAATGCCGAGGCATTATTCATGGCGAACTCTACCTTAAGCCTGCGGCAGGAGTTCGGCACGCAGTCGATGTCGCAGTCGGGATCAGGGGTCTTGAAATTTATCGTCGGAGGGATACACCCTTCTTTTATCGCCAGGCAGCAGGCGACCGACTCGATCGCAGAAGCAGCGCCCATAGTATGGCCGAGCATGGATTTGATGGATGAGACCGGGATATCGCGGCAGGCGCTGCCAAAGACCTCTTTCATCGCCAGGCACTCCTCCCGGTCATTAGCAGGCGTACCTGTGCCGTGGGCGTTGATGTAATCGATATCTCCGGGAACTAACGAAGACTCGCTAAGCGCATTACGGATCGCCCGAGCTATGCCCGGGGCATGCGGGGCAGTCATGTGATAGGCGTCGCAGCTTATCCCGTAGCCTGCCACTTCGGCCAGAATATCCGCGCCCCTCTTCTGTGCGCGGTCAAGGGATTCCAGGACTAGGGCCGCAGCGCCCTCGCCGACCATCATCCCTTTCCTGTCCTTGTCGAAGGGCTGGCAGATCTCGGGGGCTACGGCGAAAAGCCGGTTAAAACCGGTAAAAGCGATCTTTGAAAAGGCATCCGTTCCTCCGGCAAGCATGACATCCGTCACCCCTGCCCTTATCAGGTCAGCGGCGTATCCGAGGGCGTAATTTCCGGCTGCGCAGGCATTAGGAAGGACAAGATTGGGGCCTTTAAGCTTGAACTCTATCCCGACATTGGCAGCCAGCACATTGGCCGGCAGGCGCGGCAGCCAGACAGGATCGATTGCCTGCTCTCCTTCTTTTACCCAGCGGTAATTGATCCGCTCAAAGACCTGCGTCTCGCCCATCGTCGTGCCGAGGATGACCCCTGCCTTTTCTTTATCGCCGGCGCTCAGTTTCAAGCCTGCGTCGGAAAACGCAAGGCGGGAAGCGGCTATGGCCAGTGCAGATGCCCGGCCGACCAGTTGCGCCCTCCTCCTGCTCATAAAGTCCTCGGGGGAAAAATCTTTTATCTCGCCGCCGTTGTGCGTGGGAAAACCGGAGGTATCAAAGGTCTCGACCGGCCGGATGCCCGATTTGCCCGCAGTCAGGGCTTTCCAGAAAACGTCCCGGCCTATGCCGATGGAAGAAACTACCCCGACTCCGGTAATAACGACTCTCTTATCCATTCTCTCTGGCGCTCAGGCTGATCTCTCCCCGGGCAACGACTTTATCGCCGACGCGCGCTTCGGCGCTCACGATGCCGATATTAGAAAGCATTTTCAATGGCTCTACCTTGATGATTAACTGGTCGCCAGGTGAAACCGGCTGCAAAAAACGCATCTTCACTGCGCCCAGATAATAGGACATGTTCTTGCCGGATAACCCGGACTTACCAGAATAGAAAAGCACGATTGAAGCCTGGGCCATGGCCTCAATGATCAACGCCCCGGGCATGACCGGCCTGCCGGGAAAGTGTCCGGAGAAGAACTGCTCGTTAAAACTGACGTTCTTTACCGCCACGGCCTTTTTCCCGGGCTCTAATTCAGTCACCCGGTCGATCATCAGGAAGGGGTAACGCTGCGGCAGTATCTCCTGTATCTGTTCGATATTAAGCATCTTGTCCTTTCTTGTCTAAAAACTCCCGGGCTACGGCTACTGTCTGCCGCAATGTGGTCAGTTGCGTCAGTTTCTCCTCGGGGATGTGGATGCGATACTTCTTCTCCATCGCCGCCAGGATCTCCAGGGCCATCATGGAATCCACGCCCAGGTCCTCAAAAAACCTGGCGTCCGGGGTGACCTCCCGAGGTTCCTTCTCAATAATCTCTGCGATAAGATTCCTGATTTCGTTTTCCAGATCCTCCATCTTAATATGCCTCCTATTGTATGGATAACCCTCCGTCAACGATGACTACCTGTCCGGTGATAAAACTTGCCCGGTCGCTGGCCATGAATTCCACTACCCTTGAGACATCATCAGCCGAACCGAACCTGGCAAGGGGTATCCTCTTCCTGATCGCCTCGCGGAACTCTTCTTTCAGCGAACCGATCATATCCGTATCGATGAATCCCGGGGCCACGGCATTGACCCGGATATTGTAAGCGGCTACTTCCCTGGCTAAAGCCTTAGTAAAGCCAATGATGCCGGCCTTGGAGGCGGAATAATTAGTCTGACGGGGCAGGCCCGTCACCCCGCTTACCGAGGTGATATTCACGATAGAGCCGCTCTTCTGTTTTAAAAAAGTGACGATGGCGCACCTGGTGGCGTTAAAGGTGCCGTTTAGATTCGTATCCACCACCTCAAGCCACTCCTCCCTGGTCATCATCATCAAGGCCTTGTCGCGGGTGATCCCGGCATTATTCACCAGTATATCCAGCTTTCCGAAATCGTCCTTCACTCTTTCTATAAGCTGTCTGGACTGGTCGAAATCGCGCACATCCGCCTGTAAAGCCAAAACGCGCCTGCCGAGTTTCCCTGCTTCCCGGATCAACAGATCTGCTTCCTGGGAACTTTTCAGATAAGTAAAGGCCACATCGCAGCCTGAACGGGCCAGGCGTAAGACTATTGCCCGGCCTATGCCTCTTGTCCCGCCCGTAACTATCGCGACTTTATCTTCAAGCAGCATTTTTATCCTTCTGGCCCCCGAAATCGGCAATCACAAGGCTTGTGCTGCAACCGCTTAACGAAACGGCGTTGACCAGCACATTCTTTACTTGCGTTTCGCGGGCCGTATTGGGCACGCAGTCCAGGTCGCAATCCGCGTCACTCTCTCTGTAATTGACCGTCGCAGGCACGGTCTGCCGCTCTATCGCGCCTACTGCGGATACTGCCTGCAACGCCGCCGAAGCGCTGAAACATTCTCCGAGCATGGACTTGACGGAACTGGCGGGTGTCATTTTAGCTTTTGCGCCGAAGACTTCCTTTATCGCTCTTGTCTCCTCGAGGTCTGCCGCCCAGGTGGAGTTCGCCGCGCAGCTGATATAGCTGATATCTCCGGCAGGCATTCCCGAATCCTCAAGCGCCGCAGAGACCGCCTTCTTCAGCCCGTCTGCCCTGGTATAATATTTATTGAGCCGGTAAGGATCAAAGCCCCTGCCTGAACCGAGGACTTCGGCAAAGATCCGGGCATTCCTTTTCCTGGCATGCGTAAGCTCTTCGAGGCAAAGCACGGCTGCGCCTTCCCCCAGGATGACCCCGTTTCTTCTTTTGTCAAAAGGGCAGCTTAATTCCGGAGCGCCTTCTTTTAATCCGGCCAAAAGTCCGCCTTTATAAAAAGCCAGGTAAGTCTGCAGGCAGAGTTCTTCCACTCCGCCGGCTAAACATGCGTCTATCCTGCCTGACCTGATAGCCTGCGCAGCATAGATCAGGGCATCCAGGCTTGAACAGAAGCTGTTAGAAACCGAGACATTGAATCCCTGGATATTGAACTTTATAGAGACCTGGCTTGCCGCGGAATTGATCACTGTATTCGGAAAGAGCGCGGGGTTCACGTATCCGGGGCCTTCAAGGATCGCTTCCCGGTCAAAACCACTGATGCTGGAGATGCTGCCAAGGCTTGTGCCGACGGCTACTCCTATGCGGCCGCAATTCTCCTGCGTTACCGCTAAAGAGGCGTCATCCAGGCAGAGTTTTGTCGCCGAGCAGACGAGCCTGGTGCTGCGGTCAAGCGTCCTTAGGCCCTTTTGGCCGAGGTAATCCTGGGGGTTAAAGCCGCTGATCTCGCCGGCCAGATGCGCCTTCAGGGCCGCCGTATCAAAAAGCGAGACCGGCTTTATGCCGGATACCCCTTTAAAGAGAGCCTCATAAAAGGCATTCTTACCTATGGCATTAGATGCCAGCACCCCTATCCCCGTGATCGCTACCCTTTTGGCGTTCATCTTCGCTTAAAATTAAATATAAAGGATTACACAGATTTATTTAGATTACACAGATTGAAGCTTTAATCTGTGTAATCTACCCTTATAATCTGCGTAATCAGAACGATCATTTTTTTAAACAATGAAGTATTATATACCACAAGCACGGCGACTGCAAGGCTTTAGCCCACCAGCATCAGGCGCTCGTATTCCGGGAATCTCTTCAGCAATCTTTCTTTTAAGGCGAGGTTCTCTTTTGCCGTAAGCCTGGTATCGGAAGCGACCAGTTTGACCGCCTCTTCCCGCGCTGCCTTCAATAGATGCATCTGGGTAAGCGGGTTGGCTATCTTCAATTCGCTGAGGCCATGCTGCCGGCTGCCGAAAAACTCTCCCGGCCCCCGGATCTTTAGGTCCTCTTCGGCGATGCGGAAACCGTCATTGAATCTTGTCATCGCCTCGATCCGCGCTTTGGCCTGAGGCGTCTCAAGATCCGATATAAGCAGGCAGAATGATTCAAGGCTTGCCCTGCCGATACGGCCGCGCAGCTGATGCAATTGGCTGAGGCCAAAACGTTCGGCATGCTCTATAATCATGCAGGTAGCGTTCGGTATATCAATGCCCACCTCTAATACCGTGGTGGAAACCAGGACATCAAGCTCCCTGTCCTTGAACCTCTGCATGGCCTTATCCTGGTCCTCCTGCTTGAGCCTGCCGTGGATGAGCCCTACCCGGTAATCCCTGAACTCTTTTTTCTCTAGCTCCTCGTACATCTTCTCTGCTCCGACGATATCCAGGGCGTACGAATCCTCGATCACCGGGTAAACGCAGTAAACCTGATGCCCCTTGGCCAGTTCCTGCCTGGCTATTCCGTAAGCCCCGGCATTATCTTCTTCTTTAAAATGCGTCGTCTCAACCGGGATCCTGCCTTTGGGGAGTTCGTCGATCACCGAAATATCCAGGTCTCCGTAGAGCGTGATCGCCAGGGTCCGGGGGATAGGCGTTGCGGTCATTATCAGGCAGTCGGGATTCACCCCTTTTCTCGGCAAAAGCGCCCTCTGCCCCACTCCGAACTTATGCTGCTCATCGATCACCACCAGCCCCAGATTCTTGAAATTCAGCCCCTCCTCCAGCAGCGCATGCGTGCCGATGACCAGGTCCGACCTGCCCTCGCGGATCTGGAGATAAGCCTTCTCTTTAGCTTTTCTATCCAGGCTGCTGGTCAGTAAAAGAACCCTTATTTTCTGTATCTGGCGGGTGACCGTCTCAAAGTGCTGCTTCGCTAAAATCTCCGTCGGCACCATGAAGGCCGTCTGATAACCTCCGCCGACAGCAATCAGGGTGCTGGCCAGGGCCACTATGGTCTTGCCGCTTCCTACGTCGCCCTGCAATAACCTCTGCATGGGTTCCCGGGAACCCATGTCCTTTTTAATCTCCGTGAATGCCCTCTTCTGCGCTTCCGTAAGAACGAAAGGCAGGCTGTCAAAAAAGGCTTCCGTGACGCCTGAGTCTACCCGATGGGCGATGCCCTGCTTTTCCTTGCGCCTCAATTTCCTGAGGGCCAGGGGGACCTGAAAGATGAAAAATTCCTCAAAAGAGAGCCTGCGGTAAGATTCCCTCTGGATCTCAGGGCCCTCGGGGAAGTGGATGTTGAAAAGGGCTTTGGCTGCGTTCAGCAGGGAATGTTTTGAGCGGATGCCGTAAGAAAGGAAATCCTTGATGCCGGGGAGGTATTCATCGAGCGCCTGTTTGACCACCTTGCGGAAATACCTCTGGCTTATCCCTTTAGGCAGGCTGTATACAGGAGTGATCCTTCCGATATCCAGCGATCCGTCGTCATCTTCGCTGACAATCTCAAACTCCGGCGCGCTCATCTGCAGGCGGCCCGAATAACGCTCGGTCTTTCCGTAAAGGATAAGTCTGGTGCCGGCCTTAAGATAACCTTTCAGATATGGCTGATTAAACCAGACGCAAAAAAGCTTTCCGCTGCCGTCTGCGACTGTCGCCTCGATGATACTTAAGCCCCGGCGATAATATGACCTGCGGCCGGAACTGGCCAGGACCTTGGCGCTTACGGTCTGTACCTCGCCTTCTTTCAGCCCTGCGATAGGAGTGAAATTCGTGCGGTCTTCGTAGCGGCGGGGAAAATAATAAAGGATGTCTTCTATGCTGTTTATACCCAGCTTACCCAGGTTTTTGGCGCGCTTGGGGCCTATGCCTTTAAGGTATCGGGCCAGCGTATCCGGGGATCTCGTCATAGGGTATACTGCGGTCCGGACCGGGGAGGAACTTTCTTGGGAGCCGGCTCTCCTTTTTTGGGAGGGACTGGGAGCTTTCTCTTTCCCTGCGCTACATTGACCTCAATCTCAGGCGCGGCATAAGTCTTTCCTTCTGCCTGAACGGAGGCGGATTCTATCTTAAGCCTTCCGGTCGCCTTTGGCGCAAGTATAAAAGCAAAGACCAGGATGGTCTTTGCGCCTCCCTTGGCAAAAGATACCGTCGAAGAATTGGCCTGAGAGACGATTATAAAGTTCTCGAATTTCGGCAGGGCAGGCTGGGGGATCTTTCTTTCCGTGGTCGTAACTATAAGCTTATAGGTGAGCGCATCATCGGTCGTGATCTTAGGCTTATCCACCTCAGCCTTTATGGCGGTCTCGGCAGAAGCAGAACCGGTTAAATACGCGATAAATAAAGCGGTAAAAATAAAAGCTTTTGGGTTCACCCGGCGCCTCAATGCTATTTGACCGCCACAAACGCGCTGCCGTCCCAGCGGTACAGCTTTTGCTTTACGGCGGGGCATGCCGACTTTTTATCTTTTACCACAAGCAGGGTATCGTCCCCGGTTGATCTGAGTTTTACATCCGGCCTTACCACCAGCATCGCGGAATCCTTTTCAATCTTAAACTTCACCTCTGAGGACTTGTAAACCTCCTTAAAGATGATCTTTTCTTTTTGGCCTTCTTCGGCCCTGAACACCTTGACCCCGGTAGAATACGGATCGATCATATATACGGCCACGATCTCTTTTATTCCGTCCCTGTCCAGATCCACTTCCTGCAGATCATAAATCACTACGGCATCGGGCATGAATTTCTTACCTCTATCCCCCTTGCCTGCGGCATGGGCCTCCGTCTTTTCTTCCGTAGTCGAGCAACCCGCCGATAATAAAAATGCCAAGGCCAGTAAAATTATGCTCCGGTTTAACATATCCACCTCCTGGTATGACCCTGCTTCTTAATTTAATAACAATTGCCTGAACGGCTCTTTAGATACGCATACATCGCCGGTAAAGGGAAAATCCAGCAACAGGATGGCGAAAAGTATCAGGGCGATCAAAGCAGCCAGAAGCGCAGCCATGAGGATCTGCGCCCTTAAGTTTTCAGAGCCGAAAAAAAAGGTAAAAGATACCGTCACTAATCCGCCGATGATCAGTATTACCCATAAGAGGGGATGCACCCCGGTCTTTGCGTCTACCAGGCGCATGGAACGCAGCTCTCCCAGATCATTGAGCTTGCGCACTGATTCCTCGAAGAATATCCTCTCCGCTTCCGTCTTCGGGGAATATCCGCCGTAGACCCGCCATAGTTTTTTCAATATCTCTTCTACGCCGGAGCTTTTTCCTCCCCTTGCCATCGCAGGCCACTCTTCATCGCATACCGCCGCGGCATATTCTCTGACCAGCGGCCTGACTGAATCCCGGAATTGCGGGGAGAGGGTTTCGGCATCACGGTAGAGGTCGGCCAGATATGCGGCCTCTTTTTCTGCGTTAATATTCGCCCGGTCAAATCCCTCCCAGACGATCACTACCGCAAACGCAAGGAGGACGGCATAAATCACTCCCATGGTAGCGAAGATCGCACCGGCGACATCGTTGTGCGGTTTTAAGCGTTGATGCGGTATGAACGAACGCACAAAGGTCAATCCGATCACCGACAGGCCCGCAAACAGCCCTACGACCGACAGGCCAAGGAGCAGGCTCGGGACTTTAAGTAGAAGCCACTGACTGAATGCCATTTTTTAATCAGGCCCGCTGTTTAAAAAACTACAGGTACTTCGCGATCCTGTTCAGGATCTTCCGCGCTGCATCCTTGTCGCCGGCAGCGCCGACGCGCACTTCTATTTTTGAAGTGCTAAGCGTAAGGGGCCGGATATCGATCCAGATTGTCCGGCCGTCATTATAATTACTGATGATCTGGATAACGTCCTCTTTGGCCGTCTCTTTGACTACCTTCAGGTTAAGAGATTCAAGCGCCCGGGTAGCTGCTTTCTGGCACTTCTCCATGGAGGCATTGACTTCCTGGCCCAGTTTCCCTCCCAGCCACACCGCAGTCCCTGCTCCGCCTGCCGCACCAGCTACTAACGGCACGCAACCGCTAAGATTCAGCAATAGAAAGACAGAAAGCACCGTTACAGCCGCGATCTTAACCATATCTACCTCCCGTTTAGTGAATATTTATTATACCTCTAACTATAGAAAACCCCAAGTATAATTATTTGCTGAAGATCCTCTTTACCAGCATCGTAGCATAACTGCCCCGGCCAAGCGTAAAACTTAAGCTGAGCTTTTTTCTGTCCCGGTTAAGTTCGTCCGGAGAAACTTTAAAGGTTAGCTTCTTAGGAAAGACGATCGCTTTACGTAAGACTGACTTAAAATAGGGGCTGCGTAGCTTCATCTTATTGAACATCGCTCTTTTAATCCCGTTTTCCTCAAGTACTTCGGTATAAAGCTTCGCAGAAAGCGCATCCTTCAAATCCATTTTTCCGGCGAGTGTGGGGATCTCCAGGCCCTTCAGGCGGTCAACTTGCGCGCGATCATAAAAGAGGTAGTCTCCGCAGGAGCCCCTGTATGAACGGAGTTTTTCTGAAACGGTATTCTTGACCGCGCGGCGTAAGACCTCATTCCAGACGAAAGCCTGATAGGCGTTAAAATAGACTGAGAGTATCTCGCGGGGAATCTGCTTGAGAAGTGGCAGAAATCTCTTAGGGTGGCGGGCGAGAAAATCAAAAACCTTCTTTTCGTAACCGGTATTCGCCTTCTCGTTACACTTGCTCCAATCTCCCCAGTTTCGGCTAAAAAACTCTTTTCTCTTCCGCCCTTCTCTGGCATCCATCCTAGCCTGGCCGCAAAGATAAATCTTTAAGGCGCCGTTAAAATGGCCTTTGATGATCTTTTCTGCCAGAAAACCGCCTAGTGCGTTCTGGCCGCCGAAACGCTGGTCATCGAAATAATTCGGGTATCCGTAAGCCTTAACCGTCTCTATTTCTTCGACTGCTCCCTGCGCTTCAGTCTCCCTCAGGTTCCTTACCGTAATGGAGAACTTATTCCCCCTGATGAGATCCGGGGCCATGGGCCTCTCCAGAAACCCCAGCAACTCCAGGGAATAATCCATTTCCCCGATCTCTTTTATTCCGGCGCCCTTGATGCTTACGTATTGGGAAGTGAGGGCGTGACGGTCTTTTTTTCCGCCGTAGGCGAAATTCTTATAGGGGATCTTTAACTTGCGCGATAGCTCAAGCAGGAGGCCGACGGTATTCCAGCCTTTTTTCTTAAGCAGGTATATGCCGAATCTGCCGCGGCTTTTAAGTGGTAATTCAGCCGATTCCACTACGACAAAATCTTCGGGGACGGACTTGATCTTTATTTTCATACAACTATTCTACATTAAGTCCGGATAAAAGGAAAAAATATTTTTATCCTGGCCCTTGAAATCTGCCGGAAAATATGGCATATTTATATTGCTTTCAACAACAAGGAGGCAGGTAGATAGCGACAAGCCAATCAGGCCTATCACCTACGAAAAACCCCGTAAAAGAAGACGGGGTTTTTTGGTCTAAATTAAAAAACCGCCTAATAAAATAGGCGGATTTTTAATACGATAAACCTATGTATCCAATAAGCGGCTTTAGCCTTCCACCCTATTCCTTCCACCTGCCTTCGCGCGGTAGAGGGCTGTGTCGGCAAGATTGATAAAATCCTCCTTTGAGAGATCAGGATTTGCGCCTTCAAAAGACCCGACACCGATACTTACCGTCACTGTGCCTACGCGGGCATACCGCTCTTTCACATATATACGCAGCCTTTCAGCCAGGATGCCGGCACCGGCCTTTCGCGTTTCCGGCAAAAGCATGGCAAACTCTTCTCCTCCGTAACGGGCGACGATGTCCACTCTCCTTGAAAAACGCCTTAATGTTCTACCTAAATCTGCTAAAACCCTGTCTCCCGCAAGGTGCCCATGAATATCGTTGTAGCGCTTGAAATAATCAATATCGACCATAAGCAGTGATAATGACCGGGAATACCTCTTTGAGCGCTGCAGCTCCTCATCAAGCCGGAGCATAAAATACTTATGGTTATAGAGCCCGGTGAGGCCGTCACGGATCGCCTCATTTAAAAGATCCTGATAATGACGCTTGCCCCTGAAATACAAAAAATTCCCAAGCTGCCTCTCGAGAGGAAGGTTAAATCTAGTCATGACATACATGCCCGCTAAAAGCAATATGCCCGAACCGCAGGAAGAATCCGAAAAGCTTAGAAAAAGTTTTTCCAGAAACAATTTTGTCAGCAGGGTGTGGAGGGCCAGGATTATGCCTAAGAATGTAGCCAATAAGAGTAGAAACCGGTTAACGGAGAGGCCTTCTTTCTTCATGTTTCAATTATACCACAGCCACCTCGACTCCGGCAAGAGGAAGGGTTAACTCATCACTCAGGCCTGGATAAAAGCTTTTTGTATCGTTCGCAGCAAAATAAAAAACCCAGCTGTTAATAGCTGGGTTTTTTATTTTAGAGGGACGCCTACCTACTCTCACATACCCTTACGAGTACACTACCATCGGCCTTAGAGGGCTTAACGACCGTATTCGGAATGGGAACGGGTGTTTCCCCTCTAGTATGAGCGCCCCATAAATGAGCAGACACTTGCGTCTGCGAATTAAATGAGCACTTAACTTACGAACACGTAAGTGTGAGTAAGTTAATGTGCGAATTTACGCAAGACCGCTAGGTCTTGCGATGCTAACTTCAGACAACTTTATACATGAGGTAAAACTACGCAAAAACCAAGAGAAGATTTATAGGCCAAGCCGGTTGGCTGATTAGTACGCATTAGCTTAAACCCTTACGGGTCTTACACCTTGCGCCTATCGAGGTCGTGGTCTACGACCAGCCTTCAGAGCCTTGCGGCCCAGGGATACCTATTCTTGGGGGGGGCTTGACACTTAGATGCTTTCAGCGTTTATCCCTTCCGGACATAGCTACCCGGCCTTTGCCCTTGGCAGGACAACCGGAACACCAGAGGTCCGTTTTTCTAGGTCCTCTCGTACTGAAGAAAACTCCCCTTCAAGTATCCTTGCGCCCGCACCAGATAGAGACCGACAATACTGTTACCTCTACTTTTAGAGGGACAGGACATTTCTGCCTGTCTCTGTATATCGCTATACAGTTCGGACTGTATCTTTCCGCCACGAACTTTGGCGGATCTGGCGTACAGTCTCTGAAGATTCCAAGTGAGCGATCATATCTTCCAGTTTTTGCTTACGATACTTGCCGCTAAAATTCATTGAATAAGCAACTTTCAATATCGCAATCAATCCGTTCTTTTCTAAATGCCTTCGTTGTTCCATTAAACTTACTACTCGAGCAAATTTCTCGAAGTCGTTTTGTTTAATTGAGATCAAAGGCGATCTTTTAAAGAACGGGATGACTTTGTTCCGGAGATCATCGATGTTTCGCACCACATAGACTGAAGTCTGGTCCTTAGGATTTCGGTAATCGTTAGGCTTAATATAGCCGCAGCCTAATTCTTTCTTGATCACTTCAAGGACCTCAGTCCTATTTTGATGTTGTGAGACGTGAAATTCAGGAATTATCTGAATCCCTAACCTCACATTACTGCTTCTCTGAATTGTCACCGAAAAGCAGCCTTCTCCATCAACAAAGCCTGAGATATATGATCTTATCTCACCTGGCCTTTCCTGCTGATTGTCTGCACCCATATGTTTTTACTCCCGACGACATATTACCATATAGAGACTAAATCGTCAAGTAGTAATATGGGATACTCAGATTTCCCAGCAATTAGCCAGATTTATAGACAGCAACGGTCACTTTACTGTCTCACGACGTTCTGAACCCAGCTCGCGTACCCTTTTAACCGGCGAACAGCCGGACCCTTGGGACCTTATACAGCCCCAGGATAGGATGAGCCGACATCGAGGTGCCAAACCGGGCTGTCGATGTGAACTCTCGAGCCCGATAAGCCTGTTATCCCCAGAGTACCTATTATCCGTTGAGCGATGGCGATTCCACGTTCAACCACCGGATCACTAGCCCCTACTTTCGTATCTGCTTGTCCTGTCGGACTCGCAGTTAAGCTGGCATATGCGCTTACACTCCACGGGCGATTGCCGACCGCCCTGAGCCAACCTTGGGGCCCCTTCGTTATCATTTAGAAGGGAACCGCCCCAGTCAAACTGCCCGCCTGTCACTGTCCTCCCGCCGGATAACGGCAGGAAGTTAGAAACTTAGTGCAATAAGCGTGGTATTTCACATTGCGGCTCTGCCCTAGCTAGCGCCAGGGCCTCAAAGCCTCCCACGTATACTACACATATTGAACCAAATTCCAATAGCAGGCTACAGTAAAGGTTCTGGGGTCTTTTCGTCTTGATGCGGGTAGACGGCATCTTCACCGCCACTACAATTTCGCCGAGTCTCTCGTTGAGACAGCGTCCAGGTTGTTACACCATTCGTGCGCGTGGGAACTTACCCCACAAGGAATTTCGCTACCTTAGGACCGTTATAGTTACGGCCGCCGTTTACTGGGGCTTCGGTTCTGAGCTTCGCGCGCCTTACGGCACACTGACCCATCCCCTTAACCTTCCAGCACCGGGCAGGTGTCACACCCTATACTTCCTCTTTCGAGTTTGCAGAGTGATGTGTTTTTGCTAAACAGTCACCCGGACCACTTTACTGCGACCCCGTAGGGCTTGCGCCCCCGGGGCACCCCTTGTTGCGAACTTACGGGGCTAGATTGCCGAGTTCCTTAACGAGAGTTCTCTCGAGCACCTTACCATTTTCTGGTGGTCTACCTGTGTCGGATTACGGTACGGACAGCCAGACAACTCCTCCCTGCACTTTTCTCGGCAGTGTGGATTTGGGTCACTTCCCCCTCGCAGAGCTCAGGGTCCCCTCTTTGCCTTGCGGCAAAAAGAGCCGGGACATCCAACACCCGGCCGCTCCAACCCTCCTGCGTCGCGCAGAAAGTTTTTCCCGCTAAGCTATTTTCATAGCAAGCGGGATCCCGCTTGCGCGGGAAACGCCATCTGACTGGTGTCTGAATATTGACAGACTATCCATCGCCTACGCCATACGGCCTCAGCTTAGGCTCGACTAACCCTGGGCGGATTAACCTTCCCCAGGAAACCTTGGACTTTCGGTGTGCCTGTTTCTCGCAGGCATTTTCGCTACTTATTCCGACATAATCCCTTGTCTAGCGTCCACTGCTCCTTACGGTACAGCTTCAACCACTAGACGATGCTCCCCTACCGCGTGATGCCTTGCGGCGCCACACCCGCAGCTTCGGTAATAGGCTTGAGCCCCGTTCATCTTAGGCGCGAGGTCGCTCGACCAGTGAGCTGTTACGCACTCTTTAAATGATGGCTGCCTCTGAGCCAACATCCTGGTTGTCAAAGCGAGCTCACATCCTTTACCACTTAGCCTATCCTTAGGGACCTTAGCTGGCGGTCTGGGCTGATTCCCTTTAGGCGACGGAGCTTAGCCCCCGTCGTCTTACTCCCGGGATACGAACGGTAGTATTCGGAGTTTGGTTGGGTTCAGCATCCAGGTATGGACCCGTAACCCATTCAGCACTCTACCCCTACCGTTTATTACCCGAGGCGAACCCTAGAATTGTTTCGGGGAGAACCAGCAATTTCTGAGTTTGTTTAGTCTTTCGCTCCAACCCACAGCTCATCCCACAGTTTTTCAACACTGAAGGGTTCGCACCTCCACCCTCCTTTCGGAAGGCTTCGCGCTGGCCATGGGTAGATCACTCAGCTTCGGGTCTACTATACGGTACTAAGCGCCCAATTAGGACTCGCTTTCGCTACGCCTTCTCGCGGCACTTTCATGCCGAAATTAAGCTCGCACCGCACAGTAACTCGTCGGACCATTATGCAAAAGGTACGCGGTCAGGCATTCATAGCTTGCGCTATGCATAGCCCTCCCACCGCTTGTAGGTCTATGATTTCAGGTTCTATTTCACTCGCCTCACCGGCGTTCTTTTCAACTTTCCCTCACGGTACTTGTACACTATCGGTTTAGGTGTAGTATTTAGCCTTAGACCGTGGTCGGCCCAGATTCCCACAGGGTTCCTCGTGCCCCGTGGTACTTGGGATACCTCTAGGGTGCTTCAAGATTTGGCGTACAAGGCTTTCACTCTCTTTGGCGCGCCTTTCCAGGCGCTTCCGCTATCCATCCGCAATCCCACGTCAAGGTCCCGCAACCCTGTTCTTTTCTTGCGAAAAAAACAGTTTAGGCTATTCCCGCTTCGCTCGCCGCTACTAGGGGAATCTCAAGTGATTTATTTTCCTCAGGGTACTTAGATGTTTCAATTCGCCTGGTATCGCTTCCCCGCGCCTATTTTATTCAACGCGGGGATAACGCGGTATGACCCGCACTGGGTTGCCCCATTCGGATTCTCCCGGATTAACGCCTGTTTGCGGCTACCCGGGACATATCGGTGCTTACCCCGTCCTTCATCGCCTCACCTAACCAAGTCATCCGTCATAGACCCTTTGTAGCTTGACCATAAATCGTGATTCTCTCGGTTTTTTTGTAGTTTTACCCAACAAGATCAATCCCCTGCTTCTTACGAAGCCTGGGATTGTGCGCCAGCACTTTACGTGCCGTGCGCCAAATTGACCTTGTCATGTATAAGTTGTCAAAGAGCGTAGATTCGCGCGCAAAGCGCGAAACGAAATCTATGCTCAGAATTCAGTGGAGCAGAGGGGATTTGAACCCCTGACTTCCTGCTTGCAAAGCAGGCGTTCTCCCACTGAACTACTGCCCCTCATATTTTTGGGCAGAACCTTTAAATTTTCACTCTCCCTGCTTGTCCCGCACCTCGCTTTCGCTCGGGCGGGATCCCGCCTTCTTTGAAATGGCTTGGCGGGACAAAGCACGCGCTCTCCCAACTGAGCTACAGCCCCCGAAAAAATTTTTAATGTAAAAATTTTTTCGCACTTGGAGCATTTCTTAGATTAATCTAAGAAATGCGGAAAGTGCAGATAAGCTTTGGCACGCACTACGCTCGCTATCCGCCTTGTCGGCGGATTACGCTCGCTTTAGTGCACCAAAAATTTTCCTTGTCGGAAAATTTTTGGTGGGCCCAAGTGGATTCTCCCGCTATAGTACCCAATACTATTGCGGGATCCCGCCCTCGTTCCAATTCGCCTGGCGGGAGAACCACTGACCCCATTAGTTAGACTAATGGGCCCATCAGGATTCGAACCTGAGACCCCAGTCTTATCAGGGCTGTGCTCTAACCAACTGAGCTATGGGCCCGAAGCTTTTTACTTGTTGTGCCCATAGCGAACACCTCTACCAACGACGAGGAATGCGTTTTATGCATTCCGAGGAATCCCGCCCGTTGCTATCAGAGAATTGTTAGCGGGACTAAAGCTATGGGTCCGAATTCGGCAAATCGCTAATGGCTCATAGCAAATTGCCCTGATTCAATTTGCTACTTGCTATTTACCATTTGCAAAAATCGGAAGCCCCTTGCTCCTTTGGTTGATACGAAGAGCTCCCGTATTTGATTTTCCCGGCTCATAAGCCGCGCAAAAATTCTCGCGATCCCTTTCAGGGCTTCGTAATTTTTGCGCATTCGCCGGGATAAATTCGCCCAGACAATTTACGTTCACTACCGTTCCGTAAATTGTGGGCTCATTTAAAATAGCCAAGTGCCTGCGCATCTATGCACAGTTTGTTTTCCAATATAACGTTTACCGTGCTAGCCGGATTGTTATATTAGAAAGGAGGTGATCCAGCCGCACCTTCCGGTACGGCTACCTTGTTACGACTTAGCGCCAGTCACCGGTTTTACCCTAGACCCAGCTAGGCTGAGTTTTCGGGTACCCCCAGCTCCCATCGCTTGACGGGCGGTGTGTACAAGGCCCGGGAACGTATTCACGGCGGCGTAGCTGATCCGCCATTACTAGCGATTCCGACTTCATGGAGTCGGGTTGCAGACTCCAATCTGAACTGAGCCTACTTTTTTGCGATTAGCTCCACCTCGCGGTTTGGCAACGCTTTGTAGTAGGCATTGTAACACGTGTGTAGCCCAGGGCATATAGGCCGTACTGACTTGACGTCATCTCCGCCTTCCTCCCGCTTATCGCGGGCAGTCTCTCTAGAGTGCCTCTCTAGACCTTTCGGTTTCGAAAGTAGCAACTAAAGATGATGGTTGCGCTCGTTGCGGGACTTAACCCAACATCTCACGACACGAGCTGACGACAGCCATGCAACACCTGTGCAGGCTCCTGACTTGACAGGTGGTTTGCCTTTCGGTTCACTACTTCCTGCATGTCAAGCCCTGGTGAGGTTCTTCGCGTAGCGTCGAATTGAACCACATGTTCCACCGCTTGTGCGGGCCCCCGTCAATTCCTTTGAGTTTTAGCCTTGCGGCCGTAGTCCCCAGGTGGAGCACTTAACGTGTTAACTTACGGCGCTGAACCTTACGGCCCAACACCTAGTGCTCATCGTTTATAGCTTGGACTACCAGGGTATCTAATCCTGTTTGCTCCCCAAGCTTTCGCAGCTTAGCGTCAGGGCCAGACCAGAGAGCCGCTTTCGCCACTGGTGTTCCTCCCGATATCTACAGATTTCACCCTTACACCGGGAATTCCGCTCTCCTCTTCCGGCCTCAATCCTGACAGTTTTTCAGGCAGTTCTTTGGTTAAGCCAAAGGATTTCACCCAAAACTTGTCAGGACGCCTACCTGCCCTTTACACCCAATAAATCCGAGTAACGCTCGCCATCTCTGTCTTACCGCGGCTGCTGGCACAGAGTTAGCCATGGCTTCTTCTCTGGGTACCGTCAGTTTGCACTGTTAATGCAAAGTTTCTTCCCCATCGAAAGAGGTTTACAATCCGAAGACCTTCATCCCTCACGCGGCGTCACATAGTCAGGGTTTCCCCCATTGCTAAATATCCTCGACTGCAGCCTCCCGTAGGAGTCGGGGCAGTGTCTCAGTCCCCGTGTGGCTGACCACCCTCTCAGGCCAGCTACCCGTCAAAAGCCTTGGTAGGCCATTACCCTACCAACTAGCTGATAGGACGCGAGCTCATCTCTAAGCGCCACCTCTTGCGAAGCAACTTTACTCATTTTCGCTTATGCGAAAATGAACACATCAGGTATTACCTCCGCTTTCGCGAAGCTATTCCCGACTTAGAGGTAAATTACTCACGTGTTGCTCACCAGTCTGCCGCTATCCCGCCCTTCTCCCAAACGGTGTTCTGCTTGTTTGAAGGGCGGGATCGCTCGACTTGCATGCCTAATCTACGCCGCCAGCGTTCACTCTGAGCCAGGATCAAACTCTCCGAAAAAAAAGAAAAGTCTATCTTGGCTCTCATGATACTTGCCGATTGACCATGTCAAACCCTAAAAGGATTTGCATTGGCCTCGCACTTGGCTATCCAATTGTCAAAAGAGCAGATTGTTAGCCCCTCGCGTAAACGCTTTGCAATTTCTTCGAAATTGCATGCGCACGCTCGGGGTATTTTGCCCAAAGTTATAGAGGGCAAAATAAAACGCCCCGACGGTTGAGTCGGGGCGCTAAGATTATGGCAAAAAGCGCCTTACCGTCGAAAAGAAACCACTATCCGAATTTGTCAAATACGTGCTTTATTTTCTCCACGAATATAAGTATAACTTATATCTCTGGAATTGTCAAGAGAACATATTCTACTTAAAATAGCACTTTTGTCAAGTATTTTTTTATTTTTTTCAGCGCAAGCCGCTAGCAGAAAACTTATAGAAGCGACGTAAGTCGTTATGATAACGCAGATTTAACGTGGATAATAACTACCTGCCCAGCAATTCGGTGAGTTTAAAGATCGGCAGGAAAAGCGCGACCACGATCCCACCGATGACGATCCCCAGAAAGGCGATCACCAGAGGCTCGATCAGGCTGGTCAGGCCGGCGGCAGCCACATCCACCTGTTCATCGTAAAAATCGGCGATCTTGGTGAGCATCTTCTCCAGTTGCCCGGTCTGCTCTCCTACGCTGATCATGCGGCAGACCATGGGCGGGAATACCCCGCTCTTAGCCAGCGGCCGCGAAATCGGCTCTCCGTCACGCACGCTTTTTGAGCAGTTAAGCACCGCTTCCTCGACCACCTTGTTTCCGGAAGTACGGCTGACTATCTCAAGGGCGTTTAATACCGAGACCCCGCTTTTTACCAGGGTAGAAAAAGTACGCGAGAACTTGGCTACCGCCACCTTTCTGAAGAGCATGCCCAGGACCGGCATCTTCAGTTTCTGGTTGTCAAAATTATAGCGCCCCCTCTCTGTAGAGATGTATTTTTTTAAAAGAAACCCGCCTATGATCAGAAAACCCGCCAGAAGCAGGAAATATTTCCTGAACAGATTACTGACTGCGATCAGCACCTGGGTAGGAAACGGCAGATTCCCTCCCAGGATGTCAAATATCCCCTTAAAAGTCGGGACTACCCTGATCAGGAGAAATGCTGTAATAATGATGGCCATGCTCACTACTACCGCCGGATAGATAAGGCTGGAACGGATCTTGCGCGCAAGGCTAGCGGATTTCTCCATATAGGCAGCCAGCCTGTCTAAAACCTCTGCAAGCATGCCAGAAGTCTCTCCTGCACGGACCATGTTGATGAAGAGATCGGAAAATACCACCGGGTGCTTGCTTAAGGCATTGGTAAAGCTCATCCCGGCTTCAATATCCTGGCGCACGACGCTCACTACGCCCCTTAAGCCCTTCTTTTCGATCTGCTCTGCCAAGATCCCCAACACATGCACAAGAGGAATGCCGGCATCGACCATTGTAGCCAACTGACGGGTAAAGATGACCAGGTCATCCGCCTTTACCTTCTTTTCTTTAGAAAAAACGCTCTGCTGCCTCTTCTTTGCCGGCTCGATGGAGATGATGATCAGGCCCTTGTTGTGCAGGCTCTGCATCACCTCCTGCTCCGAGGCGCCTTCAAGCGTACCCATCACGGTGTGGCCGTCTTTATCCTTGGCTGTGTATTGATAAACGATCATCTGATTAAAGCCTGTCCGCTACCCTTAAAAAGGTATCTACAACCCTGGGGTCAAACTGCTTTCCGCTATTTTTCTTGATCTCGTAAATCGCCTCTTCCCTGGTCAGGGGGATCTTGCGGTAAGCGCGGGCGCTGCGCATCGCTTCATAGGCGTCAGCCAGATGGATGATGCGTGCGCCCAGAAGGATATCCTCTCCCTTTCTTCCCTCAGGATATCCGGAACCGTCGAAATGCTCATGATGCTGCCTGACCAACTCTACCACTTCGTTCAAAAATGTCAATGGCTCAAGGATCTGCGCGCCGGTTAAGGGATGGCGCTTGATCTGCTCCCACTCCTCCGCGGTAAGGGTCGAGGGTTTATTCAGGATGCTGTCATCGATGCCGATCTTGCCCAGGTCATGAAGCTCGCATGCCTGCCTTAAAATATCGATCTCTTTGGCAGTCAGGCCCATCTCTTCGGCGATGGCTGAAGCGATCTTAGCCACGTTCTCGGAGTGGCTGCGGGTATAATGGTCTCTGGCTTCGATAGCCTGCGCCAATACCTTGATGGTGCGCATATAGGTCGAGCGCAGGTCTTCGTAAAGCCGGGTCAGGTTCTTGGTGGACTCTTCGATCCTTTTAGCCAGAAGTATATTCTGCCTCTCCAAGGCGAGATTACGTTCCTTGAGGCCTTGCGAGAACCTCTGATTGGCCATGATCAGTCCGTGCAATTCTATTCCCTTCTTAAGTAGAAAAAAGAGCTTTTCCGCCTCTATCGGCCGGCTGATATAGTCATAGATGCCCAGATCAGAGAGTTCCTTTACTGCCCGCTCGCCCGTGTCTTCGAGAAATGCGATGATCACGCTGTCCGGATCGACTGCCTTAATGCCTTTGACCAAGTCCCTGCCTACCAGGTCAAACATCCCGAACTTGACGATGATCGCATCGAAGGCATTTATATTCTGCTTTAGAGTGGTCAGGGCGCCTTTGCCGCTCGCCTCGAAGGTGACGGAGTAGCCCCCCTCGACTATCAGTAGTTCGCGCAGGTACCGCGAGATCTCTTCGTTATCGCAAATGAGTAGAATCCTGCCGCCGTTAACCATATAAAATCATTCCTCTGTAGTGATACGGATCGCTTCTTCCAGGGTGGTTATTTCCTGTCTAACCTTCAAATATGCGTCGTCGCGCAGCGTCTTCATGCCGCACTTCTGGGCTGCATACTTTTTGACCTCATCCAGAGGCTCCTTGCGGATGATCATCTCGCGCATAGTATCGTCGATCATTACTGCCTCCAGGGTCGCCACCCTGCCGTAATAACCGGTATTATTGCAGTATTTGCAGCCGTCGGGTTGATAGAATACCACATTCTTGTAATCCTTAAAACCGATAGATTCAAGGAAATCCCTGGGGACCTCGACGGGTTTACGGCATTTTGTGCAGAGCCTGCGGCAGAGCCTTTGCGCCGAGAGCATGATAAGGCTTGAGGCGACCAGAAACGGCTCAACGCCCATATCGATAAGGCGGGTAATGCTTGAGATTGCATCGTTAGTGTGCAGCGTCGAAAGGACGAGTTGCCCGGTGAGGCTCGCCTTGATCGCTATGTCCGCGGTCTCCGAATCGCGGATCTCTCCAATCATGATCACGTCCGGGCTCTGTCTTAAGAGCGAACGCAGGCCAGAGGCAAAATCCAGGCCGATCTCCGGCTTTACCTGGATCTGGGTGATCCCCTCTACCTGGTATTCTACCGGGTCCTCGATAGTGATAATATTCCTCTCCGGGGTATTCAACTGATTCAACACCGAATAAAGGGTAGTGGATTTTCCCGAACCCGTAGGGCCGGTCACCAGGATCATGCCAAAAGGCTTGGCGATCGCCATTTTGAAAACGGCCGCCGGCTGCTCGGAAAACCCGAGCTTATCCAGGCCTATGGAAAGGTTGGATTTATCCAGCGCGCGCAATACGAACTTCTGGCCAAAGGTAGTGGGAAGGCTTGAGACCCGAAAGTCCACTTCTTTGCCCTCGAACTTCACCTTAAAGCGGCCGTCCTGAGGAATGCGCGTCTCCGTAATATCCAGATTTGAAATGATCTTCATCCTGGCCAGGACCGCGTTCTGGTTGATCTTGGGGACTTTAAAGACATCATGCAGCGCTCCGTCAATACGGTACCTTACGCGCAAGGTATCATACTCCGGTTCAAGGTGGATATCCGAAGCGCGCTTTTTAAGCGCCTGCGTCAGCATCAGATCCACCAGCTTTACGATCGGCTGCTTTTCGCTCTCCTTGACCACCTCGGTAAGATCGATCTCTTCCTGCTTGACCGTTGCTTCCGCTTCCTTTTTTTCCGACGTAATCAGCACTAATTTTGCCTCCTCTTCCACCAGGAGCTGCTGCAGGTCTTTGGCTTCGGGATGATAATAGGCCTCGATCGCCTTGGCAATCTCCTCCTCGGAGCTAAGGACCGTATCGATATTAAAACCGGTGACTGCCTTCAGGTCGTCGAGGGCGAAGATATTCAGGGGATCGGACATGGCCACGGTCAGAGTAGAACCCATCTTGGAGATGGCGATCAGGTTGTAGAGCCTGGCCATCCGCTCCGGAATGATCCTGACCACATCCGGGTCAAAGCGGTATTTGGCAAGGTGCAGCGTCGGGATATAAAGCTGCTCTGAGAGCAGGGATAAAAGCATCTCTTCGGTGATAAACTTGCGCTCTACCAACACTCTTCTTAAGGCCATGTGCTGCTCTCTCTGTACGCTGAGCGCCTCTTCCAGCTGTTCGCGGCTCAGGAGCTTGCTCTTAAGCAGTATCTCTATGATGTTGGCTTTTATGGCTTCCATATTATTCGTCCGGCGCAGTTACGCGCAATACCTCTTCCAAAGTAGTCAAGCCCTTGAGCGCTGCGTCAAGGCCATCCTCCCTCAGGGTACGCATCCCCTCTTTACGCGCCTGCTGTTTTATTAGATGCTCCTGCGCCCGGGATAAAATCATATCCCTGATCGCAGGCGTCAGAAGAAAAACCTCCGCGATACCGGTGCGGCCGCTATAGCCGCTGTTAAAACACTGGGCGCAGCCTTTGCCGCGGAAAAACTCCATCTTTTTTATCTTGTTCAGGCTTATCCTAAGATTAGCCGCGACGTCTTCTTTCATCGCGTAAGCCTCTTTACAATAAGGACAGATCTTACGCACCAGCCTCTGGGCCAAAATACAGACCAGGGCGGAATTGATCAGATACGGTTCCACCCCCATATTGATCAGGCGCACGACCGCGCCCGAGGCAGTAGTGGTATGCAGGGTAGATAAGACCAGGTGCCCGGTGAGCGCGCTTTTGATGGCAATATCCACGGTCTCATAGTCGCGGATCTCGCCGATCATGATCACGTTAGGATCCTGGCGCAATATCGAGCGCAGGGCCGCGGCAAAGGTAAGACCGATCTCGGGGTGCGCGGTCACCTGATTGATGCCTTCTAACTGGTATTCTACCGGGTCTTCGACGGTGATGATATTTTTCTGGGGGCTATCCACGAATTTGAGGATAGAGTAAAGCGTGGTAGTCTTACCGCAACCGGTGGGGCCGCAGACCAACATCATCCCGTGCGGCAGCATGGCCACCTTCTTGATTTTAGAGACTGCGTCGCTATTGAAGCCAAGCTTTTCGATATCGAGCATCGCCTGGGACTTATCCAGTATGCGCAAAGCCACCTTTTCTCCGAGGCTAGAAGGAAGTATCGAGACACGGAAGTCCACCTCCCTGTTCAAGGCCTTTACCTTGAAGCGGCCGTCCTGAGGCAGGCGGTGCTCGGCGATATTCAGGTCAGACATGACCTTAAGGCGCGATACCAGCGACGGGTGCATGCTCTTTGAGGGCGCCTTCTCCTCCTGCAATACTCCGTCGATACGGAAACGGATCCTTAATCTTTTATCCATCGGCTCGATCAGGATATCCGAGGCTTTCTTGCGCACCGCACCCTCCAGTACGGCATTGGTTACCTGGATCACCGGCGCGTCATGGCTGGCGCGGTCCAACTCTTTTTCTGTCGGTAAAGCTTCTTTGTCCTCCTTTACCAGCTCTATGGAAGAAGCAACCTGCATCTCCTTTACCAGATCCTCAATGATCCCTTTTGTGGCATCCGGATAAGAAAGTTCTATGGCTTGGGCAATATCCGGGCTGGAAGCAATAATGGGATTTATTTTATATCCGGTAAGGGCCCCGACATGGTCGATAGCGAATATATCCAGAGGGTCGGCCATAGCCAGGGTAATACTATCTGCCATCCTGGAAAGCGGGATGATCTGATAATGGTGGGCGACTTCGAAAGGGATGAGCCTAATTACCTCAGGGTCGATCTTGAGACGCTTGAGGTCGATCAGGGGCAGGCCTAAGCCTTCGCTGAGGACCAGGATCAGGTCATTCTCAAGGATAAGCTTAAGCTCTATGATGATGTCGCTGAGCCGGCCGCCTTTTTCTTTCTGGAGTTCCAATGCCTTTTCAAGCTGCTCCTGAGTGATCAGCTTATTGGTGATCAGTATCTCTTTCAGGCGCTCCTTGAGCGAAATCATTCCTTCTCTTTATAATACTTCTCAATCGCCTTCTTTACGTCCGATGATGTGGCCACAAATGTCTGGACGCTGCAGCCGGTGAGCATCTCCACGTCTTCCACCGCCTGGATATTCAGGGGGTTGGACATGACGATGGTCAGGTTATTGCCGATCTTGTCGACTGGGATGAGCAGGTACTGCTTGGCTACGCGGGCGGGGATAATCCTGGTCACATCCGGATTGATCTCGTAATTATTCAGCGGCAGGTACGGAAACCCGTATTGGTCGGTAAGGGCATGGGCGATATCCTCTTCTTTGGCAAAGCCCAGTTCTACCAGGATCTCACCAATTAACCCTCCCCGTTCGCGCTGTACTGCCAGAGACTGCTCCAGCTGAAAACGGGTAATCACCCCCCGTTCAATGAGAAGCTCTCCCAGTTGTTTACTGATGAGTTTTCTTATCGGCATACCGGCGGCTCCTTAAAGGCGACAACGCGGTTTCTGCCGCGCCTCTTAGCCAAGTCGACCAGCTCCAGCGCCTTGGTAATCAGCTCTTGCGCATCAATACCGTCAAGCGGATTCTCGCTTACACCGGCGCTGACCGTGACTCGCTTATTGGCATCTTGTTCTTCGCTGAAGAAAAACTCGATGCGCTTGCGGATCTCCTCGGCAGTCTCCTGGGCGGCGCGCTTATTCTTTTCCGGCAGAATCACCGCAAACTCATCGTCTCCTAACCTTCCCGCACGGTCGATCTCGGTGATCGAGCTCTTAATGATCGAGGCGATCCTTTTGAGGATAGTCTCAGCCTCCATCAGGCCGAAGTACTGATGGAAACTCTTGAAGTTATCGATATCGAAAATTATAAAGGAGCAGGGCCGTTGATAAGCGATGGAGCGGCGTATCTCTTCCTGCAGGCGGTTACGGATGAAAGCGTCGTTATAAAGGTCGGTCAGGGCATCCTTAATCTCCAGCTTCTCCACCTTGCGCATCAGGACGTCGTTTTCTACTGCAATAGCCACCTGCTTGGCAAAAACATCGAGAAGCTCTATATCCTCCTTGCGGTAAAGGTAGCCTTCCTGGATATTACCTATGCCCATTGCTGCCATGACCTTTCCCTTGAAGTATACCGGCACGGCCATGGTATTCCTGACCTTAAAGCTCTCATAAAAGGTCGCAGCCTGCTCTTCCGGAAGGACCATCTGTTTATCCACGATAAGGGTCTTTCCGTCGTGGAAGACCTTGCCGAAAAGGCGGTCATTGGCTTTAAGCCTGACTTTAAGCAGGTGCTCCGCATTTGGGCCGTCGGCAACGCGCATGACAAAAGTATCGGCCTCATCGTCTTGGCGGTACAGAAGGTAAGCCGCCTCGGAACTTGCCAGGAGCCGCGCCTTTTCTACCACGATCTTTAGGGTATCCTCCAATTTACCGCCCTGGGCGACCATGGAACTGATCTGCAGGAGGTTTGAAAGCACGATCACACGTTTCTGGATATCCAGGTTTATCTCCGTGGTCTTGACGCTGTAGCTTTTCAGTTCATCCATATAGTTACGGATGCGCTGGGTAAGCTGGTTCAAGGAACCACCCAGATCCCCGACCTCGTCTTTAGGCGCAAACTCAAGCTCTACTGCCTTATCTATTTCTCCGGCAGCGATCAGTTTTGCGGCTACGCTCACAGAGACGATGCGGTCAAAGACCTCCTTGATCACCCAAAAACCGGAAGCCGCGATAAAGAGGCTTATGAGGATTGTTGTCAGGATCGTAAGCGTAACGTCTATCTTTATGCCGTAATGCGGAAGGACAAAATAAGAGATTAGATACAGGCTGGCCAGTATCGGCAGGATGGTCATCAGGGAAAAGGAGATCCACAACTTATATCTTAAGCCGCGCGACCTTAAAGAAAGTTTGCTTGTCTTCTTTGCCATTTCTCTCCTCCCTGGCATGATACCAGGTTACAAGTGTTCTTTTTTTAATAAACCACTGCAATTATACAACTTAACTTCTTATATTTCAACAATTTTGTTAAAATCCGCAGCCAGCGCTTCCCTGCTGATTCCGGTATCCAGAAAATCCCAGGGCAGGATTTCATCAGGCCTTCGTGCCTTTAAATAAAGCTGCGCGTCCAGCCCCGCCTCCCGGAAAGCCGCCTCCCATATTTCAAACGCAAAATGGTCTCCCCAGGCGTCGAACCTTGCGCCTTTCTTATGGGCAAGATAGATTACTTCACTCAACCTTCTGTCTCCGCGGGAGAGTATTGCCTCAAGAAGCGCCATAAAGCGGTTGTGAAAACTGAAGGTCAATCTTTTATTTTTTGCGTTTTTCCTGAGGTATTCCTGTTTTTCTTTTATCGTATACGCTTGCGCCATCGCATGCCATTGAAAAGGCGTGTGGGGCTTGGGCACCATGGTGTTGACGCTGATATTCACCTTTGCCGCCGCTCCACCGGCCTTTTTCTTCAGCTGCGAGACCCTCTCGGATAATTCAATGATCCCCTTAAGGTCTTCCTCTGTCTCTTGGGGCAGGCCGATCATGAAATAAAGTTTCACGTGCTGATAACCCGAGGCATAGGCCTCTTCAAGGGTCTTGAAAAAATCCTCCTCATCAAAGTCCTTGGCCAGGACCTCCCGCAGCCTCCCGGTGCCGGCCTCTGGGGCAAAGGTAAGCCCGGTCTTCTTGACCCCTGCGATCACCCGGGAAAGATTCCCCACCAATGCCCTGGCCTTTATGGAGGGAAGCGAAAGCGCTACCTGCTTCTCCTTGAACTGATCCGTTAACGCAACGATAAGCTCTTCTATATGGGGGTAGTCGCTGACGGATAATCCGGATAAGGAGCATTCTTCATAACCGCTGGATTTATAAATCTTATCCGCCTGCTCAAGGATCCGGTCTATCCGTTTATAGCGTAAGGGGTAATACTGAGACCTTGCCTGGCAGAAACGGCACTTGTTAGGGCAGCCGCGCACCAGCTCCAGGGTGAAACGGTCATGGATCACCTGGATGTAAGGGACCAGCCACGCTAAGGGGTAATAAGCAGTGTCCAGGTCTTTGACCACGCGCTTATTTATCTTTTGCGGCACGCCGTCAAGCTTCGTCAGAAAAGAATCTATTGTTCCGTCAGGCTTATAGGTGGCCTCGTAAAACTGCGGCACGTAGACGCCTTCAATTGCCGAAAGCCCCAGTAAAAGATCCTGCCTTGCCAGCCTCTCCCGCCGGTAATCCTCTTTTACCTTCCGGTAGGCCTCAACGATCTCCGGCAGCGCCTCTTCTGCTTCACCGATGACAAAGAGGTCAAAAAAGTCAGCCACCGGCTCCGGGTTCATCATACAGGGCCCTCCTCCGACGACCAGGGGATGATCGGGGGAGCGCTCGCGGGCAAAAAGCGGGATATTGCCCAATTCCAGGATATTCAGGATATTGGTGTAACCGAGCTCCGAACCGAGAGAAAAACCGATGAAATCAAAATCCTTCAATCGCTTTTTAGATTCCAGCGAAAGGATTTCGCCTGAACTTTCCCGCAGGATCTTTTCCAGGTCCGTATCGCAGGCAAAGATGCGCTCGCAGCAGCAACCGGGGATATTGTTCAGTAATCCGTAGAGGATGCGTATCCCCAGGTTGCTCATCCCCACCTCGTAGAGGTCGGGAAAACAGAGGCCGAACCTTATACCTGCGGCGTCAAAGTTTTTGCGCGGGACATTCCACTCTTCGCCGATGTAGCGGGCAGGCTTGTTTACTTGAAGGAGAATATCTTCTGACGGCATACTAACTACCTCTTATTAATGTCAAATTATCCGATTTCAAATTAAAAACAAAAATTTGACATTTGGAATTAAAATACTGCCCTCGTTCGGTCAATATTCACCAGTATCCCCAGCGCCATAAAGGTGATGATCATGGAAGAACCCCCATAGCTCATCAGGGGTAAAGGCAGGCCTACCACCGGAGCAAGCCCGAGGTTCATCGCGATATTGACAAAGACCTGGATGCCCAGCAAAAGAGTGATCCCGTAGGCGAGGAGTTTTCCGAAGTAGTCCTGGGTGCGCTCGGCAACCTCAAGGCCTTTACGCAACAGGAGATAATAAAGAGTGAACAGGACCATGCAGCCTAAGAACCCCCATTCTTCGGCGTAGGTCGCGAATATGAAGTCCGTATGCGATTCCGGCAGGAAATGCAGCTGGCTCTGCGTCCCGGAAAGCCACCCTTTTCCGAAAAATCCTCCCGAGCCGATAGCGATCTTTGACTGGATCACAGTATAACCCGCGCCCAGGGGATCGATATTGGGATTTAAAAATACCAGGAGCCTGTCTTTCTGGTAGCCCCTCAAGAAATGCCATAAGAAAGGGGCCAGCAGCAGGCCCGCGGATATGAATCCGACGATGTACTTAAGCCTCACCCGCGTCAGATATAGCATGGCGATGAAAAGAAAAAAGATCATCAGGCCGCTGCCCAGGTCCGGCTGTTCGATGACCAGCGCCATGGGAAAGGCCACGAATAAAAAGGGGATGATCAGACCCCGGACTATCCCGAATCCGGAGGAAGAAAGCACGATCTCTTCTCTTCCCTTTTTGCTGAAGTATCTGGCCATAAAGATGGCGACGATGAGCTTGGCGAACTCAGACGGCTGGAAATTGAACCAGGCGATCCTCAGCCACCGCTGTGCGCCCAGGCGCACTATGCCTAAGATGAAGACCAGGAGCAGGAACAAGACCGCGATCCCGTAAAGGACGTAAGTCCCATCCCAGAGCCAGCGGTAACTCAGGTTCGCCGCGGCAATAAACAAGAGCAGGGCAAAGATCAGCCACAAAAGCTGCCTTTTCCATGCCTCGCGCCAGGGTTTGGCCTCTTTACGGTAAGTGCTGCTGTAGATAGAGGATATCCCGATTGCGGCGATCAAGATCGCAAGAATCAATATAGTAAGAAATGAATTCTTCAAAACTATTCTCCTGTTACAACCCGGGTCTATGGTCTATAGAAAATTTTTTATAGACTGTCGACCCAGGGCTATTAATTAATCAAACCCTCTGCAGCCATCCGGGCGATGATCTGTTTGGCCACCTGCGAGGCGTAATACCCGGCACCCCCGCGCTCCAGGAATACGCAGATCACATATTTCGGTTTCTTATACGGAAAGAATCCCGTAAACCAGCCGTGCGGTGCGCCCGGAGGGGCCTGGGCAGTCCCGGTCTTTCCCGCCACCTGCACCGGCAACTCTGACAATATGCTGGCAGTCCCGGCTGCCTCGGCCACTACCCCTTTCAGGCCCTGACGGATGCTCTCCAGATTCGAATCCTTCAGGTTGAGGCGCACGCTTTTCTGCTGAGAGGCCGATACGTCCTTTCCGTCTATCTCCTTGATTATATAAGGGGTCACCAGAAATCCGCCATTGGCAAAAACCGCCATGGCGCGCGTGATCTGCAGAGGAGTAACCAGAAGGTCTCCCTGGCCGATGCTCAGATTCGCGGTATCTCCGTCATACCAGCTCTTGAAACGGTTCACTTTCCTCCAGAAAGGCGAAGGCACGCTCCCCGCTGCTTCATTAGGCAGCTCAAATCCGCAAGTATGCCCCAGGCCGAACTGAAGCGCGTAATCATGGATCGCCTCCGGGCCCGCCAGCAGTCCGCTGCGGTAAAAGTAGACATTGCAGGAGTGGGTTATTGCCTGCCTCAGGTCCTGCCGGCCGTGCGTGCTCCAACAGTTGAACCTACCACTGCCCACCATGGTCGAGCCGGTGCAGACAAAGGTGGTGTGCGCAGAAATCTTTTTTGTTTCAAGGCCTGCGGCTGCGACGATCACCTTAAAGACCGAACCCGCAGGATATACTCCGCTGATAGCGCGGTTGACCAGCGGCGCATCAAGATCGCGCACCAGGCGGGCTATCTCCTGATTCTGCCTCTCCGTAAAGACCGCGGGCGAGTAATCCGGGACGCTGGCCATGGCGATGACCTCACCCGTAAGAGGCGACATCAGGATCGCGCATCCGGTCTTGTCTTTTAAGCTTTCCTCAACTATCTTCTGAATCTTCAGATTCAGGGTGAGTTTTACGTCTTTCCCGTTGACCGGCGGCCGAAGCCCCAGGATCCGCACTGACCTGCCCCGGTGATCCACCTCCATGGAGAGGCCGCCCTCTTCTTCCCTCAGATAATAATCGAGCCGTTCCTCGACGCCTCCGAAACCGACCAGGTCCTTGGTCTTATAACCGTAATCCGTCAGCCTGGTGAGGCGCCAGCGGTCGATCTCCCCGATGTAACCGAGGACATGGCTGGCCAGCCTGCCGTGGGGATAATCTCTCAACGGGGAAGGCTGCACTATTACTCCGGGCAGCTCCGACTTTCTCTCTTCAAGCGCGATCGCTTTTTTCAGCTCGATATTCCTGGCTATGAGCACCGGGACCGAAGGTACGGTGTAGCCGTTCTTGAACTTCTTTGCGATTGCGCCGGCATCCGTGCCGAGGACCCGCGAGAGGGCGGAAAAAATCCCGTCGCGGTCTTTCACTCCCTGCGGCAGGACCGATACGTCGTAAGAGAGCCTGCTGCCTGCGATCCGGTTTCCTTCGCAATCAAGGATCAAACCCCGGCAGCCTTTCTGAGGGATGAGCCGGATGGAATTACGGTTGCTTAAATCCCTGTACTTTGCCCCGCCCAAAAGTTGAAGGTTAAACATGCCGGCGGCAAGTACGGCGAATAAAAGGCCGAGCGCTAATTTCAGGAAAGCTGTCCTTGACATGTCTATAAATCTTTACGAAAGGCTGACTACGGGTTTCAGTATCCGCGATACCGGCAAAAAGATAAGCGCAGTATAGACCGAGGCAAGCAGGATCATGCCGGCAGATATCCCCGCGGAGACGGTTTTTCCGGAAGCAGCGGCGGCGGTAGCGCTTAAGATATTGCTCAGGATGCTGACGATGAAGGCGACCGCAAGCTGAATAAGTCCGTAGTCGAGGGGCAGGCGCCGGTTAAGCTCGACGACCAGGAATACCAGAAGACTGAAAACGGCCACGTTCATGCCGAATCCGCCCGACGAGAAGATGTCTTTCATGAGTCCGGCAAAGACCCCGAAACCGAACGCCCACTTCGGCCTGAAATTAAACGCCGCTATCAGCGTCATGATCAGGCAGAGGTCCGGCTTTATGCCTATGACTCTGAAGGCATCCAATAACGAGACCTGGATGACGCCGCAAAGAAAAATAATCAGCAGGAAATAAAAATACTTCTTCATTGGATGATCACCAGGACCTCTTCGATAAAGGCGAGGCTCACCGCCGGCTTGACCAGGGCGTAGAGGCTCAATCCCGAATATTCCCTGCCGGTCTCTATAACTTTCCCGATGAGTATGCCCTTGGGGTAGACAGAGCTTAACCCGGAGGTGACAATAGCGTCACCCGGTTTGACGTCCGCATCCTGGGGCAGGTAGCGCATGATCAGATTTGCGCCCAGCGTCCCCGAGACGAGCCCTTCCTGGCGGCTGCGCTGATCCAGGCCAGAGACCCCCAGGTCCGGATCGGTGACCAAAAGGACTTTACTGGTGAATTGCGTCGTCTCGATCACCCGGCCGACAAGGCCCAGATAATTCACTACCGCCATGCCGCGCCTTACGCCGCTTGAGCGGCCCTTATCGATGATGATATGCGAAGACCAGCTGTCCGGAGAACGGGCGATCACCCTTGAGGCGACCATTTTGTAAGGCGATTTCTGTTTTAAAGAAAGAAGTTCTTTGAGGCGGGCATTCTCCTTTACCGCCTCTTCGCGTTCGATGAGCCGGGCCTTTAGAAAATCCGTTTCTTTACGCAGGAGTTCGCTCTGAACATAGTTATGATGAAAAAAGATGAGCGCGCCTGCTTCGCGGCGGATAAGGCTTAAAAACCCTAAAGGATATTTAAGGGGATCGAGGAAAACAAGCCTGGCAAGGGGCAGAGAAAGCAGGGCGGCCAGGATAAGAGCGCCGACAGCGAGGAAAAAAACTAATTTCTTGTTTTTGATTTTAAACACATCTTCTGCTAAAACTGATTACATAGATTTCAAAAGCAGATTACACAGATCCTTCTAATCATGGCCAATCTGTGTAATCGGTATCTATAATCTGTGTAATCACGAATTTAATTAAGATTGCATCTCGGATTTTATCGGGACGGTGACTTTGCGGAGGTAGCGTATTTCGTTCAGGACCTTGCCTGTGCCGTTTGCTACCGCGGTCAGGGGATCTTCGGCGATGTGCACCGGCAGGCCGGTCTCTTCGGAGATCAATTTATCCAGGCCCTTCAGCAAGGAGCCTCCGCCGGCAAGGACGATGCCGTGGCTGATCAGATCCGCGGCCAGTTCCGGCGGTGTCCTCTCCAGCGAAATCTTGGTGATCTCAAGGATAGCGCGCACCGGCTCCTGCAGGGCTTCACGTATCTCTTCCGAAGTAATAGTCACTGTCTTGGGCAGGCCGGCGACCAGATCCCTGCCTTTGACTTCTATGCTGATCTCCTCTTCAAGAGGATAAGCCGAACCGATCTTTATCTTTATCTCTTCTGCAGTGCGTTCTCCGACCAGCAGATTATAAGTCTTTTTAAGGTACTCGATGATCGCTTCGTCCATTTCATCACCGCCGATGCGGATAGACTTGGAGAAGACGGCATTAGCCAGGGAGATTACCGCGATCTCGGTAGTGCCGCCTCCGATATCGATGATCATGTTGCCGATAGGCTCTTGTATGGGCAGCCCCACCCCGATCGCCGCGGCAATCGGTTCTTCGATCAGAAAGACCTCCCTTGCTCCGGCGCGTTCGGCCGATTCTTTCACCGCCCTGCGCTCGACTTCGGTAATGCCGGAAGGAATAGCGATGACAATACGCGGCCTGATCTGAAAACGGCGGCGCCTGACCTTCTGAATGAAGTGGCGCAGCATCGCCTCGGTCACTTCAAAGTCAGTGATCACCCCGTCCTTCATCGGCCGGATAGCAGCGATATTGCCGGGTGTGCGGCCAAGCATGCGCTTGGCCTCATCGCCTACTGCCAGGACCCGCGAAGAGCCGCGTTCGATCGCCACTACTGACGGCTCGCAAAGCACAATGCCCTCTCCCTTGGCATAAACCAGGGTAGTAGCCGTCCCCAAGTCTATACCTATATCATTAGATAACAGGCTCTGCAGATAATCGAACAAACTCTTTATCAGGGGAAGGATTTTCGGCATCAATAGCTCCTTTTGAGTATAATAGGGGATTTTAGCAGAGATTAAAACCTGTGTCAAATAAAAAGTTAGCGAAATCAGGCTTTTATGGTGTTTAGAATAGACAAGAAACCCGGGAAGGATTTGCTGATGCAGGAGATATCATCTATCCTGGTCAGGCCTTTAGCGGCAAGCCCTGCCACCGCCATGCTCATGGCAGTACGGTGGTCGCCAAAACTTTTGACCTCGGCGCCTTTAAGCTGCGTGACGCCCCGGATGACGATCTTCTCGCTGCCTTTTGCCTTAAGGGTCCGGATATCCGCCCCCATTTTTTTCAGGTTCTCGGTCATGGACCTGATGCGGTCAGTCTCTTTTACCCTTAACTCTTCAACGCCCTCAAAGACACTCTTGCCCCCGGCAAAACAGGCAGCCACCATCAAAACAGGCAGCTCATCGATCAGGGAGGGGATATCTTTTTTCTTAACTGTTACGCCTTTAAGCCTGCTGCTCCTTATCTCTATTTCGCCTATAGGCTCTCCAGATATGCCTTTTTCCCGCCCGCTGTATTCATATGAAGCGGGATCCCGCCTACCCTGAGATAGCTTGGCGGGAGAGATCTGATATTTGATATTTATCTTAGCCCCCATTCTTTTCAGGGTGCGGATTATGCCCATCCGCGAGGGATTAAGGCTTGCGTTACGGACAAAAATGCGCGAATCCGGAATGACCGACGCTGCTACGATAAAGAATGCCGCGGAAGAAATATCTCCCGGCACATAAAACTTAGCGGGAGAAACAAGGTTCCTTCGGCCGCTTATAATTATCCGTTTCTTATTTATTTTGAGCCGCGCTCCGAATAATCGCATCATGCGCTCGGTATGATCGCGCGTAGGGAATGGTTCGATGACCGCGGTCTCTCCTTTTGCATAAAGTCCGGCCAGGAGGATCGCGGATTTGACCTGAGCTGAAGCCACCGGCATGCGGTAGGTTATCGGCCGCAAGGACGCGCCTGTGACAGCGACGGGAGGATATTCTTCTTTAAGATCAGGCAGGCGCTTTTTACAGCGGATTACCGCGCCCATTTTTCTTAAAGGAAGGGTGACGCGGCGCATGGGCCTGCGGGAAAGCGAACGTGCCGCAGCAAGCTTAGACGTAAAGGGCTGCCCTGCCAATACGCCCATAAGCAGCCGCAAAGTAGTGCCGGATTCAGCCGCAAAAAGAGCTCCCGCGGGCTTCTTTAAACCAAAAAGGCCCCTGCCGTAGATTTTAACGGAGGCGCCGTCGCGGTTTATCTTTACCCCTAATCTCTTAAGGCAGCTTAGCGTGGCGAGGCAATCTTTATTGGAGGGGAAATTTTCTATGCGGGTTACGCCTGCGCTTAATGCGCCCAGGATCGCCGCGCGGTGGGCAATGGATTTATCGCCGGCAAAAGTTACTCTTCCTTTTAACCGGAGGATAGGCCTGACTGCGCAAGGCGCCATCTATTTTCTGACTACCTGATCGCCTTCGTTGATCTTATTCTTCAGATCCGGGACGGTAAAACCTGCGGCAGCCATGGCGTCATGCAGTTTTTCTACTCTGATATCGCCAAGGTACTTATTGTTGCGATAGACCGAGAAAGTATCGCCCATCCTGACGCCGTCTTTACTGCCAAGGCTGATCACGGCGAAATTATAATCTTTATTCATGACCAGGACCTTTCCTTCAAGGGCCTTCGCCTTTACTGCTACTGCTTTTGCCGCTGCCGTCTTTGCCGGGGCCTTGGTCTGCGCCTTGGATGTCTTTGCGGATTTCTGCGCCTCGGGACTGACCACGATCGTGCCTAATTCCACTCCTTCGGTCTTGGCCTCCAGGTCCTTCATCCTTGTCTCCAGGGAAGTCTTCTGCGCCTCCAGGTCTTTTACTACGGCCTGGGTCTTTCTCGCCTCGTCCTGAGCCTGATTGAACTTCTGTTCCAGGTCCGCCCTCAGGGTCTTCTGCTGTTCAAGGTCAGAACGCAATAGCTCTATCTTGGTGAGGGCCTCCTGCTTCGCGCTCTTCTCATGTTTCAAATCCTCACCCAGCCTGTCGATCTGGACTTTTGCCTCCTGGAGTTTAAGCTGCAGTTCAGAGATCTTGGACTTGGCTTCCTGAAACTGCTCCTCCATAGTCCTGAGTTTCGCATCTGTGTCGCTAAGTTGCTGAGTAAGCAGGGTGCTTTTTTGCTGTTCTTTCTGGAAGAGGTAAAAACCGCCGCCGGCAAGGCCCAGAGAAATAATGATCAATACGATTAAGATAACGACCGCGATTTTCGCCTTCTGGTTCATATCGCCTCCCTGTAAAAGATATGGTCTGCCCTTCCTTTATGTTACCCCTTAATATATCACCACTTAGTGAAAAATCAAGACTTTTTAATGAGCAGACAACTTATGGAACCGCCTGCCTACGGCAGGCAGAAAGCGAGTGATATAAGTTGTAGCTGCCTCATTTAATTATACTCAGCGTCTGCAAATTATCCCAAAAGGGATAGCCCTTCCTACACCTATAAGGAAGGGGCTTAATACCGAGCGTGCGAAGAAGATTTTTAACTAAGAAATATCGGAAATCTTCGAGCGTTTACGCGAGGCAGATAGGGCTTCCTTACTAAAGACAACTTTGAATTCTTCCGGAATTTCGCTTGAGAACTCCATAAATATTCCGGTTGCCGGATGCGTGAAACCGAGGTATGTCGCATGCAGCGCAAGGCGCGTGAATGAGGCCTCCTTTCCGTATTTTTCATCGCCCAGTATCGGATGCCCGAGAAACGCAAGATGCACCCTTAACTGATGCGTCCTTCCGGTATAGGGCTCAAGCTCAAGGAGGCTGAAAGCGTCCCTGCGGCGGATGGTACGGTAATGCGTCTTTGCGTATTTTGTCCCTGCGCCGAAACCGGCGGCCATATTTTTGCGCTTTAGCGGATGCCTGCCGATAGGGACCTCAATGACGCCTTCATCGAACTCGACTCTTCCTTTTACCAGGGCGACATATTTACGCCTGATCGAATGCTTTGCAAACTGGCGCGCGAGGGCAAGATGCGATTGATTATCCTTGGCGATCACCAGAAGGCCGCTGGTATCTTTATCCAGCCGATGCACGATGCCGGGCCGCTCGGGATTTATGTCGGAGAGTTTCTTAAAACGGTGCAATAACGCGTTCACCAGCGTATGGGAAGGATTTCCTGGGGCAGGATGAACCACAAGCCCGCACCCCTTATCGATCACCGCCAGGTGCCCGTCTTCATAGACAACATCCAGGGGGATGTCTTCTGCCAGGAGCCCGGAGGGAGCGCTTGGCTCGACGCTAAAAGCCACCTCATCTCCCAGTTTTAATTTATGGTGGCAAGTGGCGACCGCTTTTCCTGAAAGGCGCACCTTTCCTTGGCGGATAAGCTGCTGGATGCGGCTGCGCGACAGGCCTAGGTTATCCCGGCGGGAGACCTCAACAAGCAGCAAGTCCAGGCGCTTGCCTGCGCCCTGCTCATCGACCTTGAATACGAACTCCTTCATTTTAATTACCTTTTCTTTCTTAAATGCAGGTATAAAGGCAGGGCGGTGAAAAAGAGCGCAAGGCTTAAGAAATGAAAGAGCGTCAGGCCATCCAGGATCCTGGGATTATCCTGACGCAAGAACTCTACGATGAACCTCTTCACGGAATAAAGTATCAGGTAGGCGTAAAAGACCTCTCCTGCCCGGTGCGGCTTCTCCTGCAGGGACCTTAAACCGGCGTAGATCGCCACCAGCGCCAGCGAAGAATAAAGTTGTACCGGGATCAGGGACGACTCATCCCCGAAGCAGCAACCGTTCAGCAGGCAACCGACCCTGCCGATGCCCTGGGCCAGGGCGACAAAGGGCGAAATCAGGTCGAGGATCCTGTAGACGGGAAGCCTCTTGTACTTGATATAAAAAATACTGAAGCCGACGCCGGAAATGAGCCCGCCGAACCAGGATAGCCCGCCGCGCTGAAACATCACTATCTCAGGCAGATCGGCCAGATAATGCGGCAGGTTCTCAGCAACGTAAAAGAGCCGCGCGCCGATGACGCCGGAGACAAAGGCCCCGAAGGTGAGGTTCAGGATCACATCGGGGCTGACCCGCTCCTTTTTAGCCTGGAGGCAGGCCAGGAACGTAGCCACCAAAAAAGCAATGACCAGCATCAGGCCGTAGCTGTAGACGGTAAACGGTCCGATCCGGCAGATCTCAGGATACATATTCGTAAATCATAAATTTCAAGCTATAAATTAAAAATTTCAAATGAATGTCAAATTGTACAATTTCAAATTAAAAACTTTAATTTGACATTTGTCATTTGGAATTCATTTGGCATTTGAAACTTGACATTTGAAATTAACTAACCTTTTTTGTTTTCAAGATAGACAGAGCCAGCAATACGGCGCCGATAGTGATGGCGCTGTCTGCGACATTAAAAACCGGCCAGATCCGGAAATCAAGGAAATCGACTACATAACCGAGGGTCAGCCGGTCAATAAGATTTCCCAGCGCCCCTGCCAGGATCAGGCTTAAAGCCGTACAGTAAAGCAGCGAACCTTTTTTCTCCTTAAGGCTGAACGCGATCAGGATCACGGCAAAGAGGCTGGTGACGATAAACAGGGGCAGCTGATTCTTCAGTATCCCGAAGGCAGCTCCCCGGTTATGGACCAGGGTAAGATGAAAAATATTCTTTACGACAGGGATCGAATCGTTCAGCGACAGATTCCTTTGCGCGATAAACTTAGTAAGGCAGTCTAAGGAAAGGACACAAAAAACGATGATGAAGATCATCGGGAGGGGTTTTAAAGGTTAACGCTTCTCCCTCTTCTCCTGGCACTTGACGCAAAGGCGCGCGTGAGGGATTGCCTTGAGCCTGTTCTTGGCGATCAGATTCTTGCAGTCTTCGCAGATGCCGAATGTCCCCTCTTCTATCTTTTTGAGGACGTCGTCGAGCTCATAAAGGAGCTTGCGTTCGTTGGAGGCGAGCCCCAAGGAAAACTCGCGGTCATAGGTGTCCGTGGCCACATCCGCCATGTGGTAGGTATATCCGGAGATGTCGCCGGCGGCGTCTTTTTGGGATTTTTTCAGGGTGTCTTCGGAGGAATGCTTTATGCTGTCCAGGACCTCTTCCCTGCGCTTCAAGACGATCTTTTTAAACTCCTGCAGCTCTTTTTTAGTGTATTTCTTCTTCAACTTATTTCTCCTCTCTGATTGCCTGAAGACACTTTTCGCAGATCAGGGGATGCCCGACGGATTTTCCGACTTGGTCGCTGTAGTTCCAGCAGCGCACGCACTTTGCGCCGCAGGCTTTAAGCGCAACTATCTCTTTATCGAAGCTGGCCCTTTTCTCCACATTTACCTGTGAAACCTTAAAGATCTCGCAGAGTTCTGGTTTTAAGCTTTCTAAATATTTATAACGAATTTCATCTTTTGTCAACAGATTTATTTGGGCGTCAAAGGAGCTTCCGATTTCGCCCTTGCCGCGCAGGGCCTCAAGCTCTGCGGCGACAAGAGGCACCAGCTCTAAGACAGGCTTTAACTCGGATTCGATGTCTTTCCCGGAAGCGGCAAAATCATCCTGGGCAAAGACCGGATTGTGCCTTGGCCAGTCAGCCAGATGCACGTGTTTTAGCGCAACCTCAGCTCCTTCTTTAGGCATGTTCTGCCAGATCTCTTCTGCGCTGAATACCAGGATCGGAGCCATGATCCTGGCCAGGACGCTGAGGATCTCATAAATTACCGTTTGTGCCGCCCGCCTGGCAGTCGAATCCGGGGCATAAGTATAGAGCCTGCCCTTGACCATATCCAGATAATACATGGAGAGGTCTTCGTTGCAAAAATCATAGATACCCTTATAGGCCTTATAGAACTCAAAATCTCCGTAAGCCCGGCTGACCGAATCAAGCATCCGCATGAGCCTGAGCAATATCCAACTGTCGATCTTCGACATCTTTTCGTAAGGCACTTTATTTGCCCCGGGCTCAAAGTCATAGAGGTTGCTCAGGATAAACCGGCAGGTATTACGGATCTTGCGGTAAGCCTCGGCCAATCGCGAGAGGATCTCGGGAGAGATCCGGATATCCTCGTTGTAGTCGCTTGACGCAGCCCAGAGCCTTAAGATGTCTGCGCCGTAATCTTTGATGATGTCGAAAGGCGAGATGACATTGCCCAGCGACTTAGACATCTTCCTGCCTTCGCCGTCCACCACGAATCCGTGCGTCAAGACCGCCTTAAAAGGCGGCTTCTGGTCGATGCACATCGCCGGAATCAGCGAAGACTGGAACCATCCCCGGTGCTGGTCAGAGCCTTCTAAGTACAGGGCGCAGGGAAACTCCAGCTCTTTTCTTTTTTTCAAGACTGCCTGGGCGCTCACTCCGGAATCAAACCAGACATCCAGGATATCCGTGCCCTTGGAAAACTCTCTTGCCCCGCATTGCGGGCAACTAAAATCCGCGGGAAGGAAATCCTTCAGGTCATGCGTAAACCAGCTGTCAGAGCCTTCGGTTTCCACGAAACGGATGAAATTATCGATCACCGCGGGCGAAAGAGACTCTTCCCCGCACTTGGTGCAGCTGACCGCAGGAATAGGCACTCCCCAGTATCTCTGCCGGGAGAGGCACCAGTCCGGCCTCAGTTCTACCATAGCCGAGATCCTCTCCTTGCCTGATGCAGGTATCCACTCTACCTCCTTATCTATGGCTGCAAGCAGCTTCTTCCTCAGGTCCTTATGCTCCAGATTCAGGAACCACTGCTTTGTCGCCCGGAAGATTATCGGCGTCTTGCAGCGCCAGCAATGCGGATAGGAGTGCCGGATACCGGAATTAAAGAGCAGGGCTCCAAGCGCAGTAAGATTCTCAAGGATAGCTTTATTCGCGTCGTAAATATTCATGCCCTTGAACTCCCCTGCGCTTGAGTCAAAGTTCCCCTTTGCGTCCACCGGCATCACGACCTCCAGTTTATATTTCAGGCCGGTGAGGTAATCTTCGTTTCCGTGGCCGGGAGCGGTATGCACCAGGCCGGTCCCTTCGTCTTTAGAGACGTAATCAGCCAGGACCACCCTCCCCTTTCTCAGGCCGAACGGATGTTCGTAAGTCAGCCCTTCAAGGTCTTTTCCGCGAATCTCCTTGAGGACTTCGGAACTCTCGATACCGGTATCTGCCAGGACTTTACCTGAAAGCTCCTTTGAGATAATCAGGTTTCCTTTTGCCGTCTTTACGTAAATATAGGTAAGACCGGGGTGGACTGCAACCGCGACATTACCGATCAGGGTCCAGGGCGTGGTAGTCCAGATCAATAAAAACGCATCCTTACCGAAAGGCCCTGATTCCTGGAGTTTAAACTTTACGTAGATCGAAGGAGAAGTGCGCTCTTCATATTCCACTTCCGCCTCGGCAAGCGCAGTCTCGCATTTGTAGCACCAGTTCACCGGCTTAAGCCCGCGGTAGATGTATCCCTGCTTTACCAGTTCGCAGAAGGCGGCCAGTATCCCCTCTTCATAATCGGGCGTAAGCGTCAGATACGGATTCTCCCAGTCTCCGAAGACCCCCAGGCGCTTGAACTGCTCCCGCTGGGTATTCACGAAGCGCATGGCGTAATCAAAGGCTTTTTTGCGGAAATCCACCTGCCTGATCTGATATTTATTGATGCCCAGCTCCTTAAAGAGCTGATGCTCTACCGGCAATCCGTGGCAGTCCCATCCCGGGACATAGGCCGAGTCATGGCCCTGCATGGTCTTGAATTTCACGATGATATCCTTAAGCGTCTTATTCAGGGCATGCCCTATATGGATATCGCCGTTAGCATAAGGCGGGCCGTCATGAAGGATGTATTTGGGCCTGCCTTTTGATTTTTCCGAAATAAGCCGGTAAATGCCCTTCTCCTGCCACTCCTTTAAAAGAAGGGGCTCGCGCCTGGGCAGGTCCGCCTTCATGGGAAATGAAGTCTTTGGCAGATTAAGGGTAGGTTTGTAGTCTGTCATCTTAACTAATGTATTTTCCGATGATGAGCTTAAGCCTTCTCTTGACCTTATCCGGGATGAATCTCCTGTCGGTGACAATAGCGTATTTCAGGGCGTCCTGACAGGCGCAGGTCCGCTCCTCAGGGATGTCCCGGATCATGCGGGTCAGTATGTTTTTTGCGTTATCGATGTTCCTGGTCAGGTTCTGGATCACCATCTCAATGGTCACGGAGGCATGGTGCGGATGCCAGCAGTCATAATCCGTCACCGCAGCCAGCGTCGAATAACAGATCTCGGCCTCCCTCGCCAGTTTTGCCTCGGCGAAATTGGTCATGCCGATCACATCCATGCCCCAGGAACGGTAGAGATGCGATTCGGCTAAAGTAGAAAAGGCCGGGCCCTCCATATTTATATAGGTCCCCCGCTCATGGATCCTAAGGTTCAGGTCCTTTCCTGACTTGTATAACAGTCCCCTTAGTTCTTCGCAAACAGGATGGGCGAATCCGATGTGCGCCACGATACCCTCTTCAAAGAAGCTGGTATCTCTGGCATAATTGGTCCGGTCCACGAACTGGTCCACCGCGACAAAATCAAGCGGCCTGAAATCCTCTTTAAGGCTCCCGCAGGCAGTGACCGAAATGATGCGCTCAACGCCCAACTTCTTCATGGCAAAGATATTGGCGCGGTAGTTGATGTGGCTGGGCGCTATACGGTGGCCCACGTCATGGCGCGGGACAAAGACCACTTCCTTCCCCTCCAGCTCTCCGATCACGAACCTTCCGGAGGGGCGGCCGAAAGGAGTGTTAAAGCATACTTTCTTTCTCACCTTTATGCCTTCGATCCTGTACAGGCCGCTTCCGCCGATGATCCCGATCCGCCCCATATTTAGCCCCCTCCGGATAATTCCTGCGCCCGCTTGAAAGCCGCTTTTACGGCGTCGGCGACAGAACCGCCTGATTCCAGGACTTTCAGCCCCGCCTCGGTGGTCCCGCCTTTAGAGGCGACCTTTTTTATTAATTCCGGGCACGTCCAATTCCTGGCTTTCAATAAAGATACCGTTCCTTTCACGGTCTTTTCGGATAATCTTTGCGCAAGGACTCTGTCAAATCCGATGCCTGCCGCTGCAAGGGTCAATTCTTCAATAAACTTATCCACCCCAGCAGCATCATTAACAGAAGTCTTTACGCAATAACAAAAAAATGCAGGCCCGCTCCCCGAAACCGCGGTTACGGCATCCATCATTTTTTCATCAGCAATATCGGCCGATAAACCGATGAACCTCAATAATTGCCTTGTAATATCAAGGTCTGATTCATTAGCCGACTTGCCCTTATATAGCCCCGAGAAACCTTCTCCGATCACCGCCGGAAGATTAGGCATGGCCCGCACGACTCGCGAGCAGTTTAATATGTTCTCGATATAAGACGCCTTGGTCCCCGCGGCGATTGAGATGATGAGCTTATCTTTTACGCCCGGCTTAATCTCCTCTAAGAGCATTTCCATGTCCTGCGGCTTTACCGCCAGGATCACGGCATCTGCCATCCCCGCTAATTCAGCCGCGCTGCCCGCAAGTTCAAGATTTGAAAGATCGCCGGTCTTTGAGGCGTCTTTATCAAAGACAAGGACCCTGTAATCTTTTTTGATCCTTTCGGCTATTGCCGAACCCATATTCCCGAATCCTATAATGCCGATCGTCATCTAACCCTCGAATATCGCCCGGCCGAGGCGGATCATATTCGCGCCTTCTTCTATGGCTGTCTTGTAATCGTCAGTCATGCCCATGGATAAAGCCAGGGACCCGTAACTCGTAACTCGTAACTCGTAAATTTTGTCCCGTAATTCTTTTAGGCGCCGGAAATAAAGCCGCGCCTTTTCAGGATTGTCGACGAGAGGGGCGATCGTCATCAATCCTTTGATACTGACGTTTTTTAACGCCTTAATGATCAGAAATGCCTCAATCAGGCTCTCCGGCCGAAGGCCAAATTTGCTTTCTTCGCCTGAGGTATTCACCTGGATCAGGATATCCTGGACCTTATTGATCTTTGCCGCCTGCCTATCGATCTCTTCGGCAAGATGCAGGCTATCCACCGAATGGATCAGGTCAAAAATCCTGACTGCGTCTTTGGCTTTATTCGTCTGCAGGTGACCGACCATGTGCCATCTTATCGGTTGTGTGCCGTAAGCAGTATGCTGTATGCCGCGGTACTTCGTCAGGGCTTCCTGAGCCTTATTCTCGCCGATATCACGGATCCCGGCTGCGATCACCTCCACGATCTGATCAATAGTCCTGCCCTTAGTGACGCAGACAATAGCCACCGTATCCGGGACTTCCTTACGTAGCTTGCGGATATTCTCGCTGATCATATCTTGGATTAATATTATACACGAGAATCATGGCGGGTCAAGCGAAGCTCAGGGGAGAGGGCCGGGCGGGGATTCTTCTTTCCTGCCAAAGGGCGAGCCGTCTACGTGAAGCTCTATCGCCCTAAGCGAAAGCCTCCAGCAGAAAACAAGAAGACAGAGCATAAAAAGGATCCCCAGACCCGTATGAGAGAAGATAAAGAAGTCGAAGAGCCCGTGCAGCACGACGGCAAGGCCGACACCGGTGATGATATGCGTGCTTCTTGCGTCCTCATCGGAAGCGAACTTTGCCAGGCCCAGGTAATAACCCATGATCGCGCCGAAAAATGCGTGCGCCGGGACGCTGAGCATGGCGCGCATGACTCCCGTTGCCGTCGCAGCCAGGATCCCCAGGTTCAGATAGGCTCCCAGGACATACCCGATATTCTCAAAGGCCGCCAGGCCCAGGGAGACCATCACCGCATATACTATGCCGTCATAGGGCTCATCAAACTCGTCGTTGAAAAAGATGAGGAAATAAAAGACCAGGAACTTGAAGAGCTCTTCTATCAGCCCGGCGACAAAAAAAGATTCCAGGAAGATCTTAAGTAGGTGCGACTCCACGGGGCGGATAAGGAAAGACATGATCATTTCGGCGATCAATACGCTGATGCTGCCGAAAAACCCCCAGAGGAAGGCCTTGATCAGAAGCTGAAGCGGTTCTTTTTCGTATTTATCCTTATGATAGAAATAGACTGCTAAGGCGATCGCAGGCGAGAGGGCAAGCAGTAAAAGATTCATCTCAGTTAAAAATATTCGTGGTAAACTTCCCTGACTCTCTGGATGGCTTTTTTCAGGGGATTCCCGCCGGCCTTGTGGATGTCTGAAACAAGGGAATCCTTATCCTCGATAGCCCTTAAGGCCATGCCAAGGCTTGTCAGATACGTCAGGTATTTTGAGCCGGAGAGCTCCGGGAGCCTGTTTTCTAACGCTACGGGCAGCGCGCTTGAGTCGCTGATGCGGCCAAGCCTGACCGGGATGTTCAGCGTATTCTCAAGCAGCTCAATGAACCCTTCAAGAAGCACGCCGCGGCCGACGACCACAAAGTTATTCACTTCGTAAGTCGAGGCCTTCTTTTCAAGGGCTTCTTTTATCTGGAAAGAGATCTGTTTGGCTCCGGAAGTGAGTATTTCGCAGACGTCTTTCTGCCGGATCGGCCTGTAAAGATACTCCTTCTTTACCAGTATCTCCTTATCCTCTTTTATCTTCTGCGCTTCTCCGATTATGCCGTAGGAGCGCTTGATGTCTTCGGCGAGTTCCGCAGGGATCTTCAGGACTTCAGCTAACTGCAGGGTGAGATTAGCCGATCCCGCCGCAAGGATCTGGACATCCTTAAGTATGCCGTCCCTGAAAATGAGCATCTCCGTGATGTCACTCCCGATATCGCAGAATATATTCAGGCCTGTCTTTAATTCTTTATCGAGGGCCGCCTTTGCTCCGGCCATCCCCGAGAGAGAAAGGCTCTTTATCTCGAAACCCGCCTGGGCGAACGCGCGGCTGATGCTCTGGACCTGGGATAGTTTTGCCAGGACCAGATAGAGATCCACTTCCAGCCTGTGGCTGTAGAGGCCGACCGGATTAGAGATGTTGGATTTGGAATCAATGGTGTAGCCGGAAGGAATCATATGAATGATCTCTTCTTCCAGGCTTGAGGCAAGGATGCGCGCCTGTTCGTTGACGCGCTGGACATCGAGCCCGGTGATCACTTTGTTGCCGCGCTCAGCCAGCGGAACGATCGCGCGGCTGTGCCTGGTGACGATCTCCTGGCCCGAGACATTGACATGGACGACTTTGATATTTACCCCGGATTTGGCCTTAAGGATCTTCACCAGCCGGTCTATAGCACTTACCAGCTCTATGGAATCGACTACCGCTCCCGCCTTTATGCCCTTTGCCAGCACCGAATCCAGAAAAAGCTCTTCGATGCGCTTCTTCCTGTATTTAGCCAGGCAGCCGGCGATCTTGCTTGTGCCGATATCGAGTGTACAGACGTAGTTATCGTTTATCATCCCTGTTCTTTATTGTAGGGTCTTTAAAGCGCAGGTCAATATATTTTATGTTCTCCAGTTCCTGCTTATAGGCGATAAAAAGGCCGCCCAGAAAAACCACCCTCTCCTTGAGGTTCTGTCCGCTTAATTTCACCTCCAGGTCATCCGGAGCAAAGCCTGCGGAGGGAGGCTGGCCCTGAACCGGGATGGAGATGAATAACGCTATGCTCTCCGGATTATCCACGTCAATCTTCCTTATCCGGTACTCTTTAAAGACATTGTTCCTGCGCATCTCCCTGATCAGGCTTAAGGCAAGCAGCAGTTCGCGGTTCGTATATTTTGCCCCGGGCACGGGCGAAGAGATCTTTCTTTCAAGCCCGGTGATCACCGGCAGCGTCCCGTCCTGAGGCAGGAGCGCGCTGTTAAAAAGGACGGCGTTTGCATCCACTGCCAGATACCGGTTAAGCCTCACCAGCGCAAGGGGTATGCGCCTGATGAAATCCACGAAGACCTTATCCGGCAGGAGCCTGATGAACCTGACTTCACTGCAGTCAGGCTTCTGCCGCAGGAAATAACGCGCCTCTCTTTTTAGGTCGACGCCGAAGATATTCCTTCCCTTAAGATAGCTAAGGTCCACTCCCGGCTCTTTGGTAAAGACCTCCCTGATCTTAAAATATTGGGCGTGCGTAAAAAATCTTAAGGCAAACCACGTGCCTGCCGACAGGGCCAGCAGCGCTATGACTAAAAGTACGGCTATTTTAACCGGAAACTCCGGCTTTCTTTTTTTCATATGCGATGGCTAAAAGGCGCAGGCAAAGCCCGCCGAAATCTATTCCCGTGACCTTGGCCGCCTTCGGCAGGAGGCTGGTGGAAGTCATCCCGGGGATAGTGTTAATCTCCAAGATATAGGGGACGGAATCGCCGCTTAAGATTATGTCTACGCGCGAACAGCCGAAACAACCAAGCAGCTTATGCGCATGAAGCGCTGCCTCCTGTGCTCTTTCCGCGTCCTTGTCGCTTAGCTTCGCCGGGACGACATATTCGGTCATCCCTGCCTGGTACTTGGCCTGAAAATCAAAGAACCCGGTCTTAGGGATAATCTCGATCACCGGAAGGGCCTTTTCTTCAAGGATCCCCACGGTCAGCTCTCTTCCGGAGATATACTCCTGGACAACAGCGCGCCCGTCATAAATAAAGGCCTCATCCAGGGCCTGAGGCAGGTCCTCTCTTTTTTCGACGATAGAGAGCCCGATACTTGAGCCATGAGTGGCCGGCTTGATCACTAAAGGCAGTCTCAGGCCGCTGTTAAATCCCGGCCGCTTATTTTTTTCCACCACTTCAAAGCGGGGAACATCAAGCCCTGCGCGGCGAAAAATCTCTAAAGAAGCGATCTTATCCATGGCCAATCTGCTTGCCTTGACCCCCGAACCGGTATAAGGAAGGCCCAGCGACTCAAGTATCTCCTGGATCGCGCCGTCTTCGCCGAAACGGCCGTGCAGGGCCAGGAATGCGCAGTTGATCCCGTGATCCCTTAGCAACCTCTTATTTGATTCGGGGTCTTCGCTTTTAATATCGATACCCGTGACATCCAGCCCCAGGCCCTTCAGCGCCTCCTCTACCGCATGCCCGCTCTTAAGAGAGATCTCCCGCTCCGAAGAAGGCCCGCCCATCAAGACGCCGATCCTGCCAAAATCGGTTCTTTGGTTCTTTGGTTCTTTGGTTATTCGGTTTATTTCCATATTTTTATTTCCGGCTCCAGAACGATACCGAACTTATTCTTTACCTGTCTTCTGACTGAATTCATCAGTTTAACTACGTCGCAGGAACTGGCGTTTCCGCAATTCAAAATAAAATTAGCATGCCTCCTGGATACCTGCGCCCGACCTATCCTCCTGCCTTTGAGACCGCATAAATCGATCAGTCTCCCGGCGGAGCTATCTTCGGGGTTCTTGAAAATACAGCCGGCGTTGGGCAGAGCCGCATCCTGGGTACTGCGGCGCTTTCTCAGGTAATCCTGTTCGTCCTTTCTGATCACTGCTCTATCTTTCCTGGTGAGGCCAAGGGTCGCGCCGAGGATGACGTAATCGCTTAAACCCGAACTGCGGTAGCCGTAACGGATACCCTTTTTATTCAAATTTTTTATCCTGCCATTATAATCCATAACCTCGCAACTTTCCACTAAATCCATTATGCTCTTTCCGAAGCATCCGGCATTCATGGCTAAGGCTCCGCCCAGCGAACCCGGGATCCCGGATAAGAACTCAAGCCCGGATAAACCAAGAGCCCCGGCTTTGCGGATCAGCCGGCTAAGCATGATGCCGCTGCCTGCCTCTAAATCCGTTCCCGAAGGGCAGGACCTGTTAAAAAAAGGGGAGTCCAGCTTGATCACCAGGGCCTTCAGCCCTTTATCACTGACCAGGATATTACTTCCCGCTCCCAGGACATAGACCGGCAGCCGGTGCTTCTTTGCCGCCCTCACCAGTAAAGACAATTCTACGGCGTCTTTTGGGCAGGCAAACCACCTGGCCCTGCCGCCGATGCGAAAAGTCGTCTTTGACCTTAAGGGCGCGTTTGACTCAACCCTGACTTTTAAGCCTTTCTGCCAGTTCATCGCTTACCTTGACAATATCGCCTGCTCCCAGAGTGATGACCAGGTCTTCATTCTTTAAGATATTAAGGATGTGGCCGGAGATCTCTTCCTTAGCCAGATACACCACCTCTTTGGCGGGATCAAACGCTTTGATCTTATCCGCAAGGGCCCTTGCGTGTACACCTTTGATCGCCGGCTCGCTTGCCGCGTAGATATCCGTGATCACCACGTAATCCGCCAGCCCGAAACTGCGGCTGAAATCATCCATCAAAAGGTGCGTGCGGGTAAAACGGTGGGGCTGGAATACCGCAATCATACGGCCGCGCCCCAGCCTCCTGGCTGCATTCAGGGTAGCCTTTATCTCCGTGGGATGATGCGCGTAATCGTCGATCAGAAGCAGGCCGTTATTTTTGAACTTTACTTCAAGGCGCCTGCCTGCCCCCCGGTATTCGGCAAGCGCCGCCTTGATCGCCTCAAGGTCTATCCCCAGTTCAAGGCCGACGCCCACAACAGCCAGCGCATTAGAAATATTGTGCTCTCCCGCGAGCGCAAGCCTGAATCTGGCGATGAACTTATTCCTGAGGAAACAATCGAACTCGGAACTCAAGCCTTCTATCTTTATATTATCCGGATAGATGTCCGAGCCGTGTTTTAATCCGAAAAGCAGGTATCTGTCCTTGTAGTCTGCGAGGATCTTCCTTACATTCGCATCGTCACCGCAGCCGAAGACTACGCCCCCCTCCTGCGTGCGCTCCAGGAACTTCCGGAAGGCGGCGACCTCCGAGTCAAAATCTTTATAATAATCCAGGTGCTCCCGGTCGATATTGGTGATACAGGAGTATTTCGGGCGGTAATAGAGGAACGATCCGTCGGACTCATCCGCCTCGGCGACAAAGAACGCACCGTTACCCATGCAGGCGTTAGTGTCTATATTCTTCAGTATCCCGCCGACGGCGACAGTAGGATTGAGCCCCGCCCTTATCAGCATATAAGAGATCAGGGAGGTGGTGGTCGTCTTTCCGTGGCTGCCGGTGACCGTGATCACTGACTTCTCCTGCATCAGCTGCGCCAGCGCCTCCGCCCTCTTGATCAGGGGCAAGTTAAGTTTCCTGGCCCGGATGATCTCGGGATTATCCTCTTTGATCGCGGAGGAATAGATCACCAGGTTTGCATCCCCGATGTTTTCCTGGCGGTGGCCAAGGTATATGTCCGCGCCGAGAGCCTTGAGCTCTCCGGTGACCCTCGTCTCCTTTATGTCCGAGCCGCTCACCTTCACCCCGCAGGCAAGGAGGAGCCGCGCAATCCCGCTCATGCCGATACCGCCGATGCCGATCAGAAAATAATGTTTTTTCATGTCTATCAATACCGGGCCAGCGCGATAGCCGCATTGGCTAACCTGACGCCGGAGTCTTCTATCTTCATGCCGCGATAACCTGAACGCATACTGCTAAGCGCCTGCCGGTCATCCAGAAAACCTTTCAGTTTCTCGGCAAGTATCTCCTTATCGAGGTCTGCGTCATTGATTATGCAGGCGCACCCCTTCTTCTCAAGGATGCGGGCGTTGTTCAACTGATGCTGATAGGCGTAAGGGTAGGGAATGAGGATAGCGGGGAGCGCAAATTGCATGATCTCGGTGACGGTGATCGCCCCCGAACGCGATAGGACCAGGTCGCTTGCGCTGTAGGCGTAATGCACGGGCTTAAGGAAATCGAATACCTTGGCCGAAATGTTCAGGCCGCGGTAACTTTCCCTTACTTTCAGATAATCCTCTCTTCCGCTTAGATGGATGATCTGGAACCTGTCTTTTTGCGGGATAGATGAGACCGCCGCAAGCAGGCCCTGATTGATGCTGCGGCTCCCCTGGCTTCCGCCCATGACCAGAAGCGTGAACTTATCCGGTTCAAGGCCGAGGAAACTAAGGGCCTCATTTTTTTCCACTCTTTTTAATTCCCGGCGGACGGGATTTCCCGTAAAAATGAGTTTATCGGGATCGATCCTTATGAAATCGCGCGTCTGGTCAAAAGAAATCGCCACCCGGTCGGCAAAGCGCATGAGCAGCCGGTTAGCCCTTCCCGGATGGACATTCTGTTCATGGATCATGGTCCTGATGCGAAAGAGCCAGGCAAAGACCAATAGCGGCACGCTGTTAATGCCGCCAAACCCCACGACCAGGTCGGGCCGGAATCCGGCCAGGAGCAGGAAGCTCATTAATGTCCCCTTAAAAAATTTAAAAAGCGCGCCGATATTCTTCCGGTTGAGCTTCGGTTTTATCGAGCATATCGGCAGATACTCTACGCGGTAGGCCTCAAGGTTTATTTTATCCTTAAGGCAGCTTGCCGGAAGGACAAGGAGCGCATCCAGGTCCTTCTCTTTTTCCCTGAGGGCCTCCAGAAAGCTCAGGGCCGGAAAGATGTGGCCTCCGCTTTCGCCGGTTGCGACGATGATCTTCAATGGCCTGTGCCTGGCGGTCATTCTACGGATATTCTCCTGTGCGGGCGATATTGATCAGAAACCCCACGCTGATCAGGTCAAAGATAAATGACGAGCCGCCGTAGCTGATAAAGGGCAGCGGCAGGCCCTTTGTCGGGAGCATCCCGCAGGAGACCCCGATATTGATCACAGCCTTCAATGCGATCATCAACACAAGGCCCAGAGCCAGAAAATAACTGAACTTGTCCGGCGCGTTCTTGATGATCTTTAATCCCTGCAGGATGAAGACGATAAAAAGGATGACTACGGCGGTCGTACCGATCAGGCCCAGCTCCTCTCCGATGATGGAGAAGATGAAATCGGTGTGCCCCGCAGGAAGATAAAACAGCTTCTGCCGTGAATGGCCCAGCCCCACGCCGAAGAGCCCGCCTGAACCCAGGGCGATCTGCGACTGGATGATCTGAAAACCGCTTCCCCGCGGGTCAGCCCAGGGATTCAAGAAAGCCAGGATCCGCGCCCGGCGGTAAGGTACGCGGAAGATCAACAGGTACAGCGCAGGCAGGCTCCCCAAGACCACAGAGCCCAGATACGCCGTCCTTGTGCCGGCTACAAAGAGCATGATGAAAACTACGCTGCCGATAGCTATCGTCGTGCCCAGGTCCGGCTGCATCAGGATCAGGAGGCAGGTGCATCCGAGGACCGCTACCGGAGGGAGGAACCCTTTGAGAAAATCCCTCATCCGCTCGCCCCTGCGGCTGATAAAATCCGCGACATAGACGATCACCGCAAGGTTAGCCAGCTCCGACGGCTGGAAACTGATGAACTTGAAACGGAACCATCGCCGCGCGCCGGAGACCTCCCTTCCTATACCCGGGATCAGGACCAATACCAGCAGCAGAAGCGAGACCATAAGCAGGGGCTTGGCATAGCGGCGCAGTTTCTGATAATCGACGGTCATGGCCGCAAACATAAGCAGGATGCCGATGGCCAGAAAACTTAAGTGCCGCTTCAGGAAGAACAGGGAATCCTTGTATCTCTCCCAGGCATAGATGCTGGAAGCGCTGTAGATCATCACGATACCGATACAGACCAAAATGACAGTGACGGTAAAAATATTTATGCGGGTCTCTCTGATCATCTCTTGCTCACGGAATCAGCCAACGCCAGGACCGCCTGCCTAAAAGCCTCTCCCCTCTCTTCGTAATCAGAGAACATATCGAAACTTGAACACATCGGCGAAAGCAGGACCGTATCTCCGGGAGAAGCCAGGGAATATGCCCTTGAAACTGCCGCCTGCATATCTTCGGCGTCTTCTAACGGCAGGGCGCCTGAGAGGGCACGGCGGATCTTGTCTTTGGCCTCTCCGATCAGGACCGCGTACTTCACCTTTTTTCCGGCGGCCCCCAGGATCATGCTGTAGTCTACGCCCTTATCCCTACCCCCTGCGATCAGGACTACGCCGGAGGGGATATTCTTGATCGCCCAGGCCGTGGATTCGGCGACCGTGGCCTTGGAATCATTGACGAACTTGACATCGTTCAATGTAGCAACGTACTCCATCCTGTGCTTCAACCCTTTGAAATCAGCGAAGACTTTCCGGCAGATTCCGCTATCTATCCCGATGATACCCGCCACGCTGGCCACCGCTGCCTGGTTGGGATTAAAAGATGCATTCTCACTGAAATAGACGACTTTTGATCTTGCCTGGCGCGATAGCCCTTTCAAGGCAGGATCGCGTTCATTCAGGACCAGATAATCCGCAGCATCCTGATTCATAAAGATGCGCATCTTTGCCTCGAGGTATTCCTGCATATCCTTGTGCCGGTCAAGGTGATTGCGGTTAAAATTGAGCATCAGTGCGATCTTCGGCTTAAAAGCGGCGATGCGTTCAAGCTGGAAGGAACTTGCCTCAAGCACCGCGTAATCGCCTGTTTGCATCTTCGGGACTTCCTGGGCAAAAGGCGTACCGATATTACCGCAGACATATGCTCTCCTGCCGCCTGTCTTAAGCACCTCGCCGATCAGGGTAGTCACGGTAGTCTTTCCGGTAGAACCCGTCACCGCGATCACCTCTGCCGGGCAGAGCATCCAGGCAAACTCTATCTCGCTGATCACCGGTATCGACTCTTCTTCTGCCCGGGCGATCACCGGGCTGTTGTTCGCAACACCCGGAGATACAATCAAAAGGTCTGCCCCGCGGATAAAATCCCGGGTGTGCCCGCCGACCTCGCTGGCAATGCTTTTTGACTTAAGGCGGGCGATGTTTCTGCGGATTGCCTCATTATCCTGATTATCGCTGATGCGCACCCTCGCGCCAAGATCAAATAACAGGTTTGCGCAGGCAAGTCCTGAGCGCGCAAGACCTACTACCGTAACTGACTTATCCTTGAAATATCCCGGATTTCTCATCTACCTTATCTTAAGCGTCACTATCGTCATCAGGGCCAGGAGCCCGGCGATGATCCAGAACCTGACGATCACCTTATTCTCCTTCCAGTCAAGAAACTGAAAATGATGATGCAGGGGGGCGATCTTAAAAAGCCGCTTCTTGAAAAACTTAAAAGTTCCCACCTGCAGGATGACTGAAAGGGCCTCCAGCACAAAGATTCCGCCTACTACCATAAGCAGGAGCTCTTTTTTGATCATCAAGGCTACGGTCCCGATTGCACCACCGAGGGCCAGAGACCCGACATCGCCCATAAACACGGAGGCCGGGTAACAATTAAACCATAGGAATCCGAGGCTGGCTCCGATGATGCTGGAGCAGAATACGGTCAGCTCTGCGCCTGACTTGATATAAGGAATAAGCAGGTATTCGCTAAAACGCATGTTTCCTGAGACATAAGAAAGTATGGCAAAGGCCACCGCCACCATCACCATGATCCCGGCAGCCAGGCCGTCAAGGCCGTCAGTAAGGTTAACTGCGTTGGAAGACCCGGTGATGACCAGCATGACAAACACGATATAGAGGCCGTCAAGATTCACGGAGACGTCTTTTAAAAAGGGAAAATCCAGCCTGATGCTGTTCTGCGGCTCAAGGTAGAGGATGGTCCCCAGGATCAGCCCCAGGACGATCTGGCTGGTCAATTTAGTAGTGGCGGCAAGGCCTTTGGCCTGCTTCTTTACCTGTTTCAGATAATCGTCGATAAACCCCGTGATCCCCAGCCAGAGGATGACGAACAGGCATACCAGGATATATTTGTTAAGTATATCCGCCCATAAAACAGTGGAAATGATTATCGCAGCCAGGATCAAAACTCCGCCCATAGTCGGTGTGCCTGCCTTACCGCTATGCAGTTCGTCCAGCCGCAGGCTATCCTGCTTATTGATCTTCTCTCCGATCTTCAATCTCTTTAGCTTCCTGATCACAAAGGGGCCGAAGATCAGGCTCAATAAAAAGGCGGTCAGTGCCGCCATTGCCGAGCGGAAGGTGATATAACGGAAGAGGTTAAAAAAGGTGAAGGTATCGTGTAAAGGAAAAAGCAGGTAATAGAGCATTTAAGTCAGGATCTCCTCAAGTTTCATGGAACGCGAGCCCTTGACCAGCACCACATCATCCGCAGAGGGCGCTATTTTTTCAAAAAGGGCTTTACGCGCCTCAAGATTCGAGCTACAAAAATAAATTCTTCCTGAGTCAAAACCCAGGGCTTTCGCTTCTTCTGCCGCAAAGTGCGAGAGTTTCCCCACGGCGACAAATACGTCGCAGGATGAGGCCGCCAGCCTCCCAGCCTGGCGGTGAAAGTCTTCTGACCGGCCCCCTAATTCCAGCATGTCTCCCATTACCAGGACCTTCCTGCCTTTAGAATCAAAATTGCGCAGGGCCTCAAGCGCCATGGCAAACGAGACAGGATTCGAATTATAAGTATCATTGATGAACTTGACGCGGTTCAGCTCTATCAGATTCAGGCGGCTCCGGGGGAACTTAAAAGTAGCCAGGCGCCGCGCAATCGTCCCGTAATCAAGCCCCAGGAGCCTGGCTGCGGCAACGGCTATCAGCGCATTATAAACATTATGCCGGCCGAGGGTATTCAGGCAAAATCCGTTCCTGCCGTTGACCGCGAACTCCAGGCCCCCTCCCTGCGGGCCAAAGAACCGGCCTTTGAAGTCGCATTTGTTTCTCACGCCGAAACTAAAGGTAAGGGGCCTTTTCTTTTGCGAAGAAATGATCTTCTCAAGCATCGCATCATCTGCGTTTAAAAGCGAGATAAAAGGCGCTTCCAGGTACCTTAAAAGAGAACTCTTTTCTCGTAAGACCCCGGAGAGGTCCCTGAGAAACTCAAGATGCGAATGGCCGATATTAGTGATAGCGCAGATGTTCGGCCGGCAGATCGAGGCAAGATATTCGATCTCGCCGAAATGGTTCGTGCCTGCCTCTAAAACACAGCAATCATAAGCGTCATCCAGTTTCAGCAACGTCTGGGGCAGGCCGATATGATTGTTCTTTGTGCCCTCATTCTTTAAAACTTTATACCTGGCGCTTAGTACATGCGCAAGCATCTCCTTGGTAGTGGTCTTGCCGTTACTTCCGGTAATGGCGATCACTACGCCGGAGAACTTCTTTCTCCGGGCCCTTGCGATATCTCCCAGGGCCCTAGTCGTATCTCTTACCTGAAGGAATGCCGGCCCGCGCTTAGTCAACCCCTTAGGTATTGTCTCGGCAATGACGATACTGGCCCCTTTATCAATAACGTCTTTGATAAAATCGTGCCCGTCAAAGTTATCGCCTCTTAGCGCAATAAAAGCTTCGCCCGGACGGATCAGCCGGGAATCAGTAGAGATGCCCGTAGCCGAGGCGCGCTCATTCCCGCCTGCCGATTTTGCGGCCGCAGCCCCTATGAGTTCAGTTGTCTTATACATTTACGGATGACTTCGCGGTCGTCAAAGGCGATCGTCTGCTCTTTAATGACCTGATAATTCTCATGCCCCTTTCCGGCAACCAGGATGATGTCTCCGGGCTTAGCCAGGGACAAAGATTCCCTGATCGCCAGCTCCCTCTCCGGGATCACGCAGTAGTTTGATTTTTTTATCCCACGCCTGATATCCGCGATGATCTCTTCCGGCTCTTCTGAGCGGGGATTGTCGCTGGTGATGATGGCATAATCCGAAAGCTGGGTCACTACCCTGCCCATCTTCGGACGCTTAGCCTTATCGCGTTCTCCGCCGCAGCCGAAGACCACGATCAGCCGGTTCTTGGAAAGCGGCCTGAGGGTACGGATGACATTATCCAGCGCATCTTCGGTGTGCGCGTAATCTACAAAGACCTCAAAGTCCCGGGGGATGTTCACTTTTTCCAGCCTCCCCGGGACGGCTGAAAATTTCTCGATTGCCCGCTGAATATCCCTGATCCCGAATCCGGAGCGCAGGGCCCAGGCGAATGCCGCCAGGACATTTAAGACATTGTGCCTGCCGATAAGGTTTGTTTTCACTCTTATCGACTCGCCTAAGACAGAAATACTGAACTCCGTGTGCGCAATGTCGTAATTAATGCCCGAGGCGCGCACATCTGCCGGGCTGTCTATGGCATAAGTGACTACTTCCGCGGCGGTAAGAGAGCTTATCTTCCTTCCGTATCTGTCGTCGTTATTGGTGACGGCAAATGCATCGGCCCTCAACCCCTCAAAAAGCCTGGCCTTGCTCTTAAAATAATTCGCTAAAGTCTTATGGTAATCCAGGTGATCCTGGGTAAGGTTGGTAAAGATAGCGGAATGAAAGGTTATCCCTTCTGTCCTTGCCTGGTCCAGGGCGTGCGAAGAGACTTCCATCGCCAGATAATCCGCCCCCCGGTTGCTCATATCGGCAAGCATCGCCTGCAGTTCCACCGGGCCGGGGGTGGTGTTTTTTGAGACGGCGGATTCGCCCCCGAAACGGTAGTTGATCGTGCCGATCACAGCCGGCTGCCCGCCGCACTCTTTGATTATCGCCTCCAGGATATAGGTGAGCGTGGTCTTGCCGTTGGTGCCGGTGATACCGACGACCTTCACTTTTTGCGAAGGATAACCGTAGAACTTCGCCGCAAGCAGGCCAAGCGCAAGACGTGTATCGCTGACTCCGATAAAAGAGGCCCCCTTATGATCTCTGAACGGCCGGACGTGCGGACTATGCACGACCACCGCCTTTGCTCCCCTGGCGATCGCCTCGGCGATGAACTTATTGCCGTCCTGGCGGTTCCCTTTGATAGCCACAAAGACAAACCCCTTATCCACAGAGCGGGAATCACAGGTAACGCCCATGACTTCAAAATCCGGGATGCCTCTGGCCGTAGACTTACCTAATGTTTTAACGAGCTCTTTTATCTTCATTTAAAGCGACTCTTTCTGCCGTAGGGAGCTTTGCTTTAAGATAACGGATCGTATCGCCGGCTACGTTTTTAAAGACCGGGGCAGCCACCACTCCGCCGAAATAATAGGGACGGGGCTCATCCACGCAGACCACAATAGCCACCAGCGGCTCTTCCGCCGGAGCAAAACCTATGAATGAAGCGACAAACTTGCTATGAGAGTAAGTGCCGTTAGGTTCCACTTTCTGCGCGGTGCCCGTCTTTCCCGCAGCGGTAAAGCCTTTGACCTTGGCTGATTTACCTGTCCCTTCTTCTATTACGCCGGTAAGGATCTTCCTGGCCCGGTCTGCGGTTTGAGCAGAGATGACCTTGCGCCCGGGTTCGGGGATAAACTCCCTGATCACCGTACCGTGTTTATCACGGATCTCCTGTACGATATAAGGCCTGACATATTCTCCGCCGTTGGCGATGGCCGAGACCGCACTGGCCAGCTGCATACTCGTCACCCCTACTTCCTGTCCGATAGGGATAGCACCGATTGAGACCTTAGACCAGAAGCGCGGTTCTTTAGCCATGCCGGAGATCTCACCCGGCAGGTCCACGCCTGTCTTCTGGCCGAAGCCGAAGAGTTTTATGTAGTGATAGAGTGCATCCGGCCCCAGGATCTGCGCGACCTTGGTCGTGCCGATATTGCTCGACTCTTCGATAACCTGCCGGAAAGTAAGCCAGCCGTGCGGCTGGTGATCGTGAAGGATGTGCGGCCCGACGCGGTAGGAGCCGTTCTCGCAAAAGAACCTGTCCTCCTCACTTACCTTGTTCTCTTCAAGGGCGGCTGCGGCAGTGACTATTTTAAAGACCGAACCCGGCTCAAAAAGGTCGCAGACAGCGCGGTTACGGATCTCATCCTTTGTGGCACGGTTTGCGTGATTCGGATCAAAGGTAGGACGGTTAGCCAGGGCCAGGATCGCTCCGGTATAAGGATCCATGACGATAATCGTGGCTGCGCGGGCACGGTAAGTCTGATAGGCCTTATCCAACTCCCTCTCGGCGATGAACTGGATGACCTCATCAATGGTCAATACCAAATCAAGGCCGTCTTTGGGCAGGACCATCTTCTCCCAGAGGTCTAACTTCTTCTGGCGCGCATCGCGTAAATACACGGCCCAGCCCGGCTCTCCGCGCAGGTAGCGGTCATAATACATCTCAAGCCCTTCAAGCCCGGAATTATCCAGGCCGGCAAAACCGAGGACCTGGCTTTCCATGAAGCCGTTAGGATAAGAACGCCTGCTCTCCCTGATTAACCCCAGGCCTTTGAGTTTAAGCTTCTTTATCTGGTCTGCCTGCTGTGGAGTGACCTTGCGGGCGATCCAGATGAAAGATTTTTTCCGGGAAAGCCTGTCGCGCACGTAGGCAGGATTTAAATCTAGAAGGGGCGAGACCTTAAGGATGATCGCTTCCTTCTCTTTATCGGAGAGTTCGTTTGGCGAGGCAAAAAGGGAATCCGCGGGCAGATTTATGGCCTGAGGCTTGAGGTTACAGTCAAAAATCGTGCCTCTTAAAGGCTCAAGCTCAACGAAGAGATTGTGTTGTTTTCGGGCGATCGTAGCAAGGTAGGCGGAACGGAAGAACTGGATGTAGAAAAGCCGGCCGATGCAAAGGAATAGAAAAGAAAGAAAAAAGAGGAATACCGCCTTGTTCCTGGCGCGATAGTTGCTTATATACACCGTGATTTGAGATTGACCTGAGCGCCCCTGAAAGAGGCGCGCAAATTAAGGATTGATCGTTCTTGCCTCGGCCTGCCTCTTGATACCGAAGAAGCGCGAAAAGAGCGTTTCCCGGAGAGCAGGGCCTTGCGCCAGCTTCAGGGAATTCCTGGCGGGCCTGACCCTGACCAACCGGTAAGTATCGGGCATCTGGAATTCGGTAGAGCCTGAGATCCTGTTGCCGATCTCAACCAGGGAAGCCTTTCTTTGTATATTGTAACGCAGAACCGCGTTTTTATCAAGTAAATCATCGACAGAAGACTGCCTCTTCTGGCCCATGTAGGCCATGCGGAAGACCTCTGTCTGCTGGTAGACATAAAGGAGGCTGAAGCAGGTCACACAGCTGACTATGGCAAGAAAACGGGACACTCTCATATCTTCTCCGCTGCCCTCAGTTTGGCGCTGCGGCTTAACGGGTTAGTCTCGACTTCCGCCTGCGAAGGCGTCTTGGGTTTCGGGGTGATGACCTCAATCGCTCCGCTTGCAGAAAGGCGCTTAAAAGTGTGCTTGGCGATACGGTCTTCAAGCGAATGAAAAGAGATCACACAGATACGCCCGCCCCTATTCAGGAGACCGACCGCCTTTTCTATCGCCGGCTCCAGGATCTCCAGTTCCCGGTTGACCGCGATGCGCACCGCCTGAAAAGTGCGGGTCGCCGGATGTATTCGCTGATATTTATAACGGTAACGTCCGGGGATGGACCGTAATACTATATTCACCAGTTGCTGCGTAGTCGAGATCGGATGCCTCTGTCTTTCTTCCACGATCAAGCGGGCAATACGCCTGTGCCATCTCTCTTCGCCGAAGTTCCACAGGAGTGCGGAGATCTCTTCTTCGTTAAGGTTATTAAGCAGGTCGTAAGCGGAAATGTAACTGTCTCTATCCATGCGCATGTCTAACGGCGCATCTACCTGAAAACTAAAACCCCGGCGCGGATCTGCGAGCTGAAAGCTTGAGATGCCCAGGTCAAACAGTATGCCGTCGACCCTATTGACCTTCAGTCTATTCAGTATCTCATCAAGCCGGGTGAAGTTCCCGTGCACAAAATTACAGGAATCGCTGTACCTGATCAGCCTCATCCGTGCAGTCTCCAGCGACTCTTTATCCCGGTCAATAGCGATGGCGCGCCCTCCCGGCATGATACGCTCCAGAATCGCCAGGGTATGCCCGCCTGTTCCGCAGGTGGCGTCGACTATGGTCTTCCCCGGCCCGAGATTCAGGCGGGTAATCACCTCTTCGAGCATCACCGGGATATGATATTTATTTTCCACTTGCGTTCCGTCCAGCGTAGCGAGCATTTTAAGCCTGCGTCAGATTTTCGGCAATCTCTTCGTAAGCCTGCCGGGAATTGCCGTAAAATTCCTGCCACTTATCCTTCGACCATATTTCGATTAGATTGGAGACGCCTACGATGCAGACGTCTTTTTTGATGCCCGCAAAATCCTTTAAGAACTGCGGGATGAGGATCCTGCCCTGCCTGTCCGGGACCACGTCGATGGCTCCGGAAAAAAAGATACGGTTGAAGGTGCGCGATTTCTTATCGGTAAAAGGCATGGCCTTGAACTTGGCCTCCTGCTTTTTCCATTCCTCTTCTGCGAACATATAGAGGCAGTTGTCCATGCCGCGGGTGACGAAAAACTTTTCGATGAAGTTTGCCTTTGAGGCTTCGCGAAATTTGGCAGGCAAGATTAGACGACCTTTACGGTCTATGGAATGTAAATATTCGCCATAGAACATGGCTTAAGGACCCTCCTCCCACTTTCCTCCACTTTGTGCCACTTTGATGAGATTTTAATAAAAAATCAGCCTTTTGTCAAGAAAAATATTTTCCTAACTTACTGAAAAACAACAAGTAGTGGCTAATTATTCAGGGGGCGCAATATATGGGGGTATGTTTAAGGAGGGAAAAGGACTTTGTTAAACTGCTTTAATATCTTTGGCGATCTGGCGGATAAGATTTGAAAGGGAAGAAAACTTTCTTTCTCCTCTTATCTTTTTAAGGAAACGGATTTCAAGGTCCCTGCCGTAAATTTTTCTGGCGAAATCGAGGATATGTACTTCCACGTGGATATGTTTATATTTTCTTTTTCCGAGGGTGGGCCGGCTGCCGATGTAACAAACTCCTTTGTAAGTTCTATCGCCGAAAACTACCCTTACCGCATAGACGCCGCAGGGCGGGATGACTTCATGGTGCGGATTGATATTAGAGGTGGCGTATCCGAGCCACCTGCCTAAAGCATTCCCCCTGATCACTGTCCCCAGGATGCTCACCGGACGGCCGAGGAGCTTTTGCGCATCCTCAAGCCGGCCTTTCTTAATGAGCCTTCGGATATAAGTGCTGCTGATGGGTTTACCCGCGACTTTAAGGACAGAGAAACCTTTGACTTTAAAATCATGTACCCGGGAGAGCTTCTCTAGGGTCTTAAAGTCGCCTTTCGCATTCCTGCCGAAGCGGAAGTTCTTTCCGACGTAAACTGTATTTACCCCGATATGTCCAACCAGTATTTTTTTAATAAAATCTTCGGGCGTTATGCGGCCAAAATCAGGAGTGAAGTTTATCACTATGCAGGCATCGACACTGAGCAATGCGATTAACCTCAGGCGATGCTCCAGAGAGTAAATCGCCTCTTCTTTCTGCGGATGCGGCCAAAAGGTCATGGCTATGCTCGTTCCGCCGATCTGCCGCGCCCTCCTGGCTGCAGCCTGCAGGATCTGCCTGTGGCCCAGATGTAGGCCGTCAAAAACCCCGAGTGCTGCCACCGGATTTTTAAATTTTCTGAGCTGATTGATGCCGTGGAAAATGATCATCTAGAGGCTTTCTTTGATCCTGGCGAGGATCTTCTTCCTTACGGTGTCAAGCTTTCCGCGGACTGTGGCCCCGCTTGCGGTGCGGTGGCCGCCTCCGCCGAAATGGGAAGCGATTCTATTCACGTCGACCTTACCCTGCGAGCGCAGGTTCACGCGAATCTCATCCTTCACCCCGAGGTTCTCTTTGAAAAGTGCGACCACCTCCACGCCCTTGACCGCCCGGGCAAAGCTTAAGATGTGTTCGGTCAAGTCAAAGGAGAGTTTTCTGTTTTTAAGGAGGTCCTGCCGGATACTGCACCAGGCAAGCCTGCCCTTTGCCTCGAGCCGGATACAGGGAAGGATCTTGATCAGAAGCTGCATATCGCTAAAAGGAATATTCTCATAGACGCTCTTATAGATAAAGGGGATGTCCAGTTTGAACTTAAGGAGCTCTGCGGCGATGCGGTGGGTCGTGGCTGTGGCATTGGGATAACGGAATGATCCGGTATCCACCATGATCCCGGCATAAAGGCAGGTTGCAGCCTCCCTATCCAGGGGCACGCCTAATTTTTTATAAAGCTCAAAGATCATCTCGGCGCACGATGAGGCATGAGGCTTGACCCAGTTCACCTCTGCGAACTTTTCATTGCTGATGTGGTGGTCGATGTTCAGTACCGGTTTATTTTCCGAATTCAGGCGGTAGACCTCTCCGGTGCGCCGGAGATCCGAACAATCAAGCACGGTGAAGCAATCGAATTTAAAACGCCGCGAATAACGGTTGAGCCTGGTCACCTTGTCCATGTCCGGAAAAAAATCATAGCCGAAAGGAAGCGGATCTTCGTTTATGATCAATCCGCTCTTGCCCATCTTCCTGACCAGGCGCAGGAATGCCAGTTCCGAACCCAGGGCATCCCCTTCAAGGTTGGTATGGGCGGTGATCAGAAAATTCTTATACTTTCTTACGGCTGCGGCGCACTTTTGTAGCGACACTCTTTCTTCCCCTTTTTGTTTTTAGCGGAGGCGTTTTCTCCGCATCATCTTCCTTGATCTTATCCAGGACCTCCTGGATACGCACGCTGTATTCGCTGGAGTGGTCCTCATAGAAGATGATCTCCGGGGCAAAGCGCAGGTTTATCCGTTCGGCGATCAGCATGCGGATATAGCCTAAAGCCGAATCCAGGGCGTCTTTGGTCTTCTTGAAATCTTCGGGCTTACCCAGGACACTAAAGTAGATCTTGGCTATCCTCAGATCCGGCGCCATCTCCACCCGCGTGACCGTGACAAATCCCAGGCGCGGGTCCTTTAATTTATCGTGGATGATTAAACTTGCCTCCTGCCTGACCGCCTCAGCAACCTTGTCTATCCTTGACATTATAGCAGCTCCGTTTCATGGTTAATTAACTGCACCCTTGAGAAATCTTCCACAAAATCGATGACTTTTGACAGAGTGCTATCCATGCTTCTCCTGTCCCGCTCTACGCCTACAATAGCAAAGGTGGCCTTCTGCCATTTGTCTTCATCTCCTATCTGGGCAAGCGCCACATTAAAATTATTGCGTAGTCTGGCCTTCAGGCTATGCAGGACGAACCTCTTTTCTTTCAACGAACTGCTCTCCGGGATGAAAAGTTCAAGTCTCAGTATGCCTATAGTCATCTCTTTTTGATCAGCCTCCTGATCAATGCCAGCTCCACCTCGCGGTTAGGCGCTTCTCCGTCGAGTTTCGCATTCAGCACACGGGTGAATATCTTCTGGTAATACGGTCCCGGCGCAAGGCCTAATCTGCGCAGGTCATCCCCGGTGATCAGGATGCGCATCCCGTTATAAATCTCAAAAAAGTCTTCGATGTGCTTCTGGACAGAGGCATTCCTGTATTCGGCCTTGATCAGAAGGATCTCTTCGTAACTAAGCGGCTCAAGCAGGGCGAATATCTTCGACGGCCGGGTATCCGGCCGGCTTAAGGAAGCGATAAGCTTGCCGGTATGTTTCTTTGCGTTAAGTATCCTCTTCTCTTCGCCCCGGCGCAGCGCAAGCCTGCGGCAGACGACCCTGGTGAACCTCGGGCTTAAACAATCCAGGAGCCCCATGAAATAAATGACCCAGGCGTCGAGGGGGCGGCGGTAGAAATGCGAATTTTCAAACCAGCTGACCTCTTCTTCTATCCGCCCTAAGAGCTTGTAATTCCTGGCGTAGACACATAGGCGCGGATGAAGAAAAGAAAGACCAGCCAGTTCTTTAAGCCGCTTAATCTCTTTAAGCGGCTCTTTTTCTTTCAGCATCAAAATAAGATCATCCCGGACGCGCTGCGGCTCTACCCGCTCCAGGTACTTGCCTTTTACCGCCTCTTTCAGGAGTTTAAGGGTCTTTGGCTCGATATGAAAATCATACCTTTTTTCAAACCGGATCGCCCTTAAGATGCGGGTGGGGTCGTCGATAAAACTCAGGTCATGCAGGACGCGGATCTTTTTCTTGCGCAGGTCATCTCTGCCGGAGAAAAAATCCACTAACTTCCCGAAGTTCTCGCTTGAGAGGCTGATCGCCATGGCGTTGATGGTGAAATCCCTGCGGAAGAGGTCATCCTTGAGGCTGCCCGGCGCGACTACGGGCAGGTGCGCGGGTTTGGGATAATACTCTTTTCTGGCAGTGGAAAAGTCTACTTTCAGGTGCGATTCTAGAATGACGGTGGCTGTGCCGAACCTTCTGTGACGGATGAGTTTTGCGTTCAGGGCATGGGCAAAATCTTCGGCGACCTTTATGCCGCTGCCCTCAACCACGATATCCAGGTCCAGGTTCTTTACTCCCAGGATCAGATCGCGCACAAAACCTCCGACGAGGTATACGGGCATGTCGTTACTGGAGGCGATATCGCGCGCCAGATACACCAGATCCAATATCTCCTTGGGTAACTTCTCTAAATAATCTTTCATTACACCTTTCTACTTCCCGCAGTGTGCAGTATACGGTATAGAGCCTACTGCATTTACGGACGGGGATGAAACTGCTTATGGATGCTTTTCAGCCGGTCCTTGTTTACATGCGTATAAAGCTGGGTCGTAGAGATATTGGAGTGCCCCAGCATCTCCTGCACCGAACGCAGGTCCGCCCCCCGCTCTAATAGGTGCGTGGCAAAAGAGTGCCGCAGGATGTGCGGCCGCATGGGCTTGGCGATCTTCGCCTTTCTGGCATAACCCTTCACCATCTTCCACATGGAGATACGCGAAAGCTTCCTGCCGAAGCGGTTAACGAAAAGGTATTCGCATATCCTAGCCTTGACCAGCTTCGGCCGCGACGCTTCCAGGTAACGATTAATGCTTGAGATCGCCTTTTTTCCAAGCGGGATCACGCGCTCTTTATTGCCTTTTCCGATGGCGCGCAAAAAACCGATATCCAGGTTTACGCTGTCAGTCTTAAGGTTCACTGCTTCGGAAACGCGCATTCCCGTAGCATACAGGGTTTCGAGTATTGCCTTATCCCTTATACCCTGGATGCTGCGGATATCGGGCTGGGCGATCAGGGCCTCCACTTCATTCAGGGAGAGCGTATCCGGGATCTTCTTCCAGAGCTTAGGCGAATCTACCAGATTGCTGGGATCGGCTTTAGTGATCCTCTCCCGGGCAAGGAAACGGTGGAACATGCGGATCGCAGCCAACCGCCGGGAGATGGAATTCGCAGAAATACCCTTGTCTTTCTGGAACATCATAAAACCGGTGATCTCGGCCTTAGTGATCCTGGATACGGCATCCACATGATGCTGAATAAGATACTCTGTATAAGCATCCAGGTCCCTGCGGTATGAGAGAATAGTATTCTGCGCCAGCCCGCGTTCCACAGAAAGATAATCCAGAAAAGAATCGATGAACTCCTTCACGATATTAAAAATGGGTTGTGCTTCCTCTCCTCTCCGATAGTCGATGCCGGCCCGTGCCCGGGATAAATCACTGTGTCATCGCTAAGGCTGAGCAGCTTCTCTTTGATAGTGCGGATCAAGAGCGTTTCATCCCCGCCTTCAAGGTCCGTGCGGCCGATCCCGCCGCAAAAGAGATTGTCGCCTGTGAATACTATCCTTTCCTCCGGCTCGACCACTTTAAGCGCAATGCCTCCGCGGGTATGCCCGGGTATATGCAGGACTTTCAGTTTTAATCCTTCAAGGCCGATGACATCACCGTCTTCAAGCGGGATTATCTTTGACTTCACCCTGTAAGGCAGGCCGAACATGCCCGAAAGGTTAAGCGCGCTATCCTCCAATAACGGGACATCCGCCCGGTGCGCATAGACCGGAGAGCCGAATTTATCGTCGGCGCCGATGTGGTCGTAGTGGCCGTGCGTATTCACCACCAAAATCGGCTTTAACTTGTGCCTGCTTAAGGCATGCATGATCTTACGGGGTTCTGCCCCGGGATCGATAATGACCGCCTCTGAAGCCTCTCTCAAGGCCAGGCAATAACAATTGACTTCCAGCGATCCCACGCTGACATGCTCTATGATCATAAAAGGAAGTTCTTTATGTCGTTGAAAGAAAAATCTTTCCAGATGCTCATCTGCAGGGATTCCGCTCTCTCGCGGTTCGTATTATTATTCATACCGTTTATATCGCTTGCGATACGGTCCTTAAGAAGCCCCATCCTCTCGATATAAACGTCCAGTTTCTTCTGTTTCTCGGGGATAAGCATCCTCTTCATGTTCTCCAGGTTCTTTATCGCCTCATTGGCGCAATCCACCCTCTTTTTGAGGCTCTTATTCTGTAAAAGCGATTCTACCAGCTCCGACTGCCAGGACTTCCAGAACATGAGATACTGCCGGTAAAGCTCTTCCTTGCTCAGCGTCGGTTTGTATTCTTCAGGCGCCAGGACCATCTGCACTTCTTCGGTACGCTTGGACTTGCGGGTGAACTTCTTCACCAGGGCTTCACAGCCGGCCAGGTTGACCACTAACAGGGAAATAAAGAAGAGCGGGAATATCCGTTTGAGTTTGCCTTTGTAAATGCGCGGTATCATTTTACCATCTCCTGGAATTCTTTCTCATCAATGATCTTTATGCCTAACTTCTTTGCCTTATCGTATTTTGAACCCGGGTCCTGGCCCGCTACGACAAAATCCGTATCTTTACTTACGCTGGAAGTGGCATTGCCTCCGAGGCGGCGCACCAGTCCTTCCGCCTCCTGGCGGCTATAATTTTTTAATTCCCCGGTAAAGACGACCCTCTTTTTAAGAAAAGTCCCGGGCTTGGCCTGGGTAACAGGCTCCCGGAAATTCAATCCTGCCTTACGCAGGCTCTCGATCATGACCCTGGTTGATCCCTGCGAAAAATACTCTGCCACCGATTCGGCCATCACCGGACCGACTTCATCAATCCGCTCAAGCTCATCTCTTTTCGCCCGCATCAGGCTATCCAGTGTTTTAAATTCTCCGGCTAGGACAAAAGAGGCCTTTTCTCCGACGTGCCGGATCCCTAAGGCATAGATCAGCCGCGACAGCGGCCTTTGCTTGCTCTTCTCTATCGCCGAAAGCAGATTCCCTACTTTCTTCTCCTTAAAGAGTTCAAGTTTCAAGAGGTCATCTTCTTTTAATCTGTAGATATCCGCGAAATCTTTTACCAGTTTTAGCCCCACAAGCTGAGTCACCACTGACTCGCCCATGCCTTCAATATCCATCGCCGAGCGCGAAGCGAAATGCAGTAATCCGCGCTCAAGCTGGGCAGGGCAACTGGGATTGATGCAGCGGTAAGCGACCTCTTCTTCTTTTTCTTTGACCACTTTAGCTCCGCAGCTGGGACAGACCTTCGGAATAGGAAATTCCTTTTTGCCGAAGCTCTTGACTACCTTGACGATCTTGGGGATGACATCGCCTGCCCTTTCGATGAGCACGCGGTCGCCCTCCCTTACTCCCAGGCGCCTGACTTCGTCAAAATTGTGGAGGGTGGCATGGGCAATGGTCACGCCGGCGCATTCGACCGGCTTCAATACCGCAACCGGAGTGATCACCCCGGTCCTGCCTACATCAACCTGGATCTTTAAGACCTCGGTTGTCGCCTGGCGGGCGGGAAACTTATATGCCACTGCCCAGCGCGGGCTCTTCAGGGTGAACCCGAGGCTTTTCTGCTGCTTAAGGTCGTTCACCTTAATGACCATGCCGTCAATCTCGTAAGGGACGCTTTCTCTCTTCTCCTGCCAGTACAGGCAGGCCTCGATCGCCTCATCCATGGTCTTGCAGAGCCGGGATCCCTGCACCGTGCATAACCCCCACTCTCTTAACCTTTCCAGAAACTCCCACTGGGATGAGAGATCTATGCCCCGGTAAGCGCCTAAAGAATGGGCGAAGAAATTCAGATGCCTTTTTGCCGCAAGGGAAGTATCCAGGAGCTTAAGGGAGCCGCTGGCGGCGTTACGGGGATTGGCAAAAGGCACTTCTGCCTCTTCTTCCCTTTCTTTATTCAGAAGCTGAAAATCTTTTTTCTTCATATATACTTCACCGCGCACTTCTAAAAGATCCGGGATATTTTTTCCCGTCAGGACCAAAGGTATGGCACGGATGGTCTTGATATTCTGAGAGACGTCTTCTCCGGTCTCGCCGTCTCCCCGAGTAGCGCCGATGACCAGCTTTCCCTGCCGGTAGGTAAGATTTACGCTTAGGCCGTCGATCTTATGCTCCACCACGTATTCGGCATTCTTTGCTTGCCCCAGGCCTTTTTTCACGCGTTCCGCCCAGTCCTTCAACTCATCGATAGAATAGGAATTATCCAGGGAGAGCATCTTCTGGGCGTGCCGGACAGTCTTAAAACCCTCAAGCAGCCCTCCGGATACCCTCATGGTAGGCGAATCGTCGCTTTTGTATTGAGGATATTTTTCCTCGAAGGCCTTAAGCTCGCGCATCAGGTCATCGTATTCATTATCCGAGATCTCCGGAGCGCTTAAGACATAATAAAGATAGTCATGGCGGCGGATCTGCTTCCTCAGTTCCTCGATTTTTTTCCTCGCCTCAGCGCTCATAAATTATTTTCCCGCTAAAAGCCGGTTGCCCAGGTATTCGGGAAGCCCTGCCCGGATGATCTTTTCCCTGGCTGCCTCGGCGTCATATTCTACGCGCTTAACCTGGATCTGTCTCTTTGCCGTATCGTATACGCAATACGCTGCCCGCGGGTCACCGTCCCGGGGCTGGCCCACGCTGCCGACATTCACGATATAGCTGTGTTTGGGCCTGACCTCGACAGAGAGCTCTTCCGGATAGTGTATCTGGCTATGTTTGTCCCGGATAAAGATGCCGGGGACATGCGAATGGCCGACAAAACAGACCGCCGCCTGCATCAGCTTAAAGGTCTCTTCAGCGGTGAGGCTATCCAGCATATAATCGAAATCCTGGGGGTTATCGAGCGTGCCGTGCACCAGGGTGAGATCCTCGTTTTCGTAGACGAATTTCAGGCTCTCCAGAAAAGACTTCTCCCGCGGATTGAGCCTCTCTTTGGTCCACAGCAGAGCCTGGCGGGCAAAAGAGTTGAAATAGTCGCTTGAGAACTGGTCTACCGCTGCCCAGTCGTGGTTACCGGCTACGATGACACTGGCAATTTGCCCGGTCTTTTCAATGCACTCATGGAGATCGCTGCCGTAGCCGACGATGTCTCCCCCGCAGAAATACGTATCGATCCCTTCCCGGCCGTAGGCCTTGATCACCGCTTCAAGGGCTTCAAGATTAGAATGGATATCGGAGAAGATGCCGTAGCGCACTAGTATCCTATCCCGAAATCCTTGAACTCATCGCTGGCCTCGAGCCATTCGATGTCAGCGTCACGGATATAGCGGGAAAAATACTGGTTGATCCGGGTGAGAAAATCTTTTAGGGTTTCTTCGTCTGCTTCAGCAATGAGCTCAACGCGGCCGTCGCGCAAGTTCCTTACCCGGCCGTTCACGCCAAGGTCATCTGCGACATCGACCGCAGTAAACCTGAAACCTACTCCTTGGACATTGCCCGAGAAAAAAGCATGCAGGCGCTTCTTAGCCATTTACTGATTTGGTCGGGGCGGACAGACTTGTCCCGCCAAGCGAATCAAATCTAGGGCGGGATCCCGCCCTCGCGTAATATTGCTTGGCGGGAAACCGTCTATACCTAGATATCAAGTCGGGGCGCACGGACTTGAACCGTGGACCTCAGCGTCCCGAACGCTGCGCTCTAGCCAAACTGAGCCACGCCCCGATAGATTTTTTATAACACATTAGTATAACAGAAATTATGAAAGTTGGCAAATATTTCAGGCGGGTTTAAGTTCTTTTGGCCAGGATGTCGAACTCGATATTGACCTTGTCTGAAGGGCCTTTGAATCCGAGTGTAGTGTTCTTGAGGGTGTGGGGAATAATGTAGGCGCTGAAGGTAGTGGCAGTCTTACGGGCAACGGTCAGGCTGATGCCGTCTACTGCGACCGAACCTTTTGGCAGGATATATTTCATAAAAGAGGCCGGCACGCTTATCTCAAAACCAAGGTTCCCTGCGGCGTAACCCTTCCTGCGGATAATTCCGGTGCAGTCGACGTGGCCGGTGACAAAATGCCCGGAGACCCTGTCGCCTAACTTTAGGCTGCGCTCAAGATTCACCTTATCGCAAGCCTTAAGGCTCCCTAAGTTCGTCAGCTTCAGAGTTTCAGGCATTGCTTCAAAAACAAGGGCTCCCCATGTTTTCTTAACCGCCGTAAGGCAGGCGCCGTTGACGCTGATGCTGTCTCCGATCTTGGTCTCTCTAAGAACCGTTTCGCCGGCGATCTCTAAAAGCGTATTCCCGCCGCGACGGGATATGCTTTTAACCTGGCCTAATTCTTCAATTATTCCGGTAAACATCTATTTCGGGTATCCTTCTATGAGCAGGTCCTCGCCAAGGCGGCGCAATTTTATATCTTTCAGCCTGATCGCGCTGTCAATGCGCGTAATGCCCCTGCCCATCACCGAGCCGATCGCCTCCTTTCCTCCGATGATCTTTGGGCTGATGAAGAACATCGCCTTATCTACCAGCCCTTCGTCAAAGAATGAACCGATCAGGGTCCCTCCGCCTTCCACAAGGATATTGGCAATCTCAAGCTGGGCTAATCTTTTAAGCATGTCGCGCAGGTTTATCTGGCCTGACTTTTCCTTCACCTCAAGGATCCTGGCCTTGGCTGCCAGGACCTTCCTATTCTCTGTCTCCTGTCCCGGCCGGGTAGGCAGAGTAACCAGGATCACATTAGGATTGCCGCCGAATAGGGAGGCGTCCTCCGGCGTGCTTAGCTGGGTATCCACGATGACTTTTATCGGATGCCGCCTGGAATACCATGCATCTAGGCGCGGATTATCCCTGAGGACCGTATTCACCCCGACCATCACCGCGTCAAAGTCGCCGCGCATGCGGTGGGCGAAACTGCGGGACTTATCCGAAGTGATCCACTTGGAATCGCCGGTCCGGGTGGCGATCCTGCCGTCAAGGGATTCGGCGACCTTTACCGTAACAAACGGGATCCTCTGGCTGATATATTTAATAAAGACTTCGTTCGCCTTTCTTAAATCCTTCTCCAGGAACCCCACCCTCACCTTTATTTTATTCTGCCGCAGGATCGACACTCCTTTTCCGTTGTTCAGAGGATTGGGGTCGATCATGCCTATGAAGACCTCCTTTATACCGCTTGCGATGATCCGGTTTACACAGGGCGGGGTGCGGCCAAAGTGCACGCAGGGCTCTAAGGTCACGTAAAGCTGGGCCCCGCGGCTGGACTTGCCCGCTTTGTCGAGGGCAATGACTTCGGCATGCGGCGAGCCTGCCTTCTCATGAAAACCCCTGGCTATCACGCGGCCGTTCTTTACCACCAGTGCGCCGACCATGGGATTAGGCAGAGTCCTGCCCCTGGCTTTAAGCGCGAGCTTCAAAGCCTGCGACATGAATTTTTCGTGGATATCCTTATATTTTTTCATATCTTATCTCTCAATTGCGGCTTTTGCTTCTTTGAGTTTCTCTACTAATTCATAAGGTATCTTCATCGAGCCGATGCGCACTGCCGGCTTTGCTTCACCGTGGCAATCCGAGCCGCCGGTAACCAGCAGGTTATATTTCTTCACCAGGCTCAGGTACACATTGATCATGGACTGGGTGTGTTCCGGATAATAGACCTCTAAGCCCATTATCCCGTAGTCGATAAAACGGATAACCAGCTCGTCGTTATTCAGGCTGTAGGGGTGGGCCAGGACCGGCACTGCGCCGATATCCCGGATCAATCCGATCGCCTCTTCGGCGCTGAATTTAAAACCTAAGACATAGCCGGGGCACTTATCGCCGATGTATTTATGGAAGGCCTCGTAAACAGAGTTGATTATCCCTTCCCGGACCATTGCCCGCGCCACATGAAGCCTGCCTACCGAACCGCCGCCTGCGATAGCGAATATCGTCTCGGGGTTTAATACGATGCCTATTCTCTTAAGCCTCTCCACGATTTTATAGATACGTTCCCGGCGCTTGATCTTCAGGTCGCCAAGCCTGCTCAATAACTCTCTATTGCGGTAATCAATGAGGTAACCCAGGATGTGGACTTCCTGCTCCTGGTATTCCGCGGAGAGCTCGATGCCGGCTAAGACCTCCAGGCCTTCTCCTGATGCTGCCTTTATCACCGGCTCAATGCCGTCAACAGTATCGTGATCAACCACGGCGATCGCAGAGAGGCCGGCCTTTACACTTGCTGAAACCAGCTGCTCGGGCGAGTATGTGCCGTCGGAAAAAGAGGTGTGCAGATGAAGGTCGGCGTATTTCATGCGCCCTTTTCTATTTTTATTTTATCGAGGATGGCGTTGACGAACTTTCCGGATTCGACACCGGAATACTTCTTGGCAAGTTCAACCGCTTCATTGATGGCTACCTTCGGAGGGATATCCTGCCGGAAGAGAAGCTCAAAAGCGCCGAGGCGCAATACATTCCTATCCACCACCGCCATGCGCTCAAGCTGCCAGTTGGTGGCAAACTGCGAGATCTTTACGTCAATGGCTCTCAGGTTCTCCGCTACTCCCGTGACCAGCTGCGAGGTGAACTCTTTCATCGCCTCGTCATGATGCTCTTCTTTATTCGTCTCCCAGAAGTTCTTAAGCGAGTCCGCAGGAGGATCGTGAGTGATGTCCATCTGATAGAGGATCTGCAGGGCGAACTCCCTGGCCTTTGTACGTTTACGCACGTTATTTTATCTGGCTCATAAGATTGACCATCTCAATGGCTGAGACTGCCGCATCCCTACCCTTGTTGCCGTCCTTGGTCCCTGCGCGCTCGACCGCCTGTTCGATGGTGTCGGCAGTGATTACTCCAAAGATCACCGGCTTCGCAGAATCCAGAGACACCTTAGCTACGCCTTTGGCCGCCTCTGAAGCGATAAAATCAAAATGCGGGGTGGAACCGCGGATGATCGTCCCGAGGCAGATCACCGCATCGTAATCCTTGGATTTCGCAAGATTCTGCGCCGCAAGCGGCATCTCAAACGCTCCGGGGACCCAGACTACTGCCTGATCCGTCTCCTGAGCGCCGTGACGTACCAGGGTATCAATGCATCCTGAAACAAGCTCCTTGGTCAGAAAATCATTGAAGCGTGACGCTACGATCGCGAATCTCTTTCCCTTCACAATTAATCCCCCTTCAATTGTCTTTACCATCTTCCTACCTCCTTTAAATGAGCAGACAACTTATGGAGCGCACAAAGTAAGCGGACATAAGTTGTAGCTGCCTAGTTTAATTACTGTCAGCGTCTGCGAATTTACCCCGAGCCTGCGATGAAAATTCTGCAAGAATTTTCGAGCGTTTAGGCGAGGGGCTATCTTCTGCTCAATTTATTCAATATTCAACTCGTGCCCCAACTTCTCTTTCTTCGTCTTCAGATACCTGTAATTCACCGGATTCGGCTCTGATTCAAGCGCCAGGCGCTCCACTACGCGCAGGCCGTAACCCTCGAGTCCGACGATCTTTCTGGGATTATTGGTCAAGAGCCGGATATTCTTTACCCCTAAATCCACAAGGATCTGCGCACCGATGCCGTAATCGCGCAGGTCCGCTTTATGGCCCAGGGCCTCATTAGCCTGGACCGTATCCAGGCCTTTATCCTGCAGGGAATAGGCCCGGATCTTCTCCACTAATCCTATGCCGCGGCCCTCCTGGTTCATGTACAGGATCACGCCTTTCTTCTCGTTGCCGATGATCTGCATCGCCTTCTCAAGCTGCCGGCCGCAGTCGCAGCGCAGCGACCCGAAAACATCTCCGGTAAGGCACTCCGAATGCACGCGCACTATCGCGGTCTGATCCCTGAACTCTCCCATGACCAGGGCAGTATGCACTTTATTATCGGTCAGGTCGCGGTAAAGGACCAGCCTGAAATCGCCGTATTCCGTGGGCAGCGTAGTCTCGGCAGCGCGCTCGATCAATTTTTCCGAGCGGCGGCGGAACTCAATGAGGTCGGCGATAGAACAGATCTTCAGATTGTGTTTACGGGAGAATTCCAGTAATTGCGCAAGCCGCGCCATGGAGCCGTCTTCATTCATGATCTCGCAGATCACTCCTGCAGGATAAAGCCCGGCTAAACGCATCAGGTCTACCGAAGCTTCGGTATGGCCTGCCCTGACCAGGCAACCGCCTTTACGCGCGCGTAAGGGAAAGACATGCCCCGGCCGGATCAGGTCTTCTACGCTACTCTGAGGATTTATCAGGACTTCTATCGTGCGGCTGCGGTCATGTGCGGAGATACCGGTGGTTATGCCGCGCGAGGCATCTACCGAGATCATCCAGGCAGTGGCAAAAGGGTCCTGCTTGGCGTTCGCCTCTTTTAGCATAGGTTCAAGGCCAAGCCGACGCAGCCGCTCTTCTTCCATGGGCACGCAAATGAGCCCGCGGCCGTATTTGGCCATGAAATTAATACTCTCAGGCCGGGCGAAAGAGGCAGCCATGATCAGATCGCCTTCGTTCTCACGGTCCTCATCATCTACGACCACGACCATTTTACCGGTTTTGAGATCTTCTAGAATATCTGGGATGGAATTGAACATGGATTGTTTGTATGCTTAGCTCCTGCTGATTTGCTCGTCAAACACACTCGCAAATCAAAACGCAGGAGTTAATTCGCGGGCGCCCTCGTTTCACTCGGGCTACACTTTACGTTCACTCACTTAGTTCGTTCCGTAAAGTGTCCGCTCATTAAAAAGCCCGAAGATGATCTTCGGGTAAGGGGTGATCAATCTTCTCTCATCTGGACTCTAACCATCGGCTCTGGCATCTTACCAGATCCTGCCCTGACTTGCGTCTGGGCTCGCGGGCTCTCACCCGGCGCTATAGGATGCGCCGGTGCGCGCTTGCTGCGCGACCGCCGGTCAGGAATCCCTGCCTTCTACAGACAGGTCACCTTGCCCCGAAGATTAACAAAGTTAGTGTAGCATAAAATCTTATCTTGTCAATAGCATAAAATATACCTATAATAAGGTAATCCTATGGAACGTATTGTAAATCAGATACATTCGCTCCTGATCAAAAGGCAAAAGAGCGTAGCCGTGGCTGAATCCTGCACCGGCGGCCTCCTCTCCGAGCTCCTCACCGACCTCTCCGGCAGTTCAGAATACTTCATTCTGGGCATAGTCGCTTATAGCAACGCCGCAAAAATGCGCATCCTAAATGTTTTGCCCAGGTTAATCGCCAAAAACGGCGCAGTTTCAGGAGCTGTAGCCAGGAAAATGGCACGATCCGTAAGGTCACTGGCAAAGTCTGACTTTGGTCTCGGCATCACCGGCATTGCCGGCCCTACAGGTGGCACTCCCCAGAAACCCATAGGCACTATATTCATCTCTATAGATGGCAAAACCAGGAGTATCTGCAAAAAGTTCTTATTCAAGGGAAACCGCCAAACTATCCGCAAAAAATCAGCCCTCAAAGCGCTTGAGATGTTAAAGGAACTGATAAAATGAGGACCTTTATCGCAATTGAGTTACCGGAAGAAATCAAAGGAGCTCTCTCCAGACTTCAGGAGAAGCTGAAAGCCGCCGGTGCGGATGTAAAGTGGGTCGAACCCGAGAATATCCACTTAACCCTGAAATTCCTGGGTGAGCGGGATGATAAGCGGGTAGAAAAAATCAAGGAGCTCCTTGACGAGGCCTGCGCAGGCAGAAAACCCTTTCTCATGCGGCTTGATAAGGTAGGTGCCTTTCCTTCCCTGAACTCGCCCCGCGTCATCTGGGTCAGCGTCAGAGAGGGAGATACCGAAGCTAAAGAGATCGCCGCGGATTTAGAAGAAAAAATATGCCGCCTGGGGATCCCCAAAGAAGAACGGCCATTTCAATCCCACATCACTATCGCGAGATTACGTTCACCGCAAAACAGGCAGCCTTTGGTTCAGGAATTGAAGAAGCTCGAAGATAAACCCTTGCCGGAAAACCTCGGATTCACCGTAAAAAAGATCACCCTCTTTAAGAGCACCCTCACTCCCAAAGGCCCCGTCTACGAAAGCCTCAAAGAAGCAAACCTCAAGATAAGCTGAAGCGCAAGATTAGTGTAGAGCGCAGCTATAATATCATCGCTCATTATGCCCGCACTTCCTTTTAATTTCTGGAATGCGCCGCAGGGGTATGGCTTTACCATATCAAAAAAACGGAATACCAAAAATCCGATGAGCATGAACTTCGGGGCGAAGGGTACAAACAAAAGGCTAAGCAGCATACCCGCCACTTCATCGATCACGATCACGCGGTTATCTTTTCTGCCGGTGGCCCTTTCCGCCTCGCCACTCACCAGAAATCCGAGCACAAGGATTACCAGGGTCAGTAAGACAACCTTACCTCCTGCCAGATAATAAAGCAGGAGCCCGGCGAGGCTTCCGAAAGTGCCCGGAATGAGCGGCAGATACCCGACATAAAAAAATGTGGCCAGTATTTTTATGGTTTTTTCACGAATTGGCATAAGGTTAGAAGCGCGCGATGATCTTGCGGTTCTCCCAGAGATACGATATGCCCGAATAGAGGGTGAGGGCTACGGTGACGAGCATGAGAAAATAGATGCCGCGGCTGAAGATCTTTTCCCAGGCGGGATTCCAGGTGTAATAATTAAGCATCACTTCCTTGGCTACCATGAATAGAAGGATCAGGAGGATCACCGTCATCTGGAATGCGGTCTTATGTTTCCCCGCGCGCGTAGCGGAGAGGACCTTTCCTTTATTCAAAGCAAATAGCCTTAAAGACGTGATTAGGATCTCGCGCGAGACGATGATCACAAACATCCAGGCGTCGATCAGCTGCATCTGCACAAAAGCGGCAAAGGCAGCCAGTACCAGTATTTTGTCGGCGATCGGATCCATGAGGCGGCCGAAATCGGAGATCAGGTTTTTCTTCTGCGCGATAAAGCCGTCGAGAAAATCCGAGAGTGCCGCCAGGATAAATACGCCGAGGGCACTTGCCTTTGCCCAGAGCCCGTGGCAGAGAGGCGATAAAAAGAACATGAAGACAAAAGCCAGGAGGATCCTTGCCATCGTCAGTTTATTGGCTATATTCATGAAGTTACCTCCCCCACTAAATCATACTCCAGGGTATCAGTGACCCTTACCCTGACAAAATCACCGGGGCTGAAGTTTTGGCGGGAGTTTATATAGACCATACCGTCCACTTCCGGAGCATCATATTCGCTACGGCCAAAATATGCCCCCTCTTCTTTTTCCTCGACCATGACCCTTAAAGTCTTGCCTAATAACCTGGCATTTAATTCCCGGGAGATCTCCTGCTGCAGCTGCATGACCTGGTTAAAACGCTCTTCCTTGACTTTCTGGGGGATCTGACCCTTAAGATGATAGGCAGGAGTCCCTTCTTCACGCGAGTAGATAAACGCTCCCAGGCGCTCAAACTTCGTTTCTTCGATAAAGGAGAGCAATTCTTTGAACTCTTTATCCGTCTCTGAAGGAAACCCCACGATTACCGAAGTGCGTAGCGCCACCCCGGGGATGTTTTTTCTGACCTTCCCGATCGTCTTCAGGATATCCTTTTTTGCGGTCTTACGGTTCATCGCCTTGAGGATCCGTTCATTGATATGCTGCACCGGGATATCCATATACTTACAGATGCGCGGCTCATCCCTCACCAGCTTCAATAAAGCATTATCGATACGGCACGGATTCAGATAAAGAAGCCTGATCCAACCGATTTTTCCCGTAACCTTGAGTACCTTCTTTAACAGTGCGCTTAAAGCGAACTTCCCGCAGAGGTCTATGCCGTAGCCGGTGATATCCTGTCCGACGATATTCAGTTCGGAGATCCTCTGGCGGTTAAACGACTGCGCCCGCTTAAGTACAGAATCCGTATCAAGACTGATGAACCTGCCTTTGATCCTGGGGATGATACAGTAACTGCAGTTATTGACGCAACCTTCGCAGATCTTTAAATAAGCGTAGTGGCGGGGCGTAATGGGGAATCTTTCCAAAGAGTGGTTTAAAGAGACTTTACCGATAAAGGCGTCGACTTCGGGAAGTTCTCTTTTTAATTCATCCCGGTAACGCTGGGTAAGGCAGCCATAGACCAGGATCTTTTTAAGTTTCCCTTCTTTTTTTAACTCTACCAGGTCCAGGATCGCATCTATGGACTCGCGCTTGGCCTGTTCGATAAAGCCGCAGGTATTTACGATGGCGACCTGCGCCTTATCCATATCCACCACGGAATAACCTTTGCGGCATAGCCTGCCCAGGATATTTTCGGAATCTACGATATTTCTGGGGCAGCCGAGGCTAAGAATCGCAACCTTTGGTTTCATCTGGGTATGTGCAGGCCCCCGTCTCTGGTGATCACGATGTTTTTCAACTGTTGGTTCCTTGCGCCAAGATTTGAAAAACGCTGGCCGTCCACTTCTATCTCCACCCCGCCGGCATTGCCCAGGGAGAACTCTATCTTATTTTTAGCTTCCCAGCTCTCTGACCTGCCCTTTTCCAGGATCCGGTTAAAAACCGTCTGGCCGTCTTTCTTCAGGATGACCATGCAGTTTTCGCGCGCCAGGATGGTCAGATTTATTCCTGAAGCGGCGTCTCTTTTCAGGGGGACGCTTTTAGGCAGGGCCTTCTGCGCTGCAGGAGGCCCTGCTTTAGGCGCCTGTTTCTTAGCCGCCGGCGACGCAGGCGAAGAAACGCTCCTGGAAGCGGCCTCTTTACGCTTTGCCGAAATGAACTTACCCAGGCTATAGAGCCCCCAGACCGCGATACCGCCGGCCAGAATGAATACGAATACGCCTTTTAATTTTTTAAGAGGCTGCAAAGAACGCAGCTTGCTGCCCGCCTCTTTCAGAAGGACGAACTTTTCTGCCTTCCGGGCTCCTGCCGCAGCGACAGTGCCCGGATGCGCCGGAGGCTCTTTATAATCGGCAATACACTCTTTGGGGTCTACCCCTAAAAACTTACAGTAGATCTTCAGGAAGCTTTTCAGGTACACCGGGCTCAGGTTGCTGATAGTGTCTCCCTCGATAGCCTTGAGGATATTGAGGTGGACCTTGGTCTTCTTCTGCACCTCTTCAAGGCTTAACCCCTTTTCCAGGCGTAGTTTTTTTAGCCTTTCGCCGGCTGCTTCCATCACTGCTCCTCGCTTTGCCCGACCTGCCTGGCCCTATCCAGCCACTCTTCCCGGTTGACCAGGATCTTACGCGGCTTGCTTCCTTCATAAGGGCCAACCAACCCTTCCTGCTCCATGGAATCGATAATGCGCGCGGCACGCACATGGCTTAAGCGCATCCTGCGCATCAGGATGGATACCGAAGCCTGATTGCTCTCCATGACCACCCGCACCGCCTCGTCGTAAAACTCGTCTTTCTCGCCGTTGACTGCCGTGGCGCTCTTCTGCTGCTCTTTCACGATCTCTTCGTTGTAGAGCGGTTCTGCCTGGGACTTAATGAAATCCACCACCCGCTCGATCTCCTTGTCGTAAACCAGCGTCCCTTGCAGCCGGATCATCTCCGATTCGCCCGGCTGCATAAAAAGCATATCGCCCTTGCCCAGTAGTTTTTCCGAGGTCTTGGTGGAATCAAGGATCGTACGGGCATCCACGCCCGAGGCTACCTTAAAAGATATGCGTGCCGGGAGATTGGCCTTGATCACGCCGGTGATCACATCGACCGACGGCCTCTGCGTAGCCAGAATCAGGTGGATACCTACTGCGCGGGCCATCTGAGCTAAACGCGTCACCGCATTTTCGATCTGGTCTCCGGCAACCACCATAAGGTCGGCAAACTCATCGATGATGATCACGATATAAGGAATAGGCTCGTTCTTCTCGTTGTATGACTCGATCGTCCTTGAGCCGGCCTTGGCCAGGAGCTTATAGCGCTCGTCCATCTCCGCCAGGACCCAGTTTAAGGCCGCCGAAACTTTTTTGGCGTCAGTGACCACCGGGCACAAGAGGTGGGGCAGGCCGTTAAAGGGCATAAGTTCCACGCGCTTGGGATCGACCATCAGGAACTTAAGCTCATGCGGGGCGTTCTTATAAAGCAGGGAGAGTATCAACGAATTGACGCAGACGGTCTTGCCGCTTCCAGTAGTGCCTGCGATCAATAGATGCGGCATCTCATCGAGGTCTGCGACGATTGGGTGTCCGGTAATATCCTTGCCCAAGGCCAGGGCTAACTTGTATTTTGCCCCCTGGAAGACCTGGGAGGTGAGAACTTCCTTTAAATAAACAAAATCCGTGCGCGCATTGGGGACCTCTACGCCGACGCGCGCCTTTCCCGGGATAGGTGCCAGGATCCTTACGGTCTGGGCTTTCATCGCCAGGGCAATATCATCATCCAGGGCCTCGATGCGGTTGACTTTGACCCCGGGTGCAGGCTCAAGCTCATAACGCGTGATCGCAGGGCCCCTAAGGATGTCCGTTACCTTGGCTGAGACGTCAAAATCCTGCAAAGTGGCAACCAGCGTGCGGGCATTCGCTTCCAGGTCATCTTTCATCTGCCTGGCTTCGATCACCGGAGGGCTATCCAGTAGATCCGGGGAAGGCAACTGATAATCGCCGATCCTGACCTCCTGGGGCCTGGCCTTAGCCTGAGCAGGCTGAGGCCCTGGCTTCGGCTCATGGATTTTCGGCTTAGGCGTCTGAGTTGCCTCTTCGGGCTTAGGCTTAAACCTATCCTTTACCGCAGCCAGGAGAGACTCTTTTTTCTGAGGAGCTTCCGGAACAGGCTTGGGTGCGGGCTTTATCCTTATCGGCAGCTCTCTTCTTTTCGGCAGCCTAAAAAAGGGAGCAAAAATATCTCTGGCCTTATTTGCGGTGCCGATAAAAAGCGAGGAGATAAGTATCTCGGTGACCAGGGCCAGGGATAATATAATAAAGGTAATAAAAATGATGAAGCCGCCAAGGCGGCTGAAATAGGCAGTAATAAAATTAGAGGTCACTGCACCCAGTAAGCCCGCGGTGTAGAAACGGACGAACTCGTTCTTAAGATGGGACATCCCCCAGAGCGATGCCACGGATAAGAGGAGCACAAACATGCCGATAAAACGGGGGATGCTTAAGTAAGGAGGCTCCTGCCGGAAAAACTTCACCCCCAATAGCAGGATCAGCAAAGGAAGGACAAAGCTTGTGGGCATGCCGAATAAAAAAACCAGTATCCCGCCGATATAAGCGCCGAAGTATCCTAAGAGGTTCCTGGGTGGGTGATTGGGATTAGAGGTGTAGAAGGGAAGGTCGAGGCGGTCAAAACCGGTGAGGCTGGCCAGCAGCATAAGCCCGATAGCGACAAGGATTACGCCCTTGACCTCGTTTAATCTCTTTTCTTTCACTTTTGCTGTTCAGCCTGCTTCTTGCTCAGGTTTATCCGGCCCATTTCGTCTATGCCGATAACCTTGACCTTGAACTCATCGCCGAGCTTTACCACTTCGTCGACGCTCTTGACAAAACGGTCAGCCAGCTCAGAAATATGCACCAGGCCTTCTTTTCCGGGAGCAATCTCGCAGAAGGCGCCGAAGTTCACGATGCGCTTGACCTTGGCGTTATAGATCGTGCCTACGGCTATTTCTTCCACGATGGTCTTGATCATCTTGATCGCCTCGGCGGATTTTGCCGCGTCGGTAGAGCCGACCAGGACAGTGCCGTCATCCTGGATGTCTACGCTCACCCCGGTTGCGGCGATAATCGCTTTCACGTTCTTGCCGCCCGGGCCGATCAATTCTCCGATCTTATCCTGGTTGATCTTAAGCATCTCGATGCGCGGGGCGTAACTTGATAATTCCGGACGCGGCGCGTTGATCGCCTCGCTCATCTTATCCAAAATAAAGGTTCGCGCCTCTTTTGACTGCGCAAGGCAATCTTTCAGCAGCTCCACGGAAATACCTTCGATCTTCAGATCCAGCTGCACTGCGGTCATGCCTTTTCTTGTGCCTGCGACCTTAAAATCCATATCGCCGAAATGATCCTCAAGGCCGGCGATATCCGTAAGGATCACTGCCTTCTCGCCTTCTTTGACCAGGCCTAAGGCAATGCCACCTACCGGATCCTTTACGGGGACACCGGCATCCATCAGCGAGAGCGCTGCGGCACAGACTGTAGCCATGCTGGATGAACCATTAGATTCCAGGATCTCAGAAACTACTCTGATGGTATAGGGGAACTTCTCTTTGGCGGGAACCACGGCAAGGAGCGACTTCTCGGCTAATGCGCCGTGGCCGATCTCCCGCCTTCCCGGTCCGCGCACCGGCGCTGTCTCTCCGACGCTAAAAGGCGGGAAGCTGTAGTGCAGCATAAAAGTCTTATATTTTTCACCTTCCAATGCCTCGATCAGCTGCTCGTCTTCTCCGGTACCTAAAGTGGTCACCGCAAGGCTCTGGGTCTGGCCGCGCGTAAAGAGCGCTGAGCCGTGCGTGCGCGGCAGGACCGAAACCTGACAAGTGATCGGCCGGACGTCCCTGAAACCCCTGCCGTCAAGGCGCGCATTCTCTACCAGTATCTTATGCCGGATCTGCGCCTTCTGCACCTCATCCAGTGCCATATTGATATCGGCGCTGGTGCAATCTTCGCATACGTATTTTTCTTCCAGCTCTTTGGTCAGAAGATGCACCTGCTCCACTCTTTCGTCGTGGTTAGTCAGTTTATAGATCTCTTTCAGCTTCCCTGTTGCGGCAGCCTCCACGTTCTTCTTCAGCTCCGGGCTGATCAATTTTAAGGCTACTTCCGCCTTGGGTTTTCCGGCCTTCTTTTTAAACTCCTCCTGGACATGCAAGAGGCCCTGCAGATTATCATAGCCGAACTTTACGGCTTCCAGATATACGTCTTCCGAAACTTCCCTCCCGCGGGACTCCAGCATGATGATGCCTTTTGCGGTAAGGGCCACTACCACGTCCAATTCCGCTTTTTCCAGTTCCGCATAAGTCGGATTAAGGATAAACTGATTATCAAGCCTGGCTACCCGGCAGCAGGCTACCGGCCCGCCGAAGGGAATGTCTGAGATCATCAGGGCGCATGAGGCGCCGTTCACCGCCAGTATATCGGGGTCATTCTCCCCGTCGCTGGAGAGGACGATCGCCATGATCTGGACTTCGTTTAAGAAGCCTTTGGGAAAGAGCGGCCGGATGGGCCGGTCGATGAGGCGGGCGGTAAGGATCTCGCTCTCCGAAGGCCGGCCTTCCCTCTTAAAGAAACCGCCGGGGATCCTGCCTGCGGCATAGGTCTTCTCCTGGCATTCTACGGTGAGGGGAAAGAAATCCTGACCTGCGCGTATCTCCTTGGACATGCACGCGGTCACCAGGACCACAGTCCCGCCAAGGGAAACCATGACCGAACCATTCGCTTGTTTGGCGATCTTTCCGGTCTCAAAAATTATATCAGCTTTTCCGAATTTCGTTTTCAGAGTGTGCTCTTGCATTATATTGTCCTTAGGGATTTTCTTAGGGGATTATTTTCTCAGGCCAAGCTTCTCCAGAACCTCTTCATACTTCTTAATGTCCCTGTTCTTGAGATAGTTGAGGAGCCTGCGGCGTCTGCCTACAAGCGCAAGCAGTCCGCGGCGGGAGTGGAAATCGTTCTTGTGGATCTTGAAATGCTCTCCTAAGACGTTGATCCTCTCGGTTAAAATCGCAATCTGGACTTCTGCCGAACCGGTATCGCGGGCATGGACTTTGAACTCTTCGATGATCTTGGATTTTTTATCTTTTAGCAAAACCAACCTTTTTCACCTCCTCTTCTCTTAATTTGGATCATTATATGATACTTTAAAGCATAAGTCAATAAAATCAACATATTTTTTCGGGGGCTTATTAAGGGTTATATTCGGGGACCGTACGGTAGAAAGTCTTTGTCTTTTCCCTTCCCGATTCTATCAGCGGCCTGAACATATGCTTATAGCAAAAATAAACCGCGCCCGCAATCAAGGCTAAAAGGAGAACTTTTCTGATCATAAGGCCTCCTTTTCTAAGGCGACAAGCTGATCAGTGAAGCTTTTTATATTTTTGGCGATGCTTAAATAATCGCCTGCCTCAAGCCACTCTCGCTTAAAGGTACTTGCGCCGATGGCCACGGCACTCGCCCCCTGGGCGAAAAAATCCTTCAAATTCTCGGGCCGCACCCCGCCGCAGGCAAGGAGCTCTATACCGCTAAACGGGGCCTTAACCTCCTTAAAATACGCGGGGCCGAAGAAGTTCGCCGGAAAGACCTTGACCATGCTCGCACCCGCATTCCAGGCGCGGTAGATCTCCGCAGGGCTAAGGGCGCCAGGAAAGACCGGGATCTTAAACTTTGCGCAGTAGCTGACTACTTCCTCCACAAACACCGGCAGCACGATAAAGGTGGCTCCGCCGGATAACGCCAGTTTTAAATCCTCCGTATTCAGGACTGTCCCTGCGCCGATAGTCAGGCGCCCGCCGGATGCTTGAATAGCCTTACGGATGAGATCCGGCGCTCCCGGGGTATTCATGGTGATCTCGATCGTCTCCAAGCCGCTTGAGGCGATTACCTCTACGAGGGGTGCTATCTCCTGAGGTTTGATTCCCCTTAAGATCCCCAGGATCGGCTTTTCTTTGAACCTCTTAATATCCATGATTATTTTTCCACGTCCGTGATCAGGCTCTCGTAAAACTCGCGGTAATTCTCTTTCTTTTCGCTCTCGCGCAAAGCTATGGCTGCGCGCGGATGCTCATCCAGGATGCCAGTGATGGCATAAGGTATGATGTAGCCCCATTCCATTTTATCACGTAACGGAATAAACTCTTTAGAGATGATATCCAGCACCGGGCGGATATCGAACTTGGGGTTCTTTAAGAAACCGAGCAGCAGCTCAAGCGGACAATTCCCCGCAGCCCTGCCCAGGCCATAGACCGTAGCATCCAGGTAATTGGCGTCGTGGATGATGGCTTCAATGGTGTTGGCAAAAGCGAGCTGCTGGTTATTATGCGCATGGATCCCGACTTCCTTGGTCTTTAAGATGTGCCTTGCCTTCTTGATCAGGAACTCGGTAGTCTCCTGATAAAGCGAACCGAAGCTGTCCACGACGTAGACCACCCCGGCCTTGCACTCTTCCTCCAGCTGATGCAGCGCTTCATTCAATTCGTTATCCAGGGCGCGCGAAATCGCCATGATATTGATCGTAGTTTCATAGCCCTTGTCCGCGAAATGATTGCATAAGAATATCGCCTTATCGATATCCTTGACATAGGAGGCGACGCGGATCATGTCTACCGGGCTCTCTTTTTTGGGCTTTACGTCATCGATATCCACCCGATCCACATCCACCATCACCGAGAGCTTCATCTTATCCGACTCAATGCCTTCGATCGTCCTCTTGATATCGTCCTCTTCGCAGAACTTCCACTTTCCGTACTCCTTGGGATTAAAGAGGCGGCGGGAGTTCTTGTAACCGATCTCCATATAGTCTATGCCGGCATCGGAAAGCGACTTATAGAGCGCGCGCACAAAATGCAGGTCAAAATCGTGGTTATTGATCAGGCCGCCGTCTCTTATGGTACAATCCAGGATTTTAATCTTCTCACGGAACATGCTCAACCCTCCTTAAAAATTAAGCCCATCGTAAGAATTGATGGGCTTCTGCCTCAACTTTTCTACTCGCACAAGTATAGCATAAAATTATGTATTTGGTAGGAAAATTTATTAAGAAGTGAAGTTAAAATCCCGGATATAAAGGGTAGGCACACAGGCTGAACCTAACCCCTCAAGATGGTCTGCCACAGTCTGTCTCTCTCTGGAAACGTATTTTATCCGCTTGAACGCCTCAAGGACGGATTCGGTAAAACGCATATTGGTCAGGGCGCTCTTGGGAATGCCGTTTTCTATAAGAAAGGTCCCGTCGCGGGTCATCCCGGTCATCAGGGCCCGGTGCGTATCTAAAAAACCGTTAATATAATGGAAGCGGCTCACCAGGATCGCGCGCTTCGCCGAAGCAACAATCTTATCGTAAGAGGCCTTACCCTGCTCCATCACCAGGTTATATCCTACCGGGCCGCCGGTATCATCGGGAAAACTCGCATGACCGTTCGGTTTTAATTTTAGCAGCCGGGCATAATGGCTGTCGGTAAGCGGTTCACCGGCAGCACCCTTCCTGATCAGGTAAACCTTTTTGCGGCTTAAGCCCTCAAAATCAAAGGGCAGGATAAAAGTATCCGGGTCAAGGCCGGAATCGTAAATACTCACTTCTTCCCCGGTAATGCTCCTGCCGGCCTTCTTCCATAAGAAACTGGTCTCTTCAAGCACGGACTTTGCGCCAAAACCGATATAATTGAGCCACTGGATGAGTTCAGCTACGGCAGCAGGCTCAAGGATGACGTCGTATTTGTCCGGCTTCAAGGTTTCGGTCTTTAAGCCGTGCAGGCACTTCTTCATCGCCGTATCCGCAAGGTTTTCTATGCCTAATTTATGGATATCGTGATTTGCCTGGGCAGCGTACCCGGATGAACCTGCGCCTGTAGCGATCAGCTTCATGCCGGCCAGGGAATATCTGTGATGATTTATCTTGCCTTCGGAAGATATCACCGCCAGCGTACTTTCTCCGTTATAGAGGTTACCGGAAAACTTCACCCCCAGTTCCTGGCCTCCGCTAAAAACTCGCTGCAGGATCCCCGCCCTCTTCTGTGCGGGCAAAGAGGCCGTCTCCTCGGAATAAAGATGCGCTGCCGCTTTCACCGGTTTAAAAAAAGGTATATCCTTTTTTTCTTTTACCTGCAGCCTTAAATGCGCAAGGGCAAGCGCCCTCTTAAGCGCCTCTTTCAGGTTATGTTCATCGATAGAATTAGTGGAGGCGATACCGATGCGTCCGTCTTTTAAAACCCGGAAATAGACGGTCTGGTCCTCATCCTGCATGTGCTGGTGGATCAGGGAATTGGCAAAGCGGCTCACCTGAAGGCAGGTGCGCATAAAAACAATCGCGGCCTTATCCGCCTCTTTTGTCCTGGCTAAAGGCAGAAGCTTCTCTTTCAGCCACTCCGCAGTGATCATCTCCTCACTCCCGCTTTGATCTTTTCAAAACGCGCAGGGCTGGTGGCATGGCCTACATGCATGGATTGCGAAGGCTCCCCCTTGCCGCAGGAAGGTATGCCCCAGACATACCAGGAATCCTTGTTTGCGACCGCGCTGCAATTACCCCAGAAATAGGGGGTATTGGAATAATAGACCGGATTTTTATAGGCCTGCTTAAGCTTGCCGTTCTTGATCTGCCAGGCGATCTCGGTGCCGAACTGGAAGTTTAGCCTCAGGTCGTCGATGCTCCAGCTCTTATTCGTACACAGATACAGCCCGTCCTTAGTATCGGCGACGATCTCTTCAAGGCTCTCTTTTCCCGGTTCAAGATTGATATTAGTCATGCGGATAAGCGGGATGCAATTCCAGGATTCGGCGCGCATAGTGGCATTACTGGCCCTTTTTAAGGTAGTAGCGGTCTCACGCGAACTTAAATAATCGTCAAATAACCCCTGTCTGACCAGCCCTATGCGCTGGGCTGCCACTCCCTCATCGTCATAGGCAAAGCTTCCCACCCCGCCGGAAAGATTTGCATCCGCGGTGATATTCACCTGCCTTGAGCCGTACCTGAACTTAGAGAGCTTATCCAGCGTCAGGAAGCTTCCTCCGGCGTAACTGATCTCTGAGCCCAGGACCCTATCAAGCTCTGCCGGATGGCCGCAGGATTCATGCACCTGCAGGGCCATCTGATAGCCGTCCAGGATGATCGTCGTTTCCTTATCCGGGCAGTCAGGCGCATCCAGGAGCATGAGCGCCTCGTCGCGCACGCGGCCGGCATGATGCGGAAAATCCAGTTCCCGGATGTACTCATAACCTGCCTGGCGTATCTGGGAGTGGTGGGAGATAGGATAGGAACGTTTCTGGACGTTTGAGCCTTCACCGGCGACTGCCTCGAAATAACCGCCGCTTTCGATAAAAGACTGCTCGATCTGTGAGCCTTCGGAGTTCACAAAGAACTTGGTGGTGTGGTAGAAATCAAGGGTGGACTGGGCGAATTTTATTTTAGGTTCCTTAAGCAGGAGTTCGTTGGTGTAAAAGAGATAGTGGAGCTTGGTATCCAGTGCCACTTCAAAGGGATTGATCTGGTAGGCTGAAGAATAGGTGGCATGCACTGCCGGATACGCCGGAAAGGCGACCTTCTCCTTATTGATGAAGCTTGAGACGCGGGCGATCTCGATAGCCAGGGCGATATTCTTCTCTATCAGGCCCTCTTCAAAGATGCTTCCGCAACTGAAGCCCCATGCTCCGTCGCAGAGGACCCGGATGCCGTAGCCTTCGTCGATATGGCTGGAGATGTTCTCCACGTCATAATTAAAGACCGACAGGCTCTCATGCTGCTTCTTTACCCAGCGGATATCGGCGTAATCTACGCCTTTTCCCTTGAGCTTATGCATCATGGAGCGGATGATCGCCTTTCTCATAAGGTTTACTATAGCAAAGCTGAACTTACGATGCAATATTTTTTCCCGCTAAGCCATTAAAATCCGAGGGTGGGACCCCGCCCAAAATTAAACGGGCAGCGGGAAAATGTAGTTTGAAATCTTGCGATAATCCTCTATAATAAGACCTGTGCGAAAAACCGCTATCCGCAAGATCGATGGTTACCTGCGCTCCTTAAGCGCCAAAGAGACCGGAGCCCTGCAGAGGCTCTTCCTGCGCGAAGTCGAGCGCCTGAACATCCGCTATCTTAACGATTTCGGGAAACCGCGCAATATTGCCCTGGTCCTCAGGCCCTGGCTGGTCGAGCCCGGGGAGGCAAAGCTCCTCCATCGGCTCATCTATTCCTTCCGGAACATGCACGCAAAGTTATTTCCCCTCTATTTCAGCCATCCGGGGATCCGACAGGCCCTGCCTCTACGCCGCCAGGAAAAAGAGTGGTTTGAACTGATCAACCGCAAGAGCCTTCAAAAATACCAGGTGGTCTTCGGCCGCTGGGATACGAATGCCTGCTTCGATAAAGAGTCCCGTGTCGGCGACATAATGTTCCTTGAGACCAACACCGTAGGGATAGGCGGCATCCACTATATCCCGGTCGTCTCCGAAGCGCTGAGCAGCATTTTAAAGGCTAGCCTTGAACACAGGATCCGCCCCTGCTGCCTGGGGCACCAGGCAGACCCGCGGCTCCTTCTGGCGGAAGAAATAAAACGCCACGCCAGGCTCATCAACAGAAAGAGCCTTAACGTCGCTTTTATCGAAAACCGGGAATTCCTCGCCGGAACGGTGGAATTGCCTGAGCTGACCAAGTTTTTCAATAACCTCGGCATAAAGGCGATCCTGGCTGACCCGCGGGACCTTAAGGCTAAAGGCCAAGAGATCTATTACCGTGACGTGCGCCTGGATATTATCTATCGCGATTCAGAACTTCAGGAGCTCATCGATATCGAGAAAAAAGGCCACGGCATGCAGGCCCTGAAGCAGGCCTTCATCAATAATCAGGTCATCTCATCGATCGCCGGAGAGCTTGACCATAAGAGCGTCTTTGAGGTCTTCAGCAGCCCGGAGTTCTATTCTCTTTTTAACGCAAAGGAGAGGCAGCTGCTAAAAAGACATGTGCCCTGGACACGCCTGCTTAAAGAAAGATGCACCGCGGATGAATCCCTACGCAGGATCGACCTTGCGCCTTTTGTCGAAAAGAATAAGGATAAACTGATCATAAAGCCTAACCGCGCTTACGGCGGAAAAGGCGTGGTCATCGGCAAATTGACGGGTAAAAAAGTATGGCGGGATTATTTAGAGAAGGCGCTGGCCAAACCCGGAACTTACGTAGTGCAGCGCCTGGTCATGATCCATCAAGAGGAGTTTCCCTACTTCAGTGACGAAGAAAAAATCACCTTTGACAGATTTTATGGCGTTTCCGGATTTGTGGTCACCGCAAAATCCACCGCGGTCTTAGGCAGGTTCTCTAAGGAAATGGTGGTGAATGTGGCGCGTAAAGGCGGGATCATCCCCACCCTGATGCTGCATCACTAATACTAAACCCCGACCCTCACCTGTTCCGGCATCTTCCAGACCAGGCTTTTATATTCATCCAGCATCCGATAGGTATTGAATCTTTCACTCTGGATGAGGCAGTTGATCATCAGGTCTATCCAGCTTGAAGAGTAGTCTATTTTTCCGGAGGCGTTAGTCTTGTAATAAAGCCTGGCCATCTCTTCAAGTGCGTCATAAAGCTTTGAGGCATCCTCAGCCATGTGCAGGTCGAACTCGCTGCCGATCTTTCCTCCCTCAAATTGATACCCGAAGATCCTGCCCATCTCTTCCGTGGCCTCGACCACCCATCCATCCAGGGTAGTCAGTTGCAACACGCTATTCATGATCGCCTTCATGCCGCTTGTGCCCGAAGCTTCAAACGGAGGAAGAGGATTATTCAGCCAGACATCCACACCCTGCACCAGCCTCCTGGCCCAGGCAATATCGTAATTCTCAAGCATGATCACTTTCAGGTAATCGTAAACCTCAGAAAGCCCGTCTATCTTATCCAGCATCTGATTAATATAGGTAAAGCCGAGGCTGTCCTTGGGATGCGCCTTTCCGGCAAGGATCACCTGGATAGGCCCGGTCTTCTTGGCGATACTGATCAGGCGGTTAATATCCTGCAGGACGAGGCTTGGCCTCTTGTAGGCAGCCATACGCCTGGCCCAACAGACGGTAAAGGTATCCTTATCCAGTTTCCATTTTGCAAGCATGTTGCACAAGGCGACCTTATTTTCCTGATGTGCGCCAAAGACCTCCTGCCTGAAGGCGCTGTCGCTCTTCAGGTCCTCTGCTTTTTTCAAGGCATAGGGGTTAGCCTTTATATCGCCGATGCGGTCTTCGAATTTTTCAAATAAACGCTTGAAGTTCTCCGACATCCAGGTGTGCGTGTGCACCCCGTTAGTCACGAAATTGATCTTATCTTTGTATTGCGGGAACTGCTGCAGCATGACCTCATAGTGCCTTTTAGAGACCGCGTTCACGCTGTTTGAGGCCTCTATGGCCAGCTGCGTCAGGTTGACCATGGCATGGCCCGCTTCTGTCCCGAACCTCTCCGCGACTTTTGCGTCTTCATCCCTGAGTATGCGCTCAAGCTCAAAGAAAGGGAAACGATCATGGCCTGCCTCAACCGGCGTATGGCAGGTGTAGGCAAAATGTTTTTTTAATTCCGCAAGCGCCTCTTCCGATAAGCCTCTTGCCTTTTCTACGAAAGCAAAGACGGCATGGCCTTCGTTAAGATGAAAGAGGTCGATATTATAACCCAGGTCTGCCAGGGCGCGCGCTCCGCCCATGCCCAGGATCGCTCTTTGCATGATGCGGATGGCGTTGCTCTCGCTGCGGTAAAGCTGATCAGTAAGGTGGCGGTTATTTTCGCTGTTCTCCGGGATATTTGAATCCAGGAGTATGAGCGGTATGGCATAATCCTGCGTATAATTGTAGACGTAATATTTCCAGAGCCGTAAGACTAACTCTCCGGATTTAAAGGAGAGCTTTATCCTGTTTTTCAAAGGAATGAGCCCGGGATAAGTATAGGGGTCCCAGTGCATCTCTTCGGGCGCCTGGCCGTATTTAAACCAGAACTTCTGCCGGAAATACCCGGTGCTCCAGAGCATGCCGATACCTGCCGCAGGAAGGCGGAAATCCGCCATGGTCTTTAAGGTGTCTCCTGCCAATACTCCGAGGCCTCCGCTATAAATCGGCAGGTCGATCAAATCGCTCGGCCTGACCGTAAAAAAATAATCCGCCAGGCGGTAATTGGAAAAAACCTCATGCTCCCGTGATTCGTTCTGTTCATCGATCCGGCGCAGGGTCGAAAACCGGTTGTAGAAACTGGAGGCAAGGCCGTACTCCATGGAGAAGTAGGCTATTGAACGCTCGGAGCGCAGCCTCTTTTCCGCGGCGATGAGCGCTTGAAGCGGCAGGCCGAAAAACTTTCCATCCCGGATATCCTTGCTGTAGGTATCTTCGTAATTTTCTATCTGGACCAGAGAAAGGAACTCTTCAACCTGGGGATCCGGCATTATTTTCTCCTCTTTCTTTCTGTCCGGCGCAGGGCCTTAACCATGCGCTCGTAAGCCTGGCCAGGCGTCCTGCCCTCGGTAAGGTGGTCGCAACAGATCGCAGCAAAACCTACGCGGTTCCTGATCCTGAAGAGGTCTACTTTGAGGTGGCCGATCTTAGGCATATTACCTCCTATTTCTTCTTGAGGTTGTCGGGCGAGTTCACCGACATCACGTTCTGCGACTGCACAAAATACACCGGATTGCCTTCGGCGTCATACTTATTATCCACGCGCAGCACCTTAGTGGCAACTAATTTCATCTTGATCACCGAACCGTCGTCCAGGAGATACTGGTTCCAGTATTCGCTGGCCTGGTTCACCTCGATCGGAGTCGCATCTACTTCCTCTCCGCCGAAGTTTATTTTTATCTTCTCTTCCATCTCTGTCTCCCGGTTATCTATACCTGACTACTTCTGCCTCAACGCTTACCCTTTCGTAAGCATAGGGCTCGGTCACCGGCTTAACGCCTCCGGCAGGGATAGTCTCTTTCTCAACCGTAAAGTAAGTGCCTCCTGCTTTTTCGCGCTTGGTCTTGATATTTATCGCAGCATCCCCTCCTGCCTCGCGCACCCGCATCATTAACATCTCCTCCAGGTATTTTTCCCGGTCAATAGAACCGGCGATCTTGCCGATAGTTTCAAAATCCTTTGCGGGCTTTCCCTCAAAATACAGATCTACCGGATAATCCGAAGGCCTGGCGGAGAATCCCGCGCCGTAGCCGGTAAACTTAAGCTGCCTGCCTGCGGCCTTCTCTACGCTCATGCATCCGCTAAAAATAAATACGGCCGTCAAAAGAATACTTAAGATTTTTTTCATGCGGCAGCCTCCCTGCGGTGCTCTTTCACGCCCTTAAGCGCCTCGATCACCTTTACCGCCTCCCTGCGGGTCAGCTTGTTGATCGCGGCCTTATGAAAATATTTATGGATGAAATTATCCAGGTGGTCCGGCGTCCAGCCCAGATTCCCGGCCAGATACTGAATGAATAATTTCTGCCTGATAGTAAGGCCGTAAGGATTGAGGCGGTAATGCGAGCTGCGTACGAAATAGTTCATCAGCTTACGGAACTTCTCGTCATCCAGGTCTTTGGCGCTCTCTACCCCTGCTGCCTCATGCAGGATCCTTCTATACTCTTCGTCGCTAAGATTCAGCTCCTTTTTTACGATATGGATAACCGCCAGCCTTTTCTTATCCATAGTAAAAAGGGGGCGAGGCAACTTTAAACAAAGACGCCTCACCCCTGTCAAGCATAAGGTTACTCAATAATTATCTTTTTCGCGTTAAACTCAAGAGCTCCGGTAAAGACGCCTTCGCATCCGGCATAAACCGAAGGCCTCAGTTCTTCAAAAGCGACCCTTAAGTCCTGCGGCCCCTCGAGCCAGGTATCCGGCCTCACCTTTACCTTTACCCCTGAGATGATGATCTCTCCTGCCACGGCATCCGCGGAAGTGATCTTACCCTTGATCTCGTCGTAACCGGAAAAGTCCTCGGCGATCTTCCTGGCGGACATCCTGGCCTTATCCGTGAAGGCGCCTTCTATGCCGACCCGGTCTCCGACAGCAAGCGCTGAAAGGTTGACCGCCTTATCCGCGTCGTTCTTGATTTCTGCTGCCCGGGCGTTGACCTGCACTCCAAAGACATCTATAGTGGCTGCCTCGGCATCCACTGCCTGGATCTTGCCCTTGAGCTCATCGGCGGCGGCAACTGCGACAAAGAATAATAAAGTAAGAAGGCAACTTAAAAAAAGCCGCATCTCGATCCTCCTGTTGCTTTTATTATAATTCCAAAAAGCGAAAATACCAAGAAAAATAAAGCGGGCTTATTCGATGGCGAAACTCGCCGAGACTACCGCAGTCACCTTCTTATCAAGGGAACTTGTGTCATTGACCCCCCAGTCAGAGACCTCGGTGGAATTGACCGGAGTGATCTGGAAGACCCCCATCCGGGCTGAGCGCATAAAGCCGATCTTGTTTCCGGTGGCCTTGACCATGTTCTCGGCGCGCAGTTTCGCATTTTCCGTAGCCCGGGCGAGCATCTCGATCTTCAACTCATCGAGTTTGGTATAGAAATAATCCGGCGCAAGAGAAATAAACTCAACGCCCTGGTTGATCAACTCCGTGGATTCCCTCGATACTGCCGTGACCTTATCCACGTCGCCGGATTTGACCTCGACACTCTGGCTCAGGCGGTAGGCCTCGACTTCATTGGTGTCAAAACCTTTATCGTTCTTCTTGTAAATAGTCTCCGTATCGATCTGCAGGAAGGTGATCTCATTTTCTTTGATGCCTTTAGAAACAAGGTATCCCTTTACCTTATCCAGATTTTCCTTCAGCGACTTATACGCCCCGGAAAGGGTCGCCTGGCGCGCAGAGAATGACCCCCTCCAGACGATCAGGTCGCTTTTAATATCCTTCTGCGCGGAACCGGTGACGTTAATGACCTCCTTGACAAACTTGGTGACCTTCAAAAAACCCTGCGACAGGATCACGCTTGAGGCTATCGTCGCCACCGCAATGCATACCCCAAGGACCACGATCTGCGTATTCTTCAAAAATCCGCCGTTCTCCCCCATATCCGCCTCCTTATGCCTTAAAATGCCTTAAACAGGCCCTCACCGTAGGGGCCACTGTTTATATCCCGATATCCCTCTTGTCGCGCTGAGATTGTCTATTTATTATAAGGCGGGATTATAATGTCCTTGGTCTGTTTTCTTACTTTTCCCCCGAAACTGCGGGAGTCAAACTTATCCGTCACCTCAAAAATGATCCTGCCGTTCTTAAGCCTCAAGAATTTATAAGAAACAGTAAGGTGGCGACTGTCAGTTAAGACACAGGACTCTCCCGGCTTCAAAACAGCTTCATCAATGACTGCGCCTTTCGGATCCAGCATCAGAAGCGTATAGCCGTAGCCGCTATTTTTGCTGTCGGCAAGGGTGATGCTTCCTCCGGAATTGATCCTGCATGAGGAGATCCCCGGGAGTTTTGAGGTCTTGCGGATATAATCAAACCTGCTGCGGTATCCTGCCTCTTCTTCTTCCTCTTGCGCCGGGCCAAGCTTTTTTAAGTTTTCTTTGACCTTTGCTTCGGCGACTTCTTTTCTTGCTTTTGCCCTTTTTAAGAGATCCGCGGCATCTTTTCTGATGATCCCTAATTCTTTCTCCCCGAGAATAATGCCCAGGTCCTGCATGATCCTGCCCCAGGACTTGGCTTCTCCTGCTTTGTACTCATCCGCTATCGCATCTAACGGCCTGGCGCTTGAGCGGCTTATGGCAAGCGCGATAAAGGCATTGCGCAGATAGATCTTTTTGGCAAGGCCGGCGATCTTCTCCTGCGGTATCCCGTAAGTAGAGCTAAGATCCGCGATAAATCCGGATTCATCAAAAGACGCATTATAGCCGATGTCCTCGATCATCTGGTCAAGGTTGCGGTCTCCGGTGACCTTAAGCGGGCCGGTAGGCTCATAGGCATGCGCCTTAAAACCGGCTGCAAATACAAAGAGCATCATCAATATAAAATATTTTTTCACTTCCTGCCTCCTTTTTGCGTCCATGCGCAGCCCCTTACGGCCCGATCTGGCGCAGTTTATTCAGGACTTCCGACATATTAAAGATGGCCAGAGTAAGCTGGGAGACTGCCTCGGAGACCTTATCAGGCTCAAGGGAATAAATCAGCTCCCGGAACTCTTCCATCCTGGAGAACATATCTTCGCCTCCCAGCGCGTATATCTTATACACTTTTGCGCGGGCAAGATCCCCTTTTTCCTCGGCGATATAGGAGCGCGCCTCCATGCGCCGGCTAAGATAGGCGATCCTTGATACCGCATCCTCTGCCCGGTCAAACTTCCCGGCCCTGGTCCAGGCCCTGGCCAACTGCGCATAAGCATCGTATTGGCTCTCTTTATTCAGTAAGCTGACCAGCTTTTCCGCGGCAGAAGGATTTCCGGAGTTTATCCGGGCGGCGACCATGGCAAGATAAATACCCTGAATCAGGCCCGGTTTATACACCTTCTGATACGCCGCATCCTTCGGTTGATAATCTTTTTCAATGCGCTCTGCTATTTTCTTGGCAGCGGCGGACTCTCCGGCTGCTGCCTGACCTTCTGCCAAAGCAGCCAGCGCGCTGTAACGGCTATACTCATCCTGCCCTTTAAACTGCTCGATGAACTCATCCGGCATCGGCCTTCCGTCATGGGTAGTAATAGCGCTGTAATCCGGGGCCTTGTTAAAAACCTTCCAGGCGAGCTCCTCCGCGGTCTTCAATGTATTTTTCGCAGCCTTCTTATCCCCGGAAGCAGCCTGCGCCTTTATTATCTTGACGTAAGGCCTGACACCCAGGCCGAATGTCTGCGCTATCCTTAAGGCAGCGCCTGTATCAGGCGCTTCAAGCAAAAAGCCAACCACATCTTCGGCGGCACTTGATTGTTCATAAGCATCATCTATCTCGCTGACCGTCTCTTCCGCCGCGGTAAGGTCTCCCATGGACAGCTGCGCCATGGCTATGCCTGCCAGTCCGTCGTTTTTAATCGTTCTCGTGCTGTATTTGCACTCTTGGGCCTTGCGCTCCACAAACCTCCTGGCCTCCTCAATACCCCGGTCCTCAGCCACAGCCTTGACCAGCGCGCTAAAATCTGCGGAGTTCATGGAATCAGGCGGGATAAGTTCGCTTAACCTGACTGCTTCTGCGGTATCTCCCAGTGAAAGCTCCACTTCCACTACCAGCCAGAAATCCTTCCAATCCCAGCCCTCAAGAAAACCGCTAGGTATCTGTTTGACCGCATCTTCTGTCTGGCCGATGAATGACCGGATACACTCAAGCACCAGCTCATCCAGCTGCTGTATCCTGCGCTGCACTGCCTCTCTGTTTTGCGCATCGGGCTTAAGGATCAAATACGCCCTGTACCAGGCAAGGCTCTTGATATCGTTATTTCCCAGCTTGTCGCTGGCCAGGGCAAGATTGAATATTGCCGCCGGGTCAAAAGGAGAATACTGCAGCGCAGACTGGAAATACGCCACAGCCGTCTTCCAGTCCTCTTTTTTTGCCGCTTCCAGGCCGCCGTTGATCATCTCCTGCGCTCCTGCCGAAGATTCATCCGCCTTAACCGCTCTGGCCGGATGGCGTGGCGGCTTTTTTACCTTAAGCATCCGGAAGGTGAATAAGGCTAAACCCAGCGCAATTACCGCAAAGATAACGGCGCCAAACCATAAAGGCCTATTCTTCATTTTTCCTCTTCATCATCCGCCCTGCATCCACGACGCCATGCATATAGTGGTATGTGTCGCGCACAGCCTGGTCTTCGGGATCAAGTTCATAAGCTTCTTTTGCATAGCCGTAAGCTGCCTCATGGTCATAGCGCAGATTCGCGATCAGGACCTGTACGAGCAGGCCGTCGATTTTTTTTGACTTCTCCTTATCTTCTTCTTTGGCGGCAAAGAATTCCTCCGTCATCTTTAACCAATCATCGGCAAACTGGTCTAAGGGATCGGGCCGCTTGGCCTTCTCTAATATTTCATTCGCCTCCTGCAGTTTCAACCACTCTTCAGCTCGAGGCGTACCCTCAAAAAGCCCCAGCAGATCATCGGCCGTAGGTAGCTCAAGGGCCGGCACCATTGTTTCCTCTGCGCGCATCCCCTCTATGTACCTGAGCGCGGTCCGGATATTCTTGTTATCCGTATATTCATCCGCCGCCTTCTTCAAATAAGAGATACTCGCCTGCCAATCACCCTTGCCGTAGGTGATGGCATCTAAAAGCAGCGGCCACTGCGGGTTTAATTCCACCTTTCCCTCGCTCATGTCTTTGATATAGTTTACATAGTTTAAAGCCATTTGGATCCCCTTGTCGCCGGGAGCCTCTTCTTTAGCCTTATTAAGCATCTCGAGCGAATCGTCAAACTTCGATAACATGAGCGAAGAAGAAGCTATAGCCAGACGCGCCTTTATCTTCATCTCTCTTTCATCCTGCGCCTTTTTTTCTTTAAACTTATCCATCAGCTGGATCTCAAGGACCCCCATCAGGCTTTTAACGTAAGTCTGGCGATTGATCAGGTCAGCGCGCCTTACAGGGTCCTTCTCGTTTTTGATCCTGCCCTCAAGGTCCCAGTATTCCTTTTCCAGCTGCTGCATCTCGGCATTAGTCTCCTTACCCGAAGCCTCGGGCCCGCTTCCCGGCCTCAGAAGCGCGGTGGGGACTGCCACGGGTACGGACTTTTCATCTACCTTGGCAAAAATGGGCTTTTCCGGCTCGATAAATTGCAGCTCGCTTGAAGGCTGGCTTAATCGCTGGTCAAAATCAACCCTCAGGTTATCCAGCATATTCCGCACCTTCATCTGCGCCTCGGTATACCTGAACTCCCTCTCCTCCCGCTCCTTCCTCCACATTGCCTGAAGCTCTTCATCCTCCACCATACGCCTGGCCAGATCCCGGTACTGCCTGACATTGTCGTCGTATCTATGGTTAAGGGCCTCCTGAAAATACCCGGCAGCCCTCTTCCAGTCCTTCTGGTTATAATAATGCACCCCGAAGTAATAGGCTCTGGTCATCAGGGCAAAGTTCATGTTCTCGCGTACGAGGGCACTGGTAGGATCCAGCGTCAGCGCCTTCTGGTAACAGGCAACGGCGTTATCCAGCTCTCCGTTATTATGCAGCTGCGCGCAGCGCGTAGTGATCTCCTGGAACTCTCTTTTTCTGCGCTGCTCTTCGGTTTCTCGGGGGACAGCCGGTTCCGGCCTTAGGTCTACGACATCCCAGCCCGGATCATAAGAAGGCGTCTCATCGCAGTTAACGCAGACAGGGTACCAGGCAAAGGAAGGCTGATACAGGCAGGTCACTGCTAAAAGCAGAAAAGCGCAAGATACGAATATTTTACTCCATCCTTGCAAACGCATCGCGAGCCTCCTTATGATCTGGCCTCAGGGATTATAGAGCTTATTCCCGGAAAAACTTTTTGTCAGCCTTCTGATATTCTGCAGGCGGCCGTATAAACCAATCCCCACCTGCGCAACTCTGTAAGGCACCCGGGAGAGACGATCTTCTCCCGGATCAAAGCTCTGACCCACAATTCCCCTGATCGCGTTTTCGCAGGCCTCCTTAAGGAGATTATCCGGGTCCGTCACATAACGGTCCTTGGAAAGGGCCCTGGCGTAATCCGCAAAGATATCGGCGGAAATATTCCTGCAGTATCCGCTTTCGTATTTCTCGTTTGTTTTTATTTCTTTCCTGACGCGCTCCGCCTTATCCTGTATCTGGCTAGCGGCTTTGCGGCTAAGTTCGTAATCCACTTCCCAGCACCCTGATTCATCCGGGGGAATAAAACAATATATAAGGTAACCCCAGAAGTTCTTATCCAGCCTTTCTTGCAGGCTCATGCGCGGGGCAATAACATCCGTCTCGCCAGGGGGCTGCATATTGCCTATTGCCTCTTTAGCTGCCTCAATATCTCCTGCCCAGGCAAGTGATTTTGCATAACCAAACCAGATCTCGTTGTCAAGCGCCCGCCCCTGGTCCTGAATCATCTGGTTTTCCAGTTTCCGTGAATATTCTAACTTGCGCTCCTCAATTTCCCCGCGGCAGAAATTGGAAAGAGAGATTAGTTTTCTGGTCTCTAATGCCCCCTGTTTATCGCCGGCCTCTGCCTGTAAAGATACTAGCGTAATTAATGCCCAGTTTCTGGAAATTCCGTATTTTTCATCAGTTTCATTGCGGGCAGGAATGTCCCGAACCATATTAATTGCTTCTTTGATAATCTTGCTTATCTTTTTTTCTACGGAGGCCTCAAGTACTGCAATTTCCCTAAGAACTGCCTCGGAATTAGAAGGCTGTTCAGGACTGAGGCTTAGATACGCCCTGAACCAGCAGATCGCCGGAAGCTCATATCCGGCCTTGGCATTGCTCAGGCCTAAATTGTATAAGATTGCGGGGTCTTGGGGCTTGGCGTCATAAGCTTCGCTGAAATAACTGATCGCTGAATTCCAATCCTTCATTCCGGCTGCCTCCAGCCCTTTCTCCATCGCCTGAGCAGATGCCTTCTGTCCCTGAGCAAAGGCATTTATGCTTATGCAGATTGATAATACGCTGAATATGACCGCAGCTAAACGTTTCATCTATTTGCCTCTTTTCTGGGCGGTCCTGCGGCCGGCAAGCATGCCTTCCAGCCAATTGGCCATATCCCGTATAGCCAGATCATTCGGGTCAAGCTCGTATGCCTTCCTGTATAAACGCAGTGCTCCTTCTATATCCCCGCTATTAAGAAGATCCAAACCTTTTACGCTAAGGTCGTGGACCTGCTTATTCCTGGGCGCAGACCGTAAAGCTGCCCCTCCTGCCTGATAACCCTGGATCCAGTATTTCATGGCAATGACACGGGGATCATCCGGAACCGCCTCTGCCAGCAGGCGCAATGCGCCGGCTATATCATTCTTACTTAATAAATCATTGGCCTGACTGACCAGAGCATCTGTCCTGCGCAGACTTTCTTGCTGGGTTGCTGCGGCTCTCTGGCCGGCGTCAGCAGAATTACCCATCCCCTCAGCCATCCTTAAGGCATCGCGGATGGATTTATCATCGGGATGTCTTTCTGCCTCATCTCTTAAATGCGCAATGCTCAGGCCCCAGTTACCCTGTCCTCTCCATATCGCATCCATCAGCACGGCGTATTTTACATCCACTCCCGTCCTTTTCTGCATTAAGTCAACGAGGTAATTATTCACGTATTCAAGCGCGTTCCTGAGCCCCGGATCACTGGGGTTTTGGTCCTGCGCCTCCTTAAGGAGCTGTATAGCGCAATCAGCGTCTCCCTGCACGGCGCAGGCAGCGCTGAAGATAATAGCCAGCCGGACTTCTAATTTCTCGTCAACGGGCTTTAAGTTGTCTTCCCTGACCCGATCCAGGATCTTTACCCTTAATACGCCCATCTGGCTCCTGACATAAGTCTGGCGGTTGATCAGCTCCGCGCGCTTTACATTATCCTTTCCCTTTAACTGCCTTATTTGCTCCTCCAGTTCCCAGTATTCTTTCTCCAGCCTGTACATTTCATCCTGGAATTCCGGTATCACCGGAAGGACTTCCGGCTCCACTCCCGGAGGCCGTGTGGCAGGAGGCTTTCCGGTCAGATCCACTAATGTTGCCTTGCTTGGTTTAGAAAATAAAGTCTGGCCGCTTCCCATGAATTCCAGCGAACCCTCTCTTCCGTCAAAATCAACACTGCTTCCCTGCGCGAGGATGCGGCCGGTCTTGTCGCGGAAATTGGCGGCTGCCTGTCTTTCCTGGGCCTGCTGCTTCTCCTGTCTTTGCCGCTCCGCAGCAACCTTCTCACTTCTTTCTCTCTCTGCAGCAGCTTGCGCGGCCTCCTGATCTGCGTAATATTTCTTCCACTTTCTTGCATATTCCAGATTCTTCATCACTTCGGGTTGATTTGGGATGACCTCCAAAGCTTTCAGATAAAATTTTATCGCGTTATCGTAATCCCCGTTTCTATAGAAATTATTCCCTGCCTTATTAAACTCATCCGCCTTTCTGTATTTCTCCTGTTCCTCAATATCCTCTTCCTTCTGTTTTTTATTGAGTTCATCCCAAAGCCATCCTCTCTGGACGCCGCCTCCCCCGCCGCCACCGCCGTCGCAAGGAACTCTTTGGCCTGTATCCGGATCATAGCAGACAACGTCTCCTACGTCCGGGACATCAGCGGCGTATAAAAAGGGAAAAAGCATGACTGCGATAATCGTAACGGCAATACTTAGGACCACCCTTCTTATCATACGGGCCTCTTTTCTTTTTATTCTTCGCTTTGCTTATAAATGTATTTTCCTGTTTTATCGATATACCCGTAGACCCAGGAATCTCCTTCTATCTTGCTTGCCTCCGCCAACCCGCCCTGAAAATAGTTGTAAGGGCCGAGGCCCGAAGTAAACTCCGGCCTGATGACCATCTTTCCTTTGCGGTCGATAAAGCCGCATTTGTCTGCCGTGCAGACCTTGGCCAGGCCCTCTGAGAAAAAATATCCGGTATCGGCATCGGGCCTGAGGACCACCCTTCCCTTTTTATCTATATAGCAGAACTTACCGCCGATCATAACAGCTGCCAGGCCTTCGGTAAAGGGCATACCTGCATCGAACTTATAATCAATGGCGAGATTTCCCCTGGTATCGATGTAACCCATCTTGGACTCACCGTTTATTTCCTTTACCACAGGAGCCAGGCCTTCCGAAAAATCCCAGGCTCCTTGAAACCGCCAATTTTTCAGCCTGCCTTTTTTGTCAATAAAAGTCCATTTAAGCTCATCCTCGACAAATATCGGAGCCAGGCCGCAGGAGAACTGGTTGGTCGGCATGCCGGAGAACTTATAAGGAAAATACGCAGTCTGCGGTATCTCTGGATTGATCACCCTGCCCTGTTTATCCACATACACCCAATTCCCGCTATTTTCATTATCTTTGACCGCAGCCAACCCTTCATGAAAATCTAAAGCAGTGTAATAGCGCGGCTGGACCCTGATCTTGCCACTTCTATCGATATATCCCCATTCTTCTCCGACCATCACCGCTACCATGCCCTCAGAAAACATCCCCACATTGTCAAATCTCGCCGGAATGACTAACTTGCCGCTACGGTCAATAAATCCCCATTTTTTATCGATTTGGACTCCGGTCAGGCCCTCTGACCAGTAAGTGATGTTTTCAAAGTGCGGCTTGATGATGATCTTTCCGCGCCTGTCCATCAGGCCCCACCTGCCGGACTCTTTAATTGGAAATAACCGTTCCTGCTGACGCAGATTGACCGCCGTAAGAAGGAGAATTGCGGCCAGGAATAAACCAGATAAGAAAATGACCTTCTTCGCCATCCTTAATCCCCCTTCCGCGGCCCCGGCAAGGATACCTAATACCTTCATCACGCACCTCTCGTATTATGGTTATAAGTTAACCTTTTTATGCGCGGCTGGCGTGTTAATTCAAATGTTTTTAAAAATACTTTTATTGGCCCCCTCTTAAATTATCCAGCGCCTGAGCAGCCATCTCCCGGACCTTCGGGTTTTCGCTATTTAATGCCTCCGTTAATTCTGTAATGGCTTCGTTGCCGCCTATCTTCCTTAGCGCATCCACAGCAGCCAGGCGAAGTTGGCCGTACACGTCTATCATCATCTCCCCTATGTCAGGCACAAGAGCTCCCTCCGGACTTTCCGTCAGCGCAGACTTCACCAGCGGCCCTACCGCGCGACTGTCCCCTGTTTCTCCCAAAGCCATTGCCGCGGCAATCCGGATCTCCATATCCCTGCCGTTTATCAAAATATCGCATAAAGGCCCTGTTGCGCGTGGATCCCCGAACTTTGCTAGCGCTGAAATCGTTGCCGCCCGCACGTCCTTGTCGCCATCGCCAAGCATCCTTACAACGGCATCAAAAAATAAAGGGTCTCTTATATCACCCATCATCCGAACCAGGTTAAGCCGCATAACGGGATTATCGCTTTTTAAAGAATCGATCATGGCGGGAAAAACGCCGTCATCTTTCATGCCTTGAAGCATCCCCTCGATCTCTGATAACGCTTTATTGTGTTTATCGCCAAGCGTAAGTATCAAAGGGCCTATTACCTGCCGGCCGCCTATTCGCTTCAGTGTATCGGCTGCGATGTTGCGGACCTGAGGTGAGTCATTCTGCAGGGCCGAGATTAAACCGGCTATCAGGTAAGGCGCCTGGCCGGCTTCAGTCAACGCAGGTGCTTTCGCGATTTTAATCAAAGAATCGGACGCCGCTTTTCTTAACGCAGGGTTGCCTGTATTCTGCAGGTTTTCTACCAGAAAATCTACCTCTTCTTTATTATTGCTTCCTATGCTGCCTAGGGCAATAATTACCTTACGGATAACATCCCATTCTCCATCCTTAGCATTCTTTGCGGCTTGTATCAGGGATTTGATCGCCTTGGGGTCTCCGATATATCCTAATGCAAGGGCTGCGGCAGCGCGGACATCCAGGCTTTCGTCTTTTAGAGCTTCAATCAACGGGTCAAATACGCGGTAATCCCCTATCTTTGATAATGCCCTGGCTGCTTTTTCCCGGACTTCGGCGTAATTGTCTCTTAAGGCGAGCCTTAACAAAGGCTCTAACGCCTGTCTTGCGCCCATTTTCCCCAATATCTCCGCTGTCTCTGCGCGGACCGCAGGATCGCTATCTTGTAATTTGGGAATTAAAACCTCTATAGCAGGACCCAGTTCTTTCTCCCGCTTGGCTAACGCGCTCGGAGTACTTAACCCCTCTTGGACCGCTTCCCCGGAAGCCATTCTCTCAAAACTTCTTTTCTTTTCCCAGCCCTGTATTTCTGGCTTTAGCAGCGGGGGAGGGGTGCGGCCGCTCTTTAGCGCCTCGTACTCCTTTCTTGAAATCCTGCCCTCAGCAAAAGCGACCTCAATCTCCATGGCTTTTGAGCTTTTAACAATTTCCGATCTTTTCCTTAACGAGCCAATGGGATCGATGACGGCAAGTATGGATTTTATTGTTTTAATCTTTTGTTCAGATTCCTGGGCGGATATTTCCCCGGAAAGGGTTCCTGCAGTAAGCTGGGCGGCTTTATGGTTCAAATGAGCAGTCACTTTTAGCCATGCAAAGAAGAGGATTATTACTCCGGCAATCACTAATAATGTCGCTTTCATGCTTTTGCCGATCATGCCACTTACCCCTCTTGTCCGGGAAATGATTTACCTGAAGTGGAATTTTTGCCGTTCTAATTCATTAACAGGACTGGTAATATCAAAATGCAGCACCTTCTTTTCGCCGGTGGCAAAGTTCTCTATCCCCAGGTCGTCATAATAAGTCCCCAGCGAAAGATCGTAGGCATTGACTTCATCGCTGCCGATCACTTTCCAATCCCTGCCCATCTTGCCGAACTTATCCGAAGCGTACTCTAGTTCCTGATTAAAGACCGTTTCATCAAAAACCTTCTTCAGGCAGGCCCTGTCTTTGCATTGGCTGTAATCGCATTCATCTTTAAGCGCGACCGCCTGATCAAAACTGCTTCCGTCAGTAGCGTCGTTTATGAAGTCGGTGAACTTTCTATCTTCCTGCCCGAACAAAAACGATCCGGTCCCAAGAAGAATAAATAATGACAAAAAGACAATATTCATAAATGCATTCCTCATCTTGCGCTATGAACTATCTAGTGTCTAGGATGTTATTCGTCCACCGGCTCGACTTTGAACTTCCAGTATTCCTCGATTAGGATCCCCGGGTCAACCTCGGCATTGGCGCATATTGCAGCCGGCTCCTGGATCGCCATGGGAAGCGAGACAGATAGCTGCGGCTTTGGCACCAGAGGCACATCAATATCTTTCTGGATTACCAGCCTGTAGGGGTCCATATTACCGAAGAAATAATCTTTATAGATCTTATTGTCTTGTGGGCTCACCTCCTGGACATAATCCACGGTCTGGGCGATGCTGGTATCCACCGGTATCCAGCCGTAGTTAGGTAAATAAAACTCCGCCCAGAAATGATCCCCCGCTACTGTCGGCACCAGCTGCATTCCGCCGGTAGTGCGCGCGGGAATCCCTGCTGCCCGGCACAGGGACGCAAAGTACATGCTCTGGCCGCCGCAGTCGCCAAAGCCTTTCTCATGCACATATAGATTCTCAGCAATACCCCTTGCGCCGATCTGCACGTGCGGCATCAGGCTGTATTTGATATTCGTAAGCACGTAATCGTAGATCTTTCTTGCTGCGAGATAGGGATTCTCTTCATCCCCGACAATCGCCTTTGCCTTTAGCCTGATCTCGTCATTGATCGCGGTATTGGCAAATGACCTGGTGTACTCCTTATAAAGTACGCTCTCCTTATCATAGGGGCCGACATTTTGCGGATCAATGATAAAACGCTGCTCGTAATGCTTAAAAGTATAAATAATGGTAAAATAAAAATCCTCTTTTAACTTTTCCAGGTCCGCCTCGCAGTAAACCGTCCCCAGGTCTGCGTCTACTCTCGGCGGAAGCTTTACGTATTCTTCGGGGCTTATCGCCACTATCCTGACATCAGTCTGCGCTGCTGTCTGGATGGGATGCGGCACCCATAACTGAAGTATCCCCTTTTCCGGCAGTTCCTTTCGCGGGATAGCCATTTCGGCCTTACAGATGAACTGCACCGGATTGATGTAGGGCTTCCAGCCTTTGGCAGAATATCCGCTCTTCGGGTCCCTGTAGATTATCCCCTTCAATTTATCAAAGAAGGGATTCGCTTCTTTCTTTTTACTGACATACTCCAGCATCAACTTAAGGTTACGGAATAAAATATTACGCGCAAATCCCTCAAAAAACATCGGCTCGCCGCTCACCATCCAGTGATCGAGCCCACCCTGCCTGAACAATGCCTCAAAATCCGCATCGGTTTTCTCAGGGAACAATTCCTTAAAGGCCTTCAGCGCCTCTTCTTTATTAAACGGATATTCGACAACCATCCGCTGCATCCTGTACATCTGATTCAGGCAATCTTCGGCCTTCCGGCTCTTTCCTTCTAAGAGAGACTTCCGGCGTGCCTCTTTAAATAAATCGTTCGCCTTTTCGTATTCTCCTGCCTTGGCCATATTTTGCGCTTGCTGATAAATACTTTCCGCCTGTGATCCCGCGCAAATCGCAGCACCCGTAAAAGCCAAGAACAGCAACAATACAGTAGATAAGAAACGGACCATAAGGTCTCCTACAAACTCTTCCAAAGATGGCCGGGAAAGTTCTCCTTCATCATCACAAACAGCTTTTCCTTGTCCTGATCGCGCAGGCGGGTGAACCTCATCCCGTAAATATGTTTATCGTCCTCTTCTTTTTTATGCCAGACAATGGCTGTTTCGACATCAAAGAAATACTTTTCGTTAAAATAAAGCTGGAAGCTCAGGTATCCCTCCGGGATTTTTTCTGACGTAGCCAGAGACAGGCCCTTCATGTTCAGGTCCCTGACCTCACAAGGCACATAAGTATTGCTGCCCTTAAGCTTTATCTTGGCCGGAGCACAGATCGCCCACCTCGGCAAAAGCCTGCGTTCCGTAAAGGCCGGCTGCGCAGGCTCTCTTTTCTTCCGAAAAAAACTGAATAATCCCATATGCTCCGCTTTTATTTACAGCAACCGCCGCCGCCTTTGGCTATCCTTTTGACTAAACCGCCGATAACAAAGCAGGCGAGCGCCACAAAGATGATCACATTATCCGCAACCGGCAGAATATCAAAGGCCGCTGCCAAAAGCAATAATATCCCCGCGCCCATCAGAATCGTGGTAACAACACAGGTGCTCTTATTTTCCATCGCCCTTTCCTCCTTCCTTTATTTCCTGATTTGAGGTCCCGCTAAAAACAATAAATAAAATAGTTGCAGTTAAAATAGCATTATAGACGCTTTATTTAATTTTATCATACCCAACACGTTAAACAATATTTCTTTTGGCAGGACAATAAAAAGCCGCTGCTTAGGGCGCGGCTTAACCGGAAATACCGGATATTATCTTCGGTCTTCTAGAAATGTAAGCACGATCTTTAAGAACTCATCCGGATGCTGGTACATCGCCCCGTGGCCGCCGCCCTTTATCTGCACGACCCAGGCGCCGGGAATCCTCTCTCCGATAATAAACGCGTTTATTGGCGGAGGGATCAGGTCTTCGGTGCCGGTAATAAGCAGGGTAGGTTGTTTTATCTGTCCCAGCCGGCTGTAGCTGCCCTGCCATTCAAGCATCGCCTGGGCCTGGCGGTTTACATTTTCTACAGCAGATCTCTCCTTAGGAAAAGGAAAATATGCGCGGATTTCCGGATGAGCCTTAAGCCATTCTTCGGGAAAAAGAACCTTGATCACCCTGGCTTCTCTCTCCTCCAGGCTCCCTGAGGTATCCGTAACCATCTTCAGGGGCTCCTCGGGCTGCACCGTTTCCTTTCCGCCGCAATCAGCAGCGTAAAGGATAAGTTTATTGACCTTCTCCGGATGCCTGAGTACCAACTCCTGCGCCACGTTTGTACCCATTGACCAGCCCAGCACATGCGCCTTTCCTATACCTAAGGCATCCAAAAGACCACTTGCATCATCAGCAAAGAGCTCAATGCTAAACTTCTTATCCGATGCGCTCGACTCACCGATCCCGCGGCTGTCATATACAATGACCTGATAATGCGGCGCAAGACCCGCCAGAAGGCGCGGCGGCCACATATCCATCGTGCCGCTAAAGCCCATGATCAAAAGAAGCGGCTCTCCTCTGCCGAATGTCTTATAGGCGATCTGAATATCGTCCACCTGGACCTTGTGCAATTTCAATTTACTCACATCCACTTCCTTCATCTGGCACCCCCCCATTGCCAAAAACAGGCCTGCAATCACTAAAACCCCGATTATCTGCCGGAACGATTTTTTCATATTTAATTTCTAATCCGGATAAAAAGCCCCCGCCGCAATGCGGGCAATCTTTGGCCTTATGTTAATCTGGCACGTTCGGGTATTTCCTAAAATAGGTGCTCACCGCCTGCCCCGTAGGCATCCTGTATTTTGCCGCCGCTTCCGAACATACCTTTACCAGGATATCTGTCTCAGGATATTCCCCGCAGGCAGAAAGCCTCTTTTTTATTTCATCCGCAACCTTTTCTTCCTGCGCGGTTAGCGGCATATTATAGCCCCTGGTCATGACATCCTGTAACTGTTCATAGCTAATGCCGTGCTTAGCTGCGATCCCCCTTGCCGCATCCTCCGCCTCTTCATCCGACATATCCGCCGCAGATTCCATCTCCCATTCCACTACTTCGTAAAATACCTGCTTTTCTTTTTCTGTCAGCTCCTGGCAATAGGCCAAAGACAAACATAAGATCAGGGTCAAAACCGGTAAGCCAAAGAGCCATTTATTTTTCATCGCTTTCCCTTTCTCTGAACGTAGTTCTGAAGGCATCATACTTATCTTCGGAATTAAGTATTGTGTCCCCCGAATTTCTTCGCAACAGCAATTACATTATAGCTCTAAACCAACCCTGCGCAAACCTAAATCTGGCTAGCCTGATCCTTATAGAATCCTATCCTGCGCTTTGGCTCTTCCGGCTTGGGTGGCTCAGATTCAGGTTTTAGTTTAGGATGCTCTAAGAGCTGTTTAATAGCGTCAAATATAACCCGGATCTTTACATCGTGGTCGGCGTATCTACGCTCAAGCTCTTCAATCTTTATTGCAAGGTCTTTGTGGCTCAAAAGCAGCTCTTTCAGCTTAACGAAAGCGCGCATGATCTGGATGTTCACCTGTATAGCGCGCTCATTGTTTAATACACTTGAAAGCATTGCTACGCCTTCCTGGGTAAAAACGTAAGGAAGGTACCTTCTGCCACCCCATCTTGAGGTCGCAAATTGCGACCTCAAGATTGTAACCTCTTGCATTGTAAGCTGATACATGAAATCAGAAGGAAATCTTTTAATGTTTCTCCTTACCTGCTCATTCAGTCTTTTAGTTGACACGCCATAAAGTTTTGCCAGATCCCTATCCAACATAACTCTCTTCCCCCGCACCTCAATGATCTTCGTTGCCACGGCTTCTGCTGATATCTCACTTGCCATTTTTGCCTCCTCCTGCTGCAATTATTCATTCCAAATTGCGCATTCTTCCAGCGCCATCCGGCCAAAGAATTCCAAGGCCTTATCAGGCTTTAAGTTATATTTCGTCAGGATAGTCAAGGCAGTCTCTGAAGGATAGTGGGCCAGGATGATCAAGACAGCCTCTTTAGCTTTACTGCTGACCTCGCCTCTAAAAAGCAGGCTACCCATTCTGACAATGTCATCTTCAGAGATCAGGTCGTGACCTTGCGGCAATAACGCATGGCCTTGCATATACCCGGCCATCGCAGAAAAACCGGGATCATCGAAGTTAATAACGCAGGATACCTGCTGGACCCTTCCCTTTTTCCATAATCCTTCCAGGAAAACCCAGAATTCATGTTCACTCATCTTTTCTTCTCCTTTTCTAAGGTGCTAATTTGACGCCTTAGGATTTCCTGATATCCTATAACTTCTGCTTCTATTAACTCTTCTATTTTTCCACCTCCTACCCTAATAGACGCAGGAAGCGGCAGCATCTAACAGGCTTTTTTCAATAAAAAAGCCGCGCTTTCACGCGGCAAAAGTTAACTTTAAATTAGTGAATCTTAAATTGCCCCTGAACCTTTAAAATTTAACCTTCCCATCAGCTCCGGGCACAGCGTCCATCTTCCCCGGGCCCAGTTTGAACCCCCCCAGGATACTTCAAGGGTTCATCCCGAGCGCAGCGAGGGACCCGATTGCCTCGGAAAGCGTCTGGGATTTTTTGCTTTTATCCTGTTTCCAGCAGGATCTGCGCCAGCTCCTGCGGCATAGTCGCCATCGGCACATGGCCTGTCGACAGTTCAAAGTAACTCCATCCGCCTGCGGCGGTAATCTTTTTCTTGACGATTTCAGTCACGCAGGCAAAATCGCTTTCTTTACAGCGGATATAGGTCTTAGCTAATGTTTTTAATACATTAGCGTCAAACTGCAGTTTCTCCACGTAAGGCATAGCCGGTTCCAGCCCCACGAACGACATGGGGTCGTGTCCGCTAGAAACAATAATATCAAACAGCGATTGACCGGGATCAGGCAATGCGGCATCAACATATACCAAACGTTTGATCCTGTCAGCCATTTTGGCGGCAACACCGGTTATCACCATCCCCCCGTAGCTATGTCCGGCTAATATAATATCCTTTAAATTATTTTCGGTTATCAGCGCACAGATCTGTTCGATATGTTCGGTCAGATTGCTGGTATGTTCATCATTGAGTGTCGGCGCAAAAACCACATGGTTTTGCGCCTTAAGGGCGACAACCATGGTATCCCATATCTTACCGCCCATCCTGCCGTCAGGGGTTTGAACCGGGGCTACCTTAGTAAGCTTATTCCAGGTTTCAACAAACATGTTGCCGCCGTGAACTAAAACATAATTGGCCATCGCTTTATTTCCCTAAAATCGTAGAAATCGTAGACAGTTTGCGAAACTCTCTGAGAAATAAGAAGTTACATAAAAATCTTTACTACCCGGATTTGTTTTGTAAATTGTCCCTTTGTGGCCAGTTGCGTAAACTGTCTACTCATCTAGTCATTATTTAAGGCAGGCGGGATGACAAAAGACGCTTCGGGGCAAAGACAAAACTCTCCGGCTAGCGGGTCAGGCCTGGATTCTGCCAGGCGCTTATATAACCGCAGGATCTCTTCTCTTCTTTTCTCAGATTTTGGCGTCATAAAACGTATTCCTTTTTTTCTAAGATTACTGCTTTGCGCGGTGCTGCGTTGAATCTTTATTGCTTTCTAAAACCGCTTTTTTCTGCTCCTCGCTTGCCTCAAAGACGCCCTTGCCATACTGATAGGCCCAGACCGAACCGTCAGCCTTGCTTATCCCCAAATGTATTCTGCAATGCTTAGATACGCCAGCCTGTTTACATGGCAGGCTCATGACAAAATCTATCTTTGCGCCGTCAACCGGAGAAACAAGGTCTTTAGGGACAGCGCTATATTCCCAATACTCCTGATAATCCTTAACCCTCTCCTCTACCTTCAGCGGTTTTCCGTTGAGATGACACCAGAAGGTATCCAGAATAATCCCGGACATATCATCAGGATGCGATATCCCCATCTTATTGAAATATTCCGCCAGCCGGGATGACTGCCGCAATCCCCAATTGTTCCTGATCCACATGCCCAAGCCCATATGATAACCGACAACTTCATCCTCTTTTTTGTTCTTGAACTCTTCCAGCTGCTGCGGAGTCATGATCTTTTTCAGCTCACTGAAACATTCAACCAGGTCAGCCGGAATGTAAACGGATGCTTTTTTATTTTCTTCCATTTTCTGCTCTCCTTGCGTGCCTTGAGCCGCCCCAACCGAAAGCGGCGCAAGGACGAAGATTACCAATATTACCGTTATTATCCGATTTCGCATTTATCTTTTATTCCACCTTACTCCGTTCACACAGCCCATCTTCCCTGGGCCCCACTGGGGGATGGGTGGAGCGAGCACGTTTGGGGTGGATCGGCAGGCAGGCCCCGTTACCTGCATAACGCCCCGAACGGACATCGTTGACACGCTCGTTCGTCCGATTTATCCGGATAAAACTCCACTTGCGGATCCGCGATCTCCGCTAACACGCTCTCCAGCGCCTGCAGGCACACATCCATGGCGAATCCCGCCTTCTCGATTTCCCCCGGCTTAATAAAATAACTCATCTCCAGATCGCGCAGGTTATAAAGGCAGGCATTCAGCGGCTTATCCGGATACTTTTTGCGGGTAAAATAGTAGTAAATCGGCAGCTGGAATGAGTGGATATATTTCTTCACATTCTCCCGGCTAAACTCTCCCCCCAGCTTCTCCAGATTATCCGGCCCCTTGGCAGTGGTGCCGCTCTTATAATCAACCACCAGGAAGCTTCCGTCACTTAACTCATCCACCCGGTCAATGCGGTACTTGAATTTGACGTCGCGGCCGTTTAAACGGATGGCAGTAACAGGGCTGTCTTCTTCAAGAGACAATATTGCCTTAACCTGCCGGCTTTTCTCATGCTTTAGAAACTTTTCCAGACGATAACGCATAATACGCTCGACCATAAAACTTTCCGCGCCCATCCTCTTTCCTATGTCCTTGTCAAAGCGCTTCTCAAACTCTTCAAAAAATAATTTCTGGAACTCCTTACTCAGGTCCGGGGCCTTATTCAGGAATGATCGGTACATATGGTCCAAGAAATTATGCAGGAATGTACCGATATCCGCCGCATCCGGATCGTCCAGCAGGTCTTCCTTCTCTCTTAAGCGTAAAACATTCTGATAATAAAACTTTAAAGGGCAGGCCAGATACGCGTCTATGCTGGAGGCGGAATATTCAAAGTCACCTGCAAAAAGCCCGGCCATGGCCTTAGTCTTTTTCTGCGGCTCCTCCTGTTTTAAGAAAGCGCTGACAGAGAATGAGCCGTCTACGGATTTGGGTGAAGCTTTCAGAGTCTCTTCTTTTTTCTGCCTTTGCCAGATGATCTCTTCCAGGAAGCGGCTGCGCTCCTTTTCCGGGTTATCGTCATAGACAAAATAAGCGGTCTTTGCGCCCTCAACCAGGCGCATGAAGTGATAGCGCTGGATCTCTTCTTCCTGCTTCAGGCGCTCCAGGCCCAGCCCCTCCATGATCTGACGCGGGATAAGCGGCTCATACACCGAGATATGCGGCAGGATATTTTCGTTGGCATCCATGATGATGACGTTATCGAATGTCAGTGAGCGGGTTTCCAGCAGCCCGAGTATCTGCAGGCCCTTAAGGGGCGAGCCCTTAAAGGAGACTTTCTCGTCTTTGAGCTTGCTTTCCAGGATCTTAAAGATATCCTCCTTGGGGAATTCCAGCTCCTTAAACTCCGCGTCTTTGAGCTCATCGATGATCTCATATAAACGCTCCAGGACCTTAAGGTTTAATGGATGAGATGAGACAAAACTCTTTTCAAGCATGACTGAGGCGAATTCCTGCAGGGCCTCGACCAGTTTGGCAAAGGTAGTGACATTTTCCCAGATGCCAAAACTTACCTCGTGGACTTGTTTTAGGATATTTTTCAGGTCCCGGACGCTGGATTTGGCTTCGGTGTTGATGAGGAAATCCATGGTGAAGTTATAAAGCTCATCAGACGCCTCGATATCCGCTAAATCAACAAAGAGGCTGCCGCTTAAAGGGGTCTTAAACATCCCCAGGAGCATCTCTTCGGTCTTGTGTATCAGGATGCGGGTCGAGCCGGCATCTCCTGTAGGCTTTAAGTTTTTGATCAGGGGATGCAGGAGCACGCGCAGGTAATCGCGGGTGTAATAAGCGCTCTCTTTGCGGGTGCTTTGAGCGCTAAAGATATACTGCAGGAGGTTATAGAGGGAGGAGCGCTTGAGCGGATAACCCATGGAGACGTTGAAATCTTTGACTGTGCCTGCGACCTCGGATAATAAAGGAATGAGATTGTCCGGTTCGGGAAGCAGGATGAGGGTCTTGTTCAAGGAAGTTTTGGCTTTAAGGATATCCTCTTTGAGGATGCCGGCGACCAGGCCGACCTGCGACTGGGTGTCAAAACCCTTGTAGATCTTGATTTCACAGGAGGATTTGGCGGTTACGGCAGGAACGATCTCCCGGCCAAAGGTCTTGGAGAGCTGGTCTAGCACCGGCCAGGAGCGTTCATCTTTCTGGAAGAACAAAGTGGCTAAGTCATTATCAAAGAGCTCTTTAATCACTCTTTCTTCGGATTTATGCAGGTAATAGAAGTTGCAGAAAAAGATCTGGTCGAATTCCGAGAGGTCGACTTTTGCGACCAGCTTGGCTGCATCCTGATAAAGCAGGCCGCGGGAATAAAGTTTGCGCTCGCGTAGCTCCAAATGATAGGCCTCAATAATACTCATGATGTGGCTAAGCAGCTTATTAATGCTTTCCGGTATCTCAAAGCCGATAGAGGCGCTTAGCTGCACATCTTTAAGTTTATCCTGCGGAACTTCTTCAATGTCCAGCTCATCAACGAATGAGCTGATCTCCCTGGCCCAAGGCAGGAATTCCGCGAATTCCTCGCGTTTCCTGAGTACCTCAGGAGCTTTTTGCCTGGCAGCGTTGTAGATAAAGTAGGAGCTGTCTAAGTCGGAGCAGAGCCGGATGTGGGTCTTCTTGGCGACAAGGAACTTAATGAACTCATCCATGGAGAAGAAGCGGCTGGGGAAAAATCCACTTTTCAGCCGCTGGCTGAGCTCCTTCTTAAGGAAGAGGGCGGGGCGCTTGCCGCCGAAGACGATGGCTATTCGGCTTAAGTCCTTGTTCTTCTTGAGATAATTCTCTTCAAGATAGTCTGCAAGGCAGCTGATAAAGTTCTCGTTAAAGTTGTAAGTGATGATCTTAGCCATCAACTTCCTCTACCTTCAATTCCTCTAAGTACAAAAGATACCCCTTTACCTCGAGCTTTGGATAAAGCTGGGCAATAATCTCCCTGTACTCCCTGATCTGCTTGGCATAATCCAACTCTTCCTCTTCCCTGCTCTTGTAATCTACGATCCAGGCGGATTTGTCCGTGATGATAAGGCGGTCAAGGCGCTTGGTGTCGCCTGAGCTATTCACCACTTCTTTTTCCTGGAAGACTTGCGCATCGCCTAAATAGAAATATTGCCTGAAACTCTTTGCCTCAAGCACCTTCCTGATCTTTGCTGCATAAGGAGAGAAATCCGCGATCTGCGGATACAAGTCCCTTGCGCTCTCAAGGCCCAGCTTGATCGCCTCTTCTTTATCCTGTTTATCCAGGTTAGCGACACTCGCCAGTATCTGATGCAGGACCTTGCCGCCTAAGAGTGCCTCGCGCTTCTCTAATAGCCGCTTGTCGCTGAACTCTTCTTTTAAGAATTCGTTCCACCTCCAGTACCTTGCGCTTTCAATGTGCCTGGTTGCGCCTTCCTTATCCAAAGCAGCTTTAAGAGCAGCGGGCTTTCCCAAGATAAGGGGGCTCTCCGGAAAGAGAAAGCGCGCCACGTTATTTACGCTGCGCATCCCGTGCGGCACAAAGACATAGAGCTCATTTTCCGCGCGGGTGAGTGCAACGTAAATGGCGTTCAGCTCATCAGCGAACTCTCTTTTGTACTCCTTACGGTATCTCTCCTTCATCTCCTCAGAGAGCTGGGCGTATTTTTTATCCAGGCGTAGGAGCGCCAGGCCATCCGGCTCCTGCTCCACTACATAAGAGACTCTTCCTTTTGAAGTCTGGGAAGCCAGGTCATTGATATCCAGGTATAAGAAGGGGATGATCACTACCGGAAAGCCCAGGCCCTTGGCCTTATGAATGGTCATCACCCTGACTGCGTCCGCTCCGGAAGAATTGACAAAGAGCTTCTTCTCATCGATTGAGTCAAAATACTCCAGGAAATCAAAGATCCCCGGATGCTCCTCCTGGGCGCCGCGCACGATCTCAAGGAAATGCATGAAAAAACCCTGATGCTCGGGGAATTTATTAAACACCTGAAAGCGGCTTAAGATATCGACCAGAAGCTCATACAGGCCGATAAAACCCACCTCGCTGTAGGATTCCTCGAATAAATCCTTCCAGGTCTTCGGAAAGTTCCTGCGGAATTCACGGAAAATATAAAAACCTTTTTCCCGGGTGAGTTTATCTCTCAGGCCAAAGAGAAAATCATGCATCTTCTCTTTTTCTAGGCCCGATGCCTCAAGAAAAAGGTCGCCTAAGATAAAGGCGCCGAATGAGAGGTTATCAATGGGTGAGTTCAGGAAGCGTAATAACGCGACTAATTCCCTGATGAACTTATTATTCTTGATATTGAGCGTCTTTTCTGACTCAACCGGGATATTCTTCTCGATCAGCCAGGAGCTGACCAGCTCCACCTCGTCATTTCCGCGGCAAAGAATAGTGATATCCGCCTTACGCAAGCTCTTCCGGGTAAGCTCATCAATAAGCGCGATCGTCTTTGCCTTGGCCAGCTCATCCCGCTCTTCTCCGTTAGGCGCGATGAGCGGCTCAAGGCTCACTAAGCCTTGCAATTCAGGCTTATATTCCTGCCTCGGGCCCTCAAAGACCCTGAGGATCTCCTGCATGTCTTCTGCGTTAAAATATTTAAGCTCATTATTCACCGCCTTCTGCTGCTCCTCCAGGAAGCGCTTCAGGTTTTCGGGGCTAAAGACCGCGTTGTTAAACTCAACGATCTCTTTTGCGCTACGGTAATTGCGCTTCAGGAAATCCACTCTTATTTGAGCCTTAAGTTCCTGCTTTATCCTGTCGAATAATTCCACTTCTCCGCCGCGGAAACTGAATATCGCCTGCTTCTTGTCTCCGACATAGAAAAGCGTGCCGCCGGTTGAGAGCGCTTCCTCGACCATCTGATAAAGGTTCATCCACTGCAGGACACTTGTGTCCTGGAACTCATCGATCAGGTAATGGCGCAGGCGCATGGCGATGGATAGATACAGCTCAGGCACAGTGACCCCGTTTTCCCGGATTAAAGAATTGGCCTGCTGGTTTAATTCCTCAAGGAACATCACGTCGTCTTTATGCGAATAGGTGCGCAGCGCCAGATACACCAGGTTAAAGATATCCACGTAGCAATTAAAATAAGAGCGGGCTTCCTCCCCGGAGAGTTCGGTAGTTGTTTTACGGATCTCTTTCCAGAGTTTCTCAAGATCCGCGGGCGCTTTGGCGTTCTTGTTCATGGGAAGCTCATCTTTTAAAAAGTTGGCCTTGGTCAGGTCCTTAAAATCAAAGATCTCCGGGTTATCCCCTACAAATCTCTCAAGAGTATTGTAAAAAGTCCCGTTTATGCCTTCGGGCGCCTGTTTAAGGAGTTTTTTATAAAGGCCAAGGAGCTTCTGTTTCTCTTCATAAAGGTCGCGCTTACCTAACGCAAACTTCTTAAACGGCCCGGAATAAACATTAAAGTGATAGAGCATCGCGCCAAGGATAGTGAGGATATCTTTTTTGGGCAGCCAGGTCTCTTTGCCTTCCAGGTAAATGTATTGGCGGAGAAAACCGTCGAAGGCCTTCCTGATCGCCTTATCGCGAAGGGCCTGCTCAATGCAGGCATCAAGACTTAAGGTGAGATAATCATCCCGGTCATCACGGATCTGAAAGCCGGCGGAGAGGCCGATCTGATAAGAGCAACCCAGAAGGATCATGTTGATGAAGCTATCAATGGTCTTGACCTGAAAATAATTGTAGTTAGTGGCGATGTGATCCATCACCTGGCGCGCTCTGGCAGGGGCCTCGTCTTTGGGGATAGTGAGGCTATCCAGGATATCTTTTTCCAGGGAGGGGTCTTTGAGCGCTATTTTTTTGAGGAACTCAAGGATGCGCTCCTTCATCTGGCGGGCGGCTTTATTGGTGAAGGTGATGGCCAGGATCGATTCGATATCTTGGGGATGGCTTTCGGGGCTTAAGATGAGGCCGAGGTATTGCTTGGCCAGGCAAAAGGTCTTGCCTGAGCCGGCAGAGGCCTCGGTGACATGCACATAGGGCGTTTTAGAACGGCTCATTTTGCCTTGCCGGTGCCGTATCGGGTATAGATGTAGGAGACGCCTAAGAAGAGGATGCCCAGGATTATGAAGCTGATGATCTTATAGATTACCGGCAGGTTCACCAGGTCCACGAAGACGACGCGTAGAAGCGTAAGCCCAAAGATGAGGAAGCCGGCGAGCCGGAAGATCTTATCCTTTGCCAGGAAGCCGGTGATAAATAAGAGGACTCCGAGAGCTCCCAGGCCAAGCGAGATCCAGGTGCGCGTAACATAGATGTGCACTGCGACCACGCAAAGAAAGGCCAGGATCACAAAGATGAGCCTGACTAAAGGCGGCTCCCATGTCCGCACAAGCGCCTTATTTCTGATCCGGCGGTAAAGAAAATAACCGGCGCTTAAAGCGATCAATTCTGCTCCTACCATAAGCCACTTGACCGGAGCCTCAAAATAGGCGTGGGTATCGATAAAGGTAAAACGGTAGGCCATAACCGCAACCAGCGCCAGGTAACAAAGACGCAGAAACTTATCCTGCAGCAGTACCCCTGCGCCGATGATAAAGAGCGCCTCCATAGCTAAAGTAAAGGTGAGCCACTCTAAGGGCAGGATGAGCCAGAGGAACATGGTCAGATAAATCGTAGCTAACCCTGAGTATATGGCGCCAAAGTTTTCCTCTAAATTAGTGACCTCATTCCTCTTCTTTAGGGTTCGGCTAAGCAGGAAACAGGCGCTCAAAGAGGCCAGGCCGATAAAGGCGATCAGGTTATTGCAGGCTATCTTCCCGCCGAAGAAAGCGACTTTGCAATATTTGCTGAAATCAAGGGTCACCCATTTAAAGAATAATAAAAACGCCAGAGCAAAAGAAAAATACCTGAAGACCTTCTGCCTGAAGGCAAAGCCGAAAAATACGAGGAACGGCAGCTCGACCAGCCAGACCAGGTTAGTGTGGAAAAAGATGAACTTAAGGGGCACAGCCAGGGTGAGTAGGGATAAGGCGATCGCCATGTTGCTGGTAAAGAGCTTCTCTTTCCTTGCCCTTAGCATGATCAGGGCAATGACCAGGTAAACAATGCCGAGGAAGAAGATAAAGTTAAACTTCTGCGCCGGAAAGAGCCTGATCAGTTTCGGATAGACCATAAAGAAATAAAAGATGAAGTTGCAGAGTTCCGCTGCCGCAAGCTTGTTGTAGACTTTTCTTTCCTTGTCTTCCCTGATCAGGTGCACTCCGGCGGTAAAGAGAAACCAGTAAAGAGTCAGGAACGCGCCGTTGATCAGAAAATAGGCCTGGTCAGTGTTAAGGTCAATAGTGACGATGGTTGAAAAATATATCTGCTTTATCGTCCAGAAAAAATGGGTGAAGTAAGTAAAGAAGATCCCCAGGAAGATGAACTTAAGCCACTGCAATTTGTAGACCAGGGTGAGAGTGACTATGGCAAGCAGGGCGCAGCTCCAGAAGGTAAAATAAGTCACGTCTCCGAGGGTCGCGGTAAAATAGGCGATAAAGAGGGAAACCGCGGTGAGCGCCTCTGACTTGTATCTAAGGTAATAAAAGATCATCCCTAAGGCTACCGCTGTCAGAAGGAAAAGATCCAGGAGCTGGTTATTAATGATCTTAGAGGCATCAAAATGATACATGGCGTAGGTGGTAAAATAAATGATCGCCCAGGCGCCGGCCAGAAGCACCCGGCCGTAGTTGACGAACTTCTCTTTCTTCTGCTGCCTCTGGCCAAAGAAAAATAAGGCTGCTGCCAGCACATAACCGAAAGCGATCTTGGCAGCCGGGCCAAAGTAACGGAAGGCATAGGCGATAAAGAAGGCGATGCCAAGAGTAAAGATAATGATCCCGATCTTATTCAGCCAGAACTTCCCCAAGTCTGCTTCGACATCCTTCTTCACCGCGACCCTTTCTTTGACCACCGGCCGGGGCGGCTCCTGCCGGAGAACTTCCTTTGCCGGCTGCAGCATTTCTTCTTTCGGTAAAGCGGATATCTTAATCTCAAGCACAGCTATCCGGTTACGCAAGTCATTGAATGCGGCCCTGATGTCTTCCAGTTCTTTTTTTAGGCCGGATAATGCGCCTTTCTGATCCTGATTATTATCGGCTGTCATGGGCTTCCTCCTGACGGGTTTTTGCCATAATCTGTCTTGACAATGCCCTATTTTCGGGTATACTTAAAATCCTATTATAAGGAGTGAGAAAAAATGCTTAAAATCTGCGCTTTATGTAAAAAAGGTGAAATGCCGGGTAAGACGATCGCCCGCAAAGGCCAGTACAAGGCCAAGGGCGGGACCGGTAGCAAGATCGCCCGCTGGACCATGCGGCGCTTCATGCCAAACTTGCAGAAAATGACTCTCATCATCAAGGGACATCCAAAGAGGGTTTACGTCTGCGCCAAATGCATCAAAAAGGGCGATTTCCGCAAAGCCGCCTAACGTAAGATTATATCCTTGGCCTCCAGGATCACCGAATCTAACCCTCTCCAGCTATCCATCCGGGGACTATAAATCATCTCAAAAGAATCAGCGCTCAGCAGGCTCTCTTTAAAACCGCTCATCCCGAAACCGATCGCCTGATACGTGAGATCCCCATCCGTCACCCAGAACTTCAGGGTCTCCCGCGCCAGGGTCTGCGGTTCGCCCTTTAAGCGCAGATTCCGGGTGTAGAATAGAGGCTCTGGATTTCCTGCGCCAAAGGGCTCTAAAAGCTCCAATTCCTCGATCACCTGCCCGTTTAAATCCTTAAAACCCAACTCCATATCCACATCGAGGCTCGGCAGAAGGTCTTCAAGAGACATCTTCTCATGCGCCAGGCGGTTGATATTATCACGGAAATCCCTGATACTGTCCTTGGTGATCAGGAGCCCGGCAGCATGGGCATGCCCGCCAAAGCTATCCAGAAAACCGCGGCACTCAAAGAGCGCGTCAAACAAATGGAAGTTCTTGGTGGAGCGGGCTGAACCCTTGCATACTCCGTCATTCACCGAGATGACGATCGCCGGACGGTAAAACATGTCCGCAAGCTTGCTGGCGACGATACCCAGTACCCCGTGATGCCAGTCTTCCTTGGCAATGACAATGACCTTATGCTCCTTAAAGTTTACCTCGCGGTTGATCAGGTCCTGGGCTTCTTCGAAGATCTTACCCTCTACTTTCTGGCGCTGGCGGTTGTAACCCTCAAGAGCCTCGGCCAGCTCTTCTGCCTCATCCATATTATCCGAAAGCAATAATTTAAGCGAAGTTTCGGCAGTATCCATGCGGCCGCTGGCATTGAGGCGCGGGGCAAGGATAAAGCTCACATAGGTGGAAGTAAACTCCTTATCCTGGATACCGGCGTTCTCGATCAGGACCCGAAGGCCCGGACGCTTTGTCTGCGGTAATTGCTTCAGGCCTTCTCTGGCAATGATGCGGTTCTCGCCAATTAGCGGAACGCTGTCGGCAATAGTGCCTAAAGAGACCAGATCCAGCTCTTCGGAGAGAGTAGATCCGGCTAGAGCCTGGCAAAACTTATAAGCCACGCCTACTCCGGCAAGCTCACGGAACTTGTAACCGCTGTTTTTTATCTTGGGATTAAGGATGGCTGCGGCCTCAGGAAGTTTATCGGTTGCCGGCTCATGGTGGTCGGTGATGATCGTCTCGATCCCGGCGCGTTTAAGTTCTTCCACCCGGGCGTGATTGCTTATGCCGCAGTCAACCGTGATCAGGAGCTTCACCCGCATCTCTTTAGCCGCCTGCGCGATATTTTTGGTCAGGCCATAGCCCTCTTTTATACGGTGGGGCAGGTAATGCAGGGCTTTTATCCCGAGCTTCGCCAGGGTCTCTTTTAATAAGGCGGCTGCGGTGATCCCGTCCACATCGTAGTCCCCGAAGATCAGGACCTTATCCTTATTTTTAGCCGCTTTTTTCACCAGGCTGACCGCCTTCTGCATGTCAGGAAAAGAAAGCGGGTCGAGAAAATTATCAGTTGAGATATTCAGGAACTTTTGCGCTTCATTCGGGTCAGCGAGATTGCGGTTGATCAGGACCTGGGCGAGAATGGTTGAGATGCGCAGTTTACGGCTTAAGGTATTTTGCAGGGACGGGTCAGGCTTTGCAATTTTGAGGATTTTATGGCTGGACACTACATCTTCTCCGGAGCAGAGACGCCCAAGAGTTTAAGCCCGGTAGCAAGCACTATGCGGGTAGCCTCGATCAGAGAGAGCCTTGCCCGCGTAAGCGCGTCGTTATCGCCTAAAACGCGGTGCAGGTCGTAAAACTTATGGAAGCTCTCGGCAAGCTCCTGTAAATAGACGGTAAGCATGTAGGGGTCGGTGGTGGTCAGGCAGATATTCAGCGTCGCCTCAAAATGCCAGAGCTTCTTGATCAGGGAAAGCTCTTCTTTCTCCTTTAATACCGAAAGGTCTTCCCCCTTATTGACCCTGATCTTGCCTGAACGCAGGATGCTTGAGATACGGGCATGCGCATACTGCACGTAATAGACCGGGTTCTCCGAGGTCTGTTTTTTGGCCACATCCAGGTCAAAATCCAGGTGGCTTGAAGTCCGGCGCATCATAAAGAAGAAACGCGAGGCGTCGCGGCCGACCTCATCCAGGACCTCCTGCAGGGTGATGTACTCTCCCCTACGCGTGGACATCTGCACCGGCTTACCCTCCCGGAAGATCGTAGCCAGCTGCACGATAATTACCGCCAGCGACTCCTTAGGATGCCCCAGGGCCTCGACTGAAGCCTCAAGGCGCTTGATGTATCCGTGATGGTCCGGGCCCCAGAGATTGATCAACCAGTCAAAGCCGCGGCGATACTTTTCCCGGTGATAGGCGATGTCAGGAGCCAGATACGTATAAGATTTATCGCTCTTAATCACCACGCGGTCCTTGTCATCGCCGAAGCCAGTAGATTTAAACCAGACCGCGCCCTCCTGCTCGTAAATAAAACCTCTCTTCTTTAAGTCCTCAAGGGCCTTTTCAATCTTACCGCTCTGGCGCAATTTCTTCTGGCTTGACCAGTAATCAAACTTCACTCCGAAGGCAACTAATTCCTTCTTAATGATATCCAGGATATAGTTTGCGGCAAAGTCCCCCAGATCTTCTTTTCTGATCTTTCTTTTCTGCGCCACCTTCGCAATATCATAGATATAATCTCCCTGATAATAATTCTCGGGGAACTCTAAACTTTCTCCGGACAATTCCTGCATGCGCAGCCGCACCGAATCGCCCAGGATATTGATCTGGTTACCCTCATCATTCAGGTAATATTCCCGCTTGACCTTAAAGCCTATGAAGGCAAGAATATTTGCCAGGCTGTCTCCCACCGCTGCCTGGCGGGCGTGGGCTACGGATAGAGAGCCGGTAGGATTTGCGCTGACAAACTCAATCAGCGTAGGCCGGTTATGGCCGAGATTCACGGCAAGGGCCTTCTCTTTCCTGGCTACGATATCGCGCAGCTCTTCGTAAAAGAACTTCTCCTGCAGGTAAAAATTGATGAATCCTGCGCCTTCGATCTTTATTTCTCTGATGTAGCCGGCGGCTTCGGAATCCCCAAGCGCCTTATTCAGCGCCTCGACTATTTTTGCGGCGATATCGCGGGGAGGAAGTTTGGTGGATTTGCTGATCTGAAGGGCGACATTGGTAGAGAGTTCCCCGAAACGCGGGTCAGTGGGAAAATCAAGGATGATCCCCGGGCCTTGCGCGCCTTCCGGATAAAACTCCTTAAGAGAGTGCTGAAGCGCGGATATAAGAGATTCCTGGATATTTTTCATGGCACTAAAATGACCTACAGAGTAAAAGAGGCAAACCTAAAGTGAGGCGGGGACCTTACTGGGGATCCTTATGCGCTTAGCGTCGGACCAGAGGCGCTCTAAAGAATAAAACTCTCTCATCGGTTTGTGGAAGATGTGCACGACTACGCTCACATAATCCAGAACTATCCAGCCGGATTCATCGTTGGATAGGGCCTGAGAGAGAGATTTTATCCTGTCCTTAGCTAAGTCTTGCAGTATTGCATCGGCAAAGCCATGGACCTGGCGCAGCGAATCGCCGCTAAGGATCACAAAATAATCGCAGAACGCGCCGGCAGGCTTAAGGTCAAGGACAGTGACCTTCTTCGCCTTTTTCGCCCTGGCTAGAGCCGCTATTCGTAAAGCTAACCTTTTAGCCTCTATTAGCGCTGCCTCCTATTTCTTGCCCAGGATCTTGTACATCCCGGTTCCGCATGCAGGGCATTTGCCTTTCATGGCCTGACGCTTGTTCTTCATGGTGACTGTCTGGGTGTCCTTCATCTCTTGCATACCTTTGCACTTTACGCAATAACCTTTTTCTGCCATTTGAATCCTCCTTTTTCTCTTAAAAAGCGGCAAATTATGTTTTTATTCTAACACAGCCGCGCCTTTTGTCAAGGGTCAATGTTTTTTCCGCACGATATTGACCCGCTTCTCTTCTATCTCGCCGACAATCTCTTCGATGAGGTCCTCGAGCGTGACCAGGCCTACGGGTTTCTTATGCGCTTCGGTGACGATGGCGATCTGGAGCTTATCCTGCTGGAACTTCTTCAGCAGCTCGTTTACCCGCATTGACTGCGGTGCAAAGTAGGCCTCGCGCAGGAGGTCCTGCACTAGAAAGAGCCCCTTATCCTTTAAGAGATACAGCAGGTCTCGGGCATGGATCACTCCGACGATATTATCCGGATTGTCCTTATAAGCAGGCAGGCGTGCATGCCCCTCCTCCACAAAGACCTTAAGCAGGTCATCCGGCGAGATATCTACGCTGACACAGACCATCTTTTCGCGGGGGACCATCACATCCCCGACCTTAGTATCCCCGAACTCAAAGATACGCTGCAGCATCTTTCCTTCTTCATCGCTTAAAAATCCCTCTTCCTTGCCGAGCTCTATCATCAACCGCAGTTCCTCTTCGGTGATCAGAGGCGAGCGCTTGGCCGGTTCAATACGCAGCATCTTGATCAGGAGTTTGCTTGCAGCGTCAAAGATAATGGTGATGGGCCGCGAGACATTGATAAAGGCCTCCATAATAGGCGCCACAAAAAGGGCGAGCTTATCCGTATGCTTGATCGCCAGGATCTTCGGAGTGATCTCGCAGACGATGACGATAAAGAATCCTGTAGCAAGGGCGGCGATCAGAACGCCCCACTGATAACCGAAAGCATAGACGCAGATGCCGGTAACGATGGCGGACATGGCGATATTGACGAAATTATTCCCTACCAGTATCGCCACGATGAACTTATCGAGCTTTGTGATCAGGCGCTGCACGCTCTGGGCGCGCTTGATCCCGCGCGCAAGCATGTGGCGCAGGCGGATCTTGCTTATTCCGATAATAGAGGTCTCAGAGGCGGAAAGCAAAAATGAGACAAGCGCAAACACAGAGAGGAGGATTAAAGTCAGGGGTAAAGAAAATACGGTCTGCATCCTAATTAAATTTTAACCGGCGGTAAATCTCATTATCCCGGCCCTCTAACGGCCCGATCAGGGCAAGGTTCAGTTTTTCTTCTTTAAAAATGTGCCTTGAGGCTTTACGGATATCCTCAAGAGTCACGGCGCGCACCTGGCGGATCACTTCATCCAGGGTATAAGTCTTATCCAGGGCTGCGGTGTATTCACCGATCCAGAGCATATACTCCATGGTGTCTTCGAGGGCAAGCGCAAGCTGTCCCAGATAAAACTCTTTTGCCCGCTTAAACTCGCCGGGAGTGACCGGTCCTCTTAAGGTCTTTTGCAGTTCTTTTAAAATCAGCTGCAGGGTCTGCGGGACTTTGCGGTTATCGATGCCGGCATGCACGATAAAAGCCCCGGTATCATTAAAACGCCTTATCGAAGTGCCGATATCATAAGCAAGCCCCCTCTTCTCGCGCAGTTCATTAAAGAGCCGGCTGGACATATTCGCGCCCAGGATTATGTGCAGCAGGCTTAAGGCATACTTTAAGCTGTGACCCCGGCTTAAGGCGTGAAACCCCATGGCCAGATGCGTCTGTTCGGTATCCTTGGGGAATATTTTAAGCTGCGGCCTGGCCTGTTTTTCCCTGGCCTTAAGAAATGCGCTTGCCCCGGTTCCGTCGCTGCGGCGAAAAGTTTTCTCCACCAGCGCGGTAAATCGATCAAAATCGAACTTTCCCGCAACGCTGACCACCATATTCGGAGTAGAATAATATTTTTCCTTAAACGCTGAAAGGAGCGGCCGGTCAATAGCCTTTATGGATCGCTCTGTGCCGATGATCGGCTCACCCAAAGGCTGACCAGGCCAGAGGAGCTGATCCAGTAATTCATGGACATAGCTCTGGGGAAGGTCGCGGTGCATTTTTATCTCTTCCAGCACCACCTTCTTCTCTTTCTCGATCTCCTGGGCAGGGAGGCGCGGATGCAGGACCATGTCCGCTAAGACTTCAAGCCCGGCTGTAAGATGGCGGCAGGGGACCTTGACCAGATAGCAGGTCAACTCTTCCGAAGTAAAACCGTTAAGGTAGCCGCCGATACCCTCTATTGATTCCTTGATCCTGCGGCAGGAGAACTTTTTGCTTCCTTTAAAAAGGATGTGCTCTAAGAAGTGGCTGATGCCTTTGGTGGCGGAGGGCTCGTATCTGGCGCCGGCATTGATCCAGATGCCTAAAGAGAGTGACTCCCGGTCAGGCATGGGGTGGCCGATGATCTTTAGCCCGTTATCCAGCTTTACTTTTTTATACATTATCCTTTAAGAATGCGTATAAAATTCCCCGCCCGCCTGACCATGTCGGGCCTTGAGAGATTATCCCTGATATTTTTGACGATCGCGCTTCCGACGATGACTCCGTCGGCGAACCGCTGGATCTGCCTTACCTGCTTCCGGCTTGAAACGCCGAAACCCACGCATAAAGGCTTATCCGTAATGTTCTTCACCGCTTTCAGGTCGCGGATCAGGTCTGCAGGCAGGCGCGAACGCGCGCCGGTGACCCCGGTAAGCGAGACATAATAAATGAAGCCGCGGCTGGCTTTGGCGATACGCTTCATGCGCTCGCGGCTGGTAGTAGGCGCGATGAAAAAAATCACGTCTAAACCTTTTTTATTGGCAAAAGCGACTAAAGGCCTGCCTTCTTCCGGAGGCAGGTCAGGCACGATCACCCCGTCTACCCCCGAGCCCAGGGCAGTCTCGACAAACTTTTTCTCGCCGAAACAGAAGATGGGATTGTAATAGGTCATCAGGCAGATGGGCATGGACACGTTTCTACGCACCCTCTTGACCAGATTCAGGATGCCGGTAAGGTGCGTACCTTTTTTAAGGGCTATAAATGAAGATTCCTGGATGACCGGGCCGTCAGCCATGGGGTCGGAAAAAGGAACCCCCAGTTCGATAATATCCACTCCCGCCTTATCGAACTCACGGATGAGCTTTTCCGTCACGCCAAGATTCGGGTACCCGGCGGTGATAAAGGCGATAAAGGCCTTTTTCTTAAGCTTCTTCAATTCCCTGAACTTCTTCTCTATCCTATTCATATTTCAATTTGCGGGTGACAATACCCAGGTCCTTATCTCCTCTGCCGGAAAGACAGACGACCACAATAGAGTCCTTGCGGATGGACCGGCTTAATTTCTTAAGATAGGCCACTGCGTGCGCGGATTCCAGGGCCGGGATAATGCCTTCGAGTTTAGAAAGCATCGTAAAACCTTCCAGGGCCGCGGCGTCATTGACCGCCACATATTTTGCCCGGCCGATTTCTTTATAGTAGGCATGCTCCGGCCCTACCCCGGGATAATCCAAGCCCGCGGAAATAGAATGCGTGGGGCTGACCTGGCCGAATCTGTCTTCAAGGAGACCGGATTTTGAGCCGTGCAAGACTCCGACGTCACCGCTGACAAGAGTTGCGGCGTGCTTTCCCGTTGACAGGCCCGTCCCTGCGGCTTCAACGCCGATAAACTTTACTGACTCTTCCTTAAAAAAGGTGTGGAAGAGGCCCATGGCATTGCTTCCGCCGCCGACACAGGCGACCAGATAGTCCGGGAGCCGCTTCTCTTTTTTCAGCAGCTGCTGTTTTGCTTCGCGGCCGATCACTGCCTGAAAATCCCGCACCAACATGGGATAGGGATGCGGTCCGGCGACGCTGCCGATAATATAGTGCGTGTGGCGCACATTGGTCACCCAGTCGCGCAAAGCCTCGGTCATCGCATCCTTCAGGGTCTTTGAGCCCGAGCTTACCGGAATGACCCTGGCGCCCAGAAGCTGCATCCGGAAGACATTCAGTTTCTGGCGCTCCATATCCTCGGTACCCATAAAGATATCGCACTTTAAACCGAACATCGCCGCAACCGTTGCCGTGGCTACACCGTGCTGGCCTGCGCCGGTCTCGGCAATCACCCGCGGCTTCTTCATCCTGAGAGCCAGAAGTACTTGCCCCAGGGTATTATTGATCTTATGCGCGCCGGTATGCAGCAGGTCTTCCCTTTTTAGATACACCCGTTTTAATCCCAGATACCGGCTTAAATTCTTCGCCAGATATAAAGGCGTAGGGCGGCCTGCGTATTCCCTTAAGTAATAATCCAGTTCCCGGCGAAAACGGGGGTCGCGCTTGGCCCTGCGGTATTCTTTTTCCAACTCATCCAGGGCATAGATGAGGGTCTCCGGCACAAACCTTCCGCCAAAACCGTTAAAATGGCCTGATTTATCGGGTAGCATCTCTTCCTTTCCTGGAAAATTATCTCTTTGACTTTGCTGCTTTAATGAACACCCGGATCTTCTCGTGGTCTTTTTTACCCGGCGAAGTTTCCACGTAACTGCAGACATCTACCCAGTCCGGACGGGTTACTTCAATGGCCTTGCGGACATTGCCTGCGTTCAGGCCGCCGGCTAAAAAGATCGGTTTTTTGATACCGACAAGACAGCTTAAAATGTCCCAGTTAAACTTCCTGCCTGTCCCGCCTTTTTTAAAGACGGAGAAAGTGTCAAACAGATAGGCAAAAGTCTTGTATCTTGTGATCTCGCTAAGATTGATCTTATCCTTGATATGAAAGGTCTTAATGATCTTGTATTTTTTGAACTTACGGCAGAACTCCGGGGATTCATTGCCGTGAAACTGCAGGATATTCAGATTGCAGAAACGGGCGATCTGGCGGATCTGGTCTGCCTTGGCGTTCACAAATACGCCGATCTTGACCGTAGTCAAAGGTAATTGCCGGATGATGGCATGCGCCTTTTCCGGAGAGATGTAGCGGGGGCTCTTTTTGTAAAAATTAAACCCCAGGGCGTCGCAGCCGGCTTTAACAGATGCCTTGGCATCTTCCAGATTCGTTATCCCGCAAATTTTTACTTTGACCATACAGTTTTCTTTCCCCTGCCTACTAACTACTGAAGTGCTACCATCCCATTAGCTCTTCTACCTTACGATTCAGGTTTTCCGCTTCCATAAAGGCTTCGCCGATCAGGACTGCGCTCACCCCCAGGATCTTTAAGAATAGCACATCCTGATGCGTCTTAATACCGCTTTCTACGACTACTACTCTATCCTTGGGCACCAGGGGGAAGAGCTTTTCCGTAGTCTTAATATCCACCTCAAAGGTGTGCAGGTCGCGGTTATTGACGCCGATCAATGAGGCGTCTTTAAGCTTCAGGATTTTTTTAAGCTCTTTTTCCGTATGTACCTCGACCAGGCAATCCATCTTAAGGGCCTTGGCTATCTCTAAAAATGCGGATATCTCATCCTGGGTCAGGATATCCGCGATCAGAAGGACGGCGTCCGCGCCGAAATAGCGCGATTCATAGACCTGGTAAGGATCGATGATAAAATCCTTTCTTAAGACCGGGCAGGTGACGGTCTTTTTCACTTCATTGATGTAGGAAAGGTTTCCCTGAAAGTAATCCTCTTCGGTCAGGACCGAGACCGCCTGCACCCCGAGCTCCTGATAGACAGAAGCGATCTGCTGCAGGTTAAAATCCTGCCGGATTACTCCCTTCGAAGGCGAAGCCTTTTTGATCTCGGCGATGAGGCTGATCTGGCGCGGCTTATTGATCGCCTGCAGGAACGGACGGGCAGGCTCTGCCCCCTGAGCGATCATCTTTAACTGCTCTTCGGGAAGGCTCTGTTTAGCCAGGACGATCTTTTCCTTCTTCTTCGCGATTACTTCCTTTAAAAAATCTGTTTTTTTCACAGGTTGGAAAACTCCTCTAATTTTTCGAACCTTTCCATCGCTCTTCCTGAGTCGATGGATAGCTCTGCCAATTCAATGCCTTCCTTGATGGTATCTACTTTATCCGCAGCATAAATGGCTGCTCCGGCATTTAAAAGCACGATATCGCGCGCCGGGCCGGTTTTGCCGTTTAAGCAATCAAGGAATATCCGGGCATTGGCAAAGGCATCGCCTCCGGCAAGGTCCGCTAATTTTACCCGGGTAAATCCGTAATCTTCCGGACGGATACGGTAACTTTTTATTTCGCCTTTATATGACTCGGAGATTATGGTCTCGGAGGTGGTGGTGATCTCATCCAACCCGTCATCACCGTGCACTACCAGGGCGTGCACAGTGCCGGCATTGGCCAGAGTCCGGGCCAGGAGCTCGGTCTTTGCCGCGTCAAAAACGCCCACCAGCTGATGCGTGGCACCCGCAGGGTTAGTCAAAGGCCCCAGGATATTAAAGATAGTGCGCCGGCCCAGCTCCTTCCTGGCAGGCATGGCGTATTTCATCGCCGGATGTAAGTTGGGAGCAAAAAGAAAAGCGATCCCCACCTCATTCAGGCACGCTTCTAACTTTTCCACCGGCAGGCAGATATTTACGCCGAGCGCCTCCAGGATGTCGGCGCTTCCGGAGCGGCTGGTCACCGAACGATTCCCGTGTTTTGCCACGGCAATGCCGGTACCACTGACTACAAAGGCAACGATGGTAGAGACATTAAAGGTGCCCTGGGCATCCCCTCCTGTGCCGCAGGTATCCAGAAGGACTTTATGCTTCGTGCGCACAGGAGTGACGTGCCGGCGCATCACCTCTACTGCCGCAGTCAGCTCCTCTACGGTCTCGCCTTTATCGCTGAGCGCGGCTAAAAACGCGACGATCTTGCGGGTCTCTGCCTTGCCAGACATGATCTCTTCCATCACGGCAGTCATCTGCCCAGAGTCCAGGTCCTTTCCCGCAGAGATAATCGCGGTCGCCTCTTCGATCATAATTTTAGGAAGTTAGCTAAAATATCTTTACCGGATCTAGTCAGGATGGATTCCGGATGGAACTGTACTCCCCACAAAGGATATTTTTTATGTTTTAGCCCCATGATCTCTTTTTCTCTGGTCCAGGCAGTGATCTCAAGGCAGCCAGGAAGGCTCTTCCTCTCCACTACCAGCGAATGATACCTGGTCGCCTCAAAGGGATCGGGAATACCCCGGAAGATATCCTTTTTGTTATGATAGATCATCGAGGTCTTTCCGTGCATCAGGCGCCTGGCGATCACGATCTTTCCGCCGTAGGCATAACCGATCGCCTGATGGCCGAGGCAGACCCCGAGGATAGGGACTTTTCCGGCAAACCCCCGGATCACCTCACAGGAGATACCGGCATCTTCCGGACGGCCGGGGCCGGGTGAGATCACTATTCTTTTAGGCTTAAGCCGCTTTATCTTTTGTACGGTGATCTTATCGTTCCTGAAGACCCGGATATCCGCGCCCAATGCGCCCAGATACTGCACCAGGTTATAGGTGAATGAGTCGTAATTATCGATCATCAGAATCATACTTGTCTTTCCATGGACTAGTTACTAAGCTATTCTTTTTCTCTCCAGACCCGGGCGCCGAGTTTCTTAAGCTTCTCTTCCACATTTTCATAACCCCGCTCAAGGTGATAGATCCTTGAGACAGTGGTCTTTCCGCGGGCGGCTAAACCTGCCAGGACAAGGCAGGCGGAAGCGCGCAGGTCTGAGGCCATGACCGGAGCGCCGGATAAAACATCAACTCCCTGGATGATCGCATGCGGGCCTTCCTTCTGGATATTTGCGCCCATACGGTTAAGTTCAGCCACATGCACGAACCTGTCGGGGTAGATCTTCTCGGTGATCACGCTTGTGCCTGAAGTTACACTCATCAGGGCCATGAGCTGAGCCTGCATATCCGTCGGTAGCCCGGGATAGGGAAGTGTAGTCACATTCACCGCTCTTAATGGCTTACTGTAACGCACGCGGATAGAATCGTCGGGTTTGGTAATTACGGCGCCCGCCTCTTCCAGTTTATCGATGAGGGCGCCCAGGTGCTTAAAGTTTACATTCTTTATCAGGATGTCACCCCTGGTGATCAGGGCTGCGATCATCAGGGTGCCGGCTTCGATGCGGTCAGAGATGATGGTATGGCTTGCGCCGTGCAGCCGCTTGACCCCTTCGATCTCAATGATCGGCGTGCCATGGCCCCTTATCTTTGCGCCCATCTTGATCAGGAACTCTGCCAGATCCGCTACTTCCGGCTCGCAGGCAGCGGATTCAACCACGGTCTTGCCCTGCGCCAGGACAGCTGCCATCATCACGTTATCGGTTGCCAGCACCGAAGAGCCGTATACTCCGCCCAGGTAAATGTGCGCGCCTTTGAGTCTATCCGCATTCGCCACCACATATCCGCTATCGATATCCACATCTGCGCCGAGAAGCTTGATCCCCTTAAGATGCAGGTCTACCGGACGGTTTCCGATGACGCAGCCGCCGGGAAGCGAAACCTTGGCTTTCTTAAGTTTGCCCAGCAGCGGGCCAAGGACACAGAAAGAAGCGCGCATGGTGGACACAAGCTTATAATCTGCGACGTGATTAAGCTTCTTTGAGCCGGTAACAGTCAGGACCCCGTTTTCAAACTCCACGTTTTTACCCAGTGAGCGCAGGATCTTGACCATGGTGTTGGTATCCCGTAAGAAAGGCACACCCTTGATCACGCAGGCATCATCAGTAAGCAGGGTCGCGGCCATGATCGGAAGAGCCGCATTTTTCGCACCGCTTACCGTGACCTCGCCTTTAAGTTTTACTCCGCCTTCAATGGCTAATTTATCCACCCCGCCCTTCCTCTCCTTATGACACCCGCCCATTAGAGGGGCGGGGTCCATCTTTTTTCCTTTGCGCTACGACCACTCTTTCGATATTATTGTAATCTTTGACCACCTCTATTATCTCAAATTTTTTGGATTTTTGAAAAACTTTTTCGATTTTTCCCCTCTGTCCGATGCCTATCTCAAAAAGCAGAAAACCTCTTTGCCTAAGAAAGGACGGGGCATCCCGGATGATGCGGCGGTAGAAATCCAGGCCGTCTCCTCCGCCGTCAAGGGCGATCCTGGGCTCATAGCTGGTCTCAGGCTGTAAATTTTTGATCTCTTCGCTGGCAACGTAAGGCGGGTTGCTGATGATGCAATCGTAATCCGTATTCCGTAATCCGTATTCCGTAAATAAATCACTCTGGAAAAATGCGATTTTTTGCTCTACATTGTTAAGTCTCGCATTACTTTCTGCCAACCTTAAAGCTTCTGACGATATGTCAATCGCGGTCACTTCTGAATTGGGTATTAATTTTGCCAGACAAACCGCAATACACCCTGATCCTGTTCCAATATCTAAAATCTTTAAGCTGGTGACCTTCTGACGCGGTGACTTGGCGGCGTATTTTAGGGCTGTCTCAACCAGGATCTCGGTCTCCTGACGGGGGATCAGGCAGCGGCGGTCCACCTTGAATCCCAGGCCAAAAAAATGAGCCGTACCGAGTATATACTGGATGGGCTCATGTTTGATCCTTCTTTTCAAAGCTGAGGCTATTTTTAAAGCGGATCCTCTGTCTAAGGAAAGTTCTTTATCCTGGTAAAGCTCAAGCCTGCTCAAACCCAGGACATGAGTAAAGAGTAGCTCTGTCTCCGTCATTTATGCGCATTCGCCTGTTTCTTCTCCGCCTCCGCCTTGATCAGGGCGTCGGAGAGCTCATCCAGGTCTCCTTCGAGTATCGCTTCCAATTGGTGCGAAGTGAAATTGATCCGGTGGTCCGTGACCCTGCGGTCGGGGAAATTATAGGTGCGGATCTTTTCGCTGCGGTCTCCGGTGCCGATCTGGGTCCGGCGCGCCTCGGAGAGCCTGCGCGACTCCTCTTCTATCTTCATATCCATGATCCGGGCTGCCAGGATCCTTAAGGCCTTGGCCTTATTCTTGATCTGGGAGCGCTCATCCTGACAGGCGACTACTACACCGGTAGGGATGTGGGTGATCCTTACCGCGGAATCCGTCTTTTGCATATGCTGGCCGCCGGGGCCGGATGAACGGTAGGTGTCGATACGCAGGTCATTCGGGTCGATAGTCAGATCCACTTCTTCGGGTTCGATGAGGACGGCGACGGTAGCGGTAGAAGTATGTATCCGCCCTTGAGCTTCCGTCTCCGGAACGCGCTGCACGCGGTGCACCCCGCTTTCGTATTTCAGGCGCTTGTAGGCGTCTTTACCTTTGACGCTAAAGGCAACTTCCTTAAGGCCTCCGGACTCGTTTGAGCTTGAAGACATCAGTTCCACGTTCCAGGCTTTATTGGCGGCGTACTTGGTGTACATCCGGTAAAGGTCTGCGGCAAAGAGCCCCGCCTCATCCCCTCCGGTACCGGGCCTGATCTCGACGATGATGTCCCTTCCGGCATAAGGGTCTTCTTCGACAAGGGCCTCTTTAAGCTTCTGCTCAAGATCCTTTTTCTTCTCCCCCAGAGTTTCGAGCTCTTTTTTAGCCAGGTCCAGGAACTCCTTGTCGTGCTTCTCTTTGAGCACTACCTCAAGCTCAGCTGCCTCTTTTTCTATCTGCTTAAACTCGCGAAACATGGCAACTTTTTCGCGCAGAGACGACAGCTCCTTGGCGTATTTGCTGGTCAGCCTCTGGTCAGCATGCACCTCGGGAGAGGCTAAAAGATGTTCCAGCTCCTCGTAACGGGCTTCAATTTTCCGCAGTTGGTCGATCACGCGTTTTACTTCTTCCCGTACTTCTTCATGAACTTATCCACTCGGCCGGCAGAATCCACGAACTTCTGCTTCCCGGTGAAGAAGGGGTGGCACTTGGAGCAGATCTCAACGCGGATACTGGGTTTAGTGGAACGCGTGCGGATAGTCTCCCCGCAGGCGCAGACGATGGTGGCTTCCTTGTAATTGGGATGGATCTTCTCTTTCATTCTTATTCCTCCGGATTATTTGTTTTTATCTTTCCCTGCCTACTAACTGCTACCTACTGCTTTTACTGGTTCATGCTGTTCAAGAACTCCTCGTTGTTCTTTGTCTTGGACAACTTCTCGATCAAAAGCTCCATTGCCTCGACGTTGCTCAGTTCATTCAGGACCTTCCTCAGGATCCAGGTCTTCTGCAGGACGTCGGACTTTACCAGCAGCTCTTCGTGGCGGGTATTGGAGCGCTTGATGTCGATCGCCGGGTAAATCCTGCGCTGGAAGAGGTTCCGGTCCAGCTGCAGCTCCATGTTGCCGGTGCCCTTGAACTCTTCAAAGATGACGTCATCCATGCGGCTTCCGGTCTCAACCAGGGCAGTGGCGATAATGGTAAGCGAGCCTCCTTCTTCGATGGCCCTTGCCGCGCCGAAAAATCTCTTCGGCTTCTGCAGGGCGTTAGAATCAATACCTCCGGAGAGGACCTTGCCGCTATGCGGCATCACCGAGTTGTAGGCGCGCGCAAGGCGGGTGATGCTGTCCAGGAGCACCACCACATCCTTCTTATGCTCGATGAGGCGCTTGGCCTTCTCCAGCACGATCTCGGCTACCTGCACGTGGCGCTCCGGCGGCTCATCAAAGGTCGATGAGATGACCTCTCCCTTCACGTGGCGCTGCATATCGGTGACCTCTTCCGGGCGCTCGTCGATCAGGAGCACGATCATGACCACATCCGGGTGATTCGAGGTGATGGCGTTGGCGATCTTCTGCAGGAGCACGGTCTTTCCGCTGTAGGGCTGGGCCACGATCATGCCGCGCTGCCCCTTGCCGATAGGCGTAAGCAGGCTCATCACGCGCATAGAGAGCTCCTCGGGCTTAGTCTCCATATTAAAGGCGTCATGCGGGTAGACCGGAGTAAGGTTGTCAAAAAGGACCTTCTCCTTGACCTCCTCGGGATTCTCGAAATTGACCGCCTCGACCTTAAGCAGCGCAAAATACTTCTCTCCCTCTTTCGGCGGCCGGATCTGGCCGCTCACCGTATCCCCTGTGCGCAGATCGAATTTCCTGATCTGCGACGGAGAGACGTAAATGTCGTCGGGGCAGGGAAGATAATTGTAGTTCGGGCTCCTCAGGAAACCGAACCCCTCGGGAAGGATCTCAAGGACACCCTCTCCGAACATCAGTCCCTCTTTTTCCGCCTGGGCCTGCAGGATCTTAAAGATCAGGTCCTGCTTTTTCAATCCGCTCATGCCGTTAACGCTCATGTCCTTGGCCAGCTTATTCAGTTCCGGCATCTTCATGTCTTTTAAAGTCTTGATTTCCAGCTTTTCCACACTAACCTCCCGATTGATTTTCCCGCAGGGTTTTCCATACCCGCAGTACTTGTTTCCTGGTTTTACTTAAACTCCCGTTATTATCTATCACGAAATCCGCAAGGCGAATCTTCGTCGCAAGCGGCAACTGACACTTGATGCGGCATAGGATCTCTTCTCCTTTAAGCCCGGTCTTGATCCTCACCCTTTTGATCTGTATCGGGCGGTTTATACTGACCACGACTAATTTATCGACGTACTTTCTTAATCCTGCCTCGACCAATAGAGGCACATCCAGTACAATAATTTTTTCCGTAGAACCGCGGATCTCCTGGCGGATCTTACGGATCACCTCAGGATGGATCATCCGGTTAAGCCGGGATAAAAGCCTCCTGTCGCAAAAGACCTTTGCAGCCAGCTTCCTGCGGTCTATGGAGCGACCCTGATTTAGAATATCCCGGCCAAAAACGCGCACTGCTTTGCGGTAGGCAGGCGCACCCCGCATAAGGCTTTCATGCGCCAGACTGTCTGCGTCGATCACCTTTGCTCCCAGGCGCTGCAGGAAGCGCGCAACGGTAGTCTTGCCGCTGCCGAAGCTTCCGGTCAAACCGAGGACTATCCGCTTATTTTTTGCCTTTTGCCTTGGCATACAGATTAAGGTAATGTTTGGCTGACTCTTCCCAGGAAAAATCGTATTCCATGGCTTTTTTCACTAAAGCCCCCCACTTACGCTTATCCTGATAGGCGGCGATCGACTTCTTGATCGTCTTGATCAGCTCATCTGAGCTGTACTTATCAAAGACGAAACCGTTATTCTTATTGACCGTATCTGCCAGGCCTCCGGTCTTAAAGACAAGCGGGATCGTGCCGTATCTTAAGCTGATCAACTGTCCCAGGCCGCAGGGCTCATACTTAGAAGGCATCAGGAAGAGGTCTGAGCCGGCGTAGATCTTATGGGCGAGCGGATCGTCAAACTTCAGGGCAAGAGAGATGACATGAGGATACTTCTTTGCCATATCCTCCATGATCAGATGATACTTAAGGTCTCCAGTGCCCAGGATCACCAGCTGCAGATCCATGTGGCAGATCTCATCGATCCCTTCGGCGAGGATGTCAAAACCCTTCTGTTCCGCAAGCCTTGAGACGATGCCGAAGAGCGGGACGTCCTTTCTCTTAGGGAGCTTGAAGATCTCTTCCAGCTCTTCGCGGCATTTGGCTTTTCCGGCAAGATTTTTCGCCGAAAAGTTCCTGGCGATGAACTTGTCCGTCTCCGGGTTCCAGATATTGTAGTCCAGGCCGTTCAGGATACCATAAACGGAATTACGCCTTTTATTCAAGACCCCTTCAAGGCCGAACCCGAATTCCCTGGTCTGGATCTCCTTGGCATAGGTGGGGCTGACCGTAGTGACTACGTCGGCAAAGACCATGCCGCCTTTGAGGATATTTATCCGGTCGTAATACTCTAATCCCTCGATATTAAAGACGCTCCAGTCAAGGCCGAGCTTCGGAAACTCACCCTTGTCAAAGAGCCCCTGATAGCCGATATTGTGGATGGTCAGGATCGTACGCGTTGCCTTATAAAAGAAATCATTGGCATAGAGAGTCTTCAGATACACCGGGACGAGGCATGCCTGCCAGTCATGCACGTGGATGATGTCCGGCTTGAAACCTATTTCCTTGAGTAGAGCAAGGGCCCGGCGGCAATAAAAAGCAAAGCGGTCCAGGTTATCCTTGTAATCCCCGGTCTTCTCGCCGTAGAGGCCGTCGCGGTTAAAATAGACGTCGTTCTCTATGAAATATACCTTTATATCCTTGCCGATAGTGGCGTAAGATACGTCCTCCTTGAGCCGCTGGATCCTGAACTTTGAGTCAAGGATTGATTTATACTTAGGCATGATGACTATACAATCATCCCCCCGCTCCTCAAGGGCAAGGGGTAATGCGCCGGCAACATCCGCCAAGCCGCCCGTCTTTGCAAAAGGGACCACCTCCGAAGCGCAGACCACTATCTTCATTTTACCTCCTCCATTTCCAGCCAGTTCTTCCCCTTTTTGATCTCTACCTTCACCGGTACCGCAAGTTTCAAGACATTCTCCATCCGTTCCCTGATAAATACCACCGCCTCCCGCAGTTCCTCCTTCGGCGCGTCAAAGAGAAGCTCATCGTGGATCTGCAGGACCATTTGAGCTCTAAGCCCCTTTTCTCTTATGCCCCTCTGGATCTGGACCATAGCCAGTTTGATCAGATCCGCAGCCGTGCCCTGGATAGGCGTATTTACCGCCTGGCGTTCGGCAAACTGGCGCAGGGCCTGGCTCTTTTCGTTGATCTGGGGGATGTATCTTCTCCTGCCCAGAAGCGTAGTGACAAACATCTGCTTGCGGCAAAGCTTTATCTGGCCCTCAATATAATCTTTGACCTTCGGATAGCGCAGGAAATAGGCGTCAATAAAACGCTCTGCTTCATCCACAGAGATCCCCAAGTCGCGGCTCAGACCGTAAGAGGTGAGGCCGTAGATGATGCCGAAGTTGACCCGCTTAGCTGTCTCGCGCATGGGGTCGCTAACTTCTTTTTCTTCTACGCCGTAGATCAGCGCGGCCGTGGCCTTATGGATATCCTTATCCTGCTTAAAGGCCCGGATCAGGTCTTCGTCGGAAGAAAGGTGCGCCAGGATCCTCAATTCTATCTGCGAATAATCGCAGGATAAAAGATAATTGTCTTTTTCCGAGGCGATGATCGAACGGCGGATCTGCCCGCCGATCTCGGTCTTTACCGGGATATTCTGCAGGTTCGGGTTGCTGGAACTGAGGCGCCCGGTCTCGGTGCCAGTCTGGTTAAAAGAAGTATGCAGCCGGCCGGTTTTATCCGTCATCTCAGGCAGGGTGTCGACATAGGTGTTTTTCAGTTTAGTCAGCTGGCGGTACTCAAGCAGGACCCCGGGCAACTTGTGCTTCGCAGCCAAAGCCTTTAAGACTTCCTCGTCGGTAGAGGGACCGGTCTTGGTCCTTTTTACCACCGGCAATTTTAATTTTTCAAAGAGGATATCCCGCAGCTGTTTGGGAGAATTGATGTTGAACTGCGTACCGCTTAAGCCGTAGATCTCATCGATCAATTCGATCAGGCGCTTTTCGATCGTGGTGCTTATTTTTTTCAGGAGGTCATGGTCCAGCTTGATGCCGTTTAATTCCATCTCAGCCAGGACTTCAACCAGCGGCATCTCAAGGTCCCGGAAAAGGCCGGAGAGCTCCTTTTCTTTGAGTTCTTTTTCCAGCTTCGGCTTAAGCTTACGGATGAACCCGAGCGCTGATTCCTGATGCGCGCCCTTTAAACCTGCCGGCTCGCCCAGATGCTCCCAGGATACGTCATCCAGCCCGTATCCGGACTTGGACGGATCCAGAAGATAGGCGGCGATCATGGTATCAAAATAAAGGCCGGCTAAGGCCAGCCCTTCTGCGGCCAGCGCTACTTTAGCCTTCTTCAGGTCGTGGCTTATTTTTCTGATCCCTTCGTCTTCCAGTATTTTTTTAAGAGCGGCTCCCTTGGCCGGGACAAAAAGCCTGTCCTTCAGGGAGAAGATCAGCTTTCCGGAATCGTCGACATAAAGATAGAGTTCTTCGCCCGAAGCAATCTCTTTTTCAAGGTCCTTGCCTGAGATCTCTTCGCCTTGGGAGACAGGACTTGCCTCCTCAGGCTGCTGTAGCCCTTTTAAGAGTTTCTTAAACTCTAAGCGTTTAAAGAGCCGGTATAATTCCGCGGTATCGGGCTCGCCGAGCTTGAGGCTCTCCGGTTCAAAATCTATATCCACCTTCGTATCCAGCCTCACCAGCTCCCTGTTCAGTTCCAGCTGTTTTAGATTCTCCCGGATGGATTTCTTTACTTTTTCGCTCTTTATCTGGCCAAGGTTCTCAAGGAGGTTATCAAGCGACCCGAACTCCTGAATCAGGCTAGTGGCAGTCTTCTCGCCTATTCCGGGGATGCCGGGGATATTATCCGCGCTGTCGCCCATCAGGGCGATGATATCCGCGATGCGCTCAGGCTCCACTCCGAAACGCTCCCTGACCTTACGGGCGTCGTAGAGAACGCCCTCATCTTTGTAGGGGCTGAAGACCTGGGTATTATCGTCCACCACCTGCAGAATATCCTTATCAGAGCTGACGATCACCGTAGGAAACCCCGCCTTTTTGGCTTTTTCAGACAGGGTGGCGATGACATCATCCGCCTCAAACCCCTCTTTTTCAAATAAGGCGATGCCGTAGGCCCGGATCAGCTCTTTGACCAGGGGGAACTGGCTGGTTAATCCTTCGGGGGTCGGGGGCCTCTGGATCTTGTATTCGGCGAACCTTTTAGCCCGGAAGGTATCCCGGGAGACGTCAAAACAGACCGCAAGATAACCGGGTTTCCTGTCTTTGAGGATCTTGTTCAGGATATTGATAAATCCGAATACCGCGTTTGTCGGCTGTCCGGATGAAGTGGTTAAAGGGGGTAGTGCGAAAAAGGCGCGGTAACAGAAGCCAGTGGCATCTATAAGGTAAAGCTCTTTGCTCATTAAAATTGGTACATGGAATTATTGTGGAGAGGATTTGGGTCTAGCGGCTGTCTATCTAGATAATACTCTTGTCTGGAGTTTACGGATGAATAAGTCAATATCGTTGTTAGTGGGGTCAAGCTGCTGGGCATCGATCGCCAGCTTCAGTGCGGTGACTTCGTCTCCCTTTTTATAAAGGAGCCTTGCCTTGTCAAACACCTCGCGGGCCTGCGCTTTGTTGGATTTTTTGGTGAGTTCCTTCTTTACGGCTACTTCCTTCAGTAACCGCATGACCTCCTGCTCCCTGGCCTCTTCCATGGGCCTGACGGTAATGACTGCGCTGATATCTTCCATCCGCTGCCTGGCCTTGAGCGTCCAGGGGTCGTCGGGTATGCCTAATTCCGCTCTCTTCTTCCAGTAATTATAGGCCTTATCCAGGTCACGCTTACCTTCATATAACAGGGCAAGGTTAGTATAAGCGCTCATGTAATCCGGGTCGATCTTCAGGGACTTCAGGTAGCATTCTTCCGCGCGGCTGACCATGCCCCTGGACTCAAGGATCACGCCCAAGTCGTTGTAGACTACCGCGTAACCCGGGTCCAGGACGATCGCCTTCTGATAAAGCTTCATCGCTGAATCCAGATCGCCCATATTCTGGAACTCCAGCCCCTGCTGGCGGTACTGGCGGGCCTCTTTCTGCAATTCCGTAAGGTCCTCTTCCCTTTCCGCGGGCCGGACAATATCCTTCAGATTTATCCTGGGCTTCTCGGCCGGCTCGACGGCTGAGACTCCTGCCGAGGTCTCCTGCCAGGGTATCACTTCGCTCTCAGTCGGCGTATCCAAAGAGCTCTTACCGAAGTAGACTGTCCCTTTTTTATTTTCCGGAATGCGCCTCATGCCGACATAACCCTGGTTCTGTTCCAAATCTTGGGCAAAGACAAAAGAACCGAAGGAAGAGACGATTATTGCGGCGATAACACTTGTGGTAAGTTCTTGGCGGGATTTGATTTTCATTGGTTTAAGTTATTATACAATTTAAATATTTTCTGTCAAGAAAAAAAATATTAAATCATCGGGTCCATGGAAAGCGCAGGATGGCCGACTTTGGTAAGGTGCGCTATCAATTCTTCGGAAGTAGTGGCTATTGTCTCATCCGCGATTATTTGCGCAAGGTCCGGCTCGCCGATCTCCCTGCAGCGCTCGATCAGCCGCTCTCCCAGCAGCTCTTTCAATTCCTTGGGCATCCAGATCAGGCGCTTGAGCCCGCCCTCTGCTAGGATGAACTTTTTGCTGAGGATATAGAGCTTGCCTACGCCGAGGAACCCCGGGGTCTGCACCCCGCCGCCGACTGAACCGGCGAGGGTCGTAAAGGTCATGCCTGAAGGGGTCATGCCGGAATAATCCCGGTGCACGACCATCACGCCGTTAGCTTCAGGAACCACCGCCACGATACATTCAAAACAGCCGCAGGAAGACTGCGGAGAATCCATCAGCGAATACATGCTCACCTTGTCGATAGTCTTATTGGATTTGGCAAAGACAAAATCATTGACGCTCTGCCACTGGCCGAGCCTCCCGTCCAGGATCGCGCTCTTTTTGATCGGCTGATTCGGGCCCGTAGGCGTGATCTCGAATGAGGCCTTGGCATCCAGCCAGGAATAGGCGCCGCAGAGCCCCAGGCGTTCCGGAGTGACCACGCAGACGTGATTCGGGGCAAAAGACTGGCACAATAAACAGGAATAATAGGTATCCACGCTCTCATCGGTCATCCCTAAGAGCCGCTCATCGCGTTCAGTGAAGACTCCCGTCGCTTCTTTTAAGAGCCTCTCCACATCCTCATCCCGCGTATAAAGTTTCACCTGCACCTTATCCACGATCGCGCTATACTCCTGATGCAGCATGGCATGAATGACGGTGCCGATATGTTTAAGCCGGAAGCCTTTATCAAAGGCGTCGTTACTGATACGGATCCAGTTCATGTCGCGCTGGCCCACATGCATCAGGCCCATGGCATAGTTAACAAAGCGGTGGATCTGGCGCTCCAGGATCGGCTCAAAATCCTTCTGCATCTTGCGTCCGTAAACCTCGACGATGATCGCTAAGGGCATGGACCTTGTCCCTGCCTTGAGGGTATCGATGTCGCTTCCTATCAGCTCAATTTTTCCGTCCTCGACTTCCGCCTCGGTTTTTGCGCTTAAGAATTCGAAGGCGGTTGAAGCCTTACCCCCGAATTCCACATGCAACTGTTCTCTGCGTACGCGCTCTCCCTCAAAGGCTGCGGCATAAGGCACAGGCACATCTACTTCCGCCACCTTTACCTTGATCCCGCGCGTCAAGATGCATTTTGAGGCGAGCTTCTTATAATCGCTCTCTGTGACCAGGGCCTCATACAGGGTCGTCTCGATCTTGCCTAGTTGCGGCACATCCAGGTCAGTGATGATCGGCAGGCCAAAGGCTAATACGCCGAGGCCTGTGGCTACGATCACCTCGTCTACATGGCCAAGGAGCAGGACAAAAGCCGGAACGCGGTTCTTGATGTACTCGGCGATCCCCTGCCACTGCCCGGGTTTGAATCCGCCGTAGATGAGCGGCGCTCTCACCGCAAAGTTCACCGCATAAATCGCCGACAGATAATCACTGCCCAAAGGAACGATGTAGTTCTCAAGGCCGAGTTCCACTCCCTTTTCTTCCAGCTGCTTGGCGAAGGTGTTGCCGTTTATGTTTCCGGCAAGGAGGCTGACAATACCTTTGGACTGAAAATTACGGATGAGCCCTGCTGCAGAGTCCACATCCTTTGCCGGGCCGAGGATTACCGCGATTCCGGCGATGCGGCCGTCCACCAGCTGCAGGCCAAGGGAACGCAGGATCTTATCCGGGATAAAACCGATGCCGCCTTGCGGATGCTTTGCCTCCATGGTCAGAAGCGCTGCCAGGATCTCTTCGGAAAGAAGTGTGGCTATACCTTTATTGAATATCCCGCCCATGATGCTTAAGGCCAGGGTGCTTTTGGTGGCAATGCCCTGGCTCAGGCCTTCGATCTCGCTAAAGGCGCGCTGGCAGTCATTCAGGGTCTTTACTTCAAGATTCAAGAGCGCATTGACCAACGGCAGGTAATAATTTGTCTCGGGAAAACTGATTGATGCATCCTTGCCTTTTTTCTTAATGGCATCAGTAAGCGCGTTACGCGTAAGGTCTAATACCGCATCCGTTCCCTTGGTCCCTAATTGCACTAAGACGTCGGACATGTGAGTATTCTCCCCTCTAAAGATTCGTTTAAGTTTTTGGCCACGATGATCCCCTCTGACTGGGCATCCAGCCAGGATTTCTCCTGCGCGGGATTACCCTCCCGCTGACAGACACTGCCGCAGGCGAAGATATTCTCTAAATCAGTCCGGAAGCATTCATCCACTGTAATAAAACCGTTCTGCGTCCTGATCCCGGTATCTTTCAGAAAATCCGTCGAAGGCTGATAGCTGCCGGTAAAAATGACCATGTCCGTGCCGATGGCCTTGCCGTTGCTGAGCTTTACTGCCTTAAGCTCAGAGCCTTCTCCGATGATCTCGGACATCTGGGCGTCGTTGATCCACTCGACAGCTTCAGAAGGCGTAAATCCTTCCGGGGCCGGGGCGCTGATGACCTTGGTGTGCTTGGACTTTTGAGCGAAGACCTCGGAGAGCTTCAGGGAGACCAGCGGGTCGGAAGTGACGGTGACGGTATCGGCAAACGCCAGGCGCTCCCTGATCTTTCTGGCATCCTCGAGGGTGTAAAAAGAAAAAACTCCCTCCTTGGCCGTGCCGGGAATATCCGGAAGTACGCTGCGCTTTCCCGAAGCGATCACCAGATACTCGTAATTTATGCGGTTATTGTCTTTCAGGATGACAGCCTGCTTCCTGGTGTTGATACCGGTCACCCTGCTTGCCTTAAGCAGCCGGAGATTGGGAGAGCCGTAAAAATCTTCCGCCGCAAGCAGGATCTCTTTTTCGCTCAGTTTCCCGGAAATAAAATCATAAAGGAGATTGGCGTCGTAGGCGAACGCATCCTCCTGCGTAATCACGGTGATCTCGTCAAGTGGGGCGAAACTGAGAAGCGCGTAACAGCAGGAGAATCCTGCCGCGGAATTACCGATAATGACGATTTTAGACATACTATAATCCTGAGGCGTCCAGAACTTTGGGCACGACTTTATCCCAGCCGATAGGCATGATATGGATCCCCTGGCACATAGGTATTAACTCTTTGATCAGGCAGCTGGCTATCTCAACGGACCTGGCGACCTTATCCTTAGTCTCTTCCATCTCCTTGATCAGGTCATCCGGCACAGAGACTCCGGCGACATTCTTATTCATAAAACGGGCCATGCCTGCGGATTTTAAAAGCACGATCCCTGCCATCACCGGGACCTTGAGGTGCTTTATTTTATTTAAGAAGCTCTCAAAGACCCTGACGTCGTAGACTGCCTGGGTCTGAAAAAACTCAGCGCCCGCGGCGACCTTCTTCTCCATCTTGATGATCTGCGGCTCTAAGGGGTCTGCGCCGGGGTTTACCACTGCTCCCAGGCAGAACTTCGGAGGAGCACCTTCCAGTTTATTGCCCTTCATATCTACGCCCTGCTGCAGGGAGCCGGCGACTTTTAATAACTGCACTGAATCCAGGTCAAATACCGGTTTTGCTTCGGGATGGTCCCCTAAAGTGGGATAATCTCCGGTGAGGATCAGGACATTCTCAATGCCTAAAGCCGCGGCAGAAAGCAGGTCTGACTGCAGCGCCAGGCGGTTGCGGTCTCGGCAGGTCACCTGGAATACCGGCTCAAAACCGTTCTGCTTTAATAGACTGCAGACGGCCAAAGAGCCCAGGCGCATCACCGAGCTCTGTAAGTCCGTGACATTGATCGCATCCACCCGGCCGCGGATCAACTCCGCATCTTCCAGGAGCTTCTTGGTCTCAATGCCCTTGGGCGGGCCGATCTCGGAAGTGACCAGGAACTTACCGGCCTGAATCTTTTCTTTAAAGGTCATTTTAGGATTGCTGTAGTTTGGCAGCCTGAATGAGATTGCGCATGAGCATGGTCACGGTCAGCGGCCCGACGCCGCCGGGAACAGGAGTGATGATCGAGGCGCGCTTAAAGGCCTCCTCGTGCTCCACGTCGCCGACGATCTTATCTTCCACGCGGTTGATGCCGACGTCAATGACGATCGCGCCTTCCCTGACCCATTCGCCCTTGATCAGGCCGGCCTTGCCTACGGCTACGATCAAGACCTCGGCGCGCCTGACATGCTCTTCTAATTTTCCTGCTTTACTGGTGCCGATGTGGCAGACCGTAGTCGTGGCGAACCTTTCCAGTAATAAAAGCGCCAGGGGCTTGCCCACGATCTCGCTGTGGCCGACGACCACCACTTCTTTTCCGTAAAGGTCTACGCCTGTTGCCTGCAAGAGCTCCATTACTGCCTGGGCAGTGCAGGGGATCAGCTTTGCCTTACCGAAAACGATCTTTCCGATGTTCACAGGATGCATGCCTTCGATATCTTTATCGGGTGAAATGAACTGGCTGATCTTTTTGTAGTCGATCTGCGGCGGAAGAGGCATCTGGATGATCACGCCGTTTACTGAAGAGTCGGCATTCATTTTTTGGATCGTCTCAATCAATGCCGCTTCAGAAGTATCTGCGCCCAGCTTCTGGAATTGATAATCTATACTTAAGTTTTCGGCGTTCTTTTTCTGCTGTTTAACATAGGCCTCGGCACCGGCGTTTTCTCCGACCATGATCGAGACCAGGACCGGCTTCTTTTTCATGCCGGCTACTTCTGCTTTCAACTCCTCTTTGATCTTTTCTGCGATAGGCTTACCCTCTAATAATTTTGCCAACTTTCTCCTCCGTATCCATGCGTATTTTCTTAATGGCTTCTTCTTTTATAGACAGCTCTTTTCTTAATGACGCAGTCAGCTCCTTGTCGCCGATGAACTTAAGGTTTATCCCCACATTAAATAAAGCTGCGGCGAATGCCGCTTCAAGGAGTATGGCAGCGCAGGCTACGTCGCTGATCAGGTTGATATTACCTTTAGTGATCAGGCCGGGGCAAAGCTCTATCGCCTCCTGACAGAGGCGGCAGACCAGGAGCGGCACATTCAGGCACTCCTTTAAGTCTTTACTCTTATAGGCGGTGACATCCAGGTCTACCAGTTTCAGGAACTCAGCCCTCAGCCTCTCGGACTTCTCAAGGAGCACGGTCAACTCCTCTTCATATTCGGCATACTTAGGCTTGCCCAGGGTGAAGTTAATGACCATGCTAATGAGGCCCGTGCCTAAGGCTGCGTTAAAAGCCGCGGCCGAACCGCCGCCCGGAGCCGGAAGTTTTGCCGCCAGATCATCCAGGTATTTTTTTAGGGATTCGTCTTTATACATTTTAAGCTAATCCTATGATATTTCCTTTTTCGTCAATGTCAATATCTTCTCCCCGCGGATGGCTCGGCAGGCCGGGCATGGTCTGGATCCTGCCGCAGACAGGAATAATGAAACCTGCGCCCAACGCGGCACGGATATCCCTCACCGGCAGGATGAATCCGGAGGGCGCGCCTTTCAGCTCCGGATCATGCGATAAAGAAAGGTGCGTCTTAGCCATGCATACAGGAAGGTTATTCCAGCCGCGCTGATTAAAGACCCTGATCTTTTCTTCGGCAGCCGCGGAATATTCTACATCGCCTGCCCCGTAAACCTTTGTAGCGATGGCCCTGATCTTCTCCTTAAGCGGCGCTTCGAGCGCATAAAGATAATTGAACTTTTTAGGCTGCCCGGAAAGCCGGATGACGCTTTTTGCCAGCTCCACCCCGCCTTTGGAGCCTTTCTGCCAGACTTCACTGACCTGGCAATCCCGCGCCCCGAATTCAAGTGAGCTCTTTCTGATCAAATCTATCTCTTTCTCTGTGTCGGTGTCGAATTTATTCACCGCCACTACCACCGGAATACCGAAGAGCGAGATATTCCCGATCTGCTTCTTGAGGTTTGCCATTCCCTTTTCCAGCGCTTCAAGATTTTCCTGTTTCAGGCACTCTTCAAGGGGCTTACCCGGCACGACTTTACAGATCCCGCCGTGGGCTTTGAGTGCGCGCACAGAACAGACGACCACCGCTACATCGGGTTTAAGGCCGGCAGTGCGGCATTTGATATCAAAAAACTTCTCCGCCCCGCAATCCGCGCCGAAACCGGCCTCAGTGACCACGAACTCCGAAAGCGCAAGCGCCAGTTTATCCTGGATGATGGAGCTATTGCCGTGGGCAATATTGGCAAAGGGGCCGGTATGCACAAAACAGGGCGTATTTTCGATAGTCTGGATGAGATTGGGCCTGATCGCATCTTTTAATAATACTGCCATGAGCCCGGCGACTTTGATGTCTTCGGTGGTCACGGGATTACCTTTCAGGTCTTCGGCGATCACCACCCGCGAGAGGCGCCTGCGCAGGTCCCTGGCGTCTTGGCTTAAGGCAAGGATAGCCATGATCTCAGAACTGGCAGTGATATCAAAACCGCTGTCGCGCACAAAGGCGTCCTGATGCAGGCCCTCGCCGATCTTCACCTTTCTTAAGAATCTGTCGCCGATATCCATGACCCGGCGCCAGTAGACCTTATTCGGGTCAATACCGAAGGGATTATTCCGGTAAAGCGAATTATCCAGGAACGCGGCGGTGACGTTATGCGCCAGGCCCACTGCGTGCGCATCGCCGGTAAAATGCAGGTCAAAATCCTCGCGGGGCAGGACCTGGGAATAGCCTCCGCCTCCGGCGCTCCCTTTGATGCCAAAGACCGGCCCAAGCGAAGGCTGGCGGATACAGACCGAAGATAATCTCTTTAATCTGTTCAGGGCCATGGCCAGGCCGATGGTGGTCACGGTCTTGCCTTCGCCTAAAGGCGTCGGGGTAATAGCGCTGACTAAAACATACTTGGCCCGGGGATTATCTTTTAATCTGCCTAATAAATCGAGGTCGATCTTGGCGATGTATTTGCCGTGCGGGATGAGGTATTTTCTGGGCAGCCTGAGTTTTGCGGCGATCTTTTCAACGGGGAGGATTTTTGCGTTTTGTGCGATCCTGATGTCGGAAAGCATCTAAGAAGCGAACCTTTCGTCTAACTCAAAAGCGCTTTTCAATAAGACAGGCTTCGGTTTATCCTCCGAAGCGTCGATTGAGACTACGTCAAACCTGGCCTTTTTGTCGAGGAACTTATTTTCTTTAAGAAAGATGAGTGCGGTTTTAGCGATCTTGCGTTGTTTGACCCAGGATACCGCTTCAAATCCCGTGCCGAAGCGCGTCGAGCTCCTTGTCTTTACTTCGATGAAGCTGATTACTCCCCGGTCCTCGGCGATGATATCTATCTCCCCGGCCCCGGTCTTGAAATTACGGGCAAGGATCCGGTATCCGTTTGCCTTTAAGAGCCTTACCGCCTCTTCTTCGCCGTATCTGGCCAGGGTGATTCTTTCTTTAGTCAAAGCTGAAGCTCTTTCTGTGGATCGGACTCACACCCAGGCGCCTGATCGCGCCTACATGAGCCCGCGTCGGATAGCCTTTGTGTTTGATGAATCCGTATCCGGGATAAACCCCGTCATAAAAATCCATGATCTGGTCGCGGATGACCTTGGCCAGGATCGAGGCCGAGGCGATGGATTTAGACCTTGCGTCTCCGTTAATAATAGGAGTGGAAGCGTAACCGGTATCCAGCCCCATGTTCCCGTCCACAATGATGTGAATAGAGCCTCTCCTGCGGCCGAGCTTATCCAGGAGTACGGCTACTGCCTGCTCCATGGCCAGGCGCGTCGCCTGCAGGATATTTATCCGGTCAATGGCCTTTTCATTGACGATGCCGACGCCAAAGACGCACTTGTCTATGATCTCAAAGAAGGCCCGCTCTCTTGCCAGGGGCGTGAGTTTCTTAGAATCGTCGATGCGGTTCCTGAAACGGTTTGCTTTAAGCAGCACGGCAGCTGCTACAACCGGCCCGGCCAGGGGGCCGCGGCCCGCCTCGTCTACTCCGATAACGCACTTAATACCCTGCTTCTTAAGTTTATGCTCGAAGTACAGCACTCTGGGATCAGTCTGGGTCAATAGTCGATAGTGTATTGCGAAATCTTTCTGCCATAGACCACAGACAATAGACTATAGACCCGGGCTATTTAACTTCCTTTTTCTCTTCTATCTTTGTCGCATGTTTTCCGATTTTGCCGCGCAGGTAATAGAGCTTGGCGCGCTTGACCTTGCCCTGGCGCAGGACTTCGATGCGTTCGATATTCGGGGAGTAAAGCGGAAAAACGCGCTCAATGCCTTCGCCGAAAGAAACTCTCCTGACGGTGAAGCTCGTATTTACCCCGCTTCCCGCCCTGGCGATCACCACCCCTTCAAAAGGATGCAGGCGCACCTTATCGGGACCCTCAAGGGTCTTGGTAAGGACCTTGACTGTATCGCCGACATTAAATTTAGGCACCTCTTTTTTAGTATATTCCTGTTCCACGATCTTCAATTTACTCATTTGTGATTTCTCCTCTCTTGCGTTTTTTCTTAAGCAGGTCCGGCCTTCTCTGCCGGGTCCTTTCTAAGGCTTCTTTTTTTCTCCAGGACTCTATTTTCTTATGGTCTCCGGATAAAAGGGTCGGGGGGACCGTCATCCCCCTGAAATTTGCAGGCCTTGTATAGTGGGGATATTCTAATAGATTACCCTCAAACGACTCAAAGTTCAAGGAATTTTTGTCGCCCAGGACCCCAGGGACCAGGCGCACCAGTGTATCCACCAGGACCATGGCCGGCAGCTCTCCTCCGGTCAGGACATAATCTCCGATCGAGACCTCTTCATCCGCCAGAAATTGACGCACCCGCTCATCCACGCCCTCGTAATGGCCACAGATGAGGATCAGCTGCTTATATCTGGCTAATCTTCTCACTGCCTGCTGATCCAAACGCTTACCTTGAGGACAGAGTAAAATAGTTCTCTGGTTCTTTGGTTCTCTAGTTCTTTGGTTCTGTTTTATTGCTCTGACTGCGTCAAAGATCGGTTGCGCGGACATGACCATGCCGCTTCCGCCGCCAAAGGGGCGGTCGTCCACCTTGCGGTGCCTGTCTTGCGTGAACTTGCGCAGGTCATGGACGAATATCTTAACCCTGCCCTTGGCCTGCGCCCGCTTGATGATCGATTCCTCAAGCACCGGGGCGAACATCTTGGGGAAGATAGTGATTATGTCGACACGCATATTAATTGTACGCAGTATACAGTATGCTGTACGCAGGGGGAACGAACTACTTGACCCGGTATACTGCCTACTGCATACTGTCTGCACTCATCCTTATTGCCTAATTGTTGTTTCCCTCTTTATAGCTGCTTAAGAAATCTTTCTTGAATTGTGCAAAGTTTCCACCGGGGATCGACTCTCTTATCCTGCGCATCAGGTCCAGATAAAAATAGACATTGTGCAGGGAGACAAGCCTAAGCCCTAAGATCTCTTCCGCGTTAAAAAGATGATGCAAATAGGCGCGGCTGAAGTTCCTGCAGGTATAACAGCCGCATTCAGAGTCAAGTGGTGTAAAATCATCGGTATAAGGGGCATTAATGACTTTGAGCTTCCCGAAACGCGTAAAAGCAGTGCCGTTCCTGCCGTAACGGGTCGGGGCAACGCAGTCAAACATGTCTACTCCCGCCTCTACCGCCTCAAAGATGTCCGGAGGCAACCCCACGCCCATGAGATATCGCGGCTTATCCTGCGGCAGGAGGCCTGCCGTAAGATGGATGATATTATAGCGTAAATGCTTCGGTTCGCCAACGGAAACCCCGCCGACAGCGTAACCGTCAAACCCGATCTCAACGGTGCTTAGGACCGATTCCCTGCGCAGGTCTTCGTAGGTCGCTCCCTGCACAATCCCGAACAATAATTGTTTTCCTTCTATACCTGCGACTTTGTGACTTTGTGACTTGGTGACCTCTTTAGAACGTCTTGCCCACTCCAGGGTCCTTTTCATGGCGACCTGGGCATGGTCAAAACTGGAAGGATAGTGCACGCATTCATCCAGGATCATACAGATATCCGCGCCCAGTTCCTGCTGCACTCTCACTGCGTCCTCGGGAGTAAGAAAATGCTTGGATCCGTCAATGTGCGACTGAAACTCAACCCCTGCGTCAGTGACCTTTCTTAAGAGAGCGAGGCTAAAGATCTGAAAACCGCCGCTGTCAGTGAGTATCGGCCCGGGCCAGGACATGAACTTATGCAGTGTGCCTGCCTTCTTGATCAGTTCAGTGCCGGGGCGCAAGAATAGATGATACGCATTCGATAAGATGATCTCTGCCCCGCAATCCTTTAATTCCCGGGGGGAGAGCGTCTTTACCGAACCTTGCGTGCCCACGGGCATAAAGCAGGGCGTGCTAACCTGGCCGTTACCTGTAGTTAATCTGCCTGTGCGCGCCTTAGTAGCCTTATCCTGATGAATTAAGTTAAACATTTTATAAAATCAGCATAGCGTCGCCATAACTATAGAAACGGTATTTATTTTCAACGGCTTCTAGATAGGCTTCTTTTGCCAGCTTCTCTCCTAAGAAAGCGCAGACGAGCATAAAAAGCGTGGTCTTGGGCAGATGGAAATTGGTCAGCAGGGAGCCTGCCAGTTTAAAGTCATATCCGGGATAGATAAAAAGGTCCGTATAGCCTTTTTTTATTCCGCCGGCATAAGTCTCAAGCGCCCGTAGACTCGTAGTCCCCACTGCGATGATGCGGCTCTTTTCCTTCTTTGCCTTATCTATCCTGTCAGCGGCGTAATCGGAGATCTCGAAATACTCCGGCTCCATCTTATGGGCAGTGATCACCTCATGCTTTACCGGCTTGAAAGTCCCCACTCCCACATGCAGGGTAAGAAAAGCAATACTTACTCTCTGCAAGCTTATTTTTTGCAGTAGATTTTCGGTAAAATGTAGCCCTGCCGTAGGAGAAGCGACTGCGCCGTCATTCTTGGCATAAACAGTCTGATAGTAGACATTATCCCGCTCTTCTGCCTCTCTCTTTATATAGGGCGGTAAAGGCATAACGCCAAGGCGATAAATACTTTCGGCGTCGGATGTGTTGAATACGATCTCATCCTTAGCTTTTACCTCGCCAAAGACGCTGCCTCCGTTAAAGACTATCTTTTCCCCTTTTTTCAGGCGGCCGGCCGGCTTAAGCAGGCAGGAAAAGACCATCCCTTCTTTACGGCCTAAGAGCATGACCTCGACTTTTCCGCCGGAAGCCCTCTTTCCTTTCAGGCGGCAGGACAGGACCCTGGTATCATTAAGGACCAGCAGATCCCCTGCCTTAAAATAAGCCGTGATATCCCTGAATCTTGCGTGCGTAAGTGCGCCGGTTTTGCGCTCGACTATCAGCAGCCTCGCCTCATCCCTCGCCTCTGGAGGATACTGCGCGATCAGCTCTTTAGGCAGGCGGTAATCAAAATCTGAAAGTCTTAACATCGGTCTGCGGATAATAGTGTTTAAGGATCTGTTCTGCGCTGTAGCCCTGTTTTGCCATAAAATAGGCTCCCCACTGGCAGAGCCCTGCGCCGTGGCCCCAGCCAAGGCCTTCAAAGACCGCGTGGTCCTTCAATACGATGACGCTGAAATTATTGCTGCGGATGATATTCGGTCCGATCAGATGCCGGAAGTCCTTGGCCGGGACTTTAATGTCTCCGAGGACCGATGAGACTAATAGCTCCTTCACCCGGCCGGAGCCGTTCCTGTCGATGACCAGGATATCCTTGATCTCGCCTACCCTCAATCCGGAAGCATTGAGCTTTGACTTCACCTCGGAGAGGGGCAGGACATTGTGCCACCTAAAATGCGGCGAATCCTTGCAGAAACCACAGGCTACGCCCTTAAGGCACGGCAGGTCCACGTTCCAGAGCAAGGAGGCGTCTTCCGTACGCCCGGCGCAGGTGGCATGAAAATACGCCGGGATCACTTTATCTTTAAGAGTAAGGACCTCTCCCCGTGTCGCATCTACCGCGCGATTGGTGCGGTGGCGTTCCGAAGAGCTTCCCCCATAGACCTGAGAATAGATGTCCGAGGTCACGTCAAAATCTCTGTGTTTATTCTCTCCGCTTGAATAGAGCGCATAAGTACGGCAGACTATCGCCTGCGCCTTTAAGGCCTCTACCGGCCAGTAATGCGAGACCTCATGATACAGGATGCCTTTCACATAAGGCTCAAGCTCCACCCGGTTGATCACAAGGAGCTTGCCGTTTGTGTCTATCCTGAACTGCACGTCCCCGCGGTAGGCGCGGCCGTTGATGGCCACCTCGTCAGGGTCGCTGGATTTCAGAGTCACCTTATAGGCATTGAACTTGTCTTTTCCGATAAGGATGCCCCCTCCGTAAGACGAGACGAGGCTGTTGAGGTTCTTTGCGCGCAGAAGCGTCTTTTCGCCTCTGGCGTCTTTGACCTCGTAGGAACCCTTAATCTTGATGCGCAGGGATTCCGCATCGCGGATGATCAATACCCGGATGTATTTCGGCTCTGCGGAAAAACAACTGACAGCCGAAAAGAGGAAAATAAGGGCTAAAAGTGTCCTTTTCATCCGATCAGCGCTTTGGCGGTTTTCTGCCCCCGCTCCGTCTCCGAATAGATACAGCCGCAATATTTCTGGCAATAGATGCCCTTTGACTTTACTTCGTCGTGCGCTTCCCTGAATCCCGGACGGAAATCTTCTTTATAAAACTCAACACCCGTCGCGGCCGCAACTTCCTCTGCGATCCTTATAAGCTCTTTCTGATCCTGATAAGGACTGACTAAAAGCGTGGTCGTAAAATGCGTGAAGCCCTTATCTTTCGCGGTTTTCGCGGTATTCCCTAATCTTAGCCTCCAGCAAAGAGAGCATCTTCCCGGAGCTTCTTCTTTCAAGTTCACCGCCTGGAAAAAATCCTGCGGACGGTATTCCGGGACGGACATTTCGATATCCGTAGAGACCATGCGCAGCGCCTCCAGTCTATTCTTATATTCGCTAAAGGGATGGATATTCGGGTTGTAGAAATAACCGGAGACAATGAATCCTGATTCCTTCAGGCGCCTGAGGGGAAAAATCAAACAGGGAGCGCAGCAGGTGTGCAGTAAAAGCTTCATGCCTTAAAACATCTGTTCCTGTTTTTCGTATTTGATGCCGAAATGTTCGTAAGCAAGTTTAGTGGCCTGGCGGCCGCGCGAGGTGCGCTTCAGGTATCCGGCTTTTAAAAGATATGGCTCAACCGTATCGGCGACAGTATCCGTTTCTTCGTTAAGGCTGGCGGCAATGGATTCGATCCCCACCGGCCCGCCGTTGTAAGTCTCTAAGACAAGGCGCAGGACCTTGCGGTCCAGGTCATCCAGGCCTGCCTTATCGATCCCTAAGTCATCCAGCGACCTGGCTGCGGTGGCATGGTCTATCCTGGTAATCTTATGCACCTGCGCAAAATCCCTTACCCGGCGCAGGAGCCGGTTGGCCACGCGCGGGGTGCCGCGGGACCTTCTTGCGATCTCTTCTGCCGCAGCGTCTTCAATATCCAGGTTCAGGATTTTGGCTGAGTTCTTAACGATGCGGGCTAAGTCTCCGATGGAATAAAAATCCAGGTTGTAGAATATCCCGAACCTTCCCCTTAAAGGCGCAGCCAGCAGACCGGTGCGGGTGGTCGCGCCGACCAGGGTAAAGGGCTTGAGGTTAAACTTGATAGTCCGGGCAAACTGGCCCTTATCGATGATAAAATCGATCTGAAAGTTCTCCATCGCCGGATACAGGAACTCCTCCACCACCTTGGAGAGGCGGTGTATCTCGTCGATAAAAAGGATGTCTCCTTTTTCAAGATTGGTGAGGATCCCGATCAGGTCTCCGGCGCGCTCTATCGCCGGGCCGCTGGTGGCGGTGATCTTGGTACCCATCTCATGGGCCACAATGTGGGCAAGCGAGGTCTTCCCCAGGCCCGGAGGCCCGCTTAAGAGCAGATGCTCAAGCGGCTCCTTCCTCTGTTTTGCCGCGGCAATAGCGATCTTCAGGTTCTCGGCGACCTCTTTATGGCCGACAAACTCCAAGAGTTTTCTCGGCCTTAAAGAGAGGTTCAGGACCACATCCTCTTCGGTCTCTTTAATCTGGACCGGCTTCTGGTTGTTGCCCTTGATCAGGGCCTTCCTCGTCTCTATGTTCATAGGGGGTAATATTGTTTTTGTTGCGCATGATCTCTATGTCCTGGAATAGCTCCTTCTGGAAGCAGACGATCTCTTTCATGCGGATGAGTTCTAAGATCGCCAGGAACGTGACGATCACCTCGAGCTTATTCTTCGCCTTGCCGAAGAGCTCGGAGAGCTTTACGCTCGGGGCAACCAGGAGAAGATGCAGCAGGTCATGCACCTTCTCTTCCACGGTGAACTCATCCTTGATGACCTCATAAAAGGTCTCCTTGGGTATGTCCTTGAGCGCCCGGGAAAAGGCGTTGATCAGGTCAAAGATGCTCGCCTCAAAGTATTTTTCCTCTTTGCCCTCGGTGATCTCCTTAGCCAGCTCCACCTTCGGCCGCTTGAAGACCTCGCGCTGGTCGATCTCGCGCTTATGCAGCTCTTCGGCGATCTCCTTGAACTTTTCGTATTCCAAAAGCCGCCTGACCAGCTCTTCGCGCGGATCCTGCTGCTCCTCTTCCGGATTAAGCGACGGCTCAGCCGGCAGGAGCATCTTGGATTTGATCTGCATCAGGGTCGCTGCCATCACCAGGAACTCTCCGGCGATATTCAGGTCGAGCATCTGCATCAGGTTCAGGTACTGCAGGTACTGGTCAGTGACCTTGGCAATGGGGATATCGTAGATATTAAGGTGGTCTTTTTTGACCAGGTACAAAAGCAGGTCCAGCGGCCCTTCGAAGATCTCTAATTTTATCTTGTAATTCATAGGCCTATCCGCTTTCTCACCTGAGCCATCGTATCTTCGGCGATCTCTCTGGCCTTTTTCGCGCCTTCATCCAGTATAGAATGTAATCTATCCTTATCCGCAAGCAATTCTGTACGCTTCTCTCTGATGGGCGAGAGGTGACTCACCAGGATCTCGGCGAGTTGGCGTTTGCAATCGGTGCAGCCGACCTTAGCCTTACGGCAGAGCTCATCCACTCCGGCTTTCTTCTCCGGGGCAAAGACCGCGTAGTAATTATGCACATTGCACTTTTCCGGATGTCCGGGGTCAGAGACGCGCACTCTTGCCGGGTCAGTGAACATGTTGCCGATTTTTTTGCGGATCGACTCCGGCTCTTCGGAAAGCGAGATATAATTATTGTAGCTTTTGCTCATCTTTCTTCCGTCAAGGCCCAGGAGCCGCTGGAACCTGGTCAGGAGCGCTTTCGGCTCCGGGAAATAATCTTCCTTGTAAAGATTATTGAACTTGCGCACGATCTGGCGGGTCAGTTCCAGGTGCGGCAACTGATCCTCCCCCACCGGCACAGTCTCCGCTCTGTAGAGCAGGATGTCTGCCGCCTGTAGGACCGGATAACCCAGGAATCCGTAAGTGTGCAACTCCCGGTTTTTCAGTTCCCGCAGCTGCTCTTTATAGGTAGGGCAACGCTCAAGGAGCCCGAGGGGGGTGATCACGGAGAAAACTATGTACAATTCAAGATGTTCCTTGATCTGGGACTGGATGAAGATGACGGATTTTTTCGGGTCTATGCCGCAGGCAAGCCAGTCCGCGACCATCTCCAGGCTGTTGGTTTTCAGGCCCGCAGGGTCCTCGTATTCGGACATCAATGCATGCCAGTCCGCGACCATGAAGAAACAGCTGTATTCCTCCTGCAGCTTGATCCAGTTGTCCAGCGCTCCGACCAGGTGCCCCAGGTGGAGCTTTCCCGTCGGCCGCATGCCGCTCAGTATCCTTTTCATGCTCGCTTTCCTGCGCACACTTACGTGTGCGGTATCCTTTTCTGAAACATTCCCCGCACGTAAGTACGGGGTTACAACTTCCGTGCTATTTTCTCTATCTCGTAGGCTTCAATGACATCGCCTTCCGCAAGCTGGTCAAATCCAGCTACTGCCATGCCGCATTCAAACCCCTCCTGAACCTCGCGCACATCGTCTTTAAAGCGTTTCAGGGAGGAGAGCTTGCCCTCAAAGACTTCCTGGCCGTTGCGCACGACGCTGACGTTCGCCGTCCGGTTAAACTTACCCTTACTGACGAAGCATCCCGCAACCGTGCCTGCCCTGGAGAGCTTAAAGACCTTACGCACCTCGGCGCGGCCAAGGAAGACCTTCTTAAGTTTTGGCTCAAGCATCCCTTCGATAGCCGCCCGGATCTCATTGGCCAGCTCATAGATGATGTTATAACTCTTTATTTCAACGCCTTCTTTCTCCACCAGCAATTTTGCCGGCTCGTCGATTACGACATTAAACCCTAAGATGAGGGCGTTTGAAGCCGATGCCAGGATCACGTCCGAAGAATTGATATTGCCGATCCCGGAATGGATGATCTCGATCTTGATCTCTGAGACCGGGAGCTTATCCAGGGTGTCCTTGATCGCCTCAAGCGAGCCCTGCACATCCGCTTTAATGATGAGTTTCAGCTCCTTGATCTTGCCTTCCTCTATCTGGGCGTGCAGGTCTTCAAGGCTGATCTTCTTGATCGCCTTTATCTGCTGCTGCCTCAGGCCCTCTTCTCTGGAGGCGGCCAGGGCCCTGGCCTGCTTTTCGTCGGAGACCACAAAGAACGGTTCGCCTGCCTCAGGGACACCGGAGATGCCCAGTACCTCCACCGGCACCCCGGGAGTCGCAGCAGTCACGGAATGCCCCCGGTCATCGAACATCGCCCGGATCTTTCCGTAAAGCGAGCCCACGATGATATTTTCATTAAGACGCAAAGTGCCGTTCTGGACTAAAAGGGTGGCTACCGGGCCCTTGCCCTTGGCCATCTTGGCCTCGATGACTACGCCCTTTGCCTCCCGGTTGGGATTTGCCTTTAATTCCAGCATCTGCGCCTCAAGGAGCATCATCTCAAGCAGATTGTCGATACCCTGCCCGGTCTTTGCCGATACTCCGACGGTGATCGTCTTTCCTCCCCAGTCTTCGGGGTTAAGCCCGTATTCGGCAAGCTGCTTTTTCACCCGGTCAGGGCTTGCGCCCGGTTTATCCATCTTATTTATGGCTACCACTATCGGCACACCCGCTGCCTTGGCGTGGTCAATAGCTTCTATAGTCTGGGGCATGATCCCGTCATCCGCAGCCACCACCAGCACCACGACGTCAGTGACGCTGGCGCCGCGGCTGCGCATGGCAGTAAAGGCTTCGTGGCCCGGGGTATCCAAAAAGGTGATCTCACCATGAGCAAGACGCACGCGGTAGGCCCCAATATGCTGGGTAATGCCGCCGAACTCTGCCTCCGCGACCTTGGTCTTTCTGATCGCATCCAAGAGAGAGGTCTTACCGTGGTCAACATGGCCCATAATGGTCACGATGGGAGCGCGCGGTTTCAGGTCTTTGGGGTTATCCGGAGCCTGATGCATCTCTAAAGCCGCCTCTTCCCGGGTGGGCGCCTGCTTGATCTTAAAGCGGTATTTCTGGCTTAACTTATTTACTGTCGATTCATCCAGCGGCTGATTTATCCCGACCATGATCCCCAGATCCATCAGGGACTTGATGATCAAAGACGGCTTCTCCTGCAGTTTTATTGACAGGTCTTTGACATTGACCGGAAGCTCAAGCTCGATTTCTTTCAGCTCAACCGGTTTTATTTCTGCCGGTTTAGGGAGAACCGCCGGCTCTGCTGCTTTCGGCGCTTCTGCTTTTGGGGCCGGAGGTTTAGGCGGGACGATCTTAGGCGCTACTTTCACTTCGGCGGCTTTCGGCGCTGCCGGCTTCTCGGTAACCTTTACTTCGGGCTTTGGCGCTACAACTTCAGGTTTCAGCGCGACGGCAACGGCCTTCGGTTTTTCCTCGGCAACGGGAGCAACCGCAGCTTTTTCCTTCTTTGGCGCCGGCTTTAACTTAACCGGAGCCGGACTTTTTTCCCTGGCCGCAGGTTTTGCTTTAGGTTTTGCCGCCGCTTTCGGCGCAGGCTTAAGCTTGGCCGCCTTGACAGCCGCCTTTTTTACCGTCGGAGTTTTTTCTTTCTTTTTGGATTCCTTTTTTGTCTTTACCATAAAGATCCTTTTAATTATCCTTTCAGTTCCCTTGCCTCTTCAATTAATTTCTCCGCCTTCTTGGCGCCGATACCCTTTACCTGGGTCAGGTCTTCGGGTTTTGCCGCAATAATATCATCCAGGGTCTTGAAACCGGCTTCTTTAAGGGCGGCTTGAGTCTTCTCTCCCACACCGGGAAGATCCTCTAAACCTGCCTGGGCTTTCGCCTTTTCTTTTGCTTTTTCTTTTGTTTTTGTTTTTTTACGGCCCCGCTTTGCGGCAATAACCTCTTCGCCGGAGGCAACCTCTTCAACGGGGGCCTCCTCTTTTTTCGCCTCAGCTTCGGCTTTGGCCGCTTCCGCTTCCAGTGCGGTCTTGGTGCGGATATCCAGTTCCCAGCCGATCAGGCGCGAAGCCAGCCGCACATTCTGGCCGTGTTTACCGATAGCCAGAGAAAGCTGATCATCCGCCACGATCACTACCGCCTTCTGATGCTCCTTATCCAGGCGGATCTCGGATACTTCAGCCGGCGAAAGGGCAGCCTTGATGTACTCCCGAATATCTTCATTATAGCGCACTATGTCTATTTTTTCACCCTGTAATTCATTGACGATATTGCGCACACGGTTGCCGCGCATGCCGACACAGGCGCCTACCGAATCCACCTTTTCATTCTTTGACCAGACCGCGATCTTGGTGCGTTCGCCCGGCTGGCGCGAGATGGATTTTACCTCTACTATGCCTTCGTATATTTCAGGGACCTCCAGCTCAAAAAGCTTCTTTACGAAATTAGGGTGCGTGCGCGAAAGGATGATCTGGGCACCCCTGAGCTCCCTCTTTACCTCCGCGACATAGGCGCGGATGCGCTGGCCCTGTTTGAACTCCTCTTTCGGGCTCTGCTCGCGCCTAAGCAGCATGCCTTCGGCCTTGCCCAGAAGGTCAACGATGATATTGCCTTTTTCAAAGCGATAGACTGTTCCGCTGACGATCTCGCCGACCTTCCCCTGAAACTCTCCAAAGACCACGTCTTTTTCCGCCTCGCGCAGTTTCTGGATGATCACCTGGCGCGCGGTCGAGGCGGCAATGCGGCCGAAATCCAGGGAAGTAATCTCCTTCTCGTCGCGGAAAGCGCGGATCTTACCGGTCTCGGGGTTAAGCTCGATCCTTAACTGCTCCTCCGGTTTGATATCGATGATCTTTTTGACCGCGCTTAAAAGCGCGCTCTCTATCGCCTCGATGAGGACTTCCCTCTTTATTCCTTTTTCTCTTTCGATCTGTTCAATGATCGACAGCAGTTCCTGACTCATTTTTCACTCCTGGTAAAGTGTTATGTTTGATTACGCAGATTTATTTAGATTACACAGATTAGAATTTTTAATCTGTGTAATCTACGCTTTTTAATCTGTGTAATCATCAATATAGTTTTTATGGGTTATTAGATTAACTGTTTTGCCCGGTTGATCTTTGAAAAAGGCACTTCCAGGCTCTCTCCGTCAGTCTCAATAGTGACTGCCGTATCCGTAACGCCGGTGATCGTGCCCTCGGACTCCCAGACGCCGTTGATCGGCTCTTTTAAAAAAATCTTCACGTTCCTGTAGATGCAGCGCGAAAAATCGTTCCTGGTCAAAAGCGGCCGGTCAATACCGGGGCTTGAGACCTCAAGGATATACTTCTCCTGCAGGATACCCTTTTCATCCAGCATCAGGCTGATCGCCTCATTCAGAAGCGCGCACTCTTCCAGGGTTATCCCGCCTTCGGGTTTGTCCGCCAGTATCCTCAAGACCAGGCTGTTTCCCTCGTGGCGAAAGGTCAGGTTCACTAACTCTATATTTTTATCCTTCAGGTATTCTTCGATAGCGATTTTTAGTTCTTCTCTTTTTCTTTCCCTGTCCATACATCTCTCCTGGTATAATGTTCAGGTATAATTGTAATGCATTATACCTGAATACGATCTTTATAGGATGTCTATTAAACAAGCCGGGCTATCTCATCCCGGATCTTCTCCTTGGGCCGGCTCAGTTTCTCCTGGGTCCGGCGTATCTTTAACTCGATACTGTCTCCCTTGATAGACTCCTTGCCGATGATCACCTGCAAAGGTATACCCAGAAGGTCCGCGTCCTTGAATTTCACGCCTGCGCGTTCATCGCGGTCATCCAGAAGCACATCAACCCCGGCGTCTCTAAGCGTCTTGTATACCGAAAGCGCGGTCTCCATAATCTCTTTATTGGTCACATCCAGGGCAAGGATTACGGCTTTGTAAGGAGCGACCTCCTTCGGCCAGATGATCCCGTCTTTGTCAAAATTCTGCTCGATCACCGAAGAGATGAGCCGGGAGACCCCGATACCGTAGCAACCCATGATCACCTGTTTTGACTGGCCCTGCGCATCCAGGAAATTCGCTCCGAGGCTTGCGCTGTATTTCGTGCCTAACTTGAACACGTGGCCGACCTCAATGCAGTTCACCTTATCCATAGACGAAGAACACTTCGGACAATCCTGCTGGTCCCTCTTTTCTTGCGGCTTTTCACAGATCTTTGACTCGACTACCGCTGCCGGAGGAGTATAAGCCTTGGCATATGCGCACTTGGGGCAGACTAAAACCGTATCTTCACCGTCAGCTGCCGGGACCATAAACTCATGGGAGACCTTTCCTCCCATCACCCCGGAGTCTGCTTCGGTAGTCACGATTTTAAGGCCGAGGCGCCTGAAGATGCGCTGATAAGCCTCGTACATCGCCTTATAGTTCCGGTCAAGGCCCTCCTCGTCCCGGTCAAAACTGTAGGCGTCCTTCATGATGAACTCGCAGGCGCGGATCAGGCCGAAGCGCGGCCTGATCTCGTCGCGGAACTTAGTCTGGATCTGATAAAGGATGACCGGCAATTGCTTGTAACTTGAGATATGGTTCCTGACTAGGTCCGTGATCACCTCTTCATGAGTGGGGCCAAGACACACTTTGCGCCCGCGGCGGTCGATGAATCTAAACATCACTTCGCCGATATCCTTATCGCGGCCTGTCCTCTGCCAGAGCTCAAGCGGCTGAAGCGCAGGAAGCAGGAGTTCTGCCGCAGAGCAGGAATCTAACTCCTGGCGGATAATATCCTGAATATTATTCAATACGCGGAATCCCAACGGCAGATACGAATAAGCTCCGGCCATAAGCATGCGGATAAATCCCGCGCGTAAGAGCAGCTGATGCCCGACGGATTCGGCTTCCTGAGGAGTTTCTCTAAGTGTAGGGATAAAGGTCTTTGACCAAAGCATTTCTATTCCTCTAGTTCTGATAAAAGGTTATCTACGCACTTACTGAAAGAAACCTTCTTTGCAGCCTTGCCTTTTTTAAATAAGAGACCTTCTTTTTTACCGAAGGCAATCCCCGCGTCTGCCTCCCGGGCTTCACCGGGGCCGTTCACAACGCAGCCCATTAACGCCACTTTCAGTGGCCGCGCACCGTTAACCGTGTACCGCTTACCGTCCAATGCAATTTTATTTTCTAATTCCTTAACAGCCCTTACCAGGTCCACTTCGCACCGGCCGCAGGTAGGGCAGCTGACGATCTGCGGGCCGAAGGAGCGTAATTCCAGGGCCTCAAGGACCGCCCTCGCCGCCTTTACCTCTTCAGCCGGCTTGTCAGTAAGCGAGATGCGGATCGTATCGCCTATGCCCTCAAGCAGAAGTGCGCCGATAGCAATGCCCGATTTTATCGCTCCCTGAAAAGGAAGCCCCGTCGCAGTCACGCCCAGATGCAGGGGATAATCGCAGATTTTAGAGAACTTACGGTAGGCCTCTAATGTATCCAGGACATTATTCGCCTTTAAGGAGACCGCAATATCGTAAAACTTAAATCCTTCGAGGATCTTTATATAACCCAGCGCGCTCTCTACCAGGATATCCGCAAAACTCTCGTGACGTTGTGACGCTGTGGCCTGGTGGCCCTTTACAGAACCGGAATTCACTCCCACCCTTATCGGAATCCTGTTCTGCTTTGCGGCAGCAGCTATTTCGCGGATCTCATTTTTCTTAAAAATATTCCCGGGGTTCAGCCGGATCTTGTCCGCTCCCGAATCGATTGCCGCCATCGCCAGGCGCCAGGAGAAATGTATGTCTGCGACAAGAGGCAGCCTAGTTTTGCGCCTGAGCGCTTTTATGGTGCGGGCATCTGACTCATCCTTTACTGCCAGGCGCACGATCTCGCATCCTGCGCGGTCAAGTTCTTCAATCTGCTTTAATGTGGCTCTGACATCGGAGGTCTTGGTCTTGACCATGGACTGGATCGCAACCGGATAATTCCCTCCGATAGCGACACCGCCGATTTTGATAATTTTCGTTTTACGTCTTATGATCTTCATCTCTCATCTAAAAAGTTTACTTATCTTATCACCGAAAAGCCGCATGATGTCGTTATAGCTGATAAATACGGCCAAAAATATGATCAGCGAAACTCCGATCCGGGTGATCAGGCGTTCTGCCGTGACACCCAGGGCCTTGCCGCGCAGTTTCTCTAAACCTAAAAACAGGATATGGCCGCCGTCAAGTATCGGCAGCGGCAGAAGGTTGAATATGGCGAGGCTCAAGGATAATACCGCCACAAGGTGCAGGACTGCGGATACCCCGCGCCTGGCTGCCTTTGAGGTGATATCGTAAATACCTAACGGCCCGGTCATGGACTCGCGGATGGATAACTTTCCGGTGATCATACCCCAGAGGCCTTTATAAGTCAGGATAGTCAGGTCCCAGGTCCTTTTTGCGCCTAAGGCGATCGATTCCAGGGGGCCGTGGCGTACGATCACAACTTCATCGGCGGGCACGATCCCGATCAGCCCGATACTATGCTTTTTCCCCAAATGATCCTGCACCTCTTTCTGCCTGACCATTACCTCCCGTTTGAACTCTTCCCGGCCGCGGCTGACTAAAAGCTCCACCGTCTCGGCTTCTTTTTTATCCTGCACGAACTTCTGCAGGTCTTCGAAGAAACGGACCTCTTTGCCGTCTACGGCGAGGATTTTATCCCCGGGTTCAAGGCCTGCGGCTTTGGCGCCGTAATCGTCAAGAAGGGCGCCTATCTTGGTGGTAAGCACGGGAAGCCCAGTGAAAAAAATGGCCCAGAAGACCAGAAACGCCAGGATATAATTAAGCACCGGGCCGGAAAAGATGATCCAAAACCTTTTTCCCGGGCTCTGCGCCAGGTATTCGTCCGGTTTGCCGACACACTCTTCAAGGCTGTCGCCGGCAAGTTTGACGAATCCGCCAAACGGTACGGCAGAAAGGCAATATTCGGTATCGCCCTTCCTCTTCTTGAAAAGAGGCCGGCCCAACCCCACCGAGAACTTTTCTACGCGCACCCCGGTCCTCTTAGCGGCGATGAAGTGGCCGAACTCATGCACGACGATGAGGATGCCGAAGATAAAAAGAAAAATGGAAAAATGGTAAAGGTTCAACAGTATAGACATTTTATGGCCTCAACTCCCCGATTATCCTGCGGGCCTCTTCTCTTGCCCGAGCGTCCGCCTTAAAGACCTCCTCCAGGTCCGGATTGAAGCGGTTGCGGTGCGCGCTTAAGACTTTTTCGATCACTTGCGGTATCGCGCTGAATCCGAGCCTCCCCTTCAGGAACTCCCCAACGCTTACTTCGTTAGCCGCGTTCAGCGCCGCGGGCATGGTGCCGGAATCCCGGGCTGCCTGATAAGCCAGCCCCAGGCAGGGAAAACGCCCGAAGTCCGGAGCCTCAAAGTGCAATTTCTTAAGACGGTAGAAATCTATTCCGGGCAGGGAATTAGAAAGCCGCTCCGGATATGAAAGCGCGTACTGTATGGGTATGCGCATGTCCGTGGCGGAGAGCTGCGCCAGCACCACCCCGTCCACAAACTCGACCAGAGAATGCACCAGCGCCTCCGGATGTATCAGGACCTTTATCTTTTCATGGGGCACGCCGAAAAGGAACATCGCCTCAAGAAGCTCTAATCCCTTATTCATCAGGGTCGCGGAATCCACGCTGATCTTCCTACCCATCTTCCAGCGCGGATGCGCAAGCACCCGTTTTAGCGAAATCTTTTTCAGGTCCCTTCCGGATGCCCTTCTCAAGGGGCCGCCGGAAGCAGTCAGGTAAATGTTTTTGATCCGGCCGGTATCTCTGCCCTCCAGGCACTGCCAGATCGCGGATTGTTCGCTGTCCACCGGAATGATCCTGGCTTTATATTCGTTCGCCTTGCGCATGACCAGGGGGCCGGCTGAGACGATCGCTTCCTTATTCGCAAGAGCGACCTGCCTGCCGTTTTCAATAGCTTTTATTAACGGCTTAAGCGCGGCAAAGCCGCTGATGGCCATGACCACTTCTTCTGCCTGAGGCAGCCCGGCGAGCTCCTCTAATCCTTCTTCGCCAAAGAGGAGCCGGATGCCCTCAGGCAGCTTACCCTTCAACTTCTCTGCGGCTTCGGGGTCTGCCACACAGACCCGTTCGGGCAGAAACTCCTTTGCCTGGCTTAACAATAAAGCGGTATTGGAGTTTGCACTCAGGGCCAGGACCCGGAACCGGTCCGGAAAGTGCCGGACCACCTCCAGCGCATTCTGGCCGATAGAGCCGGTAGAACCTAAAATAACGATCTTCTTCACGTCAGTAGGTTTTTATGACCGTGCTGATATAAAAATAAAATGCCGGGGCGTTAAATAAAAGGCTGTCGATCTCATCCAGTATCCCGCCCATACCGGGAAGTATCTTTCCTGAATCCTTCATTCCGCAGTCGCGTTTGATCAGCGACTCCGATAAATCCCCTAACTGGCCGAGCGCTCCGAAAGAGAGCCCGATCAGGAGAAGGTGCGGATATGAAAAGCTCAGGAGCGGCTGACAGGCGAATGCCGCAAGCACGCTGAAAAATAACCCGGCTAAAGAGCCTTCCACGGTTTTTTTCGGGCTGATGCGCGGGAATAACGGGTTTTTGCCGAAACGCGAACCCGCAAAGTATGCGCCGATATCCCCGAGTTTTGTGATCAAGAGGATGCTCGCCAGGTATCCGGTGCCGCCGGGCAGATAACGGATCTTGATCAGAAAGCTGAAAAACCAGGAGATATAGAGTATGCCAAAGAGCGTGGTTGAGATATCCACGATCACCCCGTCGTTCCTGCGGCGCTTGAACTGCATCAGGATGAGCGCTAAAAGCCCCAGGACTATGAAGAGCAGCTCCCAGCGCGGGGTGGAGGCAAAACGCAGCATGATCGACAGGGGGATGAGCGTGCCCAGGAGCGTGCCGAAATATTTATAAGTGCATATGCCCTTCTTCTCAAGCATCCCGAAGAACTCATAGAGGCCGACGATGATAAAGGCGGTGACTGCCAGGCCGCAGAGCCAGTCGACGAAGATCACCCCGAGGATGATCGCTATCAGCACGATGCCGCTAATTATTCTTTTGATGACCATCGTTAATTTTGCCGAACCTACGGTCCCTCTTCTGGTATTCGGCGACCGCTTTTTTAAGATCGTCTTTCTTGAAATCCGGCCAGTACTTCTTCGGGAAATAAAGTTCCGCGTAAGAAAGCTGCCAGAGGAGGAAATTGCTCAGGCGCGATTCACCACTCGTGCGGATCAACAGGTCCGGATCCGGAAGGCCCGAAGTATAAAGGTACCTGCTGAAGGTATCCGTATCCAATCCGTCGATGCTGGCCTCGCCCGTGCCCAGGTCCCTGACAAAGGACTTTATGGCATCCACGATCTCCTGCTTGCTTCCGTAATTCAGGGCCAGGACCACGGTCAGGCCGGTGTTATTACGCGTTTTATCCTGCGCCTCTTTCAACTTCTTCTGCAAGTATCCGGGGATAGGGTCCTGCCTGCCGATGACCTTGAAACGGATATTGTCCTTATGCAGTTTTTCTATTTCGCGGCCAAGGAAAGTGTCCAGATAACGCAGGAGCATCTGCACTTCTGCTTTCGGCCGGCTCCAGTTCTCCGAAGAAAAAGCGAAAAAGGTCACCACACCCACGCCCAGCTCTCTGCAGGCGCTGACCGCCTCCCTTACCCGCTCTACCCCTTCGCGGTGTCCGGCAGTGCGCGGCAGCCCCCGCTCTTTTGCCCAGCGGCCGTTGCCGTCCATGATGATGGCGATGTGCTTAGGTATATTATTCTGGCCGGTCATTTTAGCTCTTGGCTATCAGCTCTTGGCTCTTAGCAAAGGCTTTTACCGCGGGCTATGAGCCATGAGCAATGAACTACTACTGATGTACTCGGTAATCTATTCCGGGAAAGATGTTATCTCTGTATTCGATATCGGAAAGCCAGCCGTTGTCAATGGAATCAGACTTTATATCCTCATAAAGGCGGTTGAACCTGAGGAGATGGTCTTTGGTGCGGCGTACCGCGTAGTTCACGTGCGTGCCGGTCCCCATGATAAAAGCCCAGTCAGAGCTTTGCGCAAGCAGAAGCTCGCGCAGCGCCTGATTCAGGGCGCGCGCCTTCAGGCCGTCGGCATGCGGATAGCTTCTGGCCAGCTCCGTCATCTTGGCGGAGGCTTCATGCAGATGCCGGTAGATCCAGTCATTGGAACCCTGCAGCCACATCTCGCTGTAACCCTTCCAGCCCCAGCTGGAGAGGCTGGGAGTGATCACCTGATTTCGGGGATTCTCCGCCAGATACTCCGAAGGCGTGATCAGGCGGATCTCATCCTGATCGCAGGCAATCTTGCGGATAAGGAAATTAAGCCACTGCGGGCCCTCATACCACCAGTGGCCGAATAACTCGGCGTCATAAGGCGATACGAGCAGTGGCTTCTTCTGCATGAAGTCATTAAGATATTCCACCTGCTTCTGGCGGTTGAACATGAAATTTCCCGCATGTTCCGCCGCCCTCTCGGTCGCCCACTGGGGCACGTAAGGCTCCTTATGGTCGGTGGTGCCGGTGATACGGAAATATTTTATGCCGGTGTTAATCCTGACCCCGTCGGGATGGATATAGGGCCGGATATAATCGTATTCCAGGTCAAAGCCGATATCGCGGTAAAACTCGCGGTAATTGTAGTCTCCGGGATAGCCTTCTATCGATGACCAGACCTGTTTAGAAGATTCAAGATCCCTGGCAAAACAGGCGACTCCCGTGCCCTTGCAATAGACCGGGGCAAAGACCCCGTATTTCGGCCGCGGCGTTCCGTGCAGCACGCCGTGAGAATCGGTGAAGAAAAACTTTATGCCTGCCTCTTTCAGGATCTCGTCCTGCCCCGGCTGATATCCGCATTCTGGAAGCCAGATGCCGCGCGGCCTCCTTCCGAAAAGGCTCTCGTAGTGGCTGGCCGCCACCTTTACCTGGGCCCGGACAGATTCGCGGCAGACATCCATGAGCGGAAAATATCCGTGGGTGGCGCCGCAGGTGATGATCTCAAGCTTCCCCAGGTCCTGGAATTTCTTAAAGGCAAGGGCCAGATTCCGGCCGTATTTCTCGAAGGTGTCGCGCGCCTTGCAGAACTGGTTCAGGTAATGAATCGCCAGGTGCTGGAACTGCGGCTGCCAGCTGGTACGCTCGATCTCCTTATGCGAAAGCTCGATCAGCTTATTGATGTGATTAAGATAGCGCTCCTCAAGGAGCGGATCAGCCAGCATCGAGGAGAGCGTAGGGCTTAAGGTCATGGTCAGGCGGAAATCTACGCCGTCCTCACACAGCTTTTCAAAGACCTGGATCAGGGGGATGTAGGTCTCGGTGATCCCCTCATAAAGCCAGTCCTCTTCCAGAAAATCTTCATGTTCCGGGTGACGCACAAACGGCAGATGCCCGTGGAGCACCAGACACAAATATCCTTTATGCATTTTTTAACCTGGTTGATTGGGGGGTTAACAATTGATTTTACGCCTTGACCAGAATGCTGCTTTTGGTCTCTCGGGAGACTATCGGGGTGATGACCCGCTCTTCGATCTTGTCGCTAGAGACGCCTTTTACCGGGATCACCTGCTTCCCGTCGGGAAGGGCGAACCTGAGGCTGAAGGTCCCGTCAGGCCTTAACTTGATCTCCTTATCCTGGACGGTGACTGTGGCGTCCGGCTCAGTGGCGCCGTAGACGATCAGCTCGCAGTTCACCACCATCCAGAACTTCCGCTCCTTCGGCACTTTTTTCACCGGGCTTGCCATAGAGGCCATGCCGGGTGAAGCAAAGACGCCGGAGAAGAGCGCTCTCTTTACCCTTTCCTGCCACGCCTTGCCTACGGGCGAACTCTGGCCCAGGCCAAAGCCCATGCCGTAGAGGCGGGCGAACATATCCTCCGGGATCATCCATTCTTCGTCAGTGATCCAGGAGGGGCCTTCGATAGGGGTATGCGCGACATTAGAGCGCACGATGGTGATGAATCTTCCGTCGGGTAAAAGGAGCCCGTAATCCACGATCCAGGACTTGCCTGACCCGCCTGCGTCGATGTACCAGTTATTGGTATGCTCTGAAACAAAGATATCGAAATAACGGTGGGCATTTGAGCCGTTAAAATTTATCTGGCTTACGTCATAGACGCGCAGTGTCCGTTTTGCACGGTAGAAACTCTCGCCGAGCTCCGACTTAAACCGGTCGAATGTCTGGCCCCTTACCTCCCAGTAGGTGTGCAGCCACCAGGGGTCGCGCACCTGCAGGACGATCCTGTCCCGGTCATACTGGGAGGGAAGCTCCGTGGGCATCTCGCGCCTGGGCCGGGGTGCGATCTCCGGCTGGAAGAACTTTGCCTTCTCAACCATTGTCTCGCGCTCGCCCATTATTTCTCTCTTCTCTTCTTCGGGCGGGGCAGACTTCTTAGCCGGTTTAGGCAGCTTTGCTTTGAGATTGATCTCTTTCTTAGCCAGTTCCCTGATCTTATCTTTGATCTTACGTATGATCGCCATCTTTCCCTCCCGCGCTAATTAAAAAAGGGGAATTATCCCCTTTTTTAAGAACCTTTAAGCGTTCTTTGCTCTCCTTCAGTTCATGCTTATCTTTTCTGCTGTTTCGGCTTGCTGACCAGGGCCTCTTTAAGATCCTCTTCCAGGGCCTCTTTAAGCTTGGTCAATTTATCCATCTCTTCTTTCAGGCTCTGGCTTACCATCTGTTCCTGAGTCAGGGCTTTCCTGGCCGCTTCGTGGGCTGCCTTTTCATCCTGCAGCTCTTTTTCCTTGGCCTTGATCTTTTCTTCCAGGACCATTTTATCCTGGGAGGACTTGCTCAGCTTCTCTTCGGCGTCCAGCCTCTTGGACATCTCGGATTCGCGGATGGACAGGAGCTTGCGCTTCTCGTTACAGGAACCTACTCCGAAGACCAGGGAAGTGACGGTGACGATGATCAATATAAGGATGAGCCTGTTCTTGAATGCTTCCATTTTTATTCTTCCTCTTTAGCTTCTATTTCAGGTGCGACGGTATTCTTTCCTCTCCTGCCCCGGGCTTGACTTTGGTGACCCGCGGCTGGATGACGATCTCGACCCTGCGGTTCATCTGGCGTCCCCGGACAGTATCATTGGAGGCTACGGGCTGATTCTCCCCGAAGCCGATCGCAGAGAGGCGCCCGGCGGCAACCCCTTCGTTGTCGATCATATAATGCAGCACGCTTAATGCGCGGGCAGTAGAAAGCTCCCAGTTGGATTTCCATCCCGAATGCCTGATCGGCTGATTATCGGTGTAACCTTCGATGCCGACGCTGAAATCCGCCATGTTCTCCCTTAAGACCCTGGCTACCTTGTTCAATACCGGGTAAGCCTCCTGCCTGATCTTGGCTTTTCCGGAATCAAAAAGCAGGTCTCCGACCACCGTGATCACCAAGCCCTTTTCCATCATCTCGAGCTTAACCTGTTTATCCTGGATCTCGCCGGCCAACCTCTGCTCAAGGAGCCTCTTTGCCGCTGCCAACTGCTCTAACTCCGCGGATAGTTCCTCGATCTTCTGTATATCCGAACGCCGGCCCTTCTGGAAGATAAAGGTGCAACCGGCTAAAGAAAGGGCCAGAAAAAGAATAAATACGGTTTTGATTATTTTGCCTTTCATGCTTGCCTCCTGTGTTGGGGTTAATAAACTTAGCGGGATTCTAACTATAACACAATCAATATGTTTAGTCAAGAGGATTATTTAATAAAAAGCGTATCCTTGCGGCTTGAGCCGATAGAGACTATCGAGATCTTTGCCTTCAGGTCGTCCTTAAGGAAAGAAAGGTAGCTGCGCGCCCTTAGCGGTAAATCCTTATAATCCCTGATGCCGCTTGTACTTTCGCTCCAGCCGGGAAGCTCTTTATAAACGGGCTTTACATTCTCAAGCACCTCAAGATCATAGGGAAAGCCGCTAAATCTCTTACCTTTATATGTATAGGCAGTGCAGACCTTGACGGTCTTTAAGCCATCCAGGATATCCAGCTTCATGATCGCCAGCTCCGATATCCCGTTGATCATAATCGCCTGCCTGACCGTGACCGCATCAAACCACCCGCAGCGCCGTGGCCGGCCTGTGGTGGCGCCGAACTCTCTTCCTTTATCGCGCATAAACTTGCCGAAATCCGCGTCAAACTCTGTGGGAAAAGGCCCCTCTCCCACGCGCGTGGTATAGGCTTTAGCCACGCCAATGACCTTATCGATCCTTACCGGAGAGACCCCTGTCCCGATACAGGCGCCGCCGGCAGTGGCTGACGAAGAAGTCACAAAAGGATAGGTCCCGAAGTCAATATCCAGATAGGTGCCCTGCGCTCCCTCAAAAAGGATCTCCCTGCCCTTTGTTACGGCACTGTTTAAAAGCAGGGCGGTATCGCAGATGTAGCTGCGAAAGACCTTGCCGTATTTCAAATATTGCGGATAGATGGAGGCAAACTCAAATCCCGGATGCCGGTAGACCCTGCGGAAGACCTCGTTCTTCTCTGCCAGGTTATCCTTTAATTTTTCGCGCAGCGCCGCCGGGTTCAGAAGGTCGATCATCCTGATGCCGCAACGGCTGATCTTATCGGCGTAACAGGGCCCGATCCCCCGGCCGGTAGTGCCGATCTTGTGCGCCCTTTTGGTCTCACGCAACTTGTCAAGGATGCGGTGATAGGGCATGATCACATGGGCGAGGGTAGAGACTTTCAGCCTTCCGTCGATCTTTATGCCGGCCGACTTGATCGACTCAATCTCTTTCAGGAGGATCTCAGGGTCCACCACTACACCGTTACCGATACAGCAGATTTTACCTTTATGCAGGATCCCGGAAGGCATGAGATGGAATATATACTCTTTTTCTCCGGTGACCACCGTGTGGCCGGCATTATTCCCGCCCTGATAGCGCACGATGTAATCGGCCTTCTCGGATAAGATATCGATAATCTTGCCCTTACCCTCATCACCCCATTGCGTACCTACTAATACAACATTCATATCGGTATGGGTCGATAGTCAATAGTCGATAGACTATAGACCCGCCTCCTTGTCTTGAGTTACGGCGTCATGGTGAAGATCTTGCGCGCTATATCCGGATACGTGGCGATGAACTTCAATTCCTCATCCACTAAAGGCCTCTGGTTATGCACATTGGCGTACCTGACCAGCTCCAGTATCTTGGTCGCCTCTGCATCGTCCTTAAAAGGAACCTCCAGTTTTTCATAGACGTTCCGGAAGCCTTTGATCCCGGAATACTCGCCGGCAGTGATCTTGCGTCCGGTCTCGATTATCTCCGGCTCCCCTCTTCCCAGTTCCTCAAAGTCGTAGAGCTCGTAATTACGCCTGTCCTTGAGCGCTCCGTCGGCGTGGATCCCGGACTCGTGCGCAAAGGCATTGGCTCCGACGCCCGGCTGGTTTATGGGTATGGGCACCCCGAAAGCGTATGAGGCATATTTGCAGATCTTCCAGCTGACCTTCAGGTCCACCCGGTCATCCAGAAGATAATCCTGCATCCCGCTTCCGAACTTTATCGCCAGGATCACCGAGACCAGGTCTGCGTTCCCGGCGCGCTCGCCCATGCCGTTGACGCAGGTATTGATATAGGCGTCTTCGCCTGCGTCATTGGCGGCTTTTGCCCCGGCGATGGAATTGGCTACGACCATCCCCAGGTCATTATGGCAATGCACCTCTATCGGGATCTTTACCCTCTCGGCCAGGATTTTGATCCTCTCGTAGATGGAAAAAGGCGTATCGAACCCCAGGGTATCGCAATAACGGATGCGATCAGCTCCCGCCTCTTTAGCGGCCAGCGCAAACTCGATCAGATATTCTACGCGCGTGCGCGAGGCATCCTCGGCATTCACGCCGATCGAATCCGCGCCTTCTTTCCGCGCTTCTTTTACTGCCTCCATCATCTCCTGGATCACCGAGGCATGGTCAAGCTTGCCCTTGAACTTATGGGTGATCATCTGGTCGGAGGTTGAGATGGAAAGATTCACGTGCTTAAGATGCGGCACGAGTTTAAAGGCGTTCCTTACGTCTTCTTTGGTGGCGCGCAGCCAACCCCCGAGCCTGATGGGTTTCATTCCACCCTTCTGGACGAGTTCAAGGTTGGCGTTCAGGTAATTAGTCTCATGGCGCGTCAGCGGAAAGCCGAACTCCGACTGGAATACCCCCATCTCATTCAGGAAGGTATTAATCATCGTCTTCTGAAGCTTGGATAAGCAGATACGCGAGGTCTGCACTCCGTCGCGGTTAGTGACGTCGATAAGATAGGTCTTCGGTTTCTTTGCCATTTTTATCACCTCTTCAATATTTTCTTCAGTCCTTCCTTGGTATATTCTCCCTGAACGCTGAATATCTCCCGGTTATCCAGAAGATAAGTCGGTCCGAACAGTATCTGGAGCTCCTTGTTTAGGGCGGTGTTCTCCCTTAAGAGGGACCTGCCCTCATTGCCCCTGGCGCAGGCGCGAATCCTCTGTGCGTCAAGGCTGCCCAGGCAATCCTCCCACCAGGAGGAATTGATATTCCGCGCGCGGCAGGTCAGATATCCCCAGAAGTTTTCCGGGTAATACTTCCGGACGCAGACCAGGCGCAGATATTCCTCTACTTCCCTTTCTCCTGCGGCTGCGGCGAACCCGCCCTTCTCCTCCTGCGCCAGGAAATGCAGCGCCGGATCAAAGCCGCGGATAGCCTCAAGCAGCTTCGGGGCGTCCTTGTCAAAAATACTGAAGAAAAGGTCCAGCCTTCCACTTATTCTCTCCCTTTTCAGGAAAAAGCTCAGGCCGCTAAACTGAGGCTTAAGCATATAATAATCGCCCCTGGGTTCAAGGTTCACCTTGAAATTGGAAAAACTCTTCCTTACCTCAACTTCTTTTCCCAGGAGATAGACCGGCAGGGCGATGATCCCCAGGTCATCTACCAGGTCTTTGGCCTTCTTCTGCGGATAATAGAGGTAAACCGGCTCTACCCCGGGAAACTGGTTCCTTAAGACCCGCAAGGCGGCACTGGTATCGCAGCTCATGCAAGAGCGGCTTGTGATTACAAGGAGGCTCACTTTTTTCTCCTCGGGAAAGGTGCAGACAGAAGACATATTGCCGGGGTTTGAGCAGGTGCCGCTATAGACATCCTTGCGGCAATCCTTGTCCGAGAAACACTGCGGGAGGATCTTGCCGATCCCGGGGTCATCCTTGATCTGGCCGGAGAGCCCGAGATCCTCTATTTTGACGTCGCTGATCTTCTTATCTTTCAATATGACGGTCGCCTTGCCCAGGTGCCTGGCCTGCCAGGTCGGCCTTAATACAAGTACCCCTTCCCTCTCGCCTGACTTCAGGCCCGGCTGCGGGTTGTGGCCTGCGATCAGGATATCTATGCCGGGGACATCCCTGACCAGGGCATGGGACTCACTCTCATTAAGGTGCGAGAGAAGCACGATGATCTCAGCGCCCTTTTTCTTCAATTCCTGCACCGCCGCCTCTACCGCCGGCTTTGGCTCGATAAACTCTATTGACTGCGCCTTGGCCTTGACTGCGGCGTTAGTGACCGCGGTGATGCCGACCTTTACGCCCTGGACTTCCTTAATAATAAAGGGGGCGATCTTTCCGGACTTTATATTGCAGGAAAGAAAAGCCAGCCTGCTCTTTGCGACGTTCTCTTCTAAAAACTCCATCCCGAAATTAAACTCCTCATCCCCGACTGCCACGGCGTCATACTTCATCAGCTCCATGGCCCTGAGGTTGACCAGCGTACGCTGGGTGTCTAGCTCCGTATTCTGGGTATACTCGTCAAGGTTTCCTCCGGCAAAGAACGCGCCGCTATCAAAAAGGAGCGCCTGCGGGTGCTTTTTCCTCAACTGCCTGATGAGGCTCGCCCGGCGGCTGACTCCGCCGTCCGGCTCCTTGGGGCAGTGGCAGGGATAAAGCATGGCGTGCGTCTCGCCGGTGTAGAGGATGGTGATCTCCTTGGCAGAGGCAAGCCCAATGTCAAATGTCAAATAACAAATGACAAATGAAATCCAAATGAAAAATGTCAAATGGCTTAAATGATATTTTGAAATCTGAGATTTGTCATTTGTAATTTGGAATTTGAAATTTTTTATCATAGTTTTATCACCTTTACCGCCAGGATATTCTCTGTCTTTTTGATCAGTTCCAGTGCATCTTCGGGTATCGGGCTGTCCACGTTGATTACCGAGATCGCCATGCCGGCAGCTTTTTCCCGGCCGAAGGTCATCTCCGCGATATTGATGTTGTGCTTTCCCAGGATCGTACCGAGGTTGCCGATTATACCGGGACGGTCCCAGTTCTTGATCACCAGCATCTCTCCCAACGGAGGGGCCTCGACATAGTATCCGTCGATCTTGACGATACGCGACTGTTTGTTGCTGGAGAGCGTGCCGCAGACCTTGCGGGTCTCTTTATCCGTCTTTATCTGGAGTTCTACCAGGGTAACGAACTCCTTTTCCTGAGAGGATTTTGATTCGTTGACCTTTATCCCCCTCTCCTTGGCCAGGGTCACGGCATTGATGAAATTGACCGTCTCCTGTAAGATCGGGGATAAGACACCTTTGACCACTGCCAGGGTGACCGGCGCTAAATCATGTTGAATAATGTCGCCGCTGTAAGTGATGCTTAGCTCCGCTATCCTCCCTTCCACCAGCTGGCTGGTAAAGCTGCCTAATTTCTCGCCGAGGTTTATATAGGGCTCAAGGGCCATGCAGGCCTCAGGCTCAAGGCAGGGGTAATTGGCGGCGTTACGGATACCGCGGCCAAGCAGCGCGTCCCGGATGATCTCAGCCACCTCAATAGCCACGTTCACCTGCGCCTCTTCGGTGGAAGCGCCAAGGTGCGGCGTCAGAATCACGTTGTCGAACTTAAGCAGCTCACTCTCGGCAGGCAGGGGCTCTTTTTCAAAGACATCAAGGGCGGCCCCGGCGACCCTCCCTTCTTTTATCGCCGCAACTAATGCCTCTTCGTCGATGATTCCGCCGCGGGCGCAGTTGATGACACGCACCCCGCTCTTCATCATGGCGAACTCTTTGCCCGAGATCATGTGCTTGGTCTCATCGGTAAGCGGGGTATGCACGGAAATATAATCCGAACGTTTCAATAGGTCGTTCAATTCCACCACTTCTACTCCCAGCGACTGCGCCACTTCGAGGTTCAGGAAGGGGTCAAAGGCAAGGACCTTCATCCCGAAGACGATCCCCCGCCTGGCTACTTCCGCGCCGATACGGCCAAGACCCACCACTCCCAGGACTTTACCGTAAAGCTCAACGCCCATGAACTTGGAACGCTTCCACTCCGCCTTCTTCATGGAGACACTTGCCTGAGGGATATTGCGCGAGAGCGCCAGGATCATGCTGAAGGTATGCTCCGCGGTTGAGATGGTGTTTCCCGCCGGGGTATTCATCACGATGATCCCTTTTTGCGTGGCCGCCCCGAGGTCCACATTATCCAGCCCCACCCCTGCGCGGCCGATGGCCTTCAATTTCGATCCGGCATCGATGACGTCTTTGGTGACTTTAGTCGCACTTCTTACCACCAGGGCGTCGTAATCCTTAATAATGGCCTTGAGTTCTTCCGGTTTTAATTCTGTCTTTACGTCGACCTGAAAGTCGCTTACCTCTTTTAAGATCTTCAGGCCTTCATCGGATAACGGGTCACTGACTAATATTTTCTTCATAGCTAGCTCCTGGTTTAGTTAACCTACCTACTAACTACTGCCCGCTAACTACAATCGCTGAATTATTTAAGGAATACTTCCTCTGCTGCCTTCACTCCCGCGCCTAAATCGAACTTATAGCCCATCTGGGCCAGGACCTTCTCAAGGCAGGAGATACCGGCGATAATATCGAACTCCTCGATATAGCCCATATGGGCGATCCTGAAGAGTTTCCCCTTCATCTCATCCTGTCCTCCGGCAATGGTCACGCCGTAAGTATCGCGCATGGTCTTGACTAATTTTTCGCCGTCCAGGCCTTCCGGCACTTTGACTGCGGTGACCACGTCGGATGCGGCATCCGGGGCAAAGAGCGCTAATCCCAGGCCCTTCATAGCCGCGCGCGCGGCAGACGCCATTTTTTTATGGCGTAAAAATACCTGCTCAAGGCCGTCCTGCCTGATCATCTCTAGCGCCTCATTCAGCGCAATGATCAGGGTCACTGCCGGGGTAAAAGGCGTATCCGTCTTCTCGATCGCTTTTTTCGCCTTTCTTAAATCGAAATAGTACCGGGGCGTCTTGGCTGTATCGACCAGCTTAAAAGCCTTGGGGCTGACGGAAATAAACCCCATTCCCGGAGGAAGCATGAGGCCCTTCTGTGAGCCTGAGATCACCATGTCGCAATACCAGGCATCGCTCTTTATGTCAATGGCGCCGAGGCCGCTGATGGCATCCACTACCAGCACCGCTTCCGTCTCTTTGATGATTTTACCGATAGCCTCGATATCATTGGTAACGCCGGTAGAGGTCTCGCAGAGCGTGGTAAAAACCGCCTTTATTTTGGGGTTTGCGCTTAAACGCTTCTTTATTTCAAGAGGGTCGACTGCCTTACCCCACTCTACATCGATGATTTCGGCATTGACGCCGTAGGCCTTGCAAAGCTCGGTCCATCTTTCGCCGAACTTTCCACCCTGCACGGTGATGGCGGTATCTCCGGGAGAAAGGAGGTTGGCTACTGCTGCCTCCATGGCGCCGGTTCCGGATGAAGCCAGGATAAAGACGGGGTTCTCGGTCTGAAAGACATATTTTAAACCCTCAGTCGCCTCTTTTAAGATAGCCTGGAACTGGGGAGTGCGGTGATGGATTATTGGCCGGGCCATCGATTCGCAAACCTGCGGGGGTAACGGTGTGGGCCCGGGTGTAAGTAAATAGTTCTTCCTCATGCTTTCCTCCTGTTGTTGGTCCTCAATTGCCGGATTTGTTGTTATTTTTTATTTTTCTGCGGAAAGATTACTTCGTCGATCAGGCCGTACTCCTTGGCCTCCTGTGCGGACATGAAATAATCGCGATCAGTATCTTTCTGTACCTTTTCCAGGGACTGTCCTGTATGCGCCGATAAGATCTCGTTGATCCGGTCGCGCATCTTCAGGATCTCCTTGGCATGGCGCGAAATATCTTCGGCTGCGCCCTGAATGCCGCCCCAAGGCTGATGGATCATCACCCGGGAATTAGGCAGGGTATGGCGTTTACCCCTGGTGCCTGCGCACAGAAGCAGGGCGCCCATGCTGGAGGCCTGGCCCACGCAGTAGGTAGAGACGTCGCATTTGACAAACTGCATGGTGTCGTAGATCGCAAGGCCTGCGGTGACCGAGCCGCCGGGCGAATTGATATAGATATTGATGTCCTTGGTGACGTCTTCCATCTGCAGGAAGAGCATCTGGGCGATCACGAGGTTTGCCACGCAATCATCTATCGGTGTGCCGATAAAGACGATGCGGTCCTTTAAGAGGCGCGAATAGATATCGTAGGCGCGCTCATAACCCCGGGGGGTCTGCTCGATGACCATGGGGACTAAAGTCTGATTTCTAATAGTCATTTCTACCTCCTCGAATTAGGGGACACTCTTTGACGGTATAAATTCTATCCAAGGGCTGTCCCCTTTGCTGTTGATCTATTCTGCTTCCTTCCACTCTGCTTCCCTGAAGAGCAGCTCCATGCATGCGCGCGGCATATGATCATCCTGCGGGATATTCTCTCTTTTAGCTATCGCCGAAAGGACAAGATAGACCCTGACCTGCTTTTCCGCTTCTGCCTGAAGGTTCTTCTTCATTTCCGCTTCCTGCTCGTCAATCTTCTCGCGCGGCGCGCCCTTCACGGCCAGATCCACCTTCGCATGCCTGACCAGGTCATCCAGCTGGCGCTTAACCAGTGAATCCGGAAGTTTGAAATTAAGGTCTTTGGTGACCGCTTCGACCACCTCGTTCTCGATCCTGCGGCGCTGCTGGTCGTCCTTACGCAGGGCGATCTGACGGGTCATCGCCGCTTCCAGCTCCGTAAGGCTCGGATAACCCAATGCCTTGGCAAAATTATCGTCCAGCTCTTTTGCGCCCTGGGACTCTTTCAGGGAACTGAGGCTACGCTTAGCCTCATCCGGAGAAACATTTATCTTCCTGTATTCGATCTTTATCCCTTTATAATTCTTGACGTTTATCTCCGGGCTCACCTCGACCGTCGCCTTAAAGCTGAGCTTTTCCCGCTCAAGCTTCACGTCGCTGATATGGGGCAGCTCAATCACGTCGAGGTTTTCTTTAGCTACTGCCTCATTATAAATATCGGGTACCAGCTCCTTAAGCACCTGTTCATGGGCACTTGTAGCGTAATGCTTTTCCAGGATGTCACGCGGAGCATTTCCCGGCCTGAAGCCCGGGACCTTCGCTTCCTTGGCGATGCGCTTAAAGACGTCCTCGAACTTATTCTTCACTACCTCGCCGGCTACCTCGACGAGCATCTCTCTTTTAGTATTGTCGATCTTTTTGACTTCCGTTTTCATTAATTCCTCACATTCTGAACTTTTCGCCTAAGTAGATCGAACGCGCCTGGGGATTATTGATCAGCTCCTGGGCAGTGCCGGAGATAAGGATCTTTCCCTCGGCGATCAAATATGCGCGGTCGGTGATCGAGAGCGTTTCCCTGACATTATGGTCGGTCAAAAGGATCCCCAGCCCTTTTTCTTTTAATTCCTTGATGATCTCCTGAGCCTCATTCACCACTATCGGGTCTATTCCGGAGAATGGCTCATCGAGAAGAATGAACGAAGGGTTCGTCACCAGCGCCCGGGTGATCTCAAGGCGCCTCCTCTCTCCGCCGGAAAGAGTAAAGGCCTTGGACTTTGCCAGGTGCGCGATATTCAGCTCATTAAGCAGGACCTTCAGGCGTTTCTGGCGCTCAAGCCTGTTCAAAGGCAGAGTCTCAAGGATGGCCATAATATTTTCTTCTACGGTAAGCTTGCGAAATATGGAGGCTTCCTGGGAAAGATAGCCTATGCCGAACCGCGCCCTTTCATGGATAGGCAGCCTGGTGATCTCGTTATTGTCAAAGACGATCCTGCCCCGGTCAGGAGGGACAATCCCCACCACCATATAGAATGTTGTGGTCTTGCCCGCGCCGTTAGGGCCGAGGAGCCCGACGATCTCGCCGCGGCGCACCAGGATATCCACGCCCTTGACCACTTCCCGGCCGTCGTATGACTTGGCCAGGCCCTTAATCTCCAGCAGGTGCACCGAATCCCTCCGTAGAATAAATGATCAATTTCGGCCTTCCGGTCAGGGTAAGCTTCTTATCCTGAGCGCTATAAATAGCTTCTTCGCTGTAAGAGACGTTTTCTCCGCGCACTACCTTGACGTTCCCGCGCGCGACGATTCTTTCGATCTTATTGCCCATAAAACTTCCGGCCTCGCCTTCTTCTTTTCCCGGCCCGCCCGCCGCAGGGGCTTCTTTCTTTTCTTTAGACGAGCTGAAAAACACATCCATCTTGTCGCTGTAGATCGTGGAATCCTCTCTCTCGACTTTTACGTTATTATTGAAGGTGGCCATACTCTTCTCGTAATCTATGTCCAGCGGGCCGTCGCAGGTGATGGTAATCTTCTCTTTGACCGCGGAGGCCTTATCCCCCGCAGGCTCTTCCGGGTTGATATCCAGGCGCACGTCCTTCTCAAGCGCCACCTTCTTTAAGTTCGGCTCTCCCCTTGCGCCGGAGGCGACCACGACCATATTCTCGCGTTTTATGTTGACTATATCGTCGGTGGTCACCAGCTGGTTCTTCCTGTCCCAGTCCAGGGCGTCGGTGGTGAGTTTCGTGCCGGAAGAAGTGGTGATCACCACGTTCTCTTCCAGGTGCACCTTGCCGTCTGTCTTATTGAAATCCCCCCGCTCAGCGGTAAGGCGGATATCCTCCTCTTTTCCGTAGAGATTGCCGACCACTTCGTTAAGCTTCACCACTTCAGTGAAGATGTCTGCGGTCTTTCCGGAGAGGTCCCAGTTCTTCTTGCCCTTTTCTCCGTAACCGGCGAGAGAAAAATCGCTGATCTGCTGGTCTGAGGTCTCGGATGTGCTTGCCCCGGAGCCCGCGGCAAAGGAGAACGCCAATGCCGGCAGGAAGAATCCTGCGGCAAAGATCCAGGACCGGATAAATGATTTAAGCCGCATATGAACGCACAACCTCCTCCCATAAACCTTTTGCCTTAAGCAGGAGCTCTGCCACTTCGCGCACCGCCCCCCTTCCGCCGTGCCTGATCGTAATATAGGAGGCGACCTGCTTGATCTCGGCTGCTGCGTTAAAGACCGCTACTGGAAACCCCACCTTCTTCATCAGCCCCAGGTCCACCAGATCGTCGCCGATAAAACAGATCTCATCGATAGCCACCTGGTATTTTTTCAGTATCTTTTCCAGGGCCCTGGTCTTAGGGGTGATATCCGCGATCACTTCCGCCACGCGCATATCCCTGGCGCGGGGAATGATCGCCCGCGAACCTTTGGCCGTGACCAGGACCGTCTTTATCCCGTATTTGCTTAAGACATAGACTCCGAGGCCGTCATGCACGTCAAAGAACTTTGAATCGCGGCCGCGCGAATCGTAGACGATGCGTCCGTCGGTAAGCACGCCGTCCACATCCAATAGCAAAAGTTTAATCTTTTTGGCTTTATTTAACGTGGTCGCTTCCATGAGCTAAACTATGCCTGCCTTCAGAAGGTCCTGCACATCCAGTAAACCGACAGGCCGGCGCTCATTATCCACCACCGGGATCTCATCGATCTTCTTCTCCCGCAGGATACGCAGCGCCTCCGCAGCCAGCATGCCGGGGCCGACTACCGTGGGGCTCTTGGTCATCACTTCTTTGATCTTACGCTTGGGCAGCTCCAGATCCCGCTCAAGGTGCCGGCGCAGGTCTCCGTCGGTAAATATCCCCTTCACCTTTCCGGATCTATCCACGATCGTCGCAGATCCGGACCTGGCCCGGGTGATCTTTAAAAGGACCTGGGAGACCCTCTTATCTTCCCCGACCACCGGATTTGCCTGGCCGCGGCGCATGATGTCTTCTACTTTAAGGATCAGCCTCCTGCCGAGGGCGCCTCCCGGATGATAAAAAGCAAAGTCCTTTTCTCTGAACTTCTTCATCTCAAGAAGGCAGACTGCCAGGGCATCAGCCATGGCTAAAGTCGCGGTAGTGGAAGCGGTAGGGGCAAGCCCCAGGGGGCAGGCCTCTTTTTTTACCGAAACGTCCAGTACGCTGTCGCTGTATTTTGCCAGGACCGAACCGGGGTTTCCGGTGAGGGCGATGATCCTGGCCCCGATCTTTTTTAGAAGGGGGAGCAGCTGTTTCATCTCTTCGGTCGAGCCGCTGTTAGAAATGATGATCACCGCGTCGTCGCTGGTGACCTTGCCCAGGTCTCCGTGAATAGCCTCGGCAGTATGCAGGAATAAGCTCGGCGTCCCGGTCGAAGCCAGGGTCGCGGAGAGTTTTTGGGCGATGATACCGGTCTTGCCCATGCCGCTAACCACTACCCTGCCTTTGGCATTCAGGATGATCTTCAGGGCCCGCTCAAAAGACTTTCCGATACGCGGCTTCAGCGCCCTGACTGCCATAGCCTCGATCTCTAAGACCTCTTTTGCCCTCTTTAAAACATTCTTCTTCATAACTTCACCCTGTATACTGCATACAGCCTACTGCCTACAATCACTGAGATCTATAACAATTATAGTGCCTTCTCTATGCTCTTGACTTGCCTCAGCAGTTTCTCAAGTTCCTTAAGGCCGATCATATTCGGCCCGTCGCAGAGTGCCTTATCCGGGTCCGGATGCACCTCCAGGAACAGGCCGTCGCAACCAAAGGCGACTGCAGCCCTGGAGAGCCCTTCGACAAACTCGCGTTCCCCTCCGGATGAACCGCCGCAAGCTCCCGGCAATTGCACGCTATGCGTGGCATCATAGATTACCGGATAGCCCATATCGCGCATGATTTTGAGGCTGCGCAGGTCCGAAACCAGGTTATTATAACCGAAACATGCGCCGCGCTCGGTGATCAGGATCCTTTTATTGCCGGCGGATTCGATCTTCCTGATCAGCGGCTGGACATCCCAGGGCGCCAGGAACTGGCCTTTTTTTATGTTCACTACCCTGCCGGTCCTTGCCGCAGCCAGGATAATATCCGTCTGGCGGCTTAAAAAAGCGGGGATCTGGATGATATCCGCGACTTCCGCGACCTCGGGGATCTCCTTTTGACAATGGATATCGGTAAGCACCGGCACTTTTAACTGCTTCTTCACCCTGCTTAAGACTGCCAGGCCCTTCTTCAGCCCCGGCCCCCGGTATGATTCAAGGGAAGAACGGTTGGCCTTGTCAAAACTCGACTTAAAAATATAGGGTATATTTAATTTTGCGCAGAGGAGCTTGATCTTCTTTGCCGTATCCAGGCAGAGGCCTTCGGATTCGATCACGCATGGCCCGGCGATCAGAACCAGAGGATTACCGTCGCCGATCCTGATATTGTTTACGATCACCTGCATCATAGTCTGTGTGTCCCCAGGTATGCCTTAACCTTTTCCAGGTCCTCGGGCGTATCCACGCCGATAGTCTCGTATTTTGTCTCGATCATCTTGATGCGGAAGCCCTCTTCAAGGACCCTTAACTGCTCAAGGCACTCGGCCTTTTCCAGGGAAGATGCCGGCGAGTTCCTGTAGATAAAAAGGAAATCCTTGGTATAGGCGTAAAGCCCGATGTGTTTATAGTAGAGCGGCTCTTTCACCTGGGAATTACGGGCAAGATAGGGGATGGCTGCGCGGGAAAAATAGAGCGCGAAATTATCCTTATCCGCCACCACCTTGACCACGTCAGGGTCATTGGCCTCATCGGGAGAAGCGATCTTTTTCATGACCGAAGCCATGAATACCTCGGGATCGTCAAGCAGCGCACCGGCCAGGGCGTCGATCATCGCCGGATGCACCAGGGGTTCGTCTGCCTGGATATTGATCACGATCTTTACGTCGATGGGATTGATCACCTCGCAGATCCTGTCCGTGCCCGAGGCATGGCCCTTGGCGGTCATCGCGACTTTGGCGCCGAAACCCTCGGCTACGCCGGCGACCCGCTCGTCGTCGCAGGCAATGATCAGCTCATCCAGGGCGATCGCCTGTTTTGCGCGCTCCCAGACATGCTGGAGCATGGGCTTGCCCAGGATATCCGCAAGGACCTTGCCTTCGAACCTGGTGGAAGAAAATCTTGCCGGTATGACCCCGATCACATTCATGATTATCTGGTCCTCTCTAACAGTTCTTTTCGCGTGGCCACTGCCGTGCCGGCCTTGCCTACTACGATCCCGGCGGCAAAGTTGGCGATCGAGGCAGCCTCGCGCAAGTTTGCGCCCGCAGCCAGGCCGAGGGTGAAGGTGGCGATCACCGTATCCCCGGCACCGGAGACATCAAAGACCTCCTGGGCAACGGTGGGGATATAGGTCATACGCCCGCTCTTCTCGAACAATTTCATCCCCTGCTCCCCGAGAGTGACCAGCACCGAATCCAGGTCCAGGTACTCCCGCACCTGACGCGCCGCATCCTCGATATCTCTATCCGTAAAGAGCCGGTCGCTGTAAACACGGAACTTATTCGCCGTATCTTTGATCTTCAAATTTCTTACCGCATTCTCAAGCTCCTTGCGGTTAGGAGTGATAGAAGTGACCCGGCGATAATACTGGAAATGCTCCTCTTTAGGGTCAACGGTGATGATCTTTCTGTGGCTGCGCGCCAGCCTTACCAGTTCTTCCAGAAGGCGCTGATTGATCACGCCTTTGCCGTAGTCTTCGATGATGATAGCGTCAAATCTTTCAATATTCCTGCGGATGAAGCCGGCGACCTTACGGCTTGCCGCTTCGGAAAGGGGCCGGCAATCTTCCCAGTCCACCCTGACTACCTGCTGATGGCCGGCGATCACCCTGGTCTTGAGGATTGTCTGCCTCTTTGCCTCAGTAAAGATGCCCCTTGTATCCACCCTTCTTTTCTTTAATTCCGAGAGCAGGATCCTGGCATGAGCATCCCTGCCTAACACTCCGACCAGGCTGACCTCTGCATCCAGGGCCCGGATATTATTGGCGACATTCGCCGCACCGCCGGGGACATAAAACCTCTTATTGGCCCAGACTACCGGCACCGGGGCTTCCGGAGAGACGCGGTCCACAGCGCCGTGGATATACTGATCGAGGATCAGGTCGCCTACGACGAGGATGCGGGCCCGGGAAAAATTACCGATTATCTTTTTCAGGTTTTTCATAGCTTTTCCGTCACTGCCTGCGCCAGAAGCGGGAGGGTGATCTCGTGATGGCCGATGATGTAAAAACTCTCGCCTCCGGACATGACCGGCCGCAGGCACACATTCTGCGCCGGACGGTAGTGATAGATCATATCGAAGTTGGCGGTGGTAAAATCCTTTACCTGGCTGCCCAGGTTACGCGCAAGGTTTAAGGCCTTCAGGAAGACTTCGGGCAGGATCACTGCCGATCCGAAATTGAGGACCACGCCGCCGCGGTTGATCCCGGCGATGCGTTCAACCAGCTGATAAAAATCCCTTATGCTTCCTTCGGCCGCGAGCCCTGCGTCAAAAGAAGGATGCTGATGGATGATATCCGCACCGACTGCCGTAAAGGCCAGTACCGGCACCCCCAGCTGACAAGCCTGATTCAGCAGGCTTAACCTCTTAAAGCGCAGATTGCTTTTATTTATGGCAGACGCCACGGCATTACCCAGGCCGAGCCCGCCGGAGACGCCTGTGCTTACCGCGTTATTGATGAACTCCGCGGTCTCTCTTCCCATGCCGAACGCGCCGCTTTTTAAGTTCTCGGCGACATCCTCCGAGGTCTTCGCCTGAAAGGCGAGCTCAAAATCATGGATCAGCCCTGCGCCATTTAAGCATACACAGGTCACTACCTTCTTCTTCATCAGCTCGATCACCACCGGATTCAGGCCGCATTTGATGACATGGGCGCCGGCCATGAAGATGACCTCTTTCCTGCTTTTACGCGCGCTGACCAGAGCTGCGATCACCCGGCGTAGGTCTTGCGCTTTAAGCGTGCGCGGAAGAGAATCCAGAAAACGCCGGAAAGTAGCTCCGGCAACCGGAGGCTTGGCAAAGTCCCCTGAAAGGACCTTGCTGAAACGGCTCTTTACCGAATATGTTTTTACCTTCCTGGGATTAATCATGGGAAGCTATAATTTTAGCATAAATCCGGGCTAAATCAACCTATTTTAGCCTCTTTCAGGATCTCCTCAGCCGCCTGCAGCACATCCTGCACAGTAATCGCCTTTAAGCAGGCGAACTCTTTCTGGCAATTGTGCGCCAAGCACTCGATGCAGCCGGCCTGGCGGTGCAGGAATCTGTCTTTCAGGCCCAGCGGCCCCCAGCGTAAGGGGCTCAAGCCCTTTTGCGCCCGGCCGAAGATGGAGACTACCGGTACACCTATTGCCGAGGCGATGTGCACCGGCCCCGAATCATTGGAGATAAAAATAGCCGAGCGCCTTAAGAAACTCGCCAGCTGCGACACAGAGGTCCTTCCGGCAAGATTCACCGCCGGAAAGCGCAGGCTATGCATCAGCTTTTCTGCCAGGGCCGTATCCTTAGGCCCGGCCATCACCAGGATCTTAAAGCCGTGTTTTTGCGCCAGGGCATTGGCCACCTCGGCAAAACGCTCATTCGGCCAGACCTTCGAAGGGCAGCTGGCAGCCGGGTGAATGGCAAGTAAAATATCGTCGCTGTTTATGCCCTCTTTTTTCAGGGTGCCTTCGGCGTAATCTTCGGACTCTTTTCTTACCGGCATAAAGAGCGCCTTATCTTTGGGTTCGATACCGAGATAGCGCAGCAGGTCCAGGTTGTACTCTGACTCATGCTTCTCCCCTAACTGCTTGGTATGTTTTATCCTGTCCGTAAGCAGGAACCCGAGCTTGCGGTCATAACCCACCCTCCGGGGGATCCCGGCAAAAAAAGTCAGAAGGTGTACGCGATTGGCCGGATGCAGGACGACCGCCAGGTCAAAGGCCTTTTCCTTTAAAACGCGGCTAAGCTTTATTGCTTGGCGCATGCCTTTATGCATCCCGTCTTTGTCGTAGACGATCACCTCGTCAAGATAGGGGTTGCCCTCGACGATCTCCCTGGCGCAGGGTGAGACCATCATGGCAATATAGGCGTGCGGATACTCATCGCGCAGATTACTGATCACCGGAGTGGAGAGAAGCACGTCTCCGATGCGGTCAGTGCGGATAATAAGGATCCTCTTTACCGGCGGATCAGGCGCGTTCTCTATTCTTGCGCGGCGCTCGGTCAGGGCCTGCCTTACCCGGCCCAGGACCTCTTCCACCTTCACCTTTTCCAGGCACTCCAGGGTCTGGTAACGGCATTGCGCCTGCATGCAAGGCCGGCAGGCGATGTCTTTTTTGACCACAAAGCCTATCCTCGACCAGGGCCCGTATTTAGCCTCATCCGTCGGGCCGAAGACCGCCACTACCGGCGCATCCAGGTAACTGGCCAGATGTAGGACTGCGCTGTCGTTGGTCACTACGCAGGCAGCCGAACTCAATAAGGCGGCAAGCTCGGCTATGCTTGTTTTCGCGCATAAGTCCAGCACCGGATTCTTGGCCTGCCGGCGGATCGCGCTACATACAGGCACGTCCTCTTTATCCCCGGCCAAGACTACCTTTACCCCACATTCGGCGCCGAGCCGCTCGATCAATTGCGTGAACTTCTCCGCGCTCCAGCGCTTGGTTGAACTCCTTGCGCCCGGGGAGACCACGACCAGCTTATCCTTCGGGCTGATGCCGCCGGCCTTAAGGGCCTGGCTGATGCCTTCCTGGTCCTTTGGCCTGATAGAGATAGAGCGCTGCGGAAGGCCCCGGGTTCTTAATCCAAGGCACTGGATCTTAAAGAGATGCCGGTGCTTCATATGCCTTAATGCCTGCGGCGGCCTTAAAAAAGGGGGTGTCCGCACCTTTGCCGGTAAAAATGCGCCGAAGAAGCTGTTACGCAGGTCAACCACCAGGTCAAACCCTTCCCTTTTTAATTCGTTGAATAATCTTATTTTTTCGCCCAGCCCGGCATGCTTGTCATAGACGATCAGCCTGCTGATAAAAGGATTATCTTCAAAAAGCTCCTTCGGCCGCGGCCCGGACATCACCGTGACCTGAGCCTGCGGAAAATCCGCCCGCAGGGCATCCAGGACCGGCAGGGTAAGGATCACGTCTCCGATATTGCTTAAGGTGATAAAGAGGATCTTCTTTATTTGCGCAGGCATTTTACCTTTTCTATTACATCGCCGGGAGTGACCGCCTTCATGCAGCGGTTATCGTGGCAGTCCGCCACATAACAGGGGATCTTGCAGCCCACATCCTTCTGCAGTATGACTACATTTTTCAAAGGGTAAGGCCCGGTGATCTCGGCAGAGGTCGGGCCGAAGATGGCGATAATATTCTTGGTGCCGGCGGCGTTGGCGATATGCAGCGGGCCGGTGTCTGCGGTGATAAAAAGGTCCAGCCTCTTACAGAGCGCCCCCAGCTGTTTCAGGTTAAGCGCGCCGCAGGCAATGATGGGTTTTTCCAGCATCAGATGCCGGATGCTCTCCGCCAGCGACATGTCCTGGCTGCTGCCGGTGATGATGACCTTGGCGCCGAATTCCGCGATCAGCCTGTCCGCCACTTTTGCCCAATGCGGCTTTACCCAGCGTTTCGGCGGCCAGTTCCCCCCGGGATTAAGCGCGACTAAAAAGTCGGCCTCTTTGACTCCCTTCTCTTTAAGGAAACCGCCTATGAACTTCAGGTCTTCCCCGCCGACGAAGAACTCGGGATACCTGTCCTCCACCTTCACCCCCGCCTTCTCGATGACATTCAGGTAGTAATCGATGCGGTGCAGCGAGTGGATGTCCGGCGGCCTGATCTTTTTGGTCAGGAGAAACCCCCTTTTTTTGGTGCTGTAGCCGATACGCTCCGGAATATCGGCGAGGCGGCAGAGGAGCGCCCGGCTGAAAGAGCGGTGCAGGAGGAAGACGGTGTCAAACTGCCTGCTCCTTAAGAAACGGACGAACTTTAATTTTCCGAGGATCCCCCTGTGCCTGTCCTTTTCATCGAAGATGATCACCTCGTCCAGATGCGGATTGTCTTTCAGTATAGGATAACAGCGGCTGGGCACGATGCAGGCAAGGTAACTGCCGGGATAATTCCTGCGGATATTCCTGATGACGGCGGTGGAAAAGACCACATCTCCCAGCCAGTTCACGTTAAAGATGAGTATGCGTTTGTCCTTCATGTTATTTGCGCCGGCGCTCCTTCATGAAAGTATAGAAGCCGCTTGTCTCCACCCAGAAGACAAAAAGATTTTTTGCGCTCTCCGAGATCCTGATCCTCTTTAAGGCATAGATATCGTCATTGGGATATTCCCTGCCGGGGCTAGTCGCCACTGCCGCCCCGTATCCGGCATCGCGCACCAGTTGCCGGATATGCGCATCGAACCTGCCTTCAGGATAGGCAAAGAACTCTACCGGAACGCCCAATTTTTCTTCCAGTGCCTTTTTGGCTCCGAAGATCTGGCGCCTCAGCTCCTCCCCGGAGCTGATCTTGGTCAGAGGCTCCGGCCCCATGGCGTGGCTGCCGATAGTGACGAGTCCAGAGGACTGCATCTGTTTCAGATCCTGCCAGTCTAACCTGTCGGCCTGCGGCCGCCCCACCTCGTCGACGATGATAAATACGGTCGCCTTCAGGCCGTATTTTTTAAGTACGGGAAAGGCACGGGTGAAGTTATCCCTGTAACCGTCGTCAAAGGTGATGGCTACGGTCTTATCCGGGATCCTGCTTTTAGCCGCGATCAGAGCGGAGAGCTCTTCCAGCGTCACGACATTATAGCGTCTCTCTTTCAGGAAACGCATCTGCCTTTCGAAAGTGCCGGGAGAGACTACCAGGCGGTTTTCTCTCACCCCTCCCGAATCGACCGAATGGTACATCAGGATCGGCACCACATAGGCGCGGCGTGCGAAATTAAAAAAGACCGGCGCCCCCGAGGCAGCCAGGACAAAGATCAAAATTAAGCCTTTGCGCCTAAACATTCCAAATAGACCTTTTGCGTCTCTTCAGCCATCTTAGCACAGGAGAAACTCTTCACGATGAACTCCCTGGCCTCCGCGGCCAGCATCAAGCGCCTTCTTTCATCCTCTAAAAGCGACACTATTGCCAGGCCCAGGCTTTCGGCATCCTGCGGCGGGACAAGCAGGCCGTTAAGGCCGTCACGGATCAGCGTCTTTATCCCGCCGATATCCGAACCGACGACCGCAAGCCCCGAAGCCATCGCCTCCATAAGCGACAGCCCCAGGCCCTCTTCCAGCGAAGGCATACAGAAGATATCCATCAGCTGCAGCATCGGCCGCGTATCGCTTACCGCAGGGAGAAAATAAACAGAGTCCTCTATCCCCAGCTCTCTGGCGCGGCTGATGAGCCCCTCCTTCATCCTGCCTTCTCCGACGATGACCAGCTGCGCGGAAGGGACGCTCCTGAGTACCTGCCCCATGGCCTCGACAAGAAAGATGTGCCCCTTTACATCGGAGAGCCGGCCGATGATGCCTATCACCGGGCCGCTGCCCAGGCCGAGGTTGATCTTTGCCTGGCGTTTGTCAAATGCGTTGTTGGGCCTAAAACGGTCTGCGTCTATGCCGTTATGGATGACCCTGATATCATCCGCTTTAACCCTAAAGTCCCTGATGAGGTGCTCCTTCACCTGTTCGCTGATGGCGATCACCTTCTTGCCCCAGCAGGGAAAGAGCCGGCGATGGAGCCTGCGCTTAAAGAATCCGTGGCAGGTGTGGACATGGGTAACGCCGGCGTATCTCTTCAACAGGCAGCCCAGGACCTGCGTGGTGCGGCTGTTCGAATGCACGATATCGATCTTATTGTCCCTTACCGTACGCAATAGTTTAACCGCGCTGAAGATGACTTTGGGGCTGAGCTCTTTTTTGGTCCGGATGGGTATGGGGACGAAATCGATCCCCGCCTCGATAAACTTGAATAAGAGCTCTCCTCCCGAAGAGGCGATATAGACGCGGTTCCCTCTTTCCTTGAGCGCCTCACCGAGAGTCAGGCAGTAGCTGGTCACGCCCCCGATATTCAGGTGGTTGGTAAGGAACAAAATCTTCATCTTTATAAAGCCAGGAGCTCTTCTACTGCCCTAAGCACTTCATCCGCAGTGATCTGGCCCATACACTTTGCGTCGCGGCACCTGGGCTTATAACAGGGGCTGCAGATCAGGTCCTTTTTTATCACCGTAAAATCCTTGACCGGAGGCAGGTGCCGACGGGGGTCAGTCGGGCCGAAGAGAGCGACAAAAGGAGTATCCATTGCCGCAGCCACATGCAGCGGCGAAGAGTCCGCCGAGACATAGACATTGCACCTTCTGATCAGGCAGGCCAGCTGATTAATCGTGGTCTTTGCGCAGGCGTTGATCAATTTTATGTCCTTTAACTGCCTGGTAAGGTATTCGGCGCTTGTAACATCCTTTTGGGTCCCGGTAAGCACGATCCGTATGCCGCGGCGGCCCAGCTCTTCGCAGAGCCGGATGAGGTTTTCCCTCGGCCAGCATTTTGTCATCCACCTCGGGCTTGCGCTGATGTTTATCCCGACGATCTTCTGATTGCTGGCCAGCCACTCGCCGCTGAGCATTTCGTCGCTAAAACGGCACTCCTCCTCTGTCGGCCAGAGCTCAAGATGCGGGTTAGCCAATCCGATGCCCAGCATCTTCAGTATCCTGAACTGATGTTCGACCGGATCCATCAGGGGTTTTTCATCCGGGATGCGGTGATTGAGCAGAAATCCGAACTTTTTATTGTCGTAACCGTAGCGGCTCGGGGCGTATGCCAAAAAAGAAAGGATGTGGCTCTTACGGTTATTCTGCAGGTCGATGACTATGTCAAAATTCTTCTTCCTTAATGCCGTCCCGATCTTAAACAGGGCCTTTAAGCCCCTGTCCCTCTCCTTCAGGTCAGCCACCATCAGCTCGTCGATATAAGGGCACCTGAGGAGGACCTCCTTGGATTCTTCTCCCACCAGGAAAGTGATCTTGTAACCGGATTTGTACTTTTCCCTCAACGCCCTGATCGCCGCCGTAGAAAGGATGATGTCTCCGAGGGAGCTGAGCTTTATCACCAGGAGCCTGAAACTTTCTGTCGCTTCTTTATAGACCTCCAGGGTGTTCTTTACCAGATGTTCTGCGGTATATTTTTCTTTTACTTTAATAAGGGCCTCCCGGGCTATTGTAGAGGCAAAACCAGGATCATTGAATATCTTAAGTGCGGCCTCGGCTATCGAAGCAGGATCAGCCGCAGGCACAAGGAGGCCGGTCTTTCCGTCTTCGATAATATCGATCACTCCTCCTACTGCCGTGCCTACCACCGGTACGCCGCTGGCCTGCGCTTCCACCACCGACCTGGGGAAGGCATCATGCGTAGTAGAAGCCAGCACCACCAGATCCAGGTGCCTCAATATCCCGGGGATATCCCGTTGGGTCCCCAAAAACTGCGTGCAGTGCGCAAGGCCAAGCCTCCTCACCAGGACCTGGAGCTCCTCTTTATAAGCCTCTTTAGAGGCCGGGACATCTCCGACGATCCAGACCTTCAGCTCCGGGATACTCCTGGCTACTTTAGCCATGGCCTTGATAAAATGGATATGGCCTTTAAGGGGGGTGATCCTACCGACGATCCCCACATTGAACTCCCTCATCTTTCTCTTTTCCCCGGGGTCGCAATATTTAAACTTCTCGACATCGACGCTGCGGGGCACAAGCTTTATGCGCTCTAAGGGCACTCCGAAGTCATCGATCATGTGCCTGGCGATCACGCGACTGGGGCAGATCACCAGCTTTCCCCAGCCCATCAGCAGGCTGAAAGGGTGCTTGCGGTAATAACCGTGGCAGGTAGTGACAAAGGGGGTGAGGGTCTTACGGCAAGCAAGATAGGCGATCCAGGCCGGCACGCGCGAACGCGCATGTACTATATCGATCTCTTCTTTCCTGATCACCTCAACTAATTTCGGCACCATCTTTAAGATGGCAAAGAGCGACTTTTTCTGCACCGGCAGCTGATAATGGATGACCCCTGCGCCCTCAAGCTCCTTAACCATATGCCCGCCGGCTGAGACTACCACTGCCTTATGCCCGAGCTTGACCAGGCGCCTGGCCAAGTCCACCGTGCCGGTCTCGACACCGCCGACATTCAATTCAGGTAAGATTTGCAGGATGTTCATCTTTAGAAGATCCTCTTTACCGCTTCCTTGACCAATAAGCCGTCATCCGGGCTCTTCGCTTCCGGCCTGCTCTGCCAGATCCCCTCGATCTTGCCTCCTAAAGCGCTGCCCTCCGTCAAATAGATGTAGTGGTTAGCTGCAAAATGGCCGAGGAAGCGGGTATGTTTTAAGCTTAACCCCTCTGCCCTGAAGACCAGGACATATTTACCGCTTGCCGCTGCCTCCGAGACCATGGAGATGCTCTCCGGCGAACAGACAACGAATGAGCTCAGGCCGATTATCCCGCCTGCCGCCCCGGGGATGTTCTTTTCGTTGGCGATCACCAGCAATCCGGTGCGAGGGTAACCTTTAAACTCCATCTTTACCAGAGCCTCTATTTCCGGCGAAGTGCGCCGGGAGGTAGTGACCAGGATGTCGGAACTGATCCTTTCCGCGGCTGATTTTACCTGTCGGATGACTGCGGCCACTGTTTCTTTTTTCAGGATGAAACCCTTCGTATCTCCGCCGATCAACAGGCCGATGCTTACGGCTTTCGGTTCATATCTCGCTGCCGATCTTAATTTTTGCGATTCTTCTTTCAGGTATTCCCCGTCCACCGGGTTTAGCGCGCCTTCGGTGACTATGACATTCTTCCTCCGGGGCGGACGGTCGTGGCGCGGCATGATCACCAGGTCAAACCTCCTTGTGCTTAAGACCGAGGGCCGCATCAGAGCCACGGACCTTGCCTGAGATTGGGCGCTGAGCACGAAATTTACCGGCGCAAGAGCTGCGCCGCAGGAGATGACCAGGTCCGGATTCTTCGCAGCCAGGTTCTCGTAGCTTTCTTTTTCCAGAAAAGCCTTCAGGCACCAGAGGCAACCCTGACAGGCATACCTTCCGGCCAGGCAGCTGCTTAAAGCCATCGCAGACTTGGCAAAGCCGTTCTTAAAATCGACCTTCGCCGTTTCTATTTCGCAGCGTATGCCCATATCCCGCAGAGCGCTTTGAGAGAGCTTAGCGCAGCCTTCCGCCTGCCTCAGGTGCCCGGCCTTGCCGTCGCTGAGGATCAGGATGCGCTTATTCGCGGAATATTTCCAGACCTTATAAGTCCAGAGGTAATCCGCCGGGAATCTCCTGATATTCTTTTCAAAGACCGGCATGAGCCGCTTGAGATTCTGCCGGACATCCTCCTCCTGGTCAGCGCTCCTTTGCACTTCAAAGGGCTCTTCGATGATGGTCTTGATGTACGGGCCCCGGATACGGGTATAATAAGCCGGCAGGATCACGGAATCGTATTTCAAGGCAAGCCTTATTGCGCCGGTAGCCATGGATGCCGGCCTGCCGAAGAAATCCACCAGTGTGCCGGTCTTTCCGCCCTGGTCAACGGTCATGCCCACCGCCTCGTTTTTCTTAAGCGCGGCAATGAGTTCGCGCGTCTGGTTCTGCCTCTGGATGAGGTTGCATCCCTTGAGGCTGCGGTAAGAGTTCAGCAGCCGTTCCAGCCGAGGGAACTTTTTCTGGTCGCGCACCAGCAGGTTAAAAGGAAAACCGAGGTTTGCGCAGATGACATTGGAGAGCTCCCAGCTGCCGGCATGCGCGCCGAGAAAAATCACCCCTCTTTTCTTCTTAAAGGCCTCTTCGATATAATGGCGGCCCTCGACCGTAATGTACTTTTCAAAGTACTTTTTATCCACAAAGGGGATAAAAAATATTTCGATCAGGCTCTGCCCGAGATTCCGGTAGAACTTGCGGATGAGCCTGCAAGCCTCCTGAGCCGACAGCCCCGTGCCGAAGGCGGTACGGATATTGGCATAAGCGACTGCCCTGTGCCTGGCATCGAGATAATACATCGCATCTCCGAGGCGCCGGCCCAGGAACAGGCTGAACTCAGGCGGAAAGAGGCGCACGCAAGACGCGACGGCCTTAAAGAGAATATACGCCAAGTAATCGCTCATCGAACTTTTCTTCTTCCTCAAGCTTTAATCCTATGCGCAAGACCAGGATCTGCATATCTTTCGCCGCATCCTTAAGGTCCGCAATCCTGGCTGCGTCCTTCTCCGTAGTGACGACTGTCTTTATATTCTTCTTTCGGCTATCCTCAAAGACCTTCTTAAGATCCTCCTGGCTGTAGCAATGATGATCGGGGAACCTGAAAGACAATCCGGCTGAAACGCCTGCCTTTTTAATCAGTTCTTCGAATGAGCAGGGATCCCCTATCCCCGAGAAGAGAGTCACGGTCTTATCCCTGAGGGAATCCGGCCCCTGTAATGCGCCGGGGTCCCCAAGCGGATAAAATCCCAAAGGCTGATGCGCGGATTCAAAAATTTGCGCCCCGGGCACAAGCTTCCGTAAAAATCCTTTCAGCGCTTCGGCTCCTTCCGGAGCAAGATCTACCTTGGTCAGGACAAAGATATCTGCGCGTTTCAGCGAAGAAAGCGGCTCGCGCAGGATCCCCCGCGGCAGCATATGCCGGTTGCCAAAGGGATTTGCGGCATCAATAATGACTATCTCCAGGTCCTTCTTTATCCGCCATTGCTGAAACCCGTCGTCAAGGATCACCGTATCGCAGGTAAAATCATCGAGTGCTCTTTTAGCTGCGCGGGACCTGTCGCTATCCACGATCACCGGGATATCTTTTAATTTCTGCTGCAGCATATATGGTTCATCTCCCATCTCTTCACTGGTGACCTTGTGACCTGGTCCCCCCGGGGGAGGCTTCGCTTCGCTTCGCGCTGACCTGATGACTTTTCTTTTATAGCCGCGGGTCAATATCGCTACGCGTTTGCCTTGGCTCTTAAGATAGCGGGCGATGTATTCTACCAGAACCGTCTTTCCCGTGCCTCCTAGGGTGATATTTCCCGCGCTGATCACCTTACAGGGGAGGCGCCCGGCAAAGAGACGGTTCAGAAAGATCAATACCCTGACCATCAGGCCATAAACCAGAGAGAGCAGGAAGAGAAAAAATCTGGCAATACCCGCCGGCACGCCACAGGGCCTGTCAGTAGCTAACCTATAAAGATAATCCTTCATGCTTTTAGAGGGATTAAAGCAGATTAAAAAGCATCGAGATGCCGATGATGATAAAGAGGCCGGCGCCGAGGTAACGGATGAACAGGGGGCTGATGAATCTGGCCAGCAGCGCGCCGATAAGGACCGAAATAATAGTCACCAGCATATAGGCCAGCACCGAACCCAGCCACACCGTAAGCGGCTTTCCTGACTTTGCCGCCATGCCGATGCCGACTAACTGCGTCTTATCCGCTAATTCCGCCATGAAAACCGCGCTAAAAGTAGCAAAAAGTACCTTGCCGTCCATCAAAACCTCCTGGCATGATATTAAGGGATTCACCGTGCCATATCGCACCTTGGCAAAAATGTGGCCAAGTACGCCCTTTCTGGGCTGGATTGGCAAGTGCGCGCTTTCTGCGCAGAAACCTTATTATATTACCATAAGGTGAAAGCTTGGGCAACAGGTTTTTTGGCTAATCTCAGGCAAAAAAGTCCTTAAATTGCAGATAGATACGCAATTTCAGCAGCCCGTAGGCAGGCGGCAGGAGCGCTCCACGATCGCGGTGATCTGGGATAATTCATCCAGCACGATATCCGCGGCCTTAAGGTACTCTTTGGGAAGGCTGGTGGTGACAGCAATGCAGGTCATGCCCGCGCTTTTGGCTGAGGCAATACCAAAGGGCGCGTTCTCTATTACTACGCATTCCGAAGGGCTGACCCCCAGGATCCGGGCTGCCTTAAGATAAGGCTCGGGGTGAGGCTTACCCTTCTTAACTTCGTTACCTGCTACGATCCCGTCAAAGAGCATGCGGATCTTTGAGGAAAGGATCCATCTTAATTCGGTATCCGGGGTCCCGGTGACCAGGCCCACGGAATATCCTTTTTGCCTGAGGCAGTTGATGATCTCGGGGGCACCCCTGAAGATGTAGCGCTTGAAGTTTTTCCTGAAGATCCTCTGGCGGTCCTGAAAGATCTTCTTAAGCAGGGGCTTTGTGGGGATAATCCGGTAACGCGTAAGGAGGCTTTTTAAGGTCTTCTCCCAGCGCTCCCCCTCCTTGGAATAGACATCGAAACAGTTCACCCTGACTCCCCAGGGCCTGAGGGCCTCATACCAGGCGAGGAAATGATACGGCATAGAATCCACGATCACCCCGTCCATATCAAAGATGATTGCCTTGGGTTTATTTTTTAGTTTACTCATCTTGAGGTCAGTCCGAATCCGTGGAGAGGAAGGAGAGGTTCCTGTCGATGAACTCAAGTATCTTCTGTTGTACCACCGTCGCAATATTGATGAACTCAACCCCCATGCCGGGGTGGAAATGCGGCTGGATCTGCTTATCCGGAAGCCAGACCACCCGCGCCTCCACTTCGAAATCTTCCTGTTTAGGGGGCAGTTTTATCTTCATGACCACTTCATCGCCCAGCTTGAACTTATCGCAGCCGAAGAGAAAGGCGCCGATCGCGCTTAGATTAAGCATCTCTACCTTAAAGCATACCGGAGTCCTTGAGAACTTCGGCCTGACCTCGACCTTGATATCCACGCTCAGGCGCCGGAAGCGGCGGCGCATCTGCATGCGCTTGATGTTCTCGATGACCTTGTCCTCCTTGAAGCTGTTTATGGCATGGTCTTCGTGGGCGTAGATCTCGATCACCCGGTCAAGGCCTGCGACCGAAAAGACGCCCCGTAAATGCGCCGGGATATTCACGAACTTCATCCTGCCTTTGTTATTGAGCACCTCTTTGTAGGCGATGACGATCACCGAGACTCCCATGTAATCGATGAAATCCACCTCCTCGAAATTAGAGAGGATATCCAGGTACCCGTCGCGCACGCACTGGCCCACCACCTCCACGAAACTGGCGGAATCTATGTCAATGTGGCCGGCCAAGTCCAGGATGATCACGCCTTCTTTCTGCCTTGCCCGGATCTCCATGACTCATCTCCTTAATTAAATATTACCACAGCCGCTAAGAGAAGGCAATGTTTTCGATATGCTCTAAGGTACTGCGGGTTGCGCCTTCGTTTTCAAGGATCAGGCGCTTCGCAGCCCGGCCAAGTTCCAGCATCTGCTCCGGGTGTTTAAGCAGGTCGCGGATCGCAACTTCCAGCTCCTTTGCGCCGTTGATCCTGATGGCAGCGTTATTGTTCAGGAAGAGCTCGGCGATGTCGCGGAAATTAGCCATGTGCGGGCCGAAGACCACCGGCTTTGCCAGAGAGGCAGGCTCAAGGATATTGTGCCCGCCTTTTTTGACCAGAGACCCGCCCATAAAGACGATATCCGAGACGGAAAAAAATAAAAATAGGTGCCCTATGGTATCCAAAATAAAGACAATATCCTGCCCTGCCTGAGTAATGATCTTCTTCTCAAGCAGGGAGCTAATCCTGTGCGGAGTAAAACCTGCACGCCTGATCAGCCTTTCTATTTCGGGTGCGCGTTCCGGATGCCGCGGGGCAATGATCAGCCGCAAGAAACCGAAATCCTGCGACAGGGCCTTGTATGCGCTTAAGACCCGGGACTCCTCGCCCCTGTGGGTGGAACCGGCGATCAGGATTTTTTCTTCCGGCATCAGACCGAGCCTGGATTTATATACGGAGTAATCCTTTTTGGTATCCAGGTTCTTTACCGCATCGAACTTCATATTCCCGGTGACCTTCACTTTCTGCGCGCTTACGCCCAGGCGCATTAATCTATCGGCATCGCGTCCGGTCTGCACCAGGAAAAGATCCACTTTTTCCAGGACCGGCTTTAGTAAAAACTTAACCGCCCGATAACCCTTAAATGAGCTGTCCGAGATCCTGCCGTTGACTAAGACTATCGGTATGCCTTTGCGGTTAAGCGCAGTAATCAGATTCGGCCAGAGTTCAGTCTCGACGATAATAAATAATGCCGGGTCTATTTTTTTGATCACGCGCCCGGTGATGAATGAAAAATCCAGGGGCAGATAGGTGACAAAATCGCCTCCTGCGGCATAGCTACGCACGATCTTATTGCCGGTAGGGGTAACGGTTGAGATGACGAACTTTTTCTTGGGAAAGGCCTTATGGAGGTCTGCGATCAATCCTTTCGCAGTCAGGGCTTCTCCGACGCTTACGGCATGTATCCAGACCGGTTTTTTCAGAGAAAGATTTTTAGGCGGGAACCCTAAGCGCTGCCGGAAGCCGGAATGGAACTTGCCGCGCAACAGGTATGCAGGCAGATAAAATACCGCGATCAGCAGAAAAATAAGGTCGTAGATCAATCGCATACTATCCTCTCCTCTTAAGCATGCGGATGCGCTTTATCGTATACGCTCTTCAGCTTGTCCGTTGTCAGATGCGTATAGATCTGGGTGGTAGAGAGATTCGCATGTCCCAGAAGCTCCTGCACCGTGCGCAGGTCAGCCCCGCGGTTCAACAGGTGCGTGGCAAAGGAGTGCCGCAGCGTATGCGGGGAGACCCCCTGTTTTATCCCGGCTTTTTTTATGTATTTTAAGACGATGCCGCGCACGCCTCTGGTGGTGATACGCCTGCCGTTCTTGTTCAGGAATATTGCCTCTTGAGTACTCTTTCTCTTATCCAGATATTTGCGGATAGCTGCGGAGGCGATGTCTCCTACCGGGACCACGCGCTCTTTTTTGCCCTTTCCCATGACCTTGGCGATCCCGCCGATAAGGTCCAGGTCCGGGACATTAAGCCCCACCAGCTCCGAGATACGCATGCCCGTGGAATAAAAGGTCTCTAAAATCGCCCGGTCGCGCAGGGACATCAGGTCTTTTTCATCCTTAGGCAGGGCGGAAGAGATGAGTTTTATGACCTCATCTTCGGTCATGAATGCGGGAAGGTGCTTGTCCAGCTTCGGGCTTGAGAGCATAAGGATGGGATTGGTCTTCAGATACCCGTCGCGGGCAAGGAAACGGAAAAAGGAGCGCAGCGCCGAGAGCCTGCGGTTGATGGTGCGCGGGCCCAGGGACTTTTCTTTAAGCACTGCCAGGTATTTTCTTAAAGAGAGGTAATCGACTTTCTCTAGTTCTGTCCCGGCGAGGAATTTATTGAAGTCTTCGAGGTCTAATTTGTAATTTAATATGGTGTGAGATGAGTAATTCTTTTCGATTTCCAGGTATCGGATAAACTTCTCGATATATTTTTCCACGCGGAGCCCCTCGGTCTTTAGGCCGAGGCTCCCTCCCTGAAGCAAAATCATATTCCGCGATTTCTTTCCCCGGACTGAAATCCGAGGATTTTGCGGAAGGGGTTACTCCTCAGATTTTTCCTGCGGCAGATTCCTGGAAGTGAACCTGCACTTGGGAAAGTTTGAGCAGCCGTAAAAGAAACCCCTCTTGGAGCGGCGCTCGATCAGTTCCCCGCCGCAGCCTGCTTCGGGGCATTTTACCCCCGAGGTGATGGATTTAGAGTTCTTGCACTTGGGATACCCGGAACAGCTTAAGAACTTGCCGCGCCTGCCCCATTTGACCACCATCGGCAGGCCGCATTTATCGCAGACTTCTGAAGTGGTGACCACTTCCTTCTTGATGTTCGCCTGCGCAAAGTCAAGGCTCGCCTTAAAAGGCGCGTAAAACTCTTCCAGGACTTTCAGCCGGTTCAGCCGGCCTTCTTCTATTTCGTCCAGCTCCTCCTCCATGAGCGCTGTGAACTTCAGATCCATGATCCTGGGGAAATATTCAAGGAGCAGGTCGCAGACCTTAAAGCCCAGTTCCGTCGGCTGAAAATATCCCTTTATCCTGCGCGCGTAATCACGCTGGATGAGCGTCTGGATGATCGGCGCGTAAGTAGAAGGCCGGCCGATGCCCTCCTCTTCCAGCGCCTTGACCAGGGAACTGTCTGAGTAGCGCGCAGGAGGCTTGGTGAAATGCTGGGAAGGGGTAAGGCTGGCCAGCTTAAGCAGCTCGTCCTTCTCAAGGGCCGGGATGACGTTCTTTTCTTTATCGTCGTTGTTACGGTTATAGACCTTCATAAAACCTTCGAAGATAAGCTTGCTGCCGGAAGCGCCGAAGCGATATTTTCCCGCGGCGATATCTACCGAAGTGCTCAGATAACGCGCAGGGGCCATCTGGCTGGCGATAAAACGGTTATAGATCAGCTCGTAAAGTTTATACTGCTCGGGGCTTAAGAAGCCTTTAAGGTTGGCAGGGTCATAACTTACAAAGGTGGGGCGGATCGCCTCATGTGCCTCCTGGGCGAGCTTCTTTACCTTGTAGACATTGGGCGCATCGGGCAGATATTCCTTGCCGAAGGCGTGACGGATGTGGCCGCGGAGCTCCTCGATAGCTTCGGGTGCGGCGCGCGGCGAATCCGTGCGCATGTAGGTGATAAGGCCGACGGGAGAGCTCTTGCCGATATCTATGCCTTCATAGAGCTGCTGGGCTACGATCATGGTCTTGGTGGCGTTGAACTTCAACTTATTGAACGCCTCCTGCTGCAGGGTGCTGGTGATAAAGGGCGCCTCGGCAGAACGCTTCTTCTCGCCAGCCTTTACCTCAAGGACCTTGAACTCCTGGCCCCTTATATCCGCAGCCAGCGCCTCCGCTTCTTCCTTATTTTGTATCTGGGCCTTCTTATCTTCTATTTTTTCCAGTTTTGCGCTGAAGGGCTCTGCGTCTTTCTCCTCTGCCTTGCAAAGCTTGGCCTCAATCTCCCAGTATTCATGCGCGATGAACTTCTGAATCTCCCTTTCCCTGTCCGTGATCAGGCGCAGGGCCACTGACTGGACTCTTCCCGCAGAGAGCCCCCGGGCGATCTTTTTCCAGAGTAACGGGCTTAAAAAATACCCTACCAGCCTGTCCAGTATCCGGCGGCCTGCCTGCGCCTCGACCATTTTCGGGTCAAACTCCCGCGGACTCTTAAAAGCGCCGCTCACCGCCTGGGGAGTAATCTCATGGAAGACGACGCGCAAGACCTTTTTTCCTTTAAAGATCCTCTCCCTGATCTGCCAGCCGATCGCTTCGCCCTCGCGGTCAGGGTCAGTGGCGATGTAAATGGTATCTTTGTCCTTGCCCTCTTTCTTCAGGCTGGTCATGACCTTCTGCCTTCCCTGGATCACCGTATATTCCGGCTCAAAACCCTTCTCTACATCCACGCCCAGGTCCTTTTTCGGAAGGTCGATCACATGGCCCATGGAAGAGACCACCTTGAAATTATCGCCCAGGATCTTGCCGATGGTCTTGGCTTTGGTAGGTGATTCGACTATTACCAGACTCTTATCCTTCATATGGAACAGGCCCCCCCTGATCTTCGCTCTTAAAGCCTTGTAAACTGTTTTCCCGGCAACTGTCTTACCAGGCGTTTTATCTGCAGTCTTAAAAGTATATCAGAAATCTCCGGGATTTCCAGGTTTGTTTTTTCCGCCAGCTCATCCAGATGAACGGGTTCCTTAACGATCCTGGCCAGGATCAGGCGTTCGCGCCGGTCAATGGCTTCTTTTTCCGGCGGGACCGGCTGCGGCAGGAGCTCTTCGGTGATATCCTCTATGCGGGACACAAGTTTTGCGCCCTGTTTGATCAGGCCGTTTGCGCCGAAAGAGGTCGGGGAATCTACCTTTCCCGGCAGGGCAAAGACTTCCCTGCCCTGCTCCAGGGCGAAATCTGCGGTGATCAGGGCGCCGCTGTTCCTGGCTGCCTCGACCACCAGGATTCCGAGGCTGAGGCCGCTGATGACGCGGTTACGCCTGGGAAAATTGCTTTTAAGGGGCGCTGTATCCAGAGGAAACTCCGAGATCACCGCGCCGCTACGGCTAATCTCTTCTGCGAGTTTACCGTTCTCCGGAGGGTAAATCCTGCGCAAGCCACTGCCGATCACGGCGACGGTGCGCCCGCCTGCTTTTAGGGCTCCGCGGTGCGCACAGGTGTCAATGCCGCGCGCCATGCCGGAGATGACCGTGTAGCCTTCATGAGCCAATTCAGAGGCGAATATTTCGGCATTACCCAATCCGTAGAAGCTGGCGCGCCGGGAACCGACAATACCTATGCTCAGGTTGTCTTCAGGGCCCAAACTTCCCATTACATAGAGTACGATCGGTGGATCCGGAATAACGGCAAGGTTCCTGGGGTATGCTTCATCGCCCAGGGCAATAATCTTAAGCCCCAGTTTACGCGCCGCCTTTAACTCCCTATCCGCATCCTCTTTTTTTAAAGCGCATATCTTTGCCGCGATCTTTGCGCCGATCCCTTGGACTTGCAACAATTTATCCCGCGGGGCAGCTAAGATGTTTTGCGGTTTGCCGAAGACTTCTAAGAGCCGCTTCAGGCGGATGCCTGCGATGTCCAGGGTCAGGTTTAAACTTACTAAAGCCTCAAGTTCCGTCATCTTTTTTTCTTTGCCGGCGGCTTCTTATCTATCAGCTTGATGATCTTCTCCGCCACCTGCTCCACCGAAAGCTTAGTGGTATCGATGGTCTTATGCGCCTGGGCATAATAGGGCGCGCGCAGTTTCAGCAGGAGGTCTATCTGCCTCTTTGGGTCAGGGACATTTAAAAGCGGCCGGTGCGTATAGCGGCTGGTCCGCCCCAGTATCGCCTCGGGGGTTGCGCTCAGGCAGATCATCGCCCCCGTCTCCTTCATGATCCGGATATTGTCCGCATCCAGCACTATGCCGCCGCCGCAGGCGACCACGAACTTCTTCTGCAGGGAGACTTCTTTCAATGTCCTCTTCTCCAGGCGCCGGAAATATGGCTCGCCGCTCTTGGCGAAGATCTCGGGGATCGGCCTCTTCTCTTTCAGCTCGATCAATTCGTCAAGGTCGACAAACTGCCACTTTTTTCTTCTGGCGAGCTCCCTGGCCGCCGCGGATTTTCCGGTGCCCATGAAACCTACGAGGTAAATGTTATTTAGTTTTTTCATTTTAATTATTCAGGGACACCCTCACGATTGTCTCAGAGGGCGTCCCTCAGCGGGGACGCCGTCAGTTTTGACTGGGAGGGCGTCCCTGTTTTTATTCCTGGTACGCGGCCAGCACTATTTCCGAGAGATTCTGGCGTGCTTCCTTGGTCAGGGGCAAAAAGGTATCATACCATTTCCCGTCTTTTGACTTTTCCTGAGGCATGGAAAGGAATAACCCGTCCTTGCCCTGCACCAAGCGAAGGCCTTTTACGATAAAATCGCCGATAGCGACATCGCAAAAGGCCTTGACCTTGGAATCTCCCTCATAGCGGTAGAGCCGCACTACTTTTAACTCTGTGTCCTTCTCCATCTTAATCACCTCCTTCTATTATAACTGATACAAAGGAGGCGATTATCTAACAGGAAATTTTCAGTACGCGCTCTCTACGTAAATTTCGTGGCGGTTAATATCCTGGGCGATCTTGTCGTATTCCAGCTCTTCCAGGATCTTTTCAAAGCCCTTGGTGCGACCCGTGCCCAGGCCGTTAACCACAAGCACAAGATTGGCAACCGGGATATTTTTCACGAAGAGTACGATACGCACGGCTACCGCACTGTAATTCCTTCCCGAGCGGTTTTCTATCTCACCCTTTACCGCCACCTGATTGGAACCCTCAGCCTTTACGATCTCTACATTATAGAAGTTAAAATTAGGCATCGTGTCTCCCCTATGCGGTCCTCTTCCCGTAATTCCGGTAAGCGCTTTTTATATCCGCAAGGCTGTCTGCCCCGAACTTTTCAAGCAGCGCGTCTGCCAGGACAAATGCGCTTGCGGATTCAGCGATCACTCCCGCTGCATCCACGACGCAGATATCCGAACGCTGCACGCTTGCCCTGGAAGGCTTCCTGGTATTTATATTCACTGAACCGAGAGGTTCAAGCAATGTAGCGATGGGCTTCATGCAGGCACGCAGGATCACATCTTCTCCGTTTGTGACCCCGCCCTCGATGCCTCCGGCATTGTTAGTCGTACGATAAAAACCCCTTCCCTTCTTATAATGGATCACATCGTGCACCTCTGAACCGAAACTGAAACCGTAACCTATGCCCAAGCCGACCTCAACCGCCTTGATCCCGGGAATAGACATGATGCCGGCGGCGAGCCGCCCATCCAGGCGCCTGTCCGGCTGGACGAAACTTCCCAGTCCCGCAGGCACGCCTTTGACCACCACTTCAAATACCCCTCCGACCGTATCCTTGTTCTCCATGGCCTCTTTAATCTTTGCCACCATGGCCGGCCTGGTATTTTCGCCGCCGATGGAGAGAACCCGGCTCATGATCTTTATGCCGAACTCGCTTAAGAAGATCTTGCAGACTGCGCCCACCCCCACTACCGAAACAGTGCTGCGGGCAGAGGCACGTTCCAACACATCCCGCACATCGCTAAAACCGTACTTAAGAAGGCCGGCTAAATCCGCATGGCCGGGACGGGGAGAGGCCACTTTCGGCAGCTTTTCAATGCTGAAATCTTTATTGCGTATCAACAGGGCTATGGGGCTGCCTAAGGTCTTCTGATTTCTTAGGCCAGAGAGGATCTCGGCGCGATCGCTTTCGATCTGCATGCGCAGGCCCCTGCCAAAACCGGCTTGCCTGCGCCTGAGCTCCTGGTTGATGATCGCTGGATCTACTTTGAGGCCTGCGGGCATACCCTCCAAGATAGCCACCATTGCTTTCCCGTGCGATTCACCTGCGGTCAGATAACGTAACATGTTTACCTCCATAAACCTCTTTTATTCTCCCGCGCCTCCTGATACAACTCCTGGAAAAATTGCGCGTATTTGACATTGGGCGGAATGGATAGAAGATTAGCGTATCCCTGTTTTACGATTTCGGCATTCACAAAGGTGCCGTCCTTAAGATACGCGTAGGCGAGCAGCCGGTTATAGCGATCGTATTTCTGCACGTCAAATTCAAGGCTCACCGGTTTACCCTCTACGAGGCTACGGGTAAACTCATAGGACTTCTGTCCTAGCTTCTGAATGGTACGCGCATCCTGGCCGGTACGCCCGGCATCACGGCGAAGCTTTTCCGACTCATGCAGTTCCGGGGTGTCGATCCCAATCAGGCGCACCCTTTCTCCGCTCTCAAGCAGAAGGGTATCTCCGTCCACCACCCGCTTCACCCGGATATCGGAGTAATTATAATCCCTGCCAAAAGGGAGAGCGGCCTTTCCTTCTCCGGGATGATAGATCTTCCCCTGCCCCTGGGAGAAAAGGACCCCCGCGCCCAGTAAAGATGCGGCAAGAAGGACGATATTCCTTATAAGCTTCTTCTTCGAGGGACCTCTTTTTTTCAAGGACTTCCCCTGTTCTTAAAGCGCGCCGGCTACCAGGCTCGCCAGGACTATAATATCTTCTACACAGAATATCCGGGTGATATTGGCGTCAAAATACATATTCGCATCCGGGCCGAACTCGCTATCCGCCTGCCAGATCTTCACCAGCACCGGTACCCCTTCAAACGCCTCCACGATCACGCTGGCATCAGCTCCGTGGTATTTTTTTAGAGGCAACTTATTCGGGTTATCCAGGACCCCTTTGGGATTCCTGCCGTATTTACGGATGACCGGCTCGATCGCCCTCTTTCTAAAGGCCGGATAATAGCCTTCTATCCCCGAAAATTCGCGGAAAGTAAGCCAGTCGCCGCCCAGATCCGCAAGGCCCTTTAACTTCTTCTCCAGGTAATGCAGGATCAGTATCGCGGTAAAATCCTTTGCCCCTACATTACAGGATAAAGAGAGCAGTTTTCTGGAGGTCAGGTCTACGGAATATTCGTCACCCAGGAACCTTACCGTCAGGTTCATGCCGGGGTTAAGCTTTGCAAGCTCATCCCAGGCCTTGTTTATGGCGACCTCATAACCCATGGAACCATTTTACTATTTTTATTAGATAAATCAACAGTTTTAGACTATAATAACCCTATGCAATACGACCGTTTCCAGCAAGAATCCATCGACCATATCAACCAGGGCCATTCGGTGATCGTCTCAGCGCCCACGGGAGCGGGCAAGACCGCGATCGCCGAGCACATCATTGAAAATTCAATCCAGAATAACATCGGCGTGATCTACACCGCGCCCATCAAGGCCCTCTCCAACCAGAAGTTCCGCGATTTCCAGAAGCAGTACCGGGATAACATCGGCATCCTCACCGGGGACGTCTCGCTTAACCCCGACGCGCCGGTCCTGATCATGACTACGGAGATCTTCCGCAACAAGATCCTGGATGAGCCGGATAGCCTGAATAAATATTCCTGGGTTATTTTTGATGAGATCCACTACATTGATAATCCGGAGCGCGGCACAGTCTGGGAAGAATCCCTGATCTTTCTGCCTAAACACATGAAGATCCTGGGGCTCTCCGCCACTATCCCCAATATCAAAGAGTTCGCCTCCTGGATCGAATCCATCCACGCTAAGTCCGTAAAGGTGGTCATCGAGGAAAAGCGTCCGGTGCCCTTGCACTTTTTCTTCCACTGCGGCAATGAAGTGGTGGATAAATTAGAGCAGTTAAAAAGATTGAAATATGCCCGGCCCAACCGCCTGAACTCCCTGATCAATTACCTGCGCGAGAAGAACGGGCTTCCGGCGATCTATTTTGTCTTCGGCCGCAGGCAGGCAGAGGAACTCGCCCTTGAGCTGATGAGCTATGACTTCCTCAGCAAAAAGGAAAAGCAGGAGATTATCGGGCTCTACAATGAACTCTGCGAGCGCTTTGACGTAAAGACCGACCGCACCGCCTCGGAGATGTACCCGCTCATCCAGCGCGGGATCGCCTATCATCACGCCGGGATGCTGCCCACCTTAAAAGAAGTGGTGGAGCGGCTCTTCACCAGCCGGCTCTTGAAAGTGATCTTCACCACCGAGACCTTTGCCCTGGGGATAAACATGCCCAGCCGCTCGGTGATGTTCGACGGTCTAAGGAAATTCTACGGCCGCTATGTGCGCAACTTAAAGACGCGCGATTTCTACCAGATGGCCGGCCGCGCAGGCAGGCGCGGCATTGATCAGGAGGGTTTTGTATACTGCAGGGTGAACCTGAATAAGATCAGCCTGGATGAAGTAAAGCGCGTTATCTACGGCAAGCCGGAAGAAGTAAGGAGCCAGTTCAATACTTCTTATGCCACTCTCCTTAACCTTTATGAAAAATATAAGGAGGAGCTTTTTAAGGTCTATCCTCTCTCCCTGCACTATTTCCAGTCGCGTAAACAGGAGCAGAAAGAGGCCCTGCGCCTGCTTGAATCAAAACTGAAATTACTGAAAGAGTTCGGCTACGTCGCCGACGGCAGCCTTACGGAGAAAGGGAAGTTCGCCAAAACCGTCTACGGTTACGAGTTGATCCTGGCTGAGCTTTACGAGGAAAAGGTCCTGGAGCAGCTGGATGAGTTCGGATTGGGAGTAATCGCTTCTGCCTGCGTCTTTGAGCCGCGCAAGAACCAGCGCCTGCCCCTTGGCCTCTCCAAGAATACGCGCAAGATCAGGGGCGCCTGCGAAGAGATCTATGAAAGGATCAAAGATAAAGAACGCCGCTACCGCATCTACCCCTTCAGCAAAGCCCCGCAATTCCATTTAAGCGTAGCTACGGAGGCGTGGCTGCGCGGGACCGCCTTTGATAAGGTCTTAAGATTTACCGATACCGACGAAGGGGAGGTCGTGCGCTACTTCAGGATGAGCGTGCAGATATTGCGCGAAATCCTCGACGCCAAAATAGCCTCGATTATCCTCAAAGATAAGATCCGGGAGACTATCCGCGTGATCAACCGCGACGTAGTGGATGCGGAGAAACAGCTTCGGGAGGGCTAAAAAGGCTCTTCTCCCCGCCTATATTTCAGATAATCCTCTATAATCCTTTTGTGGTCAAAGGCAAAGATAAACTTCTCTAACTCGTTTAATTTTACAAGCCTTAAACCCCGGGCATCAGAGCCGGCCTGAGGTTTGCCTTTGGCTTTAGCGATAAAGACTGTGCCGATAGTGTGGAAGCGCGGGTCGCGGTCAGGGGCGGAATAGGTGTGGAACTGCTTGATTTCGGTAAGTGTAAGCCCGGTCTCTTCCTTTGCTTCTCTTTTTACCGCCTCTTCCAGGCTCTCGCCGTAATCCACGAATCCTCCGGGCAGGGCAAAACCAAAAGGAGGATTACTGCGTTCGATCACTATAATGCTGTCATCAATCTCAATAATGGCATCCACGGTAGTAAAGGGGCCGCTCTGGATCTTCTGGAGCATATAATCCAGGTAACTGATCACCCCTTTATTGAAGACATCGAAGGCCTCCTGGTCAAAGAGGCAGAAGATGATCTCTTTGATACTGCTTGATTTATTCTCCCTTAAATGCCGGAAGGCCTCCTGGGCCATGATCTTGGCAGAGGCCAGGTACGGAAAACCGCCGGTGCCGCAGCCTAAGGCCGGAAAGGCAATGGAACTTACTTTCAGTTCCTCAGCTACCCTCAGGGCGCTTCTGCAGGAGTTTCTTACCTTTATTTCGTCGGTATTGAAATCCATGCCCATGGTCGCGGCATGAATCACGTATTTTGCCGCAAGGTTTCCAGCCTTAGTCCAGGCTGCCCCTCCGATTTCAACCGGACCTTTCTTTACTGCCTCATCTTCAATAACCTTGCCGCCCTTTCTTTTGATCGCACCGGCAACGCCCCCGCCCATGACCAGCTTATTGTTCGCGGCATTGACGATGGCGTCCACTCTCAGTCCGGTGATATCTGCCTGCAGGACTTTAATCTCGGTATCTTTTATCTTCACGCTATTCTCCGATGATCTTGATCATTACCCGCTTCCTGCGCCGGCCGTCAAACTCACCGTAAAAGATCTGCTCCCACGGCCCGAAATCCAGTTTGCCGGCGGTAATTGCCACTACTACTTCCCTGCCCATGATCGTGCGCTTAAGATGTGCGTCGCCGTTATCCTCGCCGCTTAAATTGTGCTTATATTTTTCTTTGCCGTAAGGAGCCAGTTTCTCAAGCCAAGCGGAAAAATCCTGAAGCAAGCCTTCTTCATCGTCATTGATAAATACGCTGGCGGTTATATGCATGGCATTAACCAGGCAGAGGCCTTCTTTAATACCGCTCTTTTTCACCGTCTCTTCAACCTGCGGGGTGATGTTGATAAACTCCTGGCGGTTTTTGGTATTGAACCAAAGATATTGGGTGTGGGATTTCATTACTTAAACTGCTCCTTTATTCTCTCAAGTATCATCTCCAAAATGCTCGCAGAATTAATGCTATTATAAATATCACAACCGAACATATCATAAACCATATGATATGAAATACCGCAAAGAACATAACGCCCTCTCCTGCGCTCCCAGTAGAGGAGCTTTTAATAGCAAAAAAATCATACATAAAACAGCCAATAGAATATACAAAAATAAACCAAATACTGGCCAATAAAGAAAATAAGGCTTTCTTAAGAAGCGAAAAGTCCAAACATATTAAAATAATCGGAGAAATCACAAACGATATCCAGAAAGAACTACCGAAGAGAACCCCGCCAACCGAAGAAATGTCAACACACATTGCTAATAAAAAAATTGTTAAAAATGTAACCCATATTATTGAGACATACTTTGCTATTCTATCAAATAGTAGCTTTATTTTATTGCTTCTCTTTAATTTCCAAGCCAAGTAACCACAAAAGCCAATATAAAGAATTGCTACGATTATTTTTATGCTGAGTTCGATTATGATTTCAGGTGATGCGTTCATCCTGCCCTTTCTTCACTCTCCGCTGCCTCCAGTACCAGTTACCGTATTTTTGATAGATAACCTATTAAATCCCTATTTTAGCCCCATCCTCCGCAGTATCCTAAACCTGAACTTAGGGAATTTAGTGCATTGGGTTCTCATCGTATGTAAAAACCGAAGCGGTTATGTGCATCGCGTTGACCAGACATAGGCCTTCCTTGACGCCACTTTTCCTTAATGCCTCTTCGACCTGCGGGGTGATGTTGACAAACTCCTGGCGGTTCTTGGTGTTAAATGCCAGATATTCCGTGTGGGATTTCATAGATGTAATTATACCACGAAAAGGGCGGGGATAAAATAAAAGCAGAGCGTATTCTCTAGAAAATCCGCTCTGCTCTGCTTCTGGACCGGCCTGCTCTTTAAGGAAGGTCGTCGGGTTCGGGCCCTTCTTCCGGCGGCATTGGCGATGCACCCGGCCCCGCCCCGGCCTTAAAACGCGGCCGCTCTCTCCATTTTTTCAGAAGCTCCTTAAACTTCTCCTGTTGGGCAGGAGTAAGGACAGCCATGATCTTCTCGTGGCTCTTCTCCTTGATCGCCTCCAGGTTCCCCTTGAATTGATCCCTGGCTGCAGCCACTTCTTCCCGGGTCTCCTCTAATATCGCCCTTACCTCTTTAGCCTGCTTGTCCCTGAGGCCCAGCTTCTCCGTTATCCGGTCAAAGAGTGCCTCTTTCAGGTGCTGGCGCATTTGATGGCCTTTCTTCCCGGCGAACTTCCCGCGTAAATACTCACCGGCGACATGGCGCCTTTCGCGTATCCCTTCGGCGACCTGCTTAAGCTGCGCTCTTTTGCCGATGGCAATGCCTGCGATTGCGCCTGCGGCAATACAGAGCAGGGCTAAAATCACCACATAGACTGCGTATTTCTTCATCTTAAATCACCTCCATTGATTTCCGTTAATCCCGAAAACTATCCTGGTTGCCGAATCCAGGGTCACGTTTGATTCCTCCAGGATGCTCAATTCGGCCCGGCTCAGATTATCCTGGAATAAATAATTGTCTACGATATCGACTTTGTCAAACTCCCCTAAGGTCGCAGACAGGAATGCCAGCGATACCGCGATCACCGCTACCGGCACCGGTATCAGCCTGCGCGAAAGATTGCCCATGTCCGGAAGCCACTGCCATTTTGGCGCAACCTCTTCTGCGGAATGCAATCTTTCTTTCAGGCGGCAGACCAGGTAATCTTCAGGCAGGGCTTTGCGCTCTTTCGCGGCAAGGGCATTCTTTACCGCGTTTAACCCGCTCAGTTCGCGGGCGCAGGAGACGCACCCTTCAAGATGCGCCTTTAATTCCCGGGAGGTCGCTTCATCCATCTCACCGTCCAAGTAGCGGGATAAAAGTTTCTTTACCTTCTTGCAATTTAACATTTTACCTGCCTCCTGGATCGCTTAACTTTTCCCTTAAAAGCTGCCTGGCCCGGTAAATCCGGGACTCGACAGTCCCGATACTGCAGCCTAAGGCCCTGGCAATATCGGCATAGCCCAGGCCTTCGATATCCTTTAAGACTACGGCGCTGCGGTAATGAAAGGGAATACTATCCAGAGCCTTCTGGACCTCCTCTTTCTTCTCTCTGGCGGATAAAGAAAGCTCCGAACTTTCGTCGATTACTGCCTTGGCTTTAGAAACATCCTCATGCACGGTGGTATGTCTCCTCTTACGCAGGAAATCATAAGTAGTATTTACGCTGATGCGGTAGAGCCAGGTGGAAAACTGAGCTGAACCGCGGAAGCCCCCTAACCCATGGTAGGCCTTGATAAAAACCTCCTGGACGATATCCTCGCTGTCCCGGTCGTTTCCTACCAGGGAGTAGACGATGTTGAGCGTGCGGTTCTGGTATTTCTTCACCAGCATCTCGAATCCTTTTATGTCGCCTGCTAAAAACTGCCCGATCAGTTTATTGTCTTCGTTCATCTTCTTTTTCCACTAATTAGACGTAAGGCCATACTGCTTTATTCCAAAAAATTAAAGGGACACCCTTCCGATTGGCTCAAAGGGTGTCCCTTCTTTACTTCAAAGGATGTCCCTATTTATTCCGAGAAAGCAAGATAACCCATGAATACCAGGCCGACGAAGGGAATACCGATCAGCACGCCGACCCAGGCCGGTTTATTGCGCCTGAGAGAGATCCGGTACCACAGGTATATGCTTAAACCGAGGATCGCGAAATTAAAGATTACCCCGACAAGGGGGATGAACGATAAAAGGACCGCAGCCACAAAGCCGGCGGCATACAGGTAATTCGCCTGCGCGATCTTACACATCAGGAAGATATTGGCTATCGGGATCCAGGCCATCCATGCCGGGCCGGTATTGGTCTTTACCGCGATCAGGTGCAGGCAGAGCGAGGAATAAAGGTAGATCAGGACCATGGCTATAAAGACAAAAGCCATGATCTTCATAAATACCTCAGGCGGCATCGGAAAGGGCCTGCCCTCTTCCTGGCCGGGGATCCTGCCCAACGGTGTACGCTTCGCCCCAGTCTCCGGGCCGACGAGCGGGGTCCTTACCCCCTCTTCCTCTATCTCTATCTCTTCGAAGACCTGCGGCTCTTCCTTTCCGGGGCTGACCTGCGCCTCTTCAGGGACGAAATCTTCTTCTATGATAATATCCTCTTCGATCACTTCCTCCGGCATAGGTGCGGGAGCCACCGGCTCGCCGTTTATTTGGGCCACCTCATCCATAAAATACGTTACCTCTGCACCGTAGACGTCGATCTTGACTGAATCCGCGGTCTTTTCCACGATCGTGCCTTCAACCGTCTCCCCTGATCTCAGGGTCAGCGTATCGGCCAGGGCCAGAGATGCCAGGATCAGAAAGAACGCAACCAGCAACCAGGCTTTTCTTCTCATTAATCCTCCTCCTCTTTATTGCATTCGCTGCTAGAGATGACTCCCGAGTTACTTATGGTAAATACCTTTTCTCCGGTCACTCCGCACGAAGCAGGGCTGGCAGTGATCTTATAGCCGCCCTGGTCAAACTCTTCGCTGAAAGAATAACCTCTCGTGGTCCGGTCATTGTAAGCTTCCGGAAGATACCCCTGGGTGGTAAGATCGAGCTCGCTTTGGGGATACCTGCCTTCGTGCTTGCCCGCGTAACTTTCTGCAGCCGCAGCGATCTCCTTTAATATTGCCTGTGCAGACGCCTCATTGGCATTGAGCCTTGCCCTTAAGAGATTGGGAATGGCGATGGCAGCGAGTATGGCTATGAAAAGAATCGCAAAATAAAACATGGCTATGCCGATGACCGCGGCAATAATGCAGCCGGATCTGGGCTTACGGGTGATTACTCCCTGCCGGATCTTTTTGGCGGTGGCGTAGGCATCAAAGATGCCGATGATCCAGGGAATTATCAGCCAGCCGGTAAAAAATATGAGCAGCCCCTTGCCGGGCTGGCCGTTGTAGATCTGGCCGAGGCCTGCGATCACAAAACTTAAGATCGCAGCCAGAGACGGAGAGTGCTCCGCTTCCCTTGTTTCTCCTGTTCCGGTCTTGGCGGCTATACAATCCCGGCAATAATTCTCGCCTGCCAGCTGCATCTGGCATTCCGGACAGATGCTCTTTCCGCAGCGGTTGCAGAGTGCGCCGGCAGCGCGGGCAGGATGATTTACGCATTTCATCAGAACACCTCCGTCTTTAACGGGGACCTGAAAAGGTCATACCGGGGATCCAGCCGGCCGATGAACTTGACGCTTAAGACCCGTAAGAGCACCGAAAAAGGCAGGTAGAGGGAAGTCAGGCAAAAGATCACAGAGCCGGCCAGCGGCACGCAGAAGAATATTAAAAAGACAAAATAAAGGAGGCGTAAGCCCGCGGGTGTGGCAAGGTACAAGAGATAAAAGACAAGCGTAAGAATGCCGGCGGGAATAATCAAGCCGATCATCGCCATAAAAGCAATGATTCCGGAGACGAATGAAGCGACCAGCTGCACCGCGATCCTGAGGAGGATGAACTTAAGGAACTCTCCCTTATTCGCCTTAAAGAGCAGGGTAAACCTCTGCCAGGCCTCCTTGATCCTGACGCCTTCTGCGTACATTATCGGCAGAAGGAAATCGCGGGCGATCAGAGAAATGACGCCGTAGATGACTGCCAGAATGATGAAAATGAGTATGGCCGGGAAGAAGGGGGCCAGGAACTTGAATGCCGCTTGCGGCGCGGGAGAAATGAAGGCGCCCGACTCAAACAGCATGTAGATGAACGCCGCCACCAGCGCTCCGAAGAGGAAGAGAAAAATCGTTGCTAACGCCAGGGAGAATAAGAAGAACGAATTCCCTGCCTGTTTATTTTCTCTAAAGGGCGCTTTTATCGAGGCGTCGTTTTTGACAACATCTTCAAGAAATACAAAAGCGAAACGGCATGATAGCCACAAGGAAAGGATGAGCAGGAAAATAACGGAGATGATGCCGGTAGCGATCAGGCTTAAAGTAAGAGGGTTATTTATCTTTTCCCAGAACTTTTTAAATTCCTCTTTCGGCGAGGCCTGGGTCCCCTGGGTAGCGGGTGCAGGTTTTGAAACCTGAGTCTCCTTCTCCCTGCCCTGCTCAGGCACGGGGGGAAGGCGGAAGTTAAACCCACCCCCGATCAATGCCCCGGCCAGGATAGCTATAAACGTAAGCAGGAACCATTTTTTAGGGCTAAACGGCCGCAAGAGTATGCCGGCCGTCCGCTCTACAGAGGCATTGAATATCTCACTGAATCTCACCATTAAGCAGTCTATCCTATGGCTTTATCTGCCACTCGTATCTGCCGCTTGAATCGACAAAGGCTTCGATGGGGGTGCCTGAAGGCGCATTATCCTGCAGCCGCTTGGCGTAGATCTTCTGCACCTCATCCACGGAAGTATTGTTCTTCTTCGCGATCGAAGCGTAGATCGCCATGCGGTCGCTGTTTTCTGCGCTGACTAATCCGCGGGTGCCAGGGCTTGCCTCGCCGGACTTACGGACCTGCACTAATCCGGATCTATCCTCTCCCACTATTCCGCGCGCCTGAAGGGAGTTCAACTCCGCTAATCTGTCGCGGCGCCTCAGTGCCGCGGCCTCAACCTCGGGGCTGAGCGCTTCTTCGGCAAAAGCGACCCCGGCCAGATGCAGCCAGCTTGAATTGCCGCCCTTCTTTGCCTTTTCCTGAGCAGCGCCTCCGGAAACGATGTCTTCGATAGCGTCGATATCCTTTTGCACGTGCTGATAAATATCCAGGCGCATGGTGATATCCACTTTGATCGGTTTTTCCGGCGCTTCAACCTTCACGCGCGCGCAACCGAGGCTAAACACCGCCGTAAGGAAAACTGCCAAAAAAAGCGTCCTCATCACTACTCCCCCTTTCCTAAATTAAAATCATGCAGCACTACGGTAAGATTGCGTTTCCCCTTTTCTCCCTCCATAGCCAGATTGAAGCTCAGGTCCTTCTTCTCAAGGCCCATCTGCAAAGTACCCATATTATAATGGTAATCCTTGAAACTTTCCACAAGTATATCCAGCGACTGTCCGGACCTGCGCGCGGTCTCCTCCAGGAACCCGGTGTCCTTGACTACGAACATCCCTCCCGGTTCATCTGCGGCGAACTGGCCGCTTAAGACCTTTAAGTCAGCTCCCTTGCCGGAAAGCTCGACCGTTCCGCTCAATTTACCCGTCGCCTCGACTTTCTCCTTCAGCTCAAAGTCATTGATAAAGGCGGCGGTGTCCAGGCCTTTGAATTTCAGGCGGGCAAGATATTCTCCCTGCCGGTCGGCCCTGAACTCAATACTTCCTTCGACTTTTCCGTCCAGCAGTTCAGCCGAAAGAGGATCAAGGAATAGGCCCCGTTGATCTAAGATCAAGCTGCTTTTGATCTCTTTTATCCTGGCCTTATTGTATTTGGCCAGCGGTATATAAAGACTGCCGCTCTTGTCCCGAGCAGGAAACACTAAAGAGCCTCTTTCAAGATGTACTCCGAAGGCGTCAAGATTGTCTACCTTAAGGTCAAGGTTATCTAATCTTAACCCGGCAAGGTCAAGCCCTAAAGAGGCGCTGCCGGCAAGAGAGACATCCTTTGATTTTAAATCCAAGGCCAGGCCCGATAGCTTAAAAGATTTGACGGAAAATATGCCCGGGGATTTCAGGTAAAAGTTTTCCCCGAACTCCAGGATGCTCTTCTTCGGCGTCCTGATCCTGATATCCAGGCCATTTAATGAGACCTCTCTGATCCTTCTTGCGATGAGCGAAAGCGGGTTAAAGCGGATCCTTATTTCCTTGACCTTAAAATCGTAAGTTTCACCGCGGGTGATCTCAAGATCAAAAAAGTCAAGTTCGCTAAGCGGTTTTAAAACTGCGCGGCCGATAGAGACCCTGCTCTGCGTAAATACGGCTTTTAATTGCTTTTCGGCGATGAAAGTGATCAGCGGCCGGGTAAAGACAGCTGCGGCGCCGGCCAGGGCCAGGAAGATTATTATAGATATCAGAATCGTCCGTTTCATCTAAATAAGGCCTTTCCTTGCGGCGCAGGAGACAGCCGTTCCCTCAACCGAAAAAATCTTCCCGAAAAATAATTCGCAGACCCAGAGATTCGTCTTGGCATGGAGGCTAAGGATACTTGTCTTTATCCTGCCGCCAAGGAGGCTCATCCAGGGGATGAGGTTATCCGCAAGATGCATGTCGCAGGCTGCGCCTGAATCTATCTCGCCGATCAATTTTTCTGCCGCCTCTCTGCCAACGTCTTCCGCGCGCTTCTTTAATTCTCCCCGGGCATCTGACCAGAGGATGGCGCCGCTATCCGTGGGCGCGTAAAGATTTATTTCGGAGCCCGGGGAGAGTGTCTGGGCGTATTCAGGGCTTATTTCGGGGATAATGTTATATTTTTCCGCAAGGGCCTTGCGCGCAGCCTCAGCCTGCCTCTCTGCGACCCGCCTCTCTTTAAGCCGCTCGGAAGCCAGGCTTATCCCCTTTATAAAGGTAAGCCTGCCCTGTTCAATAAGAGAGAGCTCTTTCGGCGCTTTTATTCCTTTTATTCTTACCCTCACTTCTCCGCCGCCTTTAGGATAATACCCCCTTTTCAAGACATCTAACTCTGCCTCTAAACCGGAACTCTTTAATACGGGGAAAACTACCAGAGGATAATAATCTACCGGGACAGCGCCCAGTCCGGCAGTCCCTCCTTTAATGCGTAAGGTGAGGGTATCTGCGCGAAAGGCCGCCACCAAAAGCAGGGTCTGCAGGAATAAGCCGGCGGCAGCCGAAGTCTCCAGATCCACTTCCAATTCTTTTTCCTCGATCGACCTAAGCTTTGGGATGAAGGTGATCTCTTTTGAGTTAAGCATAAGGCCGGCGGCCTCTGCCTGAAAGAGCCTGACCAGCGTCTTAAGTATAAAAAGGTGCTGGGGCTTGAGCCCGGGTTTAGGGCGCCTTGAGCGGATATTAAAAACGCGGACTGGCTCATGCAGGATGCAGGACAGGCTTAAGGCCGTCCTTAAGATCTGGCCTCCGCCTTCCAGGGTATCTGCGGCAATCTCGATCATCAGCAAAAAGGCCGGATCTTTTTTATAAAAGATCCGGCCCTCCCATGATTTTATTCCTTTTAGATCTTTATCTCGATCCTGAACTCGGAATACGGCCCGTTTTCCAGCTCCACCTTTCCGGTATCCTTGTCCCTGTACCTCAAATAGCGGCCGAATGTGCCGCCGCCGGAAACAGAGGCCTGGATATTATTGTTGATCTTGTATTGCAACCCTGCGCCTGCATAGGCATCGTTGTATTTCAATACCTGGTCTTTATAGATGCCTTTGGTGATCTGGTATTCGCCGAAGTTGAATCCCCCTTCGCCGAAAAGCGTCAGGCGGTCATTCAATTTATAAGCGACATACGGCCTTTTGGGCACGATATTAAAGGTGAGCCTGTCGTTGGCTTTATAAATAAAACCGAGTATGGGAAGGATCTCGCTGTCATAACCGGGCCGTACCGCCACACCCGCCACCAGGGTCAACTTGTCGTTGGGCTGATGGATCAGGAAGGTCTGCACCGGGATGCGGAAGGCCGAGGAATCAAAGCTGTAGTCGTCGGAATAAAAAGAGGGATTGACGGCAAAGCGCCAGTAAGTCTTATCCACATTAAAAAAGGGAAAGGTGGTCTCTATGCCGAGGCTCAGGCCCGAAAGATGCGAAGGCAGCCTCACCGCGGTTGTATTATCGATGCTGATATATTCGTGGTTAAGGGAAAACTCGACGGGCAGCCTTCCGAAGGCCTTAAAGGTATAGTTAAAGTCCTCTTCGGTGCGCATCAGGGTGACGTCCCCGCCCTGGTTCTGGGCGTCGACAGAAGGCATATAGCGAAAGTAGGAATCGATATCCCAGGGCAACTCTTCCTCTTCGGTGATGATCTCCCGCTCTTTCCTGCGGTATTCGGGGATCAGCCTGACTTCAGGAGTGGCGGCCTCTGCCTGCGCCTGAGCCAGGACCTGCTCCTGCGCATCCTCACGGCTAGGGGCTTCCGCCCTCAGGGAAGCGGCAAAAAGGATGGCGAACATAAATATGACAAAGACGCTTAATAGGGCCTTCATGGTAATTTTACGCATTGTCTCCTCCTCTGTAAAAATAGCTATAACGCTTTGTATTATGGCACGTTATGAGCTTTAAGTCAACTGAAATCTTGCCCCTTCCGTAAACTTGATGATCTGATTCATCATCCTGACTGTCTCAGCCGGGTATTTCCCGGCAGCCGTCTCTGCGGAAAGCATCACAAAATCCGAGCCGTCTAAAATGGCATTCGCCACATCCGTGACTTCGGCGCGGGTCGGCCGGATGTGCTCGGTCATGCTCTCAAGCATCTGGGTGGCGGTGATCACGAACCTTTTTGCGCGGTTGCACTTACGGATGATCCGCTTCTGCATCACGGGTATCTCGTATATCGGAAGGGAAACTCCCATATCCCCGCGGGCGATCATGATCCCGTCACAGACCTCGATGATCTCGTCGATATTCTTTATGCCCTGACGGTTCTCGATCTTGGCAATGATCTTGCAATCAGGATGCGCCTCCCCGAGCATTTGCCGGATCGGCAGGATATCCGAGGCATCCCGGACAAATGACTGCGCGATATAATCCACCCCATGCCTTATGCCGAAGTGAATATCCTCTCTATCCTTATCCGTCAGGCCCTTGAACTTAAGGCTTACGTCCGGGATATTTACTCCCTTATGCTCCTTCAGGACTCCGGGAACAAGCACCTCTGTCTCGATGATCTTTGAGCCACTTCTCTTCACCAGGAGCGCGATGTATCCGTCGTCGATAAAGATGTGCCTGCCTTTCTTTATCGCCTTCAGGTCTCCTTCGTAATCAAAGGGAATGACTGCGCCGTCCCCGACAATCTTCTCCCTGGTCAGGAAGAGCCTCTGCCGCTTTTTTAAAGGGATGCCGGACTCGGGCTTTAATTCTCCGATGCGGATGCGGTAACCCTCCAGGTCCTGCAGGATGCGGATGCGGCGGCGGTACTTCCTGTTCAGCTTACGGATCATTTCTATGCGTTTTAAATGTTCGGGATGGCTTCCGTGCGAAAAGTTAAGCCGCGCCACATCCATGCCGCAAAGCATCATCTTGCGTAAGACCGTCTCATTCCCGCTTACCGGCCCGATAGTACAGATGATCTTTGTCTTTGCCGTCTTTTTCATCAGTTCCCCAAAAGTACGTCCTTGAGGCTGCGGATGATGTTGCCTACCGCGGTCCTGAACTTGTACTTTGGCTCCTTTAGCGTGCCGCTGATCCTGATCTCGGCGAACTTGTCCGCCTTTCCGACGATCGCCGTGGCGATATCCTTGAAAGTCCCGGTCAGAGGGACCATCTCATCCAGGATATGCACGTCCAGGACCGCATCGATGGCACCGTCAAACCCCAGCCTCACCGGTCCGGTCAGCTCACAGATGTTGCTCTTAAGAGTGAGGTTCTCGGTAGAAATACTTCTGTCAGCGACAATAAAATCGCTGAAGCCCTCATTAAAGACGATGCTGGCGAAATCTTTGGCAAAAAGAAAGGAACCCAGCCCCTTGAAAAGATTCAACTGCCAGAGCCTGCCTTCAGTGATAGTGACCCTGCCGCTGCCACTGGATGCCCCGAAGTCCCTGGCGTCTCCGGCGGCATTAAAGCTGGCATTCACCAGCCCTGCGATATCCTTATCCCTGATCGGCGTATCGTTCTTCAGTTTCTCGATCCTCACGCCGCTAATATCGGCGGATAAACTAAATGACGGCTCAGCCCCGAGGCCTAATTTTCCCTGCGCCTGCACTTTTCCGTCATAAAAGTTAAAGCTCAAAAAGGGGACCTCCAGCAGATCATCGTGCTGGTTAAGGTACAAAGACAGATCCCTGGCAGTCAGGCCGTAGAGAGAAACTTCGGGCCCTGTGATCCTGGCATCCAGAAGGACGGTCTTAAGGTCCCCGGCATTGCCGCTTAATTTAAGCTCGGCGCGCACTTTGCCTTTGAGTTTCAATTTGTCGAGCGTCTCTTTATATTTCTTAAACGCCCTGCCTAAGTCTTCTGTATCCAGGTCCAGGTAGCCGGTGAGGTTCAGTTTTGACGGCTCAAGTTTTAAAGCGCTTCCGGTGAGGTTAAATTGAGAACTCAGGTAACGGCCGGTGAACCTTGAAAAATCCACCCTCTCATCTCCCACCGTAAAACTTGATTCCAGGGATAAGTCTTTTGATGCCAGGGTAAGATGCACGGCGGGGTTTTTAGGATTTACGGCTTCTCCGCTTGAGCGGTAAGATACTCCCTGGTAAATAAAACTCAGCCTCGGCCAATTTAGCGCGTCTTTGGCGAACTCTATGCGGCCGCTGATATTCTCAAAAGGCGCTGCAGCCTTCTCAAGCCTGGCTAGCGCTCCGGAAACCTCCAGCGCTCCGGTAACCTGGAACTTACCTTCGGGATTCCTGATGGCTACGAAGACACTGCCGCTGCCGCTCATCTCCCCGGGAAAATTAAACTTCATTTTTTCTTTCAGCAGTGCCTTTGCCTGGGCAAGAGTAAGGGTGGTAGTGATATTGACATCCAGGCTAGGCTTTGCGAAATTACGCATCGAACCCCGCGCCAGGACAGGCAGGCCCCAGATCTCTGCCCGCAGGTTATCGGAAAAGATCCCGGAATTATTGAAGGTGATCTCGCCGTTAATGCCGCTTACGTCTCCGGCAAGCCCCAGGCCCAGTATCCGCGAGGCAAAGACCCTGGCTTTGGCGGAAAAACCGAAACCCTTGTCTTTAGTCACATACTGAAGATTAGCGGCGATCTCGGAGTTTATCCCGTAGGTGGTATTCCCTGTAAGGAAAGTGATATCTTTATTCTGTGTGCCGATGCCGGCATAAAGTATGCCGTCCTCAAGCTCCAGGTTCACCAGCGCGTTGATCAGTCCGCCGGAAAAAACGACCCCGGAGTTCCGGTAATACTCGGCGAAATACAGGGGCGAGAGGTCCCTGACAGCGGCCCTTGCCTTAAGATGCTTACCCGGAATCCTGTATTCGCCTGCCAGGGCCAGATGCGTTCCTGCGTTGTCGCCGGTCAGCGCTTTCAGGCTGAATCTTACGCTTGCCGGCAGTGCAAGGCTCATATTTAAATCCAAATCCTTCAGCTCCTTGACCGCCGGCTCGGCTAACTTTGAATCTTTGAATTGGACATAGGCATTACGCACGCTCACCCGGTAAATATAGACATTAAACTCCGGCTTCTCTCCTGCGGCCTTAGCCTTAGGCAGGAGCTCCTCCAGATTAAAGGTATTGTCGCTCTTACGCTCGATGAATATCCGGGGGGATTTGAATGTTACTGTGGGGATGATGACCGCTTTCTTAAAGATGGGCCAGACCAGGAAAGTGCAGGAGGACTCTTTCACGCTTAAAAAGACCTGCTTCTCGTCATAGATCAAGAGGTCCCTGAGCACCAGGCCCTTAAAGACGCTGAACTCAAGCGAATAGAGCGCCACCTCCTTGCCGGTAGCCTCTTTAAGCCTGGCAACGATCAGGGACTTGATCCGGGTAGGCAGGATCACGCTGTTCAGGTAGATGGTTGCGATACTGGCAAGCAAAACAAATACCAAAAAAAGGATAAGGAGTTTCTTTCTCAGGGAAAGGTTGAAGAAGATCATTTCTCTTTTTTCAGTATATTCCCGGCTTTTGCCAGCGCCTGGCGCCTGGTCTTGACCCTGCCGATAGCTTGAGCCTCTTCGATTTCGCGAAGTATCTTGCCTATTAAAGGGGAGGGTGCCAGCTTAAATCTTTTCATCAGGTCGTTGCCATCAATAAGTCGCGGGAGCTTCTTTTCTTTTAATCTGCGGAAATATTCCTTTATCAATCCCAGGCACATTGCTTCATGGTGCCTGCGGCCTTCGTTGGTGGTTAGGCGGCCGCGGGTGGCGCGCTGGTCGGCAATAGAAAGGAGAAGCGTAGAGGCTGCTTCTCTGGCCGTGTCGCGAAAATACCTAAACTTTGCCCGGGCAGTCACCTGCGCGCTGTCCGCAAGATACCCCGGCCTTAAGTGCCAGAGGATCATCTTATGCAGGGCGTTGGCTTCATCGTTTGAGAGTTTTAGTTTGCGGCTGATCTCTTCCGCCACATCAAGGCCGTACCTTTCATGGCCGTGAAAAGTGGTCTTTTTTCCCTGGCGCCTGCGCGCAGCCGGTTTTCCGATATCGTGCAAGAGGCAGGCAAGTTTTATAAGGCTGCATCTCCTGCGTTCACCGGACAGATATTCATTAAGGTAAGCAGCAAGCTCCCGGTTGTTTTTAAGCTGCTTTAAGGCTATCTCCATCTGCCTGAGCGTCTCAAGGCTGTGCTGCCAGACATCCAGGTGGTGATACGGCCCCTGGTCTACCCCGCGCATCCGGTCAAACTCAGGGAATACCACTTTCAGGATACCGGCTTCATCCAGCCTTTTTAGGTAGCCGTAAGAATTCCCGCAATTAAAGATCTTGAAGAGCTCATCGCGCACACGCTCAAAAGAAACACCGGCTAATCCTTTCTTCTCTTTTACGGCCAGCTTAAGCGTCTTTTCCTCTATCTTAAATCCCAGGGTGGCGGAAAAGCTGAAAATGCGTAAAATCCTTAAAGGATCTTCAATAAAGACCCCGGGGCTGGTCGAGCGGATGACGCCTGCCTTTAAATCCTCTATCCCGCCGTAATGATCGCACAGGGATTGCAGCGGAACTTCATTTTCAAGGGCCTTTTCCAGGTCAAGGCTCAGGGCATTGATAGTGATCTCGCGTTTGGAGAGGTCCTCTTGCAGAGTCCTGCCGCGGAAATCCGTGAAATCAAGAGTACAGATCCTGTCTTTGAGTTTCTTTACCAGGCGGCAGGCCCCGTGCTCCTTATCCAGGACCACGAAACCGCATCTCATTTCCCTGGAGAGCGAACGGCCGAAACTGATCGCGCTTCCTTTAAGGCAAAAATCAAAGTCGGGATTCTCTTTTCTTCTCTCTAGCAGCATGTCCCGCAGGAATCCGCCGACCAGATACAGCCTGACCTTACGCCTCCTGGCATAGTCATGGACAGATTCAAGGATCTTAAGGTCCTGGGCTAAGAATCTTATCCTTTTTTTCATCGATTAAATCTTTTTCGGGGTGGAGTAGCGAGGGATTACTTTTCTTTGTTGTTCAGTTCCGAGTGCCTGATGATCTCATCTTCGACGAAAATGGGCGCCTTTGCCCTGACTGCCAGGGCAATGCTGTCCGAAGGCCGGGCATCCACCATCTTTGTGCCTCCGGAAGCGGTCTTTAAGACTATTTTTGCGTGGAAGGTATTCTCCTCTAGCCTGTCGATGATGACTTTTTCGATAGTCGCCTCAAGGTGCTCGATGGTCTTATGCAGCAGGTCATGGGTGAGCGGGCGGGGCGGTTCGAAACCGCTGATCTTAAGCTTTATCGCCGAGGCCTCAGGCAGGCCGATCAGGATGGGCAGGACCCGCTCGCCGTTCTTCTCCCTTAAGACGATCAGCTGGTCATGCCGCTTTTCGTCGATGACGATCTTGCTTAGTTCCATCTCAACCATGAAATATTTCTCCTATTTTTTTATCTTACGCGAGGGCTTACGGGTATTCCCCAGGTACGCCCCTGCCTTTTCCTTGCCTAAGATGTCCTTTAATTCCTCCATGAACTGGCCTACATCCCTGAACTGCCGGTAGACTGAAGCGAACCTCACGTAGGCGACATCGTCGAGGGTCTTTAGCTTCTCCATCACCATCTCTCCGATGCGGGTTGAGGGGATCTCGCGGTCGGACTTCTTCTGGATACTGCGCTCGACCTGCGTGGTGATCTCTTCCATCTTCTCGATGCTCACGGGGCGCTTTTCGCAAGCCTTCATGATGCCGGAGAGGATCTTCTTGCGGTCAAAGGGCTCATGTGTACCGTCCTTTTTCACCACCATCAAAGAGACCTCTTCTACATATTCATAGGTAGTGAAGCGCTTGCCGCATTTAAGACACTCGCGGCGACGCCTGACCGCGGATTCCTCGGCGGTGGCGCGCGAATCTACGACCTTATCCTCTTTATAACCGCAATATGGGCACTTCATTTTTTATGCATTAATCTTCTTACTCTGATCTTTGCCTGCTTCAGGAAATCCATCGCCATCCTGTCCGGATAACCGTCTGCGATCACGATCTCATTGATCCCGGCATTGATGAGCATCTTGGCGCAGATCACGCAGGGCTGACAGGTGGAATAAAGGGTGCTGTCTCTGACACTAATGCCGTAGAGTGAAGCCTGGATCAGGGCATTTTGTTCAGCATGCAGCGCGCGGCACAATTCATGGCGCTGGCCGGAGGGGATCTTTAGCTTCTCCCTCAGGCAGCCGATATCCAGGCAATGCCCGAGCCCCTTGGGCGCGCCGTTGTATCCGGTAGCCAGGATCCTTTTATCCTTGACCAGGACTGCGCCGACGCTGCGGCGCAGGCAGGTGGACCTCTTGGCCACAAGCCGGGCCATCTCTAAAAAATATTCGTCCCAGCTGGGGCGTTTATGCGTTTTCTTTTTCACTCTCTGGATAACTCCGGATATAACGGGAACTTTCTGGTAAGGCCGGATACTTTATTCTTTATTTCGTTCAGCTTTATCAGGTTGTCTCCTGCCTCGATCGCCTCATCGATCAGTGTAGCGATCAGGCGCATCTGGGGCTCTTTCATCCCGCGGGTGGTGACTGCGGGCGCGCCGATCCTAAGGCCGCTGGTGACCCCCGGGCTCTTCTTATCAAAAGGGATAAGGTTCTTATTCACGGTAATGCCTGCCTGCTCAAGTATCCTTGAGGCATCTGCTCCGGTGATCCCTTTTTCGGTGAGGTCCACCAGGAAAAGGTGCGTATCCGTGCCGCCGGAAATGATCCGGAATTTCCTCTTCGCCAGAGCCGCGGCAAGCTCTTTTGTATTCTTAATGATCTGCCTCTGATAGGACTTGAACTTAGGGGTCATCGCCTCTTTAAAGGCCACGGCCTTGGCTGCGATCACATGCATCAATGGCCCGCCCTGGATGCCGGGGAATATCTCGGTATCTATCTTCTTGGCAAACTCCTTCCTGCAGAGGACAAACCCGCCGCGCGGGCCGCGCAGGGTCTTATGGGTAGTAGAAGTGACGAACTCGGCATACGGAACCGGATTCGGGTGCAATCCCGTAGCCACGAGGCCGGCAATGTGCGCCATATCCACGAATAAATACGCGCCCACCTTGTCGCAGATCTTACGGAAGGCCTTAAAGTCGATCCTCCTCGGATAAGCCGACGCTCCGGCAAGGATCATCTTCGGTTTGTGCTTCCTGGCCAGGTGCATGATGTGGTCGTAATCCAGCGTCTCAGTCTTCTTGTCCACGCCGTAACCGATGACCTTGTAATACATCCCGGAAAAATTGTGCGGGTGGCCGTGAGAAAGGTGGCCGCCGGCGGCCAGGTCCATGGCCAGGACCGTATCCCCAGGGTTAAGTGCGGCAAAATAGACCGCCATATTCGCCTGGGTGCCGGAATGCGCCTGGACATTGGCGTGCTCTGCGCCGAAGAGTTTTTTGGCGCGCGCAATCGCCAGCTCTTCCGCCTGGTCCACGTATTCGCAACCGCCGTACCAGCGCCGGTGGGGATAACCCTCGGCGTACTTATTGGTCAGGACCGAGCCTTGCGCTTCAAGCACGGCCAGGGAAGTGAAATTCTCCGAAGCGATGAGCTCCAGGTTCTCCTCCTGCCGCTTTATTTCACTCTTTATCGCTGCCCAGATCTGGGGATCGGTCTTTTTAAGGTGCTTCATCTTCTGCTCCGTATCTCTCTTTCAATATTTTTAATCTGGTTCAGGCGCCTCCGGTGCCTGCCGCCCTCAAAGCGCGTATTCAGCCATACTCCGACGATCCGCTTTGCCAGCGCTGTATTCACAAAGCTTGCGCCCAGGACCAGGACATTACTGTCATTGTGCCGGCGGGATAAACGGGCAGCCTTTATTCCGTAACAGAGCGCGGCACGCACCCCGGGGAAACGGTTGGCGACGATGGAATTACCGATGCCGCTCTTACAGATGAGGATCCCCTGTCTGTAACGGCCGCTTGAGACTTCTTTGGCCAGGGCGTAAGCGAAGCGCGGATAGTCGCAGCTCTCTTTGGAGCAGGTCCCGAGGTCCTTTATCCTGTAACCGCTTTTTTCAAGATACGGCCTGATCTTCTCCTTCAGGGAAAAACCGCCGTGGTCTGAGGCAATGACGATCTTTTTCATATGCTTTTTACGAGTCGCCCTATCGCTTCTTTGATGATCTCAAAAGTTTCTGCGTAAAAATCCGCACCCCTTCCGATGGGATCCTCGATATCCAGATTTTCAGTGTCCTCTATTTTAGCAAATTCCTTTAATAAAAACACTCTATTTTTTGCCTCGGGCACAAGCTCAAGGATCCGCTCTTCGTGGATCTTCTCCATCACCAGGATCAGGTCGGATTTTTTGACCATCCCGGCAGTCGCGCGCTTTGAGACGTGCCCTGAGACATCGATGCCGTCCTGCGCCAGGAGCTCCCTGGTCGGCTCAGTTGCGCCCAGGCCCCCAAGCATCATGGTTCCGGCAGAAAGGACCTCCACATCCTGCCGGTGCGCGTCTTTGAGCTTCTTCTCAAGTAAGGCTTTGGCCATCACCGAACGGCAGGAGTTTCCGGTGCAGATAAAGAGGATGCACTTCCTGCCGGCTGCTTTCTCGATCTCTTCTTTCCTGATCGCACCCTCCCTTAAAACACGTAGAGGCGTTAGCGTAAGATCAACTACCGTAGATTCAACGCCTACTTTGGTATCGCCGGCATCCAGGGCCAGGTCCACCAAGCCCTCAAGGTCCCGGATCGCCTCGGAGAAATTCGCCGGCGCAGGCTTACCCGAAAGATTTGCCGAAGGACAGGCCACCGGTATGCCGGCCAGGCCGATCACCTCTAGAGCCACCTCGTTGTCCGGCATGCGTAAGCCCACAGTACCTAAAGCAGTCTTGGATTTTAAGACCAGGGTCAGCGGCCCGGGCCAGAACCTCTCCAATAATTTATAGGCAGAGACCGGCACCTGTGCCGCAAACTCTTCCACCTTTTCCTTGTCAGCGATATGCAGGGTAAAAGGTTTTCCTTCTGGCCTCTTCTTTATTTCAGAGAGCCGCTGCATTGCTTTTTCATCCAGGGCATTGGCGGCAATGCCATAGACAGTCTCGGTAGGAATGATCGCCAGTCCTCCGGCACGCAGGGTATCTGCGGCGATGCGGATAGAATCTTCGGCAGGATTCAGGGGATCGACTTTGATGATCCGGGTCTGGGTCATACTTTAAGCTTGATGCTTTTAATGTGTTTGCGCATCTTAGCCTTGTAAGCAACCATTTTTTTCTGGATAGCTTTATCGCCTGTCCCTAGTATCTGGAGCGCAAAAAGCGCGGCATTCTTTGCCCCCGCCTTACCGATCGCCATGCAGCCGACGGGGATCCCCGGAGGCATCTGGACAGTGGATAAAAGCGAATCCAGCCCCTTTAGATTCTTGGTCTCGATGGGGATGCCGATCACCGGCAGGGCCGTATGCGCAGCCACTACCCCGGCCAGGGCAGCAGACATGCCTGCGGCAGCGATAAAGACCCTGGTCCCTCTTTTGGGCGCTGCCTCGACATAGGCCGCCACTTCTTTGGGCGTCCTGTGGGCAGATAAGACCTTTGCCTCAAAATCAACCTTGAACTCTTTTAACAGATTGATCGCCTCATTCACTGTCTCAAGGTCTGACTGGCTTCCCATTAAAATGCTGATCTTACTCATAGTTTTCTCCTTCCCCCTAACTACTATCTACTAACTACTACCTACTGCTTTCCTCCCGATATCGCGGCGATAATGCATACCCTCGAAATGTATCTTATCCACTGCCTTATAGGTCGATTCGATCGCATCCTTGATCGTATTGCCAAGGCCCGTAACGCCTAAAACGCGGCCGCCGTTAGTGACGACCTGCCACTTGTCGTTTATCTTCTGCCTCCTGGTCCCGGCATGAAAGACGACCACATCGGGTAATTTCGCCGCTTCCTCAAGCCCGAAGATCTCTTTTCCTTTTTCGTAATCTCCGGGATAGCCTTTCGAAGCACAGACTACGCAGACGCAAGGCCGCTCATCCCAATCCAGGGTCCTGACCCGCGAGAGTTTGCCTTCGCTGGCAGCCAACATCACTTCTACCAGATCCGATTTAAAGCGCGGTAGGATCGCCTGCGTCTCAGGATCGCCGAAACGCACGTTAAACTCTAAAGTCTTTGGCCCTTCTTTAGTGAGCATTACTCCGGCATAAAGCGTGCCGCAATATTCTATGCCGTCTTTTGCCAGTCCGTCGATAGTACGATACACTATTCTTTCCAAGATCTCTTTAAAGAGCTCTCTGGTCACAACCTGCGCCGGAGAATAAGCGCCCATGCCTCCGGTATTCGGGCCTTCGTCATGGTCAAAGATGCGTTTATGGTCTTGGCTAGAAGCGAGGGCGACCACCTCGCGCGAATCAGTGATCACCAGGATCGAAGCCTCCTGCCCCACCAGGCATTCTTCGATAATTACCTTATTGCCGGAGTCGCCGAATATCCTTTCTTCCATAAAGGAAACAACTGCCTGTTCTGCCTCGTCAATAGTTTTAGCCACCACCACACCCTTTCCCGCAGCCAGGCCGTCTGCTTTTACCACGCAGGGTGCGCCGATCTTGGCGATATATTTTTTTGCTTCATGTGCATTATCAAAAATTCCAAAGGCGGCAGTCGGGACCTTGTATTTATCCATCAGCAGTTTGGCAAAGACCTTGCTCGCCTCAAGCTGGGCCGCGGCTTTTGAAGGGCCGTAGACGCCTAGCTTATAGCGCCTGAACTCATCAACTATCCCGGCAGCCAGCGGCGCTTCCGGGCCGACCACGGTCAGGTCGATCTTCTCCCTCCGTGCAAAATCAAGCAACTGCCCGGTATCCTCTGCTCTGATGTCCAGGCACTCTGCTTGACCGGCAATGCCGCCGTTACCCGGGGCGCAGAAGACCTTATCCGCCAGTTTCGATTGCGCGATCTTCCAGACTAAGGCATGCTCCCTGCCGCCTGAACCGATGACTAAGATTCTCATACAACGCCCTTTTGGCTATCCAGCATTCAATACTTATCTTGCATAGTAGGGACAGTCCCCTTTGAAGCTCAGGGGACACTCTTCGATTCTATGAAATCTATTCAAAGGGTGTCCCCGCATTGATGGCGGGGACAGTCCCTGCCGCAGTAGTCGTTAGACTATCTCAACCTTCTTTTTCCCTTTTACAACTTCGCCGATGACGCAAGAATCAAGACCAACAGCTTTCAGTTTAGCGATGACCTCGCCGGCGTAACGCGCCTCTACCACTAAAACCATGCCGATACCCATATTCAGTGTATGGTACATCTCCTTATCCAGGATGCCGCCCTTATTCTGGATCAGGCGGAATATTTTAGGAACACTCCAGGCATTCTTATTTATCCGGACATCGACGTTATCAGGGAGGATGCGCGCTATCTTATCGTAAAACGCGCCACCCGTGATATGTGAGATACCTTTTATAGAGTTCTTTAGTTCTTTAGTTCTAAAGTTCTTTAGTAAAGACAAGATCGGTTTCACATATATTCTTGTGGGTTTAAGCAACTCGCTGCTCATGCGCCTCAATTCTTTTTCAGAGAAGACCTTGCGCACCAGGGAATATCCGTTTGAATGCAGGCCATTTGATTCGAGGCCGATTAGAACATCTCCGGCAGCAATCCTGGAGCCGTCAATGATCTCCTTGCGCTCAGCAACCCCTACGCAGAAACCCGCCACGTCATATTCGCCTTCTCTGTACATCCCGGGCATCTGGGCAGTCTCTCCGCCGATAAGAGAACATCCGGACTCAATGCAGCCGTTATTTATTCCTCTGACTATTGCCTCAAGCGTCTCATCTTTAAGCCTGCTGTAGGCGATGTAATCCAGAAAAAAAAGCGGTTCAGCCCCGGTGCAAAGGATGTCATTGACATTCATCGCCACGGCGTCAATACCGATAGTATCGTGCTTATTTACAAGGCAGGCGATCTTTAATTTCGTGCCTACCCCGTCTGCTGATGAGACCAGGACCGGATCCCGGTATTTATTCTTATCCAGACTAAAGAAGCTGCCGAATCCGCCGATATCTTTAAGCACCTCCGGACGGAAAGAGCGCCGGACCAGGTTTTTTATCCTTTTTTTAAAGATATCAGCTTTTCTGATATCCACTCCCGCTTTCTGATAAGACATTCTTGCCATACTCTTCCTTTCCTGGTAAATCTAGAAGCCCTTCTCAACCTGCTTGCGGCTCATCGCAAAGACAGAGGTTAAGGGTGTTTTCCTGTCCAGCAATATAAACAGAGCTTCTCCTTAGGCAGGCCTATTGCCGAGACCATATCGTCTAATTTCTGGAATTTTATGGAAGAGGCTCCGATATCCTCGGTGATCCAGTCAACCATCTTTTTGTGTTTAGGGGAGTCCTCATCCACATAGCATTTGACGTCCTTGATATCTTTGCCTTCAATATCGCGGATCGCCTTGCGCGCTGCCAGTTCCGCGTTGCTTCGCGTGGAATAATTGAACTTGCAGGGAAACATGAGTGGCGGGCAGGCGATCCTTAAGTGGATCTCCTTGGCGCCTGCTTCCTCGAGCTTGCGGATGGTATAATTTTTAAGCTGCGTGCCGCGCACGATAGAATCATCGCAGAAGACTATTGCTTTATCCTTGATAATATCCTGGATGGGGATAAGCTTCATGCGCGCTATGCGGTCGCGCATCTCCTGTGAAGGAGGGATATAACTCCGGTCAAAGCCGGGAGTGTACTTGACCAGCGGCCGGCGGTAAGGGACCTTTGATTCCATGGCGTAACCAATGGCGTGCGTGGTCCCGGAATCCGGGATCCCGCCTACCAGGTCAATCTTCACGTTATCGCCTTTTGCCAGGCAGCGGCCGCACCTTTCCCTGACCACCTCCACATTTATCCCCTCATAAGTGGAAGCGGGAAAACCGGTGTAGATCCACAAAAATGCGCAGATCTGATTTACCGAACCGCCCTTGACCTTCTGGCGCATCCCCTTTTCGTCGATCAGGATGACCTCTCCCGGAGCGAGGAACTTAGCAATTTTAAAGCCCAGGTTACTGAAGGCCGTGCTTTCAGTGGTAACTGCCCAGTCCTCATCCCGCTTTCCGATAACCAGCGGCATATAGCCGAACCTGTCCCGTGCGGCATAAATTCCCTCTTTGTTCATCAAAAGCAGCGTACAGGAGCCGTCGATCTTGGAATAGAGGTATTCGATGCCGTCAATGATGTCCTTTCCCTGAATGATGAGCTTGGCTGCCAGCTCTGTCAGATTCACCTTGCCGTCGCTGACCTCGCTGAAGGAGAGCCCCTTTTTGTAAAGTTCATCCGCCAGCTCCATAGAATTGTCAATGTATCCGCAGGTGACGATCGCGAAGGGTCCAAACTTTGAGTTAACGCAGATCGGCTGTTCGTCGCGCGAGCTGATCACGCCGATCCCTTTATTGCCGGACATGTGTTTATAGTCCTCGTAAAATTTGGATTTGAACTGCGAACCGCGGATATCATGGATCTTACGCGTCAATTCCTTACCCCAGACCGCCAGCCCACCGAACTGCGTGCCCAGGTGCGAATGATAATCCGTCCCGTAAAAGAGGTCCTGCCCGCAGTCATTCTTAGTGACAACACCGAATATGCCGCTCATATCTTGCTCCTTTTATAGGTATTTTTTAGCATAAGCTACGCCGTTTTGAAAAATAGCCAAACCTTCTCCTGTCCTTTTTGTCTTTTCTCTGCACCATCGGGGATGTTGCTGTGCTGAAACATGTCTTTCCGGATGAGGCATGAGCCCCAGGATCCTTCCGGTCTCATCGCAGATCCCCGCAATGTTCGCCATTGAACCGTTGGGGTTGTCAGGATAACCGGTAAGAGCTCCTTTTGCGTCGCAATATTGAAAAACGATCTGGCCCTTCTCTTTTAATCCGGCGAGGGTCGTTTTATCTTCGCTGATAAATTTCCCCTCCCCGTGCGCCACCGGCAGATAAATCAACTCCGGAAATCCTTTGGTCCACACACACCTAACATGCGACGTGGTGACCTGGTGACCTGGTGACTTTAGGTAGACCCAGCGGTCCTCAAATTTCGCCGAGTCGTTGATGATGAGGCTTGCCGTCTGTTTTAATTCATCGTTGCCGGGCAGGAGGCCGGCTTTGACCAAGATCTGAAATCCGTTACATATACCGATGATCAACTTGCCTTCAGCGACAAACTTCTTGATCTCGGAGCCGAGTTTAAACCTCAACTCATTAGCCAGCACCTTGCCAGCGCCCAGGTCATCGCCATAGGTGAAACCTCCGGGCAGGGCCAGGATCGTGTAATCCTTAAGGTACTTCTCGGAGCTGATCAGGCGGTTGACATGCACCAACTCCGCAGACCCGCCTGCCGCATCAAAGGCAAAGGCAGTCTCCTTGTCGCAGTTTGTCCCAGCTGTCCTTAATACGCAAACCTTAACTCTCGCCATAGAACTTTCTTATCGCAGCCACTACGTCCTTTGGTTTATCCACCACGCTAAAGATCTTCAGGTCCGCGGGGCTGATGTTACCTTCTCTCAAGACCGTGTGTTTCAGCCATTCGAGCATCCCCTTCCAGTATTCTCTTCCTACCAGGACTACGGGGAACTTTTTGATCCTTTCCGTCTGGATCAGATTAACGGCCTCGTAGAACTCATCCAGCGTCCCAAAGCCTCCGGGCAGGATCACAAAGGCCTTGGCGTATTTGACGAACATGACTTTTCTGACAAAGAAATAGCTGAAGTCAAGCAGGAGGTCCACGTATTTATTCGGCTTCTGCTCGGAAGGTATCTGGATATTTAAGCCGATGGACTTGCCGCCGGCCCTCTTTGCACCCCTGTTTGCCGCCTCCATGAGTCCGGGCCCGCTTCCGGTGATCACCGCATAACCTTCCCTGGCGATCTCATAGGCGATATCTTCGCCCAGCTTATAATACCTGCTGCTTGCCGGGGTGCGGCTTGAACCGAAGATAGATACCGCATCGCCTACCTCAGAGAGGACCTCAAAACCCTCCACGAACTCAGACATTATCCTGAATACCCGCCAGGTCTCTTCGCGGGTAAAATCTTCCTTGGGATAACGGTTTTCTCTTTTCTTCTTTACCATTGCAGGGGCTCCTTCCAGGCTGATTTTAGAGCGTCGATATTCGCTTTTACGCAGGGCTCTCCGTCTAAGCCGAAGACCCTGAAAATTTTGCCCTTGTTCACGCATCCGATCAGGCCGAAAGCTACGCCTTTATTTTTCAGGATGCGCTCAAATTCTTTCTGCTCCTTCTTCTCCACTTCCACGATGAATCTTGAATTCGATTCGGAAAAAAGGATAAAGTCATCCCTCAGCTCACTAACTTTTGACTTTTGAGTCGCAATTTTGACATTTGACATTTGACATTTGACATTATATGGCACCCCTGAGAGGAATAAATCCATGCCCAGGCCCCCGGAGAAGCTCATCTCCGCCGCAGCGACACCGATGCCACCCTCGGAGCAATCGTGCATAGCCCGGATCAGGCCTTTATCTGAAGCGATACTTAAAGCCTCAAAATTAAGTTTTGCTGTTTTAGGAAATACCTGCGGCACGGAATTGCCGGTAAGGCCGGTGAGGCCAAAATAATGCGAACCTCCCAGCTCAGGACGGGTCAGGCCCACCACATAGACCGGATTACCGGCTTCTTTTGCATACATGGAGACGCTTTTTCCCGTGTCCTCCATGACCGCAAGGGCAGAGATCAAAAGCGTACCCGGGATAGCGATAGATTTATTCTTTACCGTGAACTCATTATTTAAGCTGTCCTTTCCTGAAATAAAAGGCACGCCAAAACCCTTTGCCGCGTCATAACAACCCAGGGCTGCGCGTACCAATCCGCCCAGCCGGTCGGGTTTATCAGGATTGCCCCAGCAGAAATTATCCAGGATCGCCACTTCCTTTAATGAGCCGCCCACAGCAATGACCTGTCGCAGCGCCTCGTCAATGCAGGATGCCGCCATCCAGTAAGGATCGATCAGCCCGTATCTGAAGTTTATGCCGCAGGAGACGATCAGGCCTCTCTTTGAATTTAATATCGGTTGAGCTACCGCCGCATCCGAAGGCCCGTCATTTACTATGCCGCTTAAAGGCTTTATTATTGAGCCGCCCTGCACTTCATGGTCATACTGCCGGATGACCCACTCCTTGGAACAGAGGTCATACTGGCCGAATATGCGGGTCAGGGATTTAGTCAGGTCCCTGGGGCAGCTGCGCTTGAATTCCTTGTGCCGGGGCTGGATAAAGATGGCATTTCTAGTGATCTGAGGTATTCCTTCATGCAGGAAAACCATATCCAGGTCAGAGACCAGATTATCCTGATAATAGAGTTTAAGTTTGCCTGTATCAGTGAACTCTCCGATCACTGTCGCCTCTACGTTTTCGCGGCTGAAGACCTCGATCAACGCATCTATCTTATCCTTGGGCACGGATAGGACCATCCTCTCCTGCGACTCGGAGATCCAGATCTCGGTGTAAGAGAGGCCGGTGTATTTGAGGGGCACTTTATCCAGATAGACCTCAGTGCCCAATTCAGCGCCCATCTCCCCCACGGCGCTAGAGAGCCCGCCTGCGCCGCAGTCAGTGATCGCGCTGTAGAGCCCGGCGTCGCGCGCAGTAAGAATCGTATCCAGCATCTTCTTTTCCTGGATGGGGTTTCCGATCTGTACTGCGCCGCTTGAGACAGTTTCTGACTCATGGGTCAGCTCCCCGGAAGAAAAAGTCGCGCCGTGGATACCGTCCCTTCCGGTGCGGCCCCCCACGACCACAATCAAGTCTCCGGTATGCGTCTCCTTAAAGGATTTTTCCTTAGGCATGATCCCCACTGTCCCGCAATACACTAACGGATTACCCACGAAACGCTCATGGAAAAGGATTGCGCCATTAACTGTAGGAATACCCATCTTATTGCCGTAATCCTTCACCCCGGCGACTACCCCTTTCATGATCCGCTTAGGATGCAGGGTCCCGGCGGGCAATTTTTTGAAGGGATAATCCGGCGGGCCGAAACAGAAGACATCGGTGTTCAGGATGGGTTTTGCGCCAAGGCCTGTACCAAGAGGGTCCCGGATCACTCCGCCTACGCCGGTATTTGCCCCGCCAAAAGGCTCTAAGGCCGAGGGGTGATTGTGCGTCTCTACCTTAAAACAGACATTATGTTTTTCGTCAAAACGGATGACCCCGGAATTATCCTTAAACACCGAAACGCACCAGGGCTTATCCAGCTCCTTAGTCACCTTCATAATCGTAGACTTCAGTAGATTATTAATGATGAAGTTACGTTTACCGTTTACTGTGTACCGTTTACCGTCTGAAGTCAAGCGCTCAGTATATTTAATTTTTCCTCGAAATGTCTTATGGTAACAATGCTCAGACCAGGTCTGGGCCACTGTCTCAAGCTCGACGTCAGTAGGATTGCGTCCGAGCTTACGGAAATAATCCTTGATGTGGCGCATCTCAGCCAGGTTCAGGAATAACTGGCCGTCTTTGCTCAGGCGCGCTAATTCTTTATCCGAAGCATTCAATAATTCGATAGTACGCAGTCTGAATTGGTAGCCTGAGCCGGTTAAGGCGTACGGCAGGGAACCGGGGATTTCGCTTGATACGATATGCTGGATCAATTTGTTATAAAGGAGTTTTTCCGAGATGACTCTAAGCTGTGCTGAGGTAAGCCTGCCTTTGAGGATGAACTTTTTGGCGGTCTTGACACTTACTTTCTCTTCGATCCCGAGGTCACGGATGCCTTTGAGCGCGGATTCCTCGACCGGATCCATTACTCCCGGATTATAGGCAACTTCGATTACAAACTCATCTTGGGTTTTGCGTTGCGGGTTGTGGGTATTGTTGAAGCTATACTCCTGGGAGATTTTATCGACTAGTAACTCGGAACAGATCTTTTCGAGCTCCTCTTCGCAGATATCGCCGTCAAGGATGTAGACCTGGATAAACTCTGCCTCCCGGACGCTTTTTATACCTAAGTCCAGGATATCTTTCCTGATGCCGCTCCCCACGGCATCAAAGACTCCAGGCTTATCCTTTACCTCGATTTTGTACAGCATGTAAAGACGGAACTTATAGGGTGGGAAATAGTTTCTATAAACCGACCTGCCGGAAAATCTTATTCACGTTACGCAGGTAATAATCCAGGTCAAAAATGCGCTCAAGGTCCTTCTCGGTAAGGAGCGAGCTCACCGCAGGGTCATTTAAGAGGTTCTCCTTAAAATCCGTACCCTCTCTCCAGGTCTTCATCGCGCATCTTTGCACATAGTCATAGGCCTTCATCCGCGGTAAGCCGCGCTCCATGAGCTCAAGCAGGACGCGCTGCGAGAATATCAGGCCATGCGTGCGGGCTAAATTAGCCAGCATATTCGCAGGATACACCTTTAACCCTTCAATCACTTCGATGAACTTATTCAGCATGTAATCTAAGGCGAGGGTCGAATCCGGGACGATCACCCGTTCAACCGAAGAATGTGAAATATCCCGCTCATGCCAGAGCGCCACATTCTCCATTGCGGCCAGGGCATTGGCGCGCAGGAGCCTGGCGAGGCCGCAGATGCGCTCGCAGATCACCGGATTGCGCTTGTGCGGCATGGCAGATGAACCCTTTTGATTCTTGCCAAAAGGCTCCTCTGCTTCCAGGACTTCTGTCCTCTGCAGGTGCCTGATCTCGGTGGCGAACTTATCCAGGCTTGAGCCGATGATAGCGAGCCGCGCCATCAAAACCGCGTGAATATCCCTCTGCACTATCTGGGTCGAGATCTTCGCCGGCCGCAGGCCTAACTTTCCACAGATGTATTTTTCTACCGCCGGCTCGACATTGGCATAAGTTCCGACTGCGCCGGAGATCTTGCCGACTGCGATCTCATCCCTGGCTAATTCCAGCCGCTCCAAATTGCGCCTTGTCTCGTCGTACCAGAGCGCAAGCTTAAGACCAAAGGTAGTAGGTTCTGCATGCACCCCGTGAGTGCGGCCGATACAGACCATATCCTTGTAGCTGCGCGCCTTCTTTGCCAGTAATTTCAGGAGCCGATTAAGATCCTGGATCAATATACCGCAGGCAGCCTTTAACTGCACTCCAAGCGTCGTGTCTAAGACATCCGAAGAGGTCAGGCCCATGTGCAGGTATTTGGCGTCCGGGCCGATATATTGGGCGACATTGGCCACAAAAGCCACCACGTCATGCTGGGTCTTCTCTTCTATCTTTCTGATCTGCTTGAGGTTGAATCTAGCTTTCTTCCTGATCCTTCTGACTGCGTCCTGCGGGACCTTCTTTTCTTTGGCAAGCGCTTCTAAGGCGAGTATCTCAATGTCCAGCATGGTCTTAAACTTAAACTCCTCTTCCCAGATGCCGGACATCTTAGGTAAGCTGTAACGTGGGATCATTTTGTCTCCTTTGAAGAAATCTTATTATATCAAAAATCGGGGCTTATGCAATAAAAAAGGGCGAACGGAACCTTACCCTAAGAGGACTTTCAGGATATGGGTTTTAGTGGCGGGAAACCTGAGGATCTCCTTGCGGGAGATGGTTATACCGGCAGATGGCTTTATAAAGAGATTGCGGCCGTTGAGGCTGGCGCGGATGATCTTATATTTTCCGTAATCGAGCCTTGCGGGATTATGGAAACTCACCCTGATCCTGCGGCCGGCAAACATGCGGCTAACACTCAGAGTTTTACTCTTCTTAAACTGCTCAACACAGAGTTTCGGTTCAATGAGCAGGTCTCCGTCCTGGCCCCTTACGCCGAAGGCAAGCCTGGCCAGCGTCAGCACAAACCAGCTGGCAGAACCGGTCAGATACGCATACATACCCCTGCCTTCAAGATTGAAATACTCCGGCAGGCAAGGGTAGATCTTTGCTTTTTTAGTATCCAGCGCCATCTTAGAGATCGAATCTAAGGCTCTCCAGCCCTCCTTAGCGAACCCGCGCCTGTACAAGGCATTGGCGAACATCACTACCATATGGTTAAAGAAGGCGCCGTTCTCCTTATCTCCGTATATAAAGGAAAAAGCCCGGCCAAGATCAAGCTGCTCATCTTTAAAATCGGTATTAAGATGATAACCTTTAAGTTTTTTATCCCACAGATATTTATTGACGCTGGCCAGGATCTTTTTTATCTGTTTATCGTCGGCAATCCCGCTCATCACCGGAAAGACTTGTCCGGTCAGGGTCATGCGCAAAATCCCGCCCGCTCTTCCCTCTACGCGGCGGCCGCGATTATCATAATAGCCGTTGAAAAAGCCGTCTTTAAGCCATTCGCTTTTACGGATGTGTCCCTGCATCCATTCGGATTTGGTCATCAGGTCATCCGCAAGCAACGCGGCATTCAGGCTGGCCTTCTTTCCGGAAATACCCTTACTGACTTTTTGCAGATAATCTTCAAGGAGCCTGCGCTTGGCCTTTACATTGCAGTAATCTAGCGGCCCAAGCAATAGCTTTAACTCCTCTGCCACTTCTATTCTTTCTCTACCGAGCTTCTCAAGCATCCGCGCCAAGAGGGAAAGGTTAAGCGCATACATTGTACTAAAGGCTACGCTCTCTCCGTTCTCACCGGCCATATCCAGGCCGTCATTCCAGTCAGCGCCTTCAAGCCGCACATGATTATGTCTGCCCACATTAAAGAACTGGGCCAGGCTCTGTATCAGGAGGTGCTCAAGTATGCTTGCCTTATAAATCTTACCCGACTTAGCCTTAAGACAGCTGCCCTCAGACGGATCATATTCTTTATCTATTGAGCGCGAACGCAGGATGTGCTGGTCGCGGAAATACCCTGTCTTTTCTAAAAGGATACCTTTGTCTCCGGTCTCATGCAGGTAAAGGTCTACTGTCAGAAGAGGCCAGACTCCGTGGTCCATCCAGACGCGGGCGATATCATTACGGTCAGCGATGAACTCACCCGGCTTTTTGCCGATGATAGTGGCGTTTGATCCGTCGATCCTGACTCCGGAAAAATTATTCACTAACATAGAACGCACTGAGGCAGGATCAGTCAGGATCAGGCTTAGGCAATCCTGCCAGAGGTCGCGCCAGCCCCGGCCGCCTTTTCCGTAATCAAAATCCGGCAAAAAGGAACAGCCGAAGATCCTTCTTAAGGTCGGCTGGATGCTCACCCAGCGCAACCAGTTGTCGAACTCAGAGTCGGAGGTAGAGATCTCTGCCTCGAGGCTCTTCTTTACCCAGAAATCCTTTGTCTGCCTGAAAGATGCTTCCGCTTTTTTCAGGTCTTTAAACTTGCGGATGATCTTTTTTATCTCGGAAAGATGCTCAGTGATCCCCATGACAATAATATAGGAGCGGGATCTGCCCGGCCCAAGAACCATACTTCTAAAACGTAAGGCTCCCATCGCCTCTCTTCCCTGGATCTGCATTTTAGCCGGAGGCAGATTCCCTAAAACGCTCTCCGGAGCTTCCAGGTCCCCTGCCTCGCCGCAAAAGATCTCCTGCGTCGGATAAAGATATTGCGGAGGAAGGCCTTTTTCATCCCAGCCCAGGACAAAATAAAGATCCTTATTCGGCCGGTGGCCTGCCTCATCAAAAGAAAGGGTAGGTTTTGAGATCACCCCGTATTTATCCGGGATGATCCTCTGCAGGAGGCTGGTGACATGGCGGTGGTCGCGCAGGTTATTTGCCCCCCGGCCGTAGATGGGGATAGCTGCAGTAGGAGTGAATCTTACCGCGCGCTTAGTAGTATTGCTGATCTTAACCTGCATCACCTCGACCGGCTCACTGCTTGAAGGCACAAAAGAAAGGATCTCTGCCTCAAGGCCGATACGTTTATTTGCGCGCGCGATTCTATGCCAGAGGAGCCCGGCTTCCATCCGGAAAGTATCTTCTTTGATCTGTTTTAAATCTTTAGATACGCCGGTCGCTGACCAGGCCTTCTGCGGATTAATATAGACCCAGAAATTCCTCGAAGACCTCAGGTTAATAAGGTCAATGCGCGAAACCGGAGACAATAAAAATGCGCTGTTTCCGCTTTTAATATCTCCGTGCAGGTCAGGCGAGATAGACGACATGAGGCTCTCGTTACAGAGCGCAAAATAAAGGCTTCTGATGTTATCTGCGCTCTTAGAAGAGAAACTTCCTGAGCCGTCCGTGAATCTCCAGAGTTTTTCTTTCATCGGGATGACTACTTAGAGGCCTTGGCAGGCGGAGTGCTTGCTTTAGTCTGGTTAACCATCCAGTTATAAGGCAGATCTACGTTAAAATACAAGACCGCATTCTGTCCGGTTTTAATATTCTTTACCTCCATCCGGTCAAAGAAATGCCCGCCTTCATTCACTAAACGCTGGTTTTCCATCTTAAACCCCAGGAACCCTAACAGATCATACTCCTCGGCGACATTGATCACCTTATAGGCGGTCTTTGCGCTTAAGCCGTCTCCGGAATCCTGAATCGACTTGATCAGGCCGTCAAAGACAAACTTATGAAAATCCGCCTTCTCTTTATTATTGAGATGCGTGTAGGCATTACGCAGGACGCGGTGTACCCCTATATCCACATAATTGGCTTTCAACAGGGTATCTGCATATTGGATGGCCTTGGCGTAATCTTTTGCCCGCATGGCATCCAGCATGGGCTTGATCACTTCCATCGGCTCGTCATAAGGCTTATAGGAAGGGGTCCTGGTGTAGGCTATCCTTAGCGCGGAAAAATCTATATTCCGGTCCCCCTTTTTAAGCCCGGCAAGCAACGCATCGTAATCATTTTTTCCCGCAGCAAATGCGCTGACAGCAAAGAATAAAAGCAAAAGTGTATAGGTTGGCCTTCGCAGCATATCCGCTCCTTTTTAAGATTTAATGCTTACCTATTATACTACAAAATCACGCGTTGAATAGGGTAAAAAAGCGCCTGCTTTACAGCCCTCCCCCCCTTGAAAAGTCCGGAAAAATATGGCATATTTAGAAAGGTAGATACCAGAAGAATACCTAACGGAATACATAGTTTCAAGGCCCGCGCATACCACCCCACCCTCAAGCAATGGGTCTATTCGCCCGAAATAACTCTGGAAGTCAAAAACTAACCTACGGCCTGCGCCAGTGCCCGGGAACCCAGACATAACAGTTGCAGCGCTTTCTGTACTCCCAGTGCCCGCCTACCCAGACTGCTTTCTTGTAAGGCATAGCCGGTCTTACTTCCACCTTAGGCGCAGGCATGGGCGGACGCTCATGGATGACCACGGTCCGCGTGCAGCCCAGCGTAAAAAAGACGACTAACGCTAAACCTGATAGGGCTAAGATTTTATTCATGACTCTCCTCCTTTCTCTATTCATACTTTAGACGTAAAAGCGAAGCTGATTATTCCAGGATTTTTCAGCCAACAAAAAACCCGCCGGAAACCCGGCGGGTTAGGTTTAGATACTTATTTGGATGCCCCGATAGCAAAACGCTTCGCAGATTTCTTTGAAATCTGCTCGCAGCTATCGGGATAAATTCGCGCATTGACTTACGTCGCTATCAGTAAACTCGGGCTCCGTAAGTCAAGCGCTCATTTATTGCGGGGGCTAGATTTTCCCGCCTAGCTATCTCTTAGCAAGGCGGGATCCCGCCCTGAATTTAAATGACTTGGCGGGAGAACTAGCTTAGTAAATTTGCGGGGAACGGATTTGAACCGTTGACCTTAAGGTTATGCTTGCTACTTCAGCTTTCGCTGCTCCGCCAGAAATCTTGGCGGATTCGTAGTCTGGACTATATCTTGATCCTTAGTTCCTGAGGACCCCTGCCGTTTAGTCTCTACACCTTTCTGCCAAAGACTTGGCAGACTTGGCTCGGTATTACCCTTTTCTAAAACCGGGCTTCACCGAATTTGACAGGTTATCCTTCAACCGTTTCCGGCTGAAGAGCCCATCGGATAACAGATCCCAACGCTCTCTATACTGTGCTGACCTGGGCCTACGCTGCCTCTTTTCTGTCTCAATCAACGTAATGGTGCCTCTGTATTTCGAGAAAACAGAAACAGGCATAACGTAAAACGCATTTAAGTCAGCAAGATAGATAATCGCGAAATCGAAATCAGCCGCAGTATAATGCTTTCTCAGCATGCGCCTGCGGTTAGTCTTGGTTCTTCTTGCATCTACAACGTAAGATTTTGCCTTTTTATCAAACCAGGCACTCTTTACTTGCAAACGCAAAAACCTACCCCTGGAATCGATTCCCAAATCATAGGGAAGGCGATCCCCGATAGGATGCAGTACTCTCAAACCCCTTTTCAGGAGTTCGGTCATTACTGCCGATTCCGCGATGTCTGCTTTGAGCTTTGTATCCATCGAGCCTTACGAGCTACCAGGCTGCTCCACCCCGCTAAATCTTTTTATCAAAAGAACGGTCTATATTATAGCACAATCGGCGCTATTACAACTACCTTTTTTTCTCAGGGACTACCTTGATGGGGATCTCGCCCTTACGCACTACTCCCATCTTCTCCCGGGCGATTTTTTCCTGATAAACCGGGTCATTCTCTATGCGCTCAAGCTCTTTCTGTAAGAGCGCATTTTCCACGCTCAGAGACTTCATCCTGGCCTCAAGGTCCCGGTTTCTGTCCCTTAATTCCTGCAGCTTGGTATAACCGGGCAGAAAAATGATCAATAAGAAAACCGCCAGGCCAAAAAGCCAGAATCCCTTCCTTAATATGGGTAGCATCTTTACTTCCAGATCTTCCCTGCGTAAACTGCTGCCTTACCCAACTCCTCTTCGATCCTTAAAAGCTCGTTGTATTTACAGATCCTGTCTGTGCGCGACAGAGAGCCGGTCTTGATCTGTCCGACGCCGGTAGCCACGGCAAGATGGGCAATAGTCGTATCTTCAGTCTCACCCGACCGGTGAGAGATGATCGCGCGGTATTTATTCTTCCTGGCGATATCTATGGCCTCAAGCGTCTCAGAGAGCGAACCAATCTGATTTACCTTGATCAATATGGCATTGCCGATGCCTTGCGCGATCCCCTTATTGAAGATCTCGGGGTTAGTCACAAAGATATCGTCTCCCACCAGCTGCAGCCTCTTACCCAGGCGCGCAGTCATCTCTTTCCATCCTGACCAGTCATGCTCTGATAAACCGTCCTCTATGGAGAGGATCGGATAATTATTGAGCCAATTCTCATAAATTGCGATCAGGTCCTGAGAGGTCTTTTCTGTATTTTCAAACCGGTACTTGTCCTCTTTAGCAAAGGAACTGGCTGCGCAGTCCAGGGCAAGGCTTACGTCTTTACCCGGTTTGTAGCCTGCCTTTTCGATCGCCTGAATGATCAGGTCCAGCGCCTCCTGGTTGGATTGCAGGTTGGGGGCAAATCCGCCCTCATCGCCGACCGAAGTATTCAGCTTCTTGGATTTTAAAAGTGACTTAAGATTATGGAAGACTTCGGTAGCATACCTTAAGGCCTCGCTAAAAGTCGGCGCTCCGACCGGCATGATCATAAACTCCTGGATATCCAGGTTATTATCCGCATGCATGCCGCCGTTTAAGATGTTCATCTGAGGCATAGGCAGGATATTTGCTTTTTCTCCGCCTAAAAACTTATAAAGCGGCTCTTTTTTGGCCAGCGCCGCGGCCTTGGCCACAGCCATGGATACTCCGAGGGTCGCGTTTGCGCCGAGAGAGGCCTTATTCTTGGTGCCGTCCAGCTTGATCAGGAGTTCGTCTATCTTCTTAAAATCAGGCTCCAAACCCTTGACTTTGGAGGCGATTACTGTATTGACATTAGCCACTGCCTTTAATACTCCTTTACCTAAATACTTTGAGTTATCCCCGTCACGCAGTTCCAATGCCTCATTATCTCCGGTCGAGGCACCCGACGGGACTGCTGCCCGGCCAAGTATTCCGTTATCCAGAATTACATCCACTTCTACGGTGGGATTGCCGCGCGAATCCAGGATCTGGCGGCCTAAGACTTTCTCGATTTTTGCCATTCTTTCCTCTCCTTTTCCGTTAGAGTTTATAATTATACACTTAAACACATTCAAGTCAAGGAATACTCGCCCGAAGGCGGGCAAGATAATGTTTGACTTGGCATTCTTAGTGTGTTATTTTTTATATATAAAATTCCCCCTGGAGGAGAATCCATGAACTGGAAAACCATCAAGTTCTATCTAAGGCTCTACTGGATCAGGGCATTGCTCGGCACGATCATTACCGTCGTTTTTATCGTCCTTACTATTGTCCTTTTCCACGGGATGAAGGCCTGGCGCGAATCCGAATCGTACCTTCGCCAGTCGCAGCTGGCCATGGCACCCCTGCAGATGTTCATCTGGGGAGTCATGGGCATAATCCAGGGCACGGTTTATGTCTTCATGATGTACTGGCTCTTCTATAAAAGAGGCGCCACCACCTTCACCCAGACCGGAAAAAAATCCATTGCCGGAGAGACCATCGGGATTACATGGAGCGATGTCATCGGTATGGATGAGGCAAAACAGGAAGCCCTGGAAGTAGTCAAACTGATCAAGGACCGCGCAGAGCTGCAGCGTATCGGCGGCAAGATCTTAAGGGGGATACTGATGCTCGGCCCTCCGGGTTGCGGAAAAACGTACCTGGCTAAGGCCATCGCCACCGAAGCGGGAATGCCTTTTATCTCCATGTCCGGTTCAGAATTCGTCGAGATGTTCGTCGGCGTAGGCGCCGGCAGGATCCGCAGCCTCTTTAAAAAAGCGCGCGAATTAGCGGAACTGAAGGGCGGTTGCCTCATCTTCATCGACGAAATCGATGCCGTCGGCGCCCAGCGCGCTGCTGACCGCGGTTTCGGAGGGCAGACCGAGACTAATACTACCACCAACCAGCTTCTGGTGGAGATGGACGGGCTTAAAGAAAAGGACCTGAATGTCGTGATCATCGGCGCCACTAATATGCCTGAGAGCTACCTGGATGAAGCGCTCCTTAGGCCCGGCCGTTTCGACCGCAAGATCTACGTGGACCTTCCCGGCCTTGATGACCGCGAAAAACTCTTTGCCTACTATCTGAAGAAGGTCCAATACGACGAAAAGGACGTAAAGATCGACCGGCTCGCCAAGATCGCGGTAGGCTATTCTCCGGCGGATGTTGCTAACATCGTACGTGAGGCGGCCCTGATCGCGGTACGCCACAAAAAAGATACTGTCACTATGAAAGAAATCGAAGAGGCCCGGGAGAGGATTGCCCTCGGCATCAAAAGAAGAATCAAGATGAGCGAGCAGGAAAAATTACTGACTGCCTACCATGAAGCAGGCCATGCGGTTGTCACTTACATGCTTGCGCCTGGAAAAGACGTCTTCAAGGCGACGATTATTCCGCGGCGCGAAACCGGGGGCGCCACCTGGACGCCCGAGAAGGAGGAAAGCCTGATCAAAGATCAGAGGGACCTGCTTGCCGAGATTAAGATCTGCCTGGGTAGCTACGCGGCGGAAAAAATAAAGTTCGGCTTTACTTCTGCCGGCGTAGAAGGAGATTTCCAGACCGCCTTACGCATTGCCCACAGCATGGTTTGGCGCTGGGGTATGGGTAAATCAGGGCTGATCGGGAATTTCTACGCCCTTCTCTCCGGCCGTTCCGGTCAACAGTCGCTTATATCCGAAGAGACAAAGGCGCGCCTGGACCAGGACGTGCAGGATATCCTGAATAACTGCCTGAAAGAAGCCGAAGAGCTCCTCACCCGGGAGAGGCGGCTTCTGGACAGATTCTCCCAGGAACTCTTCAATAAAGAAGAGCTTAATTATGACGAGATCGAAAACATCTTTAAGGAATTCGGTAAGGCGCGCACTTAGCCTGGCTCTGGCCGCCCTACTCGTCAGCGGCTGCACCTACCCCGCAAACCCCACCTTTAAAAAACAGGAAATCGTAAAGGCCATCCAGGATATCTGCAAGAAAGAATACAAAATAGATGCCAGGGTATTCCTTGCCGGCCGGACTCTCTGGGTCTATGTGCCGCTGGAAATAGACATGTTCCAGAAGGCGGATAAGCCGGAAAAGGTGCCCGAGCGCTTCAGCGTAGAGCAGAATAAGGCAGAACTCCTTAATGATCTGATCAAACTGGATTACTCCATCAAACCCGTCGAGGAGAAAATGCTCACCCAGGAATATAAGTTCAACAAAGACTTTCTGGAAAATAACACCCACGCCTGGTCAGTCATCCGCAGAGTGCTCTTTAGTATGGAGCGCCTGGAAAATAACGAAGAATTGCAATTCCTATGCCTGATCACCGCGGACATCAAGGCCGGGGCAGAGACCGTAGAGATCGCCTACCAGCCTGACCTGAAAAAAGCCTCCTACGGCCTTCTTTCACTTGGCGAATACCAGCACCGGGCTATTTACGACATGATCGTCGACCCCCAGATCATCGGGGATAAGGAGGGAAGACACCTGAATTTCAAAGACCTTACCTTAAGGGAGTTCGTGGTCGGCCAGATCCAGAACCGCATCAGACTTAAGTTCCAGAGGCCTGAAGTAGAGGCGGGCGCAGACGTCGACAAGGAAATCACCAAGGTCATCATCTACGTGATAAAGACCTATAATTTCAAGGATTTTAGCGCTGCGGAATTGAACAATCTCCTGACCCGCAACAAGGTCTTCCTGAACCGGGCGGCGATCTGGGAAACCCCTATCGAATAGAGACTTTCCTTCCCTCTACTTTTAATCTGCCCTCGACAAATAACTCAATAGCCTCGGGGTAGAGCCGGTGCTCGACCTTGTGGATCTTCTCTTCCAGGGTCTCGGGGGTATCCGTCTCTGCGACAGCGACCGCTTCCTGCAGGATGATCGGGCCGTGGTCCATCAATTCATCCACAAAGTGCACCGTCACCCCGGTCACCTTTGCCCCGTAATCAAAAGCGTCCTTGATGGCATGAGAACCCTTGAAAGAAGGAAGTAAGGCAGGGTGGATATTGATGATCATGAACTTAAAACGCTCAACCAGTGCCGGGCTAAACATGCGCATAAAGCCGGCTAAGACGATGAGGTCGATCTTATTCTCTTCCAGATGCTCGATGATCTTTTTTTCAAAATCTTCCTTAGAGCCGAAATCTTTCCTCTCTACCAGGGCGACCCTGACTCCGGCAGCCTTTGCCTTTTCAATTGCGCCTGCCTGAGGGTTATCGGAGACTAAAAGGCTTAAATCCGCCCTGATCTTTTTATTCTTTACTGCTTCGATAATGGCGGAAAGGTTTGAACCCCGGCCCGAAGCAAAAACAGCTATTCTCTTATTCATTCTTCTTCCTGATGATCTTTCTCGGGCAGACTTCTACGCACTTGCCGCAAGAGGTACATTTATGATAATCAATTACCGCAAGATTGTCAATCACCTGGATCGCTTTTTCCGGGCAGATGAGTTCGCATTTCTTACAGGCAATGCAACCGACCGGACAGGCCAGAACCGTCTGCTTGCCGTTATCATGGGAAGCGCAGGCAACGTATACCCTGCCTGTGACCGGCGCCAGGCTGAACAGTTTTTTCGGGCAGATGAGCACGCATTTATTGCAGGCCCTGCACTTTGCCTCATCCACTGCCGGAAGGCCCTCATCAGACATCTTTATCGCGCCAAAGGGGCAGGCGCGTACGCAATCGCCAAACCCGAGACACCCGAAGAAGCAGCTCTTTGCGCCACCCGCAACCAAGTTGGCCGCGATACAGGTCTTGATGCCCTGATAGACGAACTTATCCTTTACCTTTTTTCCTCCCAGACAGCGCAGGACCGCTACTTTTTTCACCTTCTTCTCTACTGTCTGACCAAGGAGCCTGCCGATCTTTCCCTTTACCTCATCACTGCTTACTCTGCAGGCTTCCAGCGGCAGTTTTCCGCTCAAGACCGCCTCGGCAAAGCCGAAACAGCCTGCCCCGCCGCAGACGCCGCAGTTTGAACCGGGAAGCAAGCCGTGGATGCGCTCAAGCCGGGGGTCAACGTCAACGCGCAGCTTCTTAGAGGCAAAACCCAGCCCCACTCCGAAGATAACGCCCAATATCCCTAATGCCAAAGCAGGTATGATGATTTCCATTTAGAACTTTCCCGTAAAGCTCTCCTTAAATATGATGCCGGGATCCCGCTGCAATAATCAATTAGCTCAGCGGGAAAATCCGTTAAACCCCATAAAACTTAAACTCATGATCGCAGCAATTATAAAAGCCAGAGGAAAATCCTTGACTGATTTCGGCACCGCGCAAAGCTCAAGCCTCTCTCTTATCCCGGACATCAAAAGCATAGCCAGCGTATAACCTAACCCTAGACAAACGCCCTGAAAAACCGAATAAATGAAACTTCCCGAAACAGCCTTGCCGTCGATAAAGAACATCTCTGAGTTAAGCACGGCAACCCCCAGTACCGCGCAGTTCACCGTGATCAGGGGCAGATATATGCCGAAGGCACGGTAAAGCTGCGGACTGGCCTTCCTGATGACCATCTCTACCAACTGCACGAAAGTGGCGATCACCAGGATGAATGAAATAGTGCGCAGGTACGCCAGGTGAAACGGCAGAAGCAAAAAACGGAAGATAAACCAGGTGATAATCGAAGACATAGTAATGACAAACATCACCGCAAAGCTCATTGCTAAGGCAGGCTTAGTCTCTTTGGAAATAGCGATGAACGGACATAAGCCAAGAAATCGCGAAAGGATGACGTTATGGATAAATACCGCAGAAATAAAAATAGTCAATAATTGGCTTAAATCCAACTAGCCCTTCCTGTTCTTTAAGACGTTAAAGAGACCGACGAGCAGGCCTATCACTAAGAGCGCGCCTGAAGGCATGCCGAATACGCGTGCCGGCTCAAAGCCTTTGATCAGGGAATAGTTCATCAATGTCCCTGCGCCTAAGAATTCGCGTATGGCGCAGATAAGTATGAGTGCAAGCGTAAAACCCAGGCCCATTCCTAAACCGTCTAAAATCGCCCTTCCCACGGAAGCCTTCTGGGCAAAAGCCTCAGCCCGGCCAAGGACGATACAGTTGACTACGATCAAAGGGACATAGATGCCCAGGGCCCGGTTCAAGGCCGGGCTATAAGCCTTCATGGCCATTTCCACGATGGTCACGAAGGTGGCGATGACGACGATAAAACAGGGTATGCGCACCCGGGCGGGGATGATATTCTTCAACAGGGAGATGATAATATTCGCGCTCAAGAGCACAAAAGTCGCAGCAATCCCCATGCCTATGCCGTTGATCACCGTAACCGATACAGCCAGAGTCGGGCATAACCCCAGCATGAGGACGAAGGTGGGATTTTCTTTGACAATGCCTTTAGTGAATTCGCTTAATAATTTTTTCATGCCCCGTAAACCCTGGTCTTGGTATAGCGGTCAATTATAGGAGTAGCTGCATTCATCATGAGGATAGCATAAGAGACGCCCTCGGGGTATCCTCCCCAGATCCGGATCACCGCAGTCAATGCACCGCAGCCTATGCCGAAGATGATCTGACCCTTACGAGTAAGGGGGCTAGTCACATAGTCTGTCGCCATAAAGAAGGCGCCCAGGATCAGGCCGCCGGACAAAATATGAAAAAGCCAGTCTCCGCCGAACCCAGCCCCTGCGCCCAGGGGCTGGGTGCCGCCAAAGATAAAAGTAATTAAACCAGTAGTAAAAATAAAGGTAAAAGGGATGTGCCAGGAGATGTAACCGCGGATGAATAAAAATAGGGCTCCCAGAAGCAAGGCAAGGATGGAAACTTCGCCGATACATCCCCCGTGTTTACCCAGGAATAAATCCAGATAAGAAATGTGTTCGATCAGTTTTCCTTCTTTAAGCGCAGCCAGGGGTGTGGCCTGAGTGATTGCATCAAAGGGGCCGGAGAACGTAGTCATCAGTTTGGGCCAGCAGGCCATCAGGAATGCCCTGCCTACCAGGGCCGGATTAAAAATATTCTGGCCCAGGCCTCCGAAGATCTGCTTACCGATGGCAATGGCAAAGACAGAGCCGGCTATCGGCAGCCAGAAAGGAACATCCGGCGGCAGATTGTAAGCTAAAAGCAGCCCGGTGAGGAAGGCGCTTCCGTCTGAGATTGAGACCTTTCTTTTGGTCGCCACCTGTAAAGCTGCCTCGGTCACCAATGCACTGATTATCCCAAGCAGGATCACCCAGAGGCTATTTAGGCCAAAGATGGCCACGCCGGCGATCCCCGCAGGGACGAGGCTTAATACCACCATCCACATGATCCTGCTTACGGATTCATCCTTATGCAGGTGCGGCGAGAAACTGACAGTCAGCCGGTTATCTTTGATCTCGTCTTTAGGGGGCATTTAGTATTCCCTTTAACTCCTCTGCTTTCTTAGCCACAGAATCGATCACTGCCCGGGATGAGATCGTGGCTCCGGTGATCGCCTGCACTTCTTCTAAGCCCTTCTTTCCCTTGAACTGGTCCGTAAAAGAGGGCTCGGTGACTTTAGTGCCTAAACCGGGGGTCTCGTTCTGGCTGACTACCTTGATCGCATTGATAGTCCCGTCCTTGAACATGCCGGCGACGGTCTGGACAGTGCTGGAATAACCCTTTGCCTCCGCCTTAAAACAGATACCGATCAGGCTGCCGTCTTTATCCAGCGCCCGGTAATAAAGGGTCTCTGTATCTTTTTTCACCGCCTCAAAGTGATCCGCAGCCGGCATCACCTCTTTGAGGCTCGCCTCTTCTTCTGCCTGAGCCTGGGCAATGATCTTATCCCGGGTAAGTGAGTTCACCACTGCCAGCGAAGCGCTGGCAACCAGGCAGATCGTTCCCAAAACTGCTGCGTAACGCGCCATTTCCTTCATTTGTGTCCTGCTCCTATTTAGACGCTTCCTGTTTCGCCCGTTTTATGGACTGCGTGAGGATCCGGTTTGCCGGGCAGACATAATTACAGAGGCCGCACTCGATACAATCCAGGCAGTTATACGCCTTTGCCTGGGCCCAGAGCTCTTTTTCAGAGGCAAGGTTGATCAGACAGGGCATCAACCCCGCGGGACAGGCGCGCACGCATGCGCCGCAGCGGATGCAAAACTCCTCTTCCTGAACCAGGGCCTCTTTCTTGTTCAATAAGACAACTCCGGTGGTGGATTTTATTACCGGCACATCCGTAGTATATTGGGCCATACCCATCATCGGTCCGCCGATGATGATCTTTTCCGGATCTTCTTTTAACGGTCCGCAATAAGCGATCAGTTCCTTTAAGGGGGTGCCGATACGCACTAATAAATTCTTAGGATTGGTCAGACAAGTACCGGTGACCGTGACTACCCTTTCATATAAAGGTTTGCCCAGGTAAACCGCTTCATAGATCGCATAGACCGTCCCTACATTATGCACCACTACCCCGATATCAAAGGGAAGCTTTCCCTGCGGGACTTCTTTACCCAGGGCATTCCTGATCAGCTGCTTTTCTCCGCCCTGGGGATAAAGGGATTTAAGGACCCTGAGCTCATAGCTCTCAGCTCTTAGCTCTTGGGAGAAGGCCTTTATTGCCTCAGGCTTATTATCTTCGATGGCGATGACGACGTTTTTTACTCCCAGGCACTTCTCTACGATGGCTACGCCCTGCAGGATCTCTTTGGTCTTCTCTACCATCAGCCGGTAATCGCCGGTCAGATACGGCTCGCATTCCGCGCCATTAATGACCAGCGTATCTACGGGCTTAGGCGGATTTAATTTTATGTGTGTGGGGAAACTCGCTCCGCCCATGCCCACAATACCGGCCTCGAAGACGATGTTACGGACCTGTTCGGGCGTGAGCCTATCTATTTCAATTTGGGATCTGGGATTTGGGATTTGGGATTTATCCTGGCCATCATTTTCAATTATAATCGCTCTACATCGGCCAAGAATCGGATGCGGCCACTCTTCAAGGCCTGCCACTTTACCGGAGACAGAACTATGGATAAAAGCCGAAACGTGTCCGGCTACGCCGGCGATCCTCTGACCGGTGAGCACGCCCTCCCCTGCCTTGACCTCCGGGATACTGATCTTGCCTAAATGCTGGGATAAAGGTATATAAGCCTTAGCCGGCAGGGGCAATTTTTCAATTGCCTTATTTTCGGTTGAATGTTTATGTTCTTCTAATCTGACCATGCAAGTCTTCGGTGATAAATGAGGTTAATTACCCCGAGGATGCTGAAGATGCAGCCTACGCTGACCAGGATCACCAGGTGCGAAAACTCCTCCGCCAGCAGGCTGCTTACGAACATGAACAAGAGGAACCCCAGGTGCATCACGATCTCCAGAGAGCTGAAAACCTTGCCCATCATCTCGTTCTCGCTCGCCTTATGGATTATGGTATTAGAGGCGATCATGATGGGAGCGACCAGGATCCCCAAAGAAAAGGAAAGAATCGCCGCCACCATGAAGCTGGGGTATCTGTTCAGGGTGAAGGCAAAAACAATAAGCATTATACCGCTTAAAACCAGAGATGCAAATATTGATTTGTACTGCGACAACTTCTGCCCGAACCGGCCGTAGGCAAGCGAACCCAGAAAGAGCCCTATGCCCAGGAACATCACCAGAAGCCCCAGGTCCTTGGTCATGGAACCGAGGGTCTTCTGCACAAAGACGATCAGGACCACATAGACCGCGCCCAGCGCTGACCAGAGGACGAAGATTATGCCGGCAGTAAAGCGTATCTCCCTGGTGCGCACAAGGTAAAGTATGCCTTCTTTTATCTCGTGGAATACGGACTTACGGATCACCTCTACGATCTCTTTGCTTACCTCATCCCATTTCACGTTCGCCTGGGCCTTCTTTACGATCAGGAAGATAAGCAGGGCAGAGACCAGGAAACTGACGCTATCCAGGTAAAAGCCCACTTTTGCGCCCCACCACTGCACCAGGATCCCGCTGACACCGAACCCCAGGATCGCGGCGATCATGCCCGTAGTATTCACCAGGGAGTTGGCCATCAGGAGATCCTTCTCCGGAACGAGTTCAGGGATGATCGACATCTTGGCCGGGACAAAGAAGCGGCCGATGGAAAAAGTAATAAAGATGATCAGGTATATCGGGGCCATGTTCTTTGCATAAAAGAGGAAGAAGGGTATGGTAAAGACCAGGAGCGCCCTTAAAAAGTCGCAGATGTACATGGTACGGCGCCTGTCCCACCTGTCCACATAAACGCCTGCAATGGGGCCGATTACAAAGACCGGGATGATGGTAAAGGAAAGGATCTTGGCGATCTCCCAGGTGGAACCGGGTGAACGCGCATAGACAAAGCCGATCAGGGCCATCTGGTCCAGCCGGTCGCCCAACTGCGAGATGATCTGGCCCAGCCACAGGAGGAAGAAATTGCGCTGCTTTAAGACTTCAGTGAACTTGGACATGAAGACAAGAGCCGGCGAAGGGAGTCGAACCCCCGACCCGCGCTTTACGAAAGCGCTGCTCTGCCAACTGAGCTACGCCGGCGACAATTGCTGTATTATAACACAAAAAAATAATTTGACAAACGCAAAAAAGCTGCTATACTTACCTTATTGAAACAAAGCAAGGAGAAGTAAGATTTTGTCAGGCAGTAAATCGAAAAAACCGTAAAGCCAATTGAAGTCGAACTGATCGTGCTTTACGGCTTTTTTATTATGTGGAGGAGGTGAATCAAGAAACATGGCAAAGGGTAAAGTGAAGTGGTTCAGTAACCAGAAGGGTTATGGCTTTATCACGCGTGAGGACGGCAAGGACGTGTTCGTACACTACAGCGCGATCACCGGTGAAGGCTATAAAACTCTGAACGAAGGCGACGAAGTCGAATTTGAGGTCTCTCAGGGACCTAAGGGCGAACAGGCTACCAACGTGAAGAAAGCTTAAAATAGAACCTGATTGCAAAATAAACCCCCGCACCAAAGTTTTGGTGTGGGGGTTTTTGATTGTTATTTTGATTAAGGCTGGGGAGTAGGGCTTGACCAGGTACCTGCGCCTGAGCCGCTGAAAGCTCCGGCATTGTCATAGGTGCCTGTGGCTGAGCCGCTATAAGAGATGCCGGCTGCGGTCGAACCGGTGACATCAGCCTTCCACTCATTATTAGACCACTGCGTGCCGGTAAGGGTGGCGGAATCCGATGCTCCGTTATTCACAATGACCGACCAGTCATTGCTAGTCGGAGAAAGATAATTGTAAGATCCGCTGATAAGCGCTGCCCAGATGCCCTCAAAGGCTGTCGGCGTAAGGGCGTAAAAACCCACATCCATGCCGGTCACGCTGATCGCAGTCCCGGTGCCGAAGGTGCCTGCTCCGGCAAGGCCGGTCGAGGTAACCACTTCACTGATCGGAACTGAGACATTGATAGCCTGTATATCCGCGGTTAAGTTCGCAAGAGTCGACCAATCCAGGGAATTATTCACCTCCACCCAATCCCCGCAGCTGGCTGCCTGCCAGGAACCCTCAATGCCCACAGGCACATCGATATAGCAACCCCTGACCTGGCCGTTGACCTTGCTTCCGGCAAGCTCTCCCTGTCCGTGCACGTCCAGAGTTATCCCCTCTATTGTGCCGTTTACGCGGTTAAGCGACCAGTCATTGGTTTTCATTGACAAAAGCAGCGCCCCTTCGTCTCTGCCGTCTTCATTCTCCTGCGTCCCGGTAAGCTGTACTTCCCAGGGCAACAGAGAGGTCAGGTCTCCGTGATAGCTTCCGGCAATACGCGTACCCCAGATACCCCAGCCCCTGGAGCCTGAGGCGGTATCGATCTCCATGCCTTTGCCGTCTACCATTTTTAAGGTTACGTCCTTACCGCCGCCGAAATCCTTATTTCCTCCGCCATAGAACTCCCCTCCCTGATAAACATTGGCATAAAGGTCCTGCGGCAGGTACTCAATGGCAGCCTCTCTCTGGATTTTAGATAACGAGCCGGTCAAAGAAAAACTCGTAGCATCCGTTCCGTCAAAAGCGCCCATTAATACCCCGGCATTATTGCTGGGGTCGATGTATAAAGCGGCAAAGAGCCCCTCCATCCAGGGCACAGCATTCATCCGCCCCCGCGTGCCTCCGATGAGGCCGTAATAGGCGCCGCCGTCGGAAGTAGTGTAGGTCCCGGTGAGCGGATCGTAACTATAGATATCGCCTGCGGTCCAGATGTGGTAGGTGGAGGCACCGTCTAAGGTATATTTGCCCGTCGCCGTCATAGAAGTAGCGCTGCCCAGCCACACGGAGGCAAAATCGCTGGCTATGGCCATATCATACAAACCTCCGTCAATAGTCAGGACCGGCCCCCCTGCCCCAAGATACGAATAGTAGAAATCTCCGACTTTGTTCACCGGCGGTTCAGGGTTCTCCTCTTCTACTTCAGTGATCGGTATATACACGAAAAGATTACCCACATCTACATCCCCCAAGCCGCTAAAATCCTCTTCAAGGCCCGCGGTATCGTTGCCTGAATCCGAACCTGAAGTATCGTCTCCTGTCCCGAAATCGAAAAGGCTGAAATCTCCGGCGCCTCCTTCAGAACCGCCGGCCTCTCCTCCCTGCGGGTCCCAGCCATCGTCAAGGTCCATGCGCGCGTCTTCAGAGACACCCTCGGGATCGCTGAGGTTCCCCTCTGCGTCGGCAGTGGCGGTCTCGCCGGATTCTATAAACTCAGTCTCTCCTGTCCCGATCTGGCTGATATAGCCCCGCCCTCCTTCGAAGAAAGCTGTAGTCTGCGCAGGGGTGATATTCAGGTACATGAACGTGCCTCTTGCTCCGCAGACTGCGGTAGGCGTGCGCACTTCAAACTTGGATTTTCCTTTCAGGTTTTCGATGCGCGCCTTGATCTTGCCCATGCGGGACTGAAAAAGGTTTTCATATTCCCCGGTCTTAGGGTCGCTGATCAATTTTATGATCTCGATCTCTGTCTCGGGTTTAAGCGAAATGGCGTTGCCGTTATCAAAGACGACCACGACGATCCCGTCCTTGCCGGTCCGGATCTTATCGCCCGCCGCGACAACTTCGCCCGTTTTTGGCCGGCGCGCCTCAGTCTTGCCCTTAGGCGTGATCAGCACTTCGCCGGAAAACTCCGCGATCAGGCCGCGGATCTCGCCGGTATCTTTTACCTTGCTGAAAGATACCGGGATCTGGGTCTCTGTCTCAAGCAGCTTTTTTTCCAGGTCCATGTAAGGCCGCGGGGCTTTCGGTAATTCTTCCTGAGTGATCAGGATGCTGTTTCCGGCGGGAACAGTGAGGACCTCTTCCGGGTACGCAAGGTTAAATACGGATAAAGTCCCCTCGGCGACCAGGAGATTGCTGCTGCCGGCCTGATAGGAGACGAATACCTCAGAACCCTTGACTTCTCCCTTGGTATTAGGCGTACAGATAATAAAAGGAGCTGCCTGCGCGCTCTTTGAGATAATAAACCTCGCTTCACCCCTCTCCAGCCTTATGCAGGCGCTCTTCCTTGTGTTTTTATTATCCAGGCGGTAATCCTCGATCTGAATGCGCGAATTTTTCCCAATGCGCAGCACGGAATTATCCAGAAAGGCGATCTCGGCCTTGCCGTCTGACTTGGTGCGGATAAACTCCCCGGGATTAATACTCTGGCCCTCTTTTAAGGGTATGGCTTCGGCTTTATCGGAAGCGGCTGCGTCCACCCTTCCCTCGACGTAGGTCACTTTACCGGCACTGCCGGCTAAAACAGGGGAGATAAAGACTAAGACCATCCCCAGGATCAAAGCAGGCTTGAATGCTTCTTTGGGATTTTTCATGCGTTCACCTCTTTAACAGGCTGTTTAAAACTTAACGTTGAATCCTGCGCTGTAAATATTACGGCTGTAATCGTAGACGTCGATATTGGAACAATCCCTGATGCGGGTATACTGGATTTGAAACTCGGAATCCTTATAGATCTTATAGGCAAGAAGCGCTGAACCCGTATAGGTGCGGTCATGCCTCTTCACCAGGTAGGTCGAGTTCGTGTGGGAGAAATTCTGCGCATAGAAGTCCGCGGATAAAGTAAGGTTCAGTTTCCCGGAGAACGGGATGACTGCCGCAGCCGTGACCCGGTTACCCAGGTAATCCCAGTTCTTGCCTTTAGTCTCTTCCTTATTAATGCCGTAACGCAGGCTCACAAAGCCTTTATTCTTGGCATAGAACCTGTACCAGCCGAAACCCGAACCGAAATCATTGGAATCGCGGTTCTCGTCGGCGCTGCTGGGCGTCCACATGTAGTTCTTGTGGTTGTAGCGGAAGGTAAGCTGGCCCATATTCTTATCATCGGTCATAAAATTATAGACCGTGCCGAAAGTAGGCATGGATAAATACGTGGTGTCATTCACCCAGACGTGGTTGTATCCGGTCGGAAAACTGAGCAGGGTTTTTTCAGAGGTAAAGTTCGGCTGGATAGTGAATGTCTGGCTCATCATGTCGTAAAAATGCATCCGGTGCTGCTCGGCATCGTAGAACGAATACTGCGCCCTGAGGTTAAAGGTGTCGCTAAAATTATGGTTGTATTCGGTATTCATGGTGTAGACATGGCGCCAATCGCTCTTTCCGGAGATATTCGTCTCTATGGATATGTCTTCGGGCTTTACCGCGACATTATCGTCGTATTGCCAGGCAAACCCCGCATCCAGCTTGAACGGCCGGGCGGGCTGGCCCCTCTCTTTAAGGATATCCAGGTACTGGTTGGCGAAATTGGCCATGGTGGAATTGGGATTCACCACCACCACGTCTTTAAAGATCTCCTGCGCCCGGGAAAACTCTTTCTTCTTCAGGTGGATCAGGCCGATCTGATAGTCGCTCCCCTGGGACATGGCAGGATCAAGTTCTTTGGCTCTTTTAAAGGATTCAATGGCTCCCCCATCCTGATTATCGCGGGCTAAAACCAAGCCTTTCAGGAAGGCGGTTTGAGCAGGCTTTATCTCCTGTGTTTCTGCCTCGGCGATCCACTTCTTCGCCTCTTCAAGCTCTCCTAGCTGATAGAGAGAATCAATGAGCTCCATCAGCGCCTCTTTGATCTTGGGGGTATTAGTGACTGCCTCCCTCAAGGGCTCAAGCGAGGCCTGGTAATCCTGGATCTTTTTGTAGGTGAGTCCCAGATAAAAGGCGGCAAGAGTGGATTGGGGGTCTTCCTGGCGCGCCTTTTTTAAGGTGGCGAGTGCTTCCTCGTAATTCTCGTGCTTATACTGGCCGATCCCCTTTTCAAGCGCAGGGGTGGGCTTTTCCTCGGCCAGGCAGCAGGAAACAAAGAATTGGAGGGCAAAAAAAGCTAAAATAAGGGTTTTCTTGCGCATAAATAGGATTTTCACCTATGATACACCATTATCCGGCCCTTCTCTACTTATTTTGCTCTGTGGCGTTCTCTTCTACGAACTTCTTGATTTCTTCGATATTCTCAAGTATCAGCTTGGCCTTGCTGACGCCGAAAGAAAACGGGTATTGATCCTCCTCGTTTCTTTTTAAGACGATCAACGGCTTACCCTTGTATTCTCCTCGCTCGATCATGTATCCTCCTCTATTTTGTAGAATGTATCCCGTAAATCACCAGGCCGGCCAGAATAATAACCCCCAGGATAAACGGCACGGTGGCGATAAAAAGCTTAGGAAAAACCCTGCCTTCAGATGCTGCCGGCCAGTTGCCCTCCTTAAAGGAAAAGAATATCCCTTTTTCTTTTTTCCAGTCCAGGTTCCACATAAAGCCTGCGTAGGCATAAAGAAAGGATGAAAGCCCGATATTCGGCAGCCACGTGGGCGGATACACCCCTTCCCGGAAATACATATAAATATCGTATGACCAGCTCACCGAAAGCATCCAGAGGCAGAAAGCGACAAAGGCCTGCCTGAAGCGCGCCTGGCCCTTCCTGAACTTATAAAAAATCCCTACTGCCCAGGGAGCGGTCACAAAGGTCAGGGCCGACATTAAGGCCGTATCGTAATAATCCCAGGTATAATCTCCCGTATACGGAGCGATCGCAGTCAGGCCAAAGGCCCCGATAATAAAAGTGACTACTTTCCAGGGCTTAAACAGGAACTTCCAATAACTTTTATCGAGAAATACATAAAGACTCTTCTCTCTGGCGACTAAGATCGCAGAAACTACACAGGCAGATATCCAAAGCAGGGTGTAGATCTTAAGAAACAGGCTCATTTATTGCGCCCTTTTATCCTTTGACTTTCTGTGCTCATAGCTGCAAAGCAGTATGGCAAGCAGGGTCGGCACAGGCAAAATCAGAGCCAGGTCAAACTCATTCTTTGTCCTCAGCACATAAGCGCTGACAGCGGCGAATGTAATAAACCAGATGAGCTTTCTTACGACGTGCAGCTTAAAGCCGTCGCAGAAAGTGATCCCCATAAAAAGAGTATATATGCTTAAGGATAGAAACTGCATCAGCATGATCTTTCCCATCTTCCCTCCTTGCCTAAAGCAGGGTGCCATATTTGGCATTAAATATGTTAATTATTAAAGAAAAAATTAACGAGCCTAATAAGTATGCCCCAATTATTATAAGAATACCGGAAAGCAAATCTATCTTCTTCAACAAAAATCCCCAACTCACCTTCTCACCGGGCTTATAATTTTTCCTCTTTAATAGGGTAATCCCACTAATCAAAAATAATATGCCTGATACTAAATAAATTAACATTAGCAATGCGCCTTTCATCTTTTCCTCTCCCTACCGCTTTCCCCGCCACAAAAGCAGGTTGCTGATGTTATTATACCACTTAACTATATCCTAAAAAAATAAAAAGAGAGGAGCTTCTATAAGCCCCTCTCTAAATAATGGTGCCGAGGAGTAGAATCGAACTACCCACGCCGGCCTTTTCAGGGCCGCGCTCTACCACTGAGCTACCTCGGCGTCGTTAGCTAACCTGTCCGCACTGCGGCGGGCAGCTGATAAAAATATGTCCCTTGCTAGAGCTATGGAACTTTAGAACTATTTAATCTTTTTACCACAAACGGGGAAAAAATCAAGTAGATTAAGAAGAGCCCGAACAGGCTGATGCCTGCCTTTCTAAGAAGGCCGGCAAAGATGAATATGGCAGCCAAAATCAAGATAAACCATGCCATTGCGCCGCCGAGAAACTTCTTCAGGCCGTCCAGGTTCAGGTAGCGGACTCTGGAGATCATCAGAAACGCCAGGACCAGCACCAGGACAATGAAAATATAGGGCATAAATTGCGGGCCCAGGATATCCGGAAGGAACTCCGGAAAAAGCATCTCCTCCTGTTTCCGGTATATGAGTATGAATGAGGCCAAGACCGCGCCGCTGATGGTGGTCGGCAGGCCGATAAAACAGTTAGCCATCTCTTCTTTAGCAGTGATATTGTATTTGGCAAGGCGCCAGACACAGCAGAATAAATAGATAAAAAGCGCAGCCACCGCCCATAAATGAAAATGGCTGTAGATAAATACGTAACCAAGCAACGACGGAGCAATGCCGAAAGCAACCACATCTACCAGGGAATCCAGCTGCTTTCCCAGTTCGCTGGGCACAGGATTGAGCCTGGCGACCTGACCGTCCAGGCCGTCGAAGACCACCGAAAGCATTATTGCCCAGGCTGAAAAGGTAAAATGTTGCTCAAGTGAAAATATCAGCGAAATAAACCCGAAGAGGAGACTAAGGCAGGTGAGGAAGTTGGCAATAAAGTTCACTTGGCCGCCTCCATAACCCGGACAAAGATATCCTGGGCCAGGGTCAGATTCGGCAGGCGGTGTTTTCTTGCCGAGACCCTAAGGCGCGTGGTCGACTGAGTGATCCGGATCAACCTGATCCAGACGCGGCCATCATCTGAATCAAACTGGATTAATCCCTTGATGCTGTCTTCTGATTTAAGCTCTCCCCTGACCTTGGAGATGCTTGCCGCCGCATTCCAGAGCCGGTCGTAGGATTTATCCGTATCGCCCTGAATAGTATCCCTGCTTACGGCGTATCCGCCCAAAGCGCCCACTGCTCCGCCGATGATCAGGGGCACACAACCCGAAATACCGACTAGGATAAAGGGAAATAATGCCAGCGCAAAAATCTTCCTCATTTGAGCTCCTTTTTGGAAAAGACCTTAAAAAAACAAAAAGTAGCAAGGCCCAAAATTACACCCCAGGAAAAAATCAGGAATATCCAACCGCCCGGCTTCACCTAAAGCCCTCCTCTCTCTTTCTTTTTTTTCTCCAGGCTATCCTCACTAGAACCCCCAGGATAAAAAAGATGAGGATCAGGCCGATCCTTGTACCTAAGACAAATAGGCGGTTATCCGCAGAGACCCCCTTCATGAAGATGATCGGCAGCCACTCCTGCCAAAACCACATACCGAGGATAAAGAAAAGGAATAAAGGTGTTATGTACTTGATGATGAACTTATAGATCTTAGGCACCCGCATGTCCGCGCCCTTATGTATCTCATCCCAGGCTGCCTCCATCCCGAAGACCCAGGCAAAAAGGATGGTCTCAATGGCGGCAAACAAAACTAAGAAGAACGTCCCGCCCCAGAAATCCAGCTCATCCACCACCCCCCGGCCGAGGAAGAATATCACCGGCTGACAGAGGATAAAAGAAACGGCACCGAATATAGCGACTGCTTTTTTTCGGTCGATATCAAACTCATCCTCCAGGAATGCCACTGCCGGCTGGGCAAGGGATACGGAAGAGGTGACGCCGGCTAAAAAAAGCAGCGAAAACCACATAAAACCGAATATCTCAGCCAAAGGCAGCTTGTTCAGGATCAGGGGCATAGTGACAAATCCCAGATTAAAGACGCCGGAGCGCGCGATATTCTGGATATCTACCGGGCCAAAGAAGACGAATGCCGCCGGGATGATGATGCTGGCACCCAGGATCACCTCGGCGAACTCGTTTGTGCTCGATGCCGTCAGGCCGGATAAAACCACGTCATCGCCCTTAGAAAGATAGCTGGCATAGGTCAGGATCACGCCGATGCCAACACTTAGGGTAAAAAAGATCTGCCCTGCAGCCTCAAGCCAGACCTTAGCGGACTTTAAAGCGCTAAAATCCGGGTTCCAAAGGAAGCCGAATCCGTTTAAGACATTCCATTCCGGCTTTGCCGGGTCCGGGGCGCCTAAGGTCAAGACCCGTATCATAAGAAAGATCCCGAAGGTAAATAATAGCGGCATCGCCCACTTGCAAAGCTTTTCAATCCCGCCTTTGATGCCGTAATAAATGACCCAGATATTGACAATAAAGGTGATCAGAAAAAAAATATAGGCCGGGGCAAGGCCCTGAAAATACTGGTTCTTTTCTAAGCCCTGAAAACCGCTTAAGAAGCTCTGCATCGCGGCCTGATCAGAGAGCCCGCGGTATTTTCCGGCAAGAGAAAAGAAGCTGTAGGCCAGGGTCCAGCTTTCAATATAGGCATAATAGATGAAGATGACTAGAGGGCCGAAGATGCCGATGACTCCGAAATATTTGATAAAGCGGTTCTTCTGCCAGAGCGAGTGGAATATGCCCGGGGCTGTGCCGTGCTCAAAGCCTCCGCCGTAACGGCCGAGGGTCCACTCGATCCACATCAGAGGAATGCCTAATAGAAATAGAGAGATAAAATAGGGGATCATGAAGGCGCCGCCGCCGTTTGAGGCAGCTTTAGCCGGAAAGCGCAGGAAGTTGCCTAGACCGACGGCAGAGCCGGCAACCGCCATAATAATGCCCAGACGTGAACCCCAGGTATCCCTTTTTTTAAGCTGATTCACGGAACCACTTCTCCAGATCTTCCAAAGTCTTTGCCACAGAGGGAGTTAGGTCAGTCCCGAATTTAAGGCTCCCGGGCTGAACGATCAAAGTTATTATATCCACCTTTAAATTATTTTTCAAGTAGTTAATGGTAAGCGCGATAGAGGCATCGTGCGTGGAAAAGAGATTTGTCGTCTCAATGTCTTCTGCCAGGTCAAACTCTCCGGGCTTACCCGCAAAGTCCGCGGCGTCGATGATCACTATGTTATCCGGCTTATCCCTGATGATCTTGCCCAGATAATTCTCCGGGCTTGTCCCTGCATCATAGACGGTATAAGGCACCTTGCCGTGCAGGCGCTGGGCCAGAAGCGAGCCGGCTGCATCGTCGCCCCTTAAGGTATTTCCTATCCCCAGGATCACCACCTTACCGTGCAAATGCGCTTTCAAATGCTCGTATAGATTCATTCTCCGGGCTCTTTCTTAGAATTTCTTGCCGTGGCGGAACGGGCGGGTCTTATTGTAGGCGATCTTCTTAAGCAGCGCTTCTTCCAGGTCGATCTTGTGCGCCCCGCAGTAGTCAAAGATGCGGATACAGCAGTCAGCCAACTCTTCGGCCACCTCTTCCCTGTTACCGTGCTTACGCATCGCCTCAAGCGCCTCGGATAATTCCGAATGCATCAGCGCGATCAGTTCGCCCTCATTGCGGTCCTGCTGCCACCAGCCTTTTGCCCTGGCCACGCGGTGGCACTCCTTAATCAGCTCATTAATGGGATAACGCTTTTTTTGCATCAGCCTCCCCTTCCTTCTTCTCTTCTTCCTTCTCGTCTCCTAACGGTTTTTCCAGTGAATCAAAGATCTTTGCCGAGATGAACTCCTTGGCAAAGGTGCTGGGGCCAGATACTTCGATCAGGGCCTTATCCTTATCCTGTTTAGTGATAAAGATCCCCACCGGGGTCGTATCCGTCTCCGAAAGATAGATCGCGATCAGGTTCTTAGCCGGCTCTTCGGCATAGATGTAAGTCTCGGCCTTCTTTAAAATGCGCTTTACCCGGTTGTAGCAGATATCGTAATCCAGGTCCACGCTTTTTTTGATCGCATCTTTACGCAGGTCCTCAAGTTCTTTGGTGGAGATCCCGGCCACGCACTTCGCCGCCTCTTTTACCGTCGAGCAGCCAGTCATAATCAGAATCAAGATACAGGCAATGAAATAAAATAAACGGTTCATAAACCCTCCTCTGCTATTCATTTATTACTTGTCGAATTTTATCGAGGTTACGCCGGGCCTCTTCCTCGCCTCTTCTGGCGAACTCTTCTGACCGGTGCAGATCTAACCAGTATAGACCGGAAGTGTCCGGATGTAAAACTACATCTGCAAGCTGCCCCTCTTTCTTGGCCACCTCGGACTGCAGGATCTCGATACTGGAAAAGATAAAATCAAGGATATTGACCCTGAAGATATTCTTGATACGCTCTCCGGGTCCGGGCCTCTTCTCTTTTTTAAGCTCCGGCACCGGCCCCGCGGTCATCTTTTCTTTCAGCCGGTCATACTGACGCAGGATATCTTCTCTGGACGGAGTGACATTGACGGCAATGATCTTTTTTACCCCCATCTTCAACAGGGGCTCGGTCGGCAGGGGATTAATCACGCCTCCGTCAAAGAGCATATCCTCGCTTAACTTAAAAGGCGCAAAGACTCCGGGCATGGCGCAACTGGCCATGATCGCATCCACTAAGGGCCCTTTGTCCAATACGCGAGGCTCTTTCCTGCGCACGTCGCTGGCGATGATCTTTAAAGGCAGGCGCACGTCATAAAAGGTCTTATTATCCAGGTGCTTCTTTAAGAACCTTTGCAGCTTGCTCCCCTTTATAAACCCTAAAAGCGGAAAGGTGAGGTCGATCAGGTTCCAGATATGTTTTGGTTCCTTGAACTCTCTGGCGATCTCAAGGATCTCAGAGCTAGACCTGCCGGTCACCCAAAGGCTGGCGATCAGGGCGCCGATGCTTGAGCCTACGATCACATCGACGGGGATCTTTTCTTCCTCGATCACCCTGAGCACCCCGATGTGGCAGAAACCGTAACCTACCCCTACGCCCAGGACCAGCCCCACCAGGCAGTCTCCCAGCTGCCTGGCGATCCTGCGTATGGCCCGGGAATATTCCGAATGAGGCTCATCCAGGACCAGCCGCTCGGCTGCGCTAAGCTCTATCCGCGGCAGGGTAGCGAACACCTGCCGGCCTAAAAGGTCCGTCTGCTCTTCATGCGCGAGTTTAGAGAGCTTATACTCATTGATGATCACCTTGATCTTTTCTTCCTGAAAAGAAAACTCCTGTCTTAGCCGTTCGACGAGATGCCGCGTACGGCCCAGGTCCACCGGTTCCGGGCTGGTCAACAGATGGATAAGGTCAGACTGATTAAGGATATCGAAGACCGGCCGGTCCATAGCTGAAGGCAGGTCCAGGAGGATATAATGGTAGTCATTGACTAAAATACTGATTATGGCGATCAGTCTTTTCACGCAGGATGAATCCTGCGGCCGGTAGTAGAAACAGGCCACGTCCAGGCCGAAAGCTGTCCTGAGGATAAAATCCTTTATCGCCGAGGGGTCATCTGCCCCGGAGCCGGAAAGATTAAAGATGCGCATGCATTCCGAATCCAGCTTCTTGGGAAGGCTATGGGAGGCGCCCTCAGGGAGAAGGTCGAGGATCACCACGGATTTATGCGTTTCTTTTTTCAGCGCAAGCGACAGGTTCAACGCATAGAGTGTTTTGCCGGCCCGAGAATAGGAGCTGAATACCGAGATCACCGTGCTTTCAAAGATGGTCTTCTGGTGGATGTCCTTGCGCTTGAGCCTGCGCGAAAGGGTACGGCTTAAGTCAACGGCCAGCCCCGGGACTTTTTTCAGGATAAGATCAAAATCCTCTTTTTTGATCTCAAGCAGCAGGCTGTCATTAATGGCCTCGGCGCTCACCGAGTGGGTTTCGTCGGTCAATAAAGAGATGATGCCGAAATATTTGCCGCGGTGCAGGTACTCTAAAACGGTGCGGTTTCCGGAAAGGTCACGGGTAAAGATCACCACCCTGCCGGTGACTACGCAGTAAAAGGCGCTCGGGGATGAACCTTCCTGATAGATGGCCTGCCCCTTCTTGTATTCTTTCAGATACGCCCTCTCCCTGATGAGGCCGATCTCCTCGTCGGAAAGCTCCGCGAAAAGGGGGATCTCTTTTAAAATCAACTCTTTGCTGATCAGTTCCATTTTATTTACTCAAGTTTCCCTGTCTTACAGACCTCTGCGAACCTCCGGGCGCTCTCCCGGACCCTTCTTTCCTGCGTGCGGTAATCCACTTCTATCAGGCCAAAGCGCGGATCGAAGCCCTTATCCCATTCAAAATTATCCAACAGCGACCAGTAGAGATAACCCCGGACTTGGAGGCCGTCCTGCATGGCGCGGCCAAGTGCTAAAAGGTGCTCCCTGATAAAATCCCAGCGCCGGGCATCATCACCGGTGCAGATGCCATTCTCAAGGATAAAAACCGGCAGCTGAAAACGCTTAAGTCTAAGGAGCACCCGGTATAAACCTTCGGGATAGATATCCCAGCCAAGCGTATTCTGGGGGAGCCTGCTATGCCCCTTCCTGCAGGTATCCAGGAGCAGGCTCCTCGACTGCCAGCTTGCGGCTTCGACGAGGCTGCGGGTATAGTAATTGACGCCGATAAAATCAATGGCCTTGTGGCGGACAAGCCTTTCCAGGAATGCAGAGTTAAAACCCCTCTCCCTCAGATATACGGCAAACTTATTTTTCAAAGTAGGAATACAGGCCTCAAAGGCCTGCAGGTTCTTTGCGATACTGACCGCGGGCGGTGCCAAGTTCTTCTTTTTATAAATACCGTGTATCAGTTGGTAGGCCTTAATATGGCTTGAGGCCAGATTCCCGGTAGCGCATCTTGCCTTAAGAAAGGACTTCTCCTGGGGCGGCCAGACGCCCAGGATGTAGGCATGGTAGACATAGACCATGGGCTCGTTGATAGTCACCCAGAAACGCACCTTGTCACAGAGCGCTCCGACGGTATTTTCGACAAAATCAAGGAAATGCTTTTCTGAATCCCTGTTCAACCAGCCGCCCTTCCGGCTGAACCACAGGGGATTGGTAAAGTGGTGCAGGGTGACTACCGGCTCAAGCCCCCGCTCCCTTAAGGCAGAGATCACTTCCTGATAATGGCGCAGCTGGTCTGCCGAAGGCCTACCTTCCTGCGGCATGACCCTGGACCATTCTACGGAAAGGCGGTGGCAGTTGTGGTTCAGGGAACGCGCCAGGTCAAAATCCTGCCGGAAGAGGTCATAGTGGCGGCAGGCAGCGCCGGAGGACGCTTTAGCCGCCCTCTTTTCCCACTCCCACCAGTCAGAGTTGGTATTATCGCCTTCGACCTGATGGGCAGAGGTGGCTGCGCCCCAGTAGAAATCTTCAGGAAATTGGAACATGTTTCCTGATATTATAGCACTCCAAAATAAAAGTCCCAACATTTTTGTTGGGACTTATAATTCAATAAAAAACGCCGATAAAGGCCTGGGTTTGTTACTCCAAGCATCCCTTCCTTCTTCGGCAACCCAGCTGCCATATTGCCTCTGCCTGCCGAGCTGCCCTAAGTTAATGCTTTACTGTAAGCTGCTCTAGGACACGGCTTTGCAGGGCAACTTAGGCCTGTGGCTTTGCGCCCCCGAATTTCTTCGGGTTTACCTTTATCGGCACTATAAAGTATACAATAAAATCAGCGCCTTTTCAAGGCTCGCCGGCCTTATTTCTACTGCCGGGCGGAAGCGACCAAATATTTGCTTAAGGCAGCCCAGGTCTTAGGTCCGACTTTGCCGTCCGCATCCAGGCCGTTTGCGCTCTGGAACTCTTGTACGGCCTTCTTGGTCTTGGGGCCCATTTTTCCGTCGATGGAACCGGGGTCGAACCCGGCGTTCTTCAGCGCGGTCTGGATATCCAGCGTCGTGGGCTGGCTTGATGCGGCCGCAGCCGGAGCTCCCGGGGAAGTCACGGTTGTGGTCACCTGCGTAGTCACGGGCACCCGAGGTGAGACCTGCGGTTTTACTTCCGCAGACTTAGCCTCCGGAGCAGGGGCGACTGCCGTCATGCTGTTGATCGCTTCCATAGACATGGGTTCCTGTCCGATCTCGATCGGCTCCTGTTTCTTTCCGCAACCGGTGAGGCCAAAAGCAAATGCCGCTGCCAGAACCACTGCTAAAACCTTTCTCATTTCCGTCTCCTCTCCTGATATTAAAAAAATTAAGATAGCTATTATGCCGATAAAAAAGAGATGCTCGCCTCCCCTAAAGGAATTGTAGCAGAATGGCCGGAAAAATCAAATAGAAATTGTAAGGCGGCGGGTCCTACCTGGCCTGATCGAACCGATAAGGCATGTAAAGGAAAGCGGGCAGCGAAAAAATATTGCCCACATCCATCACCTTTACGCCGTTCTCAAGAATAACGATCCTGCCCTTATCCGTGGCGAACTTTTTATCCAGGTCATTCAGGTCAAGGAGCACGTATTCGCCGTAGACGCGCTGGTCAGCGATCAGGGCGGCCTCGGACTTAAGGTAGGATTTCAGGAAAACATCATAATCCCACTGATTCGCCCAGCGGTCAAAATAGGGATAAAGGATGGCCTTGTTTACATTGGCATCAAGCATATAATAACCCTGGTTCTTGATCTGGGTTATGTTTGCGCCGCCGGCCAGGCGGAAATTGTAAAGCACAAGGCCGGGAGGCGTATTCATCACGCGGAAAAGATCCGTCGGCTGGTGGTTTGAGTAAAACGGGCTGTCTGTCTTGATATGCACTGAGAGGCCGTCGCGGGAACTGCCTGCGGCAACAAAGACATTGCCGTAAGAGCCGCTCACCCAGACCGGACTGTAACGGGTGCCGATAATACCTGCGGCAGTCAAATAGACTCCCCTAAGACCGTAGACGTCATCGCCATTATAGGTGTGCGTGCCAAAAATCGAGCCAAGGCTGATCAAGTCGATTCCGCCCAGTGCAGATTCAATGTCGGTTAGCGTGACGTCGTCGTATTCCAGGAAATAGGCATTCCCGGTGATCCGGTTATCGCGGATATTATCCACCTCTGTATCCAGCCTTCCGTCATAGGAAGAATCGCCCACAGAATCTGCCTGGGTAATAATCAGGTTTCCAGCGCGGATGCGGCTGTCTAAATTGGTGGTATCGGTAATATCGCCGCTTGCTGATAAGTAAACGTCGTCATCCAGGGCGGTAACATTTCCTGAACAAATGATATCCATATCATTGTTCTGGGTAGTCAGCCAGACATTCCTGCCCGAGCCGCCGGCAGTAACCGTATTTACCGTCATGTTCCCTCCGGCAACTACATTGATCAGGCCGTCGGTAGTAGTCACGCTGTTAAGGGTAATATCGTCAGTCTCATTGATCCAGGTCGCGCCCAGAGACGCGGAGTCAAGAGAAACGATGGAGGTATTTATGGGCAGGGCCTGTGTGCCGATATAGCCGCTAAGCGCCTCAAGGCCCAGCCTGTTTGAGGTAAAGAGGCAGGCCTGCGGATTGGCAAGCCATTCCAGGCCGCTCAGAATATTTGCTCCGGAAATGATACCTATGTTCTTTCCGGTGAAATCCGCTGTCCCGATATAAGCATCCCCGGAAGTAGCGCCTCCCAGATAAATTATACCTGTGCCGGGAAGCAGATGCGCAAAGCCTCCGCCGGGCAGAATTACCATAGACCCGGGGACAAGTGGATCCCAACCCACAAAGATGAGCTGTCCGGGGGTGGCATTCTCCAAATAAATATTGCCTCCGTTACTGGTCACATCGTCATTGAAACTGACGCTTCCTGAAACCGAACGTAGATGAATATCCCCTCCGTTAGTAGTAATGCCGCTTTCCCCAAGCACGGTGCCGATGACGAAATTAGAGGCGTCAGTGTAACGGAACTGTGCGCCCGGCTCAGTGACCCGCCCGGCCAGACCATTAACCGCATCTGAAAGATGATTGGTCAGCTGGTCTAATGTGGTGCCTGCCTGGGAATCCGCGCGCATCTGCAGGGCCAGGATGCTGCCTGCGGTTTGATTGATGGCATCGGCGGAATCAAGATATACCGCACCGCCTCCGCCGGCGCTTGCGTCGACATTCGCTGCCAGGATGATATCGGCACTTGTAGGCTCTGCTGCCTCCTGCGTCCTTAAAGTGATCTGATTTGCTCCGGCAGTGACGTTCTGATTGACATTCAAGGCGCCGTTAATCGTAGTGACCGAAATAGCCCCTGCATTATTCGAGTTCAGGCCGCTGGTCGCACCCACCGTGCCGATGGTCAGGGCATCGGCATCCGTATAATTTATGGCGCCGGTAACATTGGCAGCTAAGGTATCCACGTCGTTGGTAGCGCTTGCAATGGTATAAGTTCCCGCGCCAGTAAGCAGCAAATTCGTGGCAGTAACTGCTCCGCCAGTCTGGTTTACTCCACCCGCAGAAGTATTCAGGGTCAGGGTGGCATTACCTATATTTACATTCTGAGTAAGAGTCAGGGTGTTCCCGGTATCCAGAGTCACGGCATCGTCGCTGGTAGTAATACCAGTGGTAGCGCCCACTGTAGCGACTGTCAGATCATCAGAATCAGTGAAGCTGAGCGTGCCGTTGATATTGGCAGCTAAGGTATCCACGTCGTTGGCTTCGGTCAGGGTGTAGGGGCCGGTATTGATCAGCCTTAGGCTGCCGGCGGTAATAGTGTCACCTGCGTTCTCGGTGGCACCGGCTGCGCTGTCAATGTTCAGGGTGCCGCTGCCCAGGTTTATGTCATCGTCTATGGTCAGGAGAGCGCCGGTGGTAAGGGTTACATCGTCATTAGAAGTGGTGATACCGCTGGTGGCACCGACAGTGCCCACGATAAGACCATCGCTGTCAGTGAAGCTGAGCGTGCCGTTGATATTGGCAGCTAAGGTATCCACGTCGTTGGTAGCGCTTGCAATGGTATAAGTTCCCGCGCCAGTAAGCAGCAAATTCGTGGCAGTAACTGCTCCGCCAGTCTGGTTTACTCCACCCGCAGAAGTATTC